>ERZ795052.5390-NODE-5390-length-12508-cov-14.195455_pt1 | contig 12508 bp, 11 predicted proteins | sample MGYA00375136_ERZ795052 | MGnify/ENA primary metagenome ERZ795052 (study PRJEB30181, sample SAMN05720156) | activated sludge metagenome | isolation source: Anaerobic digester | place: Japan | collected 2015-05-26 ... | reverse complement strand
GGAGTCCCGGATATTTCTTTCAAGGGGGGGACCCTGTTATTTCCACTGGAAAATGGATGTGAACTTCATAATATGAAGTTGATTTTACAGGAGAACAAGTCATTTAATGTTCCACTTTTCTTTTATAAAATCTTAATGAAATGATTCGGAACTCAATGGGGATATACATGAAACACCCCGTGACTCTATAGTGATGTGATAAAAAAAGTCAAGGAAAAAGTGATCGCATCTTCATTCTCCAGTGGAAACAAAGGGGTTCCCCAGAATTGAAACATGGATAGATATCACAGAGTCCAAAAAAATCTATAAATATTGTAGGAAATCTCACTTGAATAGAGATACCATGTAAAAATATAGAATCTTTGATTTCGACCTTTTCACTATCCGGCCTTTTGATGGACTGGCACCTGAATAATCTTCATGAAGTGCTTATTAAACGAAAATAATGACCCAACGCACTCTGTTGGCATTCTGTCTTCTCTCTTCGAAGAGAAACCTCTATTTGCGCCTTGGAGTGACCTGATGAGATCCTGGTAAACTATTTTCTTTGTGGTAACATTGTTACAGAAAAATGCGGTGCTCCGGGACATTCTCCCTTATATGTGCTGATTTGGAGAGGGTGCAGGTCCTCCAGGGTGGACCGCTTCATCTGACTCCCTGTATGTATAGGGTTTTATGGGAAGGCACCTCGGACAGGTGACTCCCCCCATTGGTACCCTTATCTATAAAGCTTGGAGGGGAGGCTTGTCCCGGAGAAAAACCCCCGCACTCTCGCCTGAACAGGTTCCATGTTGGACATCTACGGTATCCTGTCAGAAAAAACATCACAGGCACCTTCCAATCTCCAGTGGAAATAAGAGGGTCTGTTCCTGTCCTCAATCGTGGTCGAAAAACCGTTCAGCACAGAGGAAAATTGTTAATCTTTCGAAGAAACGAATCAGGTAACGATGAAAAAAGAACACGAAAAACCCGTGGACATCAGGGCGGCAGTGATCACCGTGTCCACCTCGCGGACCAGGGATACAGACGGGAGTGGAAAGGCTATCCTATCCCTCCTGGAAGGGGAAAATATACCCGTTCTCCATTATTCTCTCGTCAAAGATGATATCGTGATGATCAGGAGAGAGCTCCATGCGGTGCTCGATGACTGCAATTGCATCATCATCAACGGGGGAACGGGGATCTCGCCCGATGACTGTACCATTGAAGCGGTGGTTCCCGTTCTGGACAAGATAATCGATGGATTTGGAGAGATATTCAGGCAGAAAAGTTATGCAGATATCGGCACGGCAGCAATTTTATCGAGAGCCCTCGCCGGGACATGTGGGGAGAGAATTATCTTCTGCCTTCCGGGGTCGACGCCGGCAGTGACACTTGCCATGAAAGAGATCATTCTTCCGGAATTACGCCACCTCGTGTCGCATGCAAAAAGGAGAGATCATTGATTTCACGAGGGTCCGGCATCGCCAGTTCCGAATCTTGCCCCTATAATTTCCGGAATCTTTTTTCCGGTCACTTTTTTCCCTCTCCATGGATACCCCATGAACCTTGTAAAAAAATCGCTCCATGGACGATTCCTGACCCCATCGTGTTGTCTTGTGGTCCTGAATCAGGCAGGATTAGTGCGGGAAAACAGGGCAGATAATGAAAAAGAAGGATAGGTTCACCCATTCCTCCGGCCGGCATACCTCTTTTACCGGTATACTTCGAGGAGTGCCACCCTCTCCAACACAAGGTCCGGCAAACGCCCGATCCCGCAGACTTCGAGCTCACGTGCAGTAATGGAGAAGAGGGAACAGAGAAGGTCTGCTTTCTCCGGGGTAATGGTCTCCCAGTCCTCGTCATCGGCAGGAGAAAAAAGGGGTCCAAGTTCCCTCCATGCCGCATCGTTCTCCGGGCAGAGGCAGAGGTATGCCTGGTTCTCACCCGCGTGAATACCAAACCGCGTTCCCTCCACGATCTGTCGTGATCCTGCGGCATAGAGGAGGGCCTCCATTTCCACTCTCGCCGAGATCATCGTGCCGTTGTCCCGTGCCCTGAAGGCATGGCGGAGGGCAGACATGACATGGGCAATTCCGGCCATCCTGCCTGCATCGAAGATGATGATATGTGTCCCTGCCCTTGCTGCGATACCGTTGATCTTTTGGAGGAACTCATCCAGGTCATCGATTGTGACCTTTACCTTCCGAATGGAGAACGTCTCCATTCAGATTACCCCGTGGAAGGCGTCGAGTCGCGACTGGCCGTAAAGACCATTCTCTTCCCCTTCGTCCCCTGTGCGATTGTCTCCGTTCCCGTTACCTTCCTGTTCCAGCTGCTGCAGGACAGACTGGGCAATCCCGCGGCCGAGGATGGATGCAAGCACCCTCGGATCGGCAGCACGAATGGCGTCCGGAGACGTTATCCCGTTGGAATAGAGGCTCCTTGCCCGTACCCGGCCGATATTGCGCAGCCTGACGAGTGGCAGCAGTTCCCGCCTGACACCATGTTTCATGCAGGTCTCGAACTCGCGGATTGCCCGGGTGAAGCGGGGCGCACTTAACGACGAAAGGCGGCTCGCGGCATGGAGGAGCCAGTTGCAGCACTCGACGAGGGCATGGACATCTCCCGGCCCGATGGAGTACCTCTCGCAAATGGTCTCGATGGGGACTTCGCCCACCCAGTCCCGGAGGACGAGGGCGGTCTTGAGGGCACGGAAGAAAGGCTCCTCCTCGCCAAAGCCCAGTGTCAGCCAGAGTTCATCCTCGTTCTCGAGCAGGTACCTCTCCAGCACGGGGAGGTCCCTGTTGCTGACATACAGGCAGAACATGTCCGGTGTGCTGCAGATGAGGTGGAGGAGGCCCATATCCGAGTAGTTTTCTGCCGAAGCAATCCCCGAGACGATGGTCTCTGCACCTCGCGGGTCTATGTAGAGGAGGGAGACCAGGTTTCCGTACTCTGTTGCAGCCAGCTGACCGGCAAGGTTCGTGATCATTTCCGCCTTCTCGAGGAAATCAAGTGACTTTTTCGTGACAGCCTCCAGAATGCTGCTCTTCTTGTGCTGGTAATGGTAAAATGTCCGCCTCAGAAACCGGATTAAGTCATCGTGGGTCCGGGCAAATCCGGATGCAATCAGTGACAGGATATGTGTTATCAGCGCGGACTCGTCAGCGCACCGGGAGTGCACATCCTCGGGAGAGGCATTAATGTAGAATTCTTCAAGTTCCCGTGCCTCCTCTGTATCCCTTGCGATGAGCACCGCCTCCCCGTAAGGATCAAGACCCGGTCTCCCTGCCCGGCCTGCCATCTGGTGGTACTCGCGGGCCGGGATGGGGACCATTCCCTGCCCGGCCTCGAACCGGCGGAAATCCCGGACAATGACCCGCCGGGCAGGGAGATTCAACCCGGCAGCCAGAGTCGGGGTGGAAGCGATGCACCGGATCAGGCCCTTCCTGAACCCCTCTTCCACGATTGCCCGGGACTCCCGGGAGAGCCCGGCATGGTGAAACGCCGCACCCAGGGCGACGCAGGAGGCAAGGGACTCCTCGTTGCCGGTCAGGGCGGCCTTCTTCAAGCGGGCAGCGTACTCTTCGAGAGCCGGGTCCGTGCATTTGAGTGCTGCTGCCGCCCTCCTCGCATATGCCTCGGCATTCCTGCGCGACGCGACGAAGACAAGGCACTGCCCGCCCTCCGCAACCGTGTCGAGAAGGAGGTTGATATCCTCGTTCTTCGAAACGGGGGGCACTTTCCGGGTTTCCCGGCCAAAAGAGATCGCACCATTGCAATAGACCCCCTGGCGGAGGTCGACCGGGCGCCACGACCCTGTCACCACCTCGGCATCGAGCCATCCTGCAAGTGTACCCGGGTTTCCTATCGTCGCGGAAAGGGCGATAACCTGGATGTTCCCGTTTCTTGCCCGCATCTTCGTAATAACCATCTCGAGCGTCGGCCCCCTGTGGGGTTCGTCGATGAGGTGCACCTCGTCCACGACGAGGAGCGTGATTGACGGTATCCAGTGTGCACGGTTGCGTATCAGCGAGTCAACCTTCTCGCTCGTGGCCACGATGATGTCATTCCGCCCGAGGTTTTCGTCACGTCTGTCGAAGTCACCGGTTGAAATACCTACCCTGACCTGTTTCCGGGCAAAGTCCTCGTACTTCTCGCTTGCCAGGGCCTTGAGGGGGACGATGTAGAGGCACTTCCCACCCCGGGAGATATGGTGGTGCATGGCCATCTCGGCGACCAGCGTCTTTCCGCTTGCAGTGGGGACTGCGAGGAGAATGTTCTTTCCCTCGAAGAGTCCTTTATTGACGCACTCTGCCTGGGGAGGATAGAGGTCATTGATGCCAAGGTTGGCATAGATGTCCTGAAGGTATCCCGGAAGAGGGAGATCTCTTACCTTCATTTATAACCCCTTTATTTCCACTCCACAGAGCTCATTATAATCCGATCTCAATAAAAACCAGGCCATCGTCCGGTATTCACCTGCACTGGAAATAATGCCTTACAGGCTTTTGTACGTCATGCGGGTAGCATCCATAGTCCATGCACGGTTCAGTAGTAATAATCGACCATGTTCTGCCGCGATTCCTGTCTCTTCTTCTCGAGGAAGGAGAAGACTGCCTCGTGGGGGGCGCCCTCGATCAGCATGTCAATGGCGGTCCGGGCAATTTTGAGCTGTTCAGGCAGGCCGATGAGAGCGATTGTCTTTCCCTGAACCGAGATCTGGGTGTTTGTCATGTGTTCGATCTGCTCCCGTGCCCTGCCGTCCCGGCCGATGATCCGTCCCCTGAGCCGGTCCAGCTGTCGCGGAGTGTCAGCAATCCCCGAAAGGTCAATCACCTCGAGGAGGAGGTCCTCATCATCGAGAAGGGAAAAGGCCCGTTCGGGTGAAAAACCCCGGTTTATGGCATTGATGACTTCGACTGCCCGGAGGAAAGGTACTGCGGATTCTCCTTCGATCCTGACCAACCCTTCCTGGCTGTCGATACTTATCCTGGTTTCTGTCTTCTCTTCCAGGTCCTTCTTTACCTGGCCGCCCTTCCCAATCAGGACACCCAGTCGGTTCTGGGCTACTTTCAGTTCCTGTATCATGTCTTTTCATTCCCCCCTTCACCAGGGGCTTTCCCGTGGAGCGGAATTCCGGTCACTTCCGAAAAGAATTCCCTTTCATCACGGAGAGGGCACTTTGACCGGAAAAACCTGTTGATGTTGGCGATGTCCCGGACAAGGAAGTGGAGTGCCCGGGGGTGATCCTGCATGACCGCCTGCCCCATGTCGATGATATAGAGGCGGTCACCTGCGAGGATGTTGTATTCCGAAAGATCGGCATGGACAAGGCCGGCCTTCTGGTAGAGTACCCTGATATCGTCGAGGATTTCGCTGTATGCAGGGACCGGGTCCTCCATTTCAGCGACGCGGAGCTGGGGATACGGGCGTTCATCCTCCCCGAGGAACTCCATGATGAGAATGTTTCGGTCCCAGACAAGAGGCCTTGGGACAGGAAGACCCGCCTCGTGGGCACGCAGGAGATTGGAATATTCCTTCCGCGTCCATGCAAAGACGATGTCCTTGCGGGTCCTCCGGATTCCTGCAAACCGCCGGTCACCGATGATATACTCGCTCATGGCATTGAAGTTGGCCGTCCGGATCCGGTAGATCTTGATGGCGAGGTCCATCTCGTTCCGTTCACCGAAAAAAACGTTCGCTTCCTTCCCCGTCGAGATCGATCCCCCGATAGCGGTAATCCAGCCCTTGTGGACGAGGCGGTACAGGGAAAGGAGAGTGATCTCGTCAAAGACGTCTTCCCGCACCTTGAGCTGGTCCATGTCCCGGACGCGGACCCCGAGTTCCGCAATCTTCCGGTCGAACCTGTTCTCGATGCGGTCGATGCTCACGTGATACTCACCCGTTCATGAAACGTGGTCCCTGACTCCTGCGAGGATATCCGCGAGGTACCGGGCAGTCGTCTTCTTGAGGTCGAGGGGGTGTATTTCCCCCTTCCTGTACGCGTCCTCGAGCTCGGCGTAGCTGGCAAACTCACGGTCGCCGCCGAACTTTTCGGGCCGGCGCACCTCGACCCGGAGTACGCGTGGGAAGATATGGTACTGGAGGATCTGGAGTATGGGGTTGTCCTCGCACTCCGGGGGACAGAACGCTTTCTGGCACTTCTTCTCGATATTTTCGACGCTGTCTGCAACGGATATGTAATTGTGGCTTGAGGAAGACATCTTCCTGCCGTCGAGGCCGTTGAGTATCGGCGTATGGATGCAGACGGGTGCCGGGTAACCGACGGAGGGGAGGTGTTCCCTCGCGAGCATGTGGATCTTCCTCTGGTCTATGCCCCCGACCGCAGCCTCGACACCGAGCCGTGCAATGTCCACCATCTGCATGATCGGGTAGATCATCTGGGAGACGGTGGGATTGTCCATCTGCCTCCCCACTTCGTCCATGCTCCGGGTGGCCCTGTTCAGCGTGATCTGCTGCGAAAGCCGGAGCACCATCAGTTCGTAGTCCCTGTCAAGCTGCAGGTCAGACCCGAGGATGTACCTGACACCGGAAAGACCGAGCCCCTCGAAACACCGCCTGTTGTAATCGGCCAGTTCCCGGACTTCTTCCATCGTTCCTTTCCTGTTCAGGAATGCATGGAGGTCAGCGAGCAGGACGACGACCTCGAACCCGGCCGCCTGGAGGTCGATAAGCTTGTTGACTGTCACGAGGTGACCGAGATGGATCTCGCCGCTCGGTTCATACCCGGCATATACCCTCTTTTTATCCTTTTTGAGGAGTTCGCGGAGCTCGTCGGTCGTGACGACTTCAACCGTGTTCCTCGTCGCAAGAGCATACGCATCCATTCGTACAAAATGGGGAATGCAGGGTGTTAATGCTTGTGTGGGTGCCTGCCCCGTGCAAAAAACCTGTTGAATGCACATTGGGGCAATCCGGAGGGACCAGCCGGTAACCGGGGTGGTCATGCACTCTGTCTCTCTCTGCAGGTTACGAAAATGCGCTGCCGGCCTCAACCATGACAGCGGAAAAAAGGGTGGTTACCTGATTGCAACAAATTTCAATGCCTGGTTTGTCATGGCGATGGATTTTGCAGGGTCCTTCTCGATTCCTGTCATTGCCCGGATGCAGTCGATGTTCTCGACGACAACGTCTGCCTCCTGGTGAATCGCCTGGAAAAGGTAGAGTTCTTTGCCCGTGCAGGAGATCGAGTCCTCGAAGATACCGTTTTCCCAGAGGTCCGAGCGGGGCCGTCCCATGTCCATTGCATATTCCTTCAGCTCGGCCGTGCTCGTGATCCCGGTGGCCTTCCGGACAAGCCCCATGCGGGGATTCTTCTCGATGATCCTGATGACTTCCTCACGCGTGGCCGCCTTTTTCAGGTCCATCTGGACAACATGCATGTGCATCATCGTCACCGGGACGATCATCGCGAGCGTCACGATGTTGATGTGGGGCAGGACACTCCGGACGTCCGGCCCGTGGTGACTCGGGATGTGGACGGGGTTTAACACGATGGCATCGATCGGCCCCCGCTTGATATCGGCAGGGTCCCCGCCCCGCCGGACCATCACCGCCCGGACCTTTTCGACGCCAAAATTTTTGTCCATTGCGTTGATGATGCGGCACAGTCCCGTGGTGTTGCAGGAGACAACCCGTGCAAACTGTCTCCCGATGGCCTCGGTATAATTGCAGTCGGAATTGAAGGAGAATCCGGCAACCTCGTGCTCCTCTCCACCCTGCCAGATGGCCTTCACACCGGCTCTCTCGTAGAGTGGCTTGTTTTTCTCCCCGATACCGCCCGGCGTTGCATCCACCACGATATCTGCAGCTTTCAGCATGTCCTCGACGCTCCCTGCGACAGGCAGACCGGCCTTCTCGAAGGTATCCTTCCTGGAGAGATCGGCGATATAGAGCGGGTAACCCCTGGACTTTGCCACGAACGCCTCGTGGCTTGGTCTCGTCTTGGATACCCCCACCACTTTCATGTCGGGCTGGGCAGCCACTGCATCGGCAACGCGCTTTCCAATCGTCCCGTACCCGTTGATGGCAACTTTGATCATATGGTGAGGGAGTGGGAATGAGGGGCATTAAAGGTTGCCAAATGTGAGGAAAAGGTGAAGGAAAATACCACCATTCTTTTCTCCTGTCCCATCCATTGGATTACCCGGAATGGCCCTCCTCATCCGCCCGATTGCCCCGTATGACTTCTCCCTCAGTTGCAGGGTCTTTTCCGGGGGAGACCCGGCATTCAGGACTTTTCACAGAGGTATCTTCTCGCAGGCCATCCGGGTCAGGGGCGCACCGGTTGTCATCCGTATCCGGGATGTAGGGGAGGACAGCGATTCGGTCCTTGCCGTCGATGTCTTTCCCGGGAAAGAAGAGTATGAGTATTGCGCAGAAGACGTGGGGAGATGCATCTCCCACCTGCTGGGCCTTGACGATGACTTGAACAGCTATTACCGGGCAACGGAGGCAGACCCCGTTCTTGCCCGTGTCAACTCGGCACTATTCGGCTTAAAAATGCCCTCGTCAGAGACACTCTTTGAGGCATTCGTGACCTCGATCATCGAGCAGCAGATTGCGACACCGGTTGCACGCAAGATCGAGGCCCGACTGGTGAAGCGGTTCGGAGAGGAAGTGAGGGCTGGCAAAAGGACGTACTACGCGTATCCCCGCCCTGAAGATCTCGCCGATGCCGATCCGGCTGAAATCCGGAGTTGCGGGCTTTCTGCCCGGAAGGGCGGATATATTACATCTCTTGCGTGCATGGTGAGGGACGGGGCACTTGATCTCGAATCGCTCAGAGGCACAGGCGATTCAGACACCCTGATCCGGGATCTGTGCCGGCTGAAGGGGATCGGACGGTGGACAGCGGAGTTCGTGCTGCTCCGGGGGCTCCATCGTCTGGACTCGTTCCCTGCAGATGATCTGGGGATAAGGCGTGCGATTGGCCATCTTTACTGTCCGGGGGAGGAAGTCAGCCCGGCACGGGCAAGGGAGATCTCCCGGCAGTGGGGGGAATGGAAGGGACTTGCAGCATACTACCTCCTCGTCGCAGACCAGCACGAAATGAAGAGTGCATCGCAAAGCCGAAGGGATCATACGTCATGAACGTTCTCCTCTCCGTTTTGAAGAGGGAGAGCCGCCGGGGTAGCGAGGGCGGGAAGAAGGGCGAAGGAAAAAATCATACGTCACTGCCTTTCCCGTGGTCGCAGAGAAAGGAGGAGTGCAGGCACTGGCTGCACAGAAAACTCACGGGAAGGGCATATCGGGGTTTTTCCACGGGACATACCAGACACTCATCTCCATGAGGCAGCAGGAGTAGGGTAAGACGATTGATGACTTGCACAACTCCAACGGCTGGCAGGAGGCAGGGAATATTTCCATTTTTGTCTTCGGAAGAGCAATGACTGATCCGGGGGTCATGGGATAAAATTGAAGACGAGGCATTGATAAAAAGTACAGGAAGGACGGAAAAAAGGATGACCGATGAGAGAAGGGAGCGGGCAATGCAGCGGGTTGGAGAACTCAAGGGATTCTATTCCCACCTGTCAGGTTTCCTGCTCATCAACCTGCTCCTGGTAATCATAAACTACGTCACCTCGCCCGGTTACTGGTGGTTTTACTGGATAACACTGGCATGGGGAATTGCACTTCTTTTCCATGCCGCACACATCTTTGGAAGGGGAAAAATACTGACAAGGGAATGGGAAGAAAAAAAGATACAGCAGTACATGGACGAAGAAGGGAAAGAGTAATACCTACTCCCTGTCTCCCCTGACTGGCGGCTGGTTGATCATCCTCCAGTAGAGTCCAAGTTCCCGGATGACATTTGCAAAATCATCAAATTTCACCGGTTTTACGATGTAGCTGTTCACCCCGAGGCCATAGGTCTCCACGATATCCCGCTCTTCCCGGGAGGATGTCAGCACCACAACGGGAATGGTCCGGGTTTTCGGGTCACCTTTCAGGCGTTTGAGGACCTCGATACCGTCGACCTTGGGGAGTTTGAGGTCAAGGAGGATGACGTTTGGCTGGGTATTGATGTCTCTCTCCCTGTAGGGACCTGTTCCAAACACATAATCGAGGGCCTCTTCACCGTTCCACGCAACATGGACCCTTTCAGAAAGGTTACACCACTGGAAAACATGGAGGATGAGCTCGACATCATTGGGATTGTCCTCGACAAGGAGAATCTCGGCACTCTTCCCAGGGGGCTCCATTGATAAGCATGAACCACAGGTAACGAAATATTTTTTGTGTCACAAGGCCCCTGCCCGAAGGGCCCGGTCGCATGGAAAGGACCGTCTTTGAAAGGTGTTGTACTACCGGTCGGGACACCCCTTCGTGAGGGGGAGCCATCTGAATGGCATATCTTTATGGCAGGGTGGACGAGATCAACCATCAGTCATGATTCTGGACCAGGAAAAAATCATAAGGATAAAAAAATTGCTGAAAAGCAGGCCCAAAGGCCTCACCATTTCGGATATTTCCCATACCCTGAAGTTAAACCGGAATTCTGTCGCAAAGTACCTGGAGATCCTCCTCATCACGGGCGAGGTCGAGGTCCGGCTCTATGGCAATGCCAAGGTCTATTCCCTTGCCCAGCGGGTACCCATCTCCTCTATCCTCAAGTTTGCAACGGAACTCATCCTCATACTCGATTCGGATTTCCGGATTATTGATGTCAACGATAACTTCCTCACTTTTTTCTCGCTCAATAAGGACGACCTGATGGGAAGTGACATAAGGACTTCTCCGATCCCGGGAATCAGGGCGATCTTCCCAGGGACAATCCCCGGAGAGGACGTCTTCCGTGCGGAAAGCAAAAATGAAGTGAACCTGTGCCTTTCCGGGAAAGACTACATCCTTGCATACAAGGTCGTCCCCACCGTCTTTGACGACGGGAGCAGGGGATATACCCTCATTTTCGAGGACGTAACCCTTTCCCGCGACTTCGAGAAGAAACTGAAGATGAGCGAGGAGAGGTACCGGGCAATCGTCGAGGACCAGACGGAGTTCATCTGCAGGTTCGATCCGGGTTTTTCCTTCACCTTTGTCAATGGTGCTGTGAGCAAGTTTTTCGGGAAACCCGCCGGGGAGATTCTTGGGAAAAACATGCTTTCGTTTGTCCATCCCGACGACAGGGACAGGGTCAGGCAAAACATCCTCTCCCTTGCGCCCGGTCACGAGGTGATGACCCATGAACACAGGGTTATTGACCCGTCGGGGGAAACCAGGTGGCACCAGTGGACGAACCGGGCGATCACAGATTCTTCCGGGAGGATTGTTGAGTACCAGGGCGTCGGAAGGGATATCACCGAGAAGAGAATTGCCGAGGAGAGACTCCGGATTCTGGATATGGCCGTATCGTCCTCCATCAATGGCATTGGCATTGCCACCCTTGACGGTCGCATAACGTATGCAAACGCGGCATTTCTCAGGATGTTTGGAATTCCCCGTCCTGAGGACATCATCGGGCAGCCCATCGAATCCCTTGCCTCGTCATGTACGCCCGAAGTCGGGATAAGGGAAGCAATGAGGGAACTCTACGAGAAGGGAGAGTGGAACGGCGAGGTCGTGATCCACCGGAAAGACGGAAGCCCTGTCTATACCCACCACACGTCAAACCTCGTTAAGGACGCTTCCGGAAACCCTATCGCAACCATGGCCTCCTTTATTGATATAACCGACAAGATCGAAGCGGAAAGGGAAATCCGCATCAAAAATGTTGCAGTCGAGTCTGCAACGAATGCCATTATGATTTTTGATACGGGTGAAAACCTGATCTATGCAAACCGGGTCTTCCTTTCCCTGTTCGGGGCAAGGAACCTCCGCGACATGCAGGAGAACCACATGGAAGACTTCTGGACGGTTACCCGGGACTTCTTCCCGTCCATTGACGAAATCAGGAAAGAAATCATACGGACCGGGGTATGGAACGGAGAAGTCCGGATTCAGAAAGGAGAGGGATCTCCCCGGTTTTTCCAGGTCTCGATGACTCTCGTCAGAGATGACAGGGGGCAGCCCCTCTGCATCATCGGTGTCATGATGGAAACATCGGCCCAGAAGGTTATAGAAAAGGCGCTCAAGACGACGTACGAGAAACTCCAGGAAGCCGTTGAGTTCATGCCTGACCCGACATTCATCATCGGCAGGGAGGGGAAGGTGATTGCATGGAACAGGGCCATGGAGGTACTGACAGGAGTCAGGAGTAACGAGGTCATCGGTTCTGACAGGTATGGAGATGCCCTGGCATTCCTGCAGGGAACAATGCCTGTCCTCGTTGATATCCTGGACCTCCCTGCACACGAGCTTGCAAAAACCTGGCCGTCGGTCAGGAAGTTCGGTGACAGCATCTATGCCGAAGCGACCATTCCTGCGCACAACGACAGGAAAGAGAGGCTCCTCTGGGCCAAGGCGACACCTCTCTTTGACGGGGAAGGAAACATCATCGGGGCAATCGAGTCGTTCAGGGACATTTCAGAATGGAAAAAGGCACGGGAATTTCTCCCGGTCA
>ERZ795052.5374-NODE-5374-length-12532-cov-5.473191_pt1 | contig 12532 bp, 16 predicted proteins | sample MGYA00375136_ERZ795052 | MGnify/ENA primary metagenome ERZ795052 (study PRJEB30181, sample SAMN05720156) | activated sludge metagenome | isolation source: Anaerobic digester | place: Japan | collected 2015-05-26 ... | reverse complement strand
TCAATTGCTGTAAATTCATATTCTCTATATTTGCCCCAGTAAATATCGTCAAAACCCACATCGTCTTTATGTATTATTGTTTTTTTATCCACTACGCCCCAAAAAACTGGAATAAATTCTTCTTCTGTTCTGCTGTAAATTTTTTGATATACAATTCTAACTTCGGTATTTTTATTAAAATTAAGTATTGTATCCCAAACCTCTGAATCGTTCAAAACCCTAAAGTTTACATCTTGAAAAGATATTTGATTTTTTTCTTCATCGAAACTTTCTCTTATTGGAGATAATTCTAAAATATCATTTCCAATTTTTGTTACTGTCCCATTATCCCAATCCACCGGCTCGTTTAAATTTGAAACCCCGAAATATATATAAATTTTATATGGTATAATTGGCGGTGTTAATTCCCAATCCGCAGCTCCCCAAGCTGCTAAATGTGTTTCAATTGGTGCTAATTGATAAATTATTGTTGACATTAGAATTTTCTCAAATCATCAATTTGATTTTGTTGTTTAATTACGCCTACTAAATCTCTTCCACTTTGTTTTAATATAACAGGTTCAAGTTTTACATTAATATTATTACCCGAAACAAGTTTTGGTAAATTTCTTTTTTCATATGCAATTAATTCCCTTGCAAACGAAATAAAATCTTGTTTTGGTGCAACCACTTCTGCTCCCTTTTCTCCCATAAGTGCAATGGTAGGTTGTGTTATAATACCACCTACTGAAAACGCTTTTATCATCCCCTTAAAAGCTTCAATTCCTAATTTAGCTGCCAACAATCTACCAGTGTTTACTATCCCCATAGCTGGATTAATAATAGCTTCTAAAATAGTTGATAAACTTATTCCTATAAACATTTTATCTAAAGCATCGGCAATTGCCAAGAGAATTGTTTTAAATCCTTCCTTTAACATATTTTTCATTTTTTCAAAACCTTCCTTACTGAAACCCGACATCAATACTTCACCCAACCCAGCACTCGCAATTTGTAATATCGTCGAAGCCTGGTCTACCCAAAATTTTAAACTCGTAAGATTTTCGCTTTGTAATTTTGCCATTTCTTTGTTATATATATCGAAAATGTTTACAATAGAATCAAAATTATTTGCTATTACAGGATTAATCGATTCTAATGATTTTCTTAATTCATTTAATTCATAATCGGTTAAATCACCCCATTGTATTTCATTCAAAATATTCTCAATATCTTTATTGCCATTAGATAAATTTTCTTTTATTTGATTTATATAATCGTCTAAAGAATTTATAAATTCCTTTCCGCTTATTTGCTGATTAGAATATAACCCAATAGCTTTATCAATATCGCCTCTGCTTTTCAATAGATAATTTTTTAATTCATTAGTTGAAGTCTCTAATTTTTTCTTTCGCTCTTCTTGCATTTTTTCATAAGCTTCAAAATTCTTATCACCAATTTCTTTTGCATACTTTTCTTGTGCTTCGGTTATTTTACTTATTTCTTTTAATTTACTTACAAACTCTTTTTCCTCTATTGGTGTTAATAATCCTTTAGAGAATTTTTCAGATAATTCTTTATACCTTGCACTATTTATTATCTCATCATAAAGTTTATTTGTCCGCTCAAGATATTGGTCAAAAGTAATTTTATTAGATTCATAAAGTGTATTTGTAATATCTAATAAATTTATTTCTGCTTCTTTTTTAACTTCTGTTTTACTAACGCCACTTATACCTATATCAAATAACTTTCTAAATTCTTTTGCTTCTTGCCCTGTTATCCCTAATTTTTTTGTATTTGTTTGCAATTTTGCTTTTACAATTTGTCTTATTCTCATTGCTTCATTAGAATCTTTATCAAGATTTTTATATTGTTCATATAAAGATTTTAATTCTTCTTTTAATCCACTTAAACCCGCTTCTGTTTTTGTTTTAGTTGGTCTAAAAGTAGCTTGTACTTGATATATTCTACCTTCTAATTTCCTCCACTGTTCATCTGATATTGCAATATTATTACTTATTATTTGAAACTCTCTAACAAGCTTTTTAGGGTCAGTTAAATTCTTTGTTAATTTTATCTTTTCAAGATATATTTTAAAACTTTCTTCAATACTTTTATTCATTATTAGAAGATTGCCCTTTTGATTTGCTATTTCTTTTAATTGTGCTGAACCTGGGTTAAAAAAACTACCAACATAATCCCAAAAACTTGGGCCGCTTTCATATTCTTCTTTTGCTTTTTTAATTATTTCAGCATTCTTTTGCATTAATTTATCTAATTCTGCTATTGTGCCATTTATTTTACCTTGTAATTTTTCAACAGCATCCGCTTGTAAAATATATGAATTGGTTGCATCATCACTACCTTTTATTAATTCAGGATACATATCCCCAAGTCTTTTTGTAACCTCTGCAAGCCTTTCCTTTTCTTCAGCACTTAATTTGTCTCCTCTTCTTACTCTATCCTGTAATTCAATATATTCATTTAATAATTCTTTTGTTTCGTTTGTTTGTTCAATCTTTTCTTTTAACTTATCATATTCTTCACCTACTTCTTTCAAAGCATTACTTAATTTGCTTGCCGAACCTAAAGAATTAAACCAATCAACTAATTGTGGTAAATAAGCAATTAGTGCTAATACAGCACCAACTAAAGTTGTAGATAAAACAAAACTTAATGCCTTAAAAGAAGTTGCTGAAGTCATTGCAACTTTTGCTAATAAAGGAAATTGTGCAGTCAATTTACCTAATAAACCATAAGATAAAGTTGAAAACGAAGCTAATAATGGTTGTAATCCACTTAAATTTAATGCTATTGTAGCAGTCTTAAATAATAATAAACCCGAAATTAAAACCTTTATCGGTGTTGGAATATTATTTATTACTCCCATTATTTTTGTTAAATGCTTAACTAATTCTGTTATTGTTGGCATTAATGCAGTTATAGCCGCATTCTTAAATGATTTTAATTGAGTCTGGAATAGTTGTATTGTATTAGCAAGCGAGTTAACATTTTCATTATAGGCTTTTGTAGAAGCACCAGCTGAATTTTTCATATCCTCTAAATCTTTTTTAGATTGTTGGGCATTCTTACCAATCATAATAACAGCGTCAGTAGCTTCTTTTGTACCCATCATTTTTTGTATTTCTGCAACATTACCACTTGCACGTTTATATATTTCTGTTAATCCTTCTTGGAATGTGTGAGTTTTGAAATAAGCTTCACCTAATATTGTAACTAATGGTGTAATTGAAGCAGAAATTTTTGTCATTGCTTCACTTGTCGGCACTTTCATTTTTGTTATGGTAACAATTGATCCCATAAGCTCATCTAACTTTATTCCTGCATTTGCCGCTCTTGGTGCAACTTGAGACATTGAGGCCGCTAATTCAGGGAATGTTGTTATTCCTTTCCTTACGGTTTGGAATAATCTATCCATTACCATCGCTGAATCTTTGCCTGATAAATTATAAGCATTCATTACAGAAATTAATGCATTCATCGATTCAGGTACAGAAGATAATCCAGCAATAGAACCCTTTGCCGCTGATTCAACAAGTTTAAGAGCATCACCCCATTGGAAACCAGCTGAAACCGCTTGATACATAGCATCCGCTAATTCCTTCGTTGATTTAACAGGCATCGTTCTACCAAGTGCTTTTAACTTATCACCTATTACGCCATAATTTGCAACAACATCTTCACTTAACGAACCAACATTTCTTAATGATTGTTCAAATTGCATTGGCCCTTCTAATAATCCACCAAAAGCAGATTTTATTGCTGAAAATGTTGTTGACAAAACATTAAGCCTTGTGAAAGCATTTACCCAGTTTGTTTCTATTGCTTTAGCAGAATTTTTTACTAATTCTGTTGTATTTTTTATTGTTCCATCTAAATGCTTTAACGAGGCTTCGCCTGTTTGTGTATTTATTACAATCGAAAATTCTAAATTGTTACCCATTTTTTACCCTGACTTTTATATTTTTGCGATTAATATTTTTATAACAATTAAAAGGTGAAACTGAAAAATTATTTTTTATTTTTATTCTATTTGTCAATACTAACAATCAAATGCAAAAACCAAAATGAAAACCAAAGAGAATATACGTTGTAAAGAAGATTAACTATTGATAATCCAAATTTTTTACACAAATCATTAAAGTTAAATCCGCATAAGTTCGATTTTCGTAGAACCACTCCATCATTTTGTAATCGCCGTTGCAAATAATATATAAACTCCTAAATGTCACAATTTCGTCTGGTAATATTATTTCCTCTTTTGTTTTTTTTGTCGATGGAAATATCTCCCTTATACTTTTGGAAAGTTCATTAACTTCCCGTATTGCTGAAAAAAATCATTAACAACCATTCCAAATAAATCTGGCCTGAATGTTTTATCGTTAATATTATCTAAACTACCATCACCAGTTTCTTCAAGTAATAATTTTAATATTTCAATTTCTAACTGTAAAATTTTTTTTGATAAATCTTTTGCTTCTTTTTCTTCTAATTTTTGTGTCAGTTCTTCTAACGGTATTTCACCCTGTAAATCTGGTAAATTTTTCTTGACACCTTCCTGTAATTGAGTTAATTTGTTAAATTTTTTTTGTAATTCATCCACAACATACATATATGGGGGTTTTAAAGTAAAAGTGCCTTCATCTGTGATATACTTTTTTACTCTTTGCTTTAAATCAATTACTTCTAAACTCATATTCCTCCCTTAAATTCAACCCCATCGTTATGATGGGGTTTTTATTAAGCTTCAATGATTATTCTTTGTTTATTAGCTGGTATTACAGCCTGAGTAATAGCAGATGTAATATAAGAAGGTAGTGTTGAAATCGTAATAGCAGAATCATTTCTTGTAGACTTGAAAGTAAATCCAACTTTCACAAAGTCCGAATAATCCGCCTCACTTGTGCTACTAATATTACCTGGTGCAAATACCTGCACCTGTTGCTTACTACCAACTGTACCTACAAGATATAATAACATAAAATATTTATCTCTTGCGTATTCCGCTAAATCCATTGTATTTTTATCAGCCTGTAATAAATCGACAGTAAATTCATAACTATCCAATGTAGCTGATTGATATATAGTAGCACCAGAGCCGTCTTTTAATTCTGCTGTTTCTTCATTTGGTTTTATTTTGGGTGCACTCATTCTTGGCATAGTTGTCCAAGCTGCAGCCGTAACCCAAGCACCAGTTGAAGAACATTCAACAAGCCAGCCAATAGCCTCAGAATATCGCTTTACTAAATTACTATCTCTGGTTAAAGTTAATGCCATTGTTCTCTCCTATAATTTAATTTTAATGCTGTGCTATTTTGATAAAAAATTTCGAAAGGTATTGGAAATACCGCTAAATGTCCAAGAATAATATTAGTGTCAATGTGAGTTATTATATTATTCTTGACAAGCTGTATTCCAAAATAAGCATCTTCACCAATTACAAGTTTATTTTGTTTATCAAAGTATTCTATTACAAATTTGAAATAAGGGAATTGCAATTTTTCTAATATTTCTGTTTTAAACAAAATGCAACCAGTTCCTGAAAAAATATCTTTTTCAGAAATCAATCCCTTAAATGCATCCGTATAGAATACTGGATAAACATTATTATCTTGATAGTGAAAATGTGCGTATCGAAAAAATTGATTTTCATCAGGATATCTTACTTTCATTAATGGTGCTACGCAATCAACGTTATGTAACAATAAACGGTAAGGTAAATCAAAATCGAATTTCATGTCCGAATCAATCATCATAACGTGAGTGAATCCATTATCAAGAGCTAAATTGCAAATATTATTTCTTGCAATTTCAATTGGAAATTCTTTTTCGTAATGAATCACCCAACCGTTATCGTTCACGTAAGAATCGGTACCTTGATAATTTAGATACCATTTGCCGCCTATATAACTTTTCATCTTGTCAAGACAAATACGAAATTCATCCATCATTAAATCTTTATTATGCGGTATCCCAATAAACAAACGCACATTTTTTTCAATATTTAATTTTTGTTCTTTTGTAATTGGTTCGATTTTCATACTTCCAAACAAGTATATTGTTGTTCAAAGATTACTATATCAAAATCGATAAAGTATAGTTTATCACCTTGAGACATTTTAAAAACACTGTTAAGCCCTGCAATTGGCATTTTACCATCTAATGCGGTGAAGGTCTGAGATAGAAGAGTATATATATTGTTTCTGTTGACATAGCTTTCAATAAAATAAATTGAAAATGTAAGTGCACCAGGATACATTCCTTCATAAGGGTCACACCCCTTATAACTCACAAGGATTAAAGGGAATGTATTTAGTTCTGCACTTACAAAACTTTCTGGATTGCCAACATAAACTTTTAAATCACCTTCACTCGTGATAGCATTGGCCAAATAAGTTGCAAGTGAAGTTTCGATAGTTGATATTGCTGTGCTCATAATGATATCCTTACAGAAGTTAGTTTCCTGAATTGTTCATCATCTTCAATTGATTTTGATTCGTTTACATCATAGGAATACTGAAGATTTGAAATCTCGTCAATAAACTCTTTTTCATATAATCTCATTTTAGTTGCAAAATTATCATCTTCTTTTCGCGTTAAAGAAGTAAATATTTTTTGCAACGTCTTATAAATTATAAGATCATCAAAAGTTGTTTCTACGAGATAAATCGAACCAGTGAAACTAATTGAAGTGTCAACAGTTAATTTATAACGGTAATATTTATATTCTGCATCAAATAACTGTGATAGAGTACCAGCACCATCTGTGTTTTTGATTGTAGTGATAACTGCATAATGTTCTAAATCATTTGTGCCTTCCAGAATGAAATAATTATCTCCAGAATTTTCGCTTATTTCTTTTTTTATCACAAATCTCCTTACACGGTTGAATCTTTGCGCTGGTATCCATTCACCAGTATAATTACTGTCAAGAGAAATGTTATTTGATAAATATAACGGAACCATTATTAATCTTGTATCAATATTTCTTTTGTTTAATTCTATTACCGTTTTACGAAACCCATCCGTGATATGATTATTTAGAGTAGTTGTACTTGACAACCACTCTAACAATCTTGATTCCTTCACTTGCAAATCAGCAATTTGAATAAAATTTTCTAACATCTTATTTCTTATATTTCTTTAGGAATACCGTATATTTTGCGGTTGATTCTTTTGAATTCCCGGCACTCTGGAAAGCTAATTTTAGTTTTGCACCAATAATTGTATTACCACAATTTGCAACTATCTTATACCAATCCAATGATTTCCAACCATTGGTTGTAGCAATAAGAGAATCAATAACCGCACTTGCCGTAACGTTTGAAAGCACACCATCACCATATATTAATGTAGCTTTTACGTTTACGGAGTCGTTAGTTGATATGAAAAACTTGACAGAATCAGCATCTGCAAAATTTACAAATTCAGTCGTGTCCGTTTGGGAATTTGTATAAGTTTTACTATAATAATATGTATGATTACTACCATTATATGAATCAACTCTAACTTTTTGAGTTTGTGCAAATGCAAAAGTTGATAAAATTAAAAATAAAAATAATATCTTCTTCATATTTCCCTCCTATGCTGTTAATATTTCTACTACGTGAATATCTTTATCGTGATCAGCTACTTTTTCCCAAGTAGTTCCCAATTGTAATTGTGCATCTGTTGGATTTGTAACACCAGATAAGGCAAATTTAACACCGGGAACGTGTACCGCAAAATCAATATTAAATACCGCATAATCTGTACCACCAGCTAATAAATTATCATGTCCAACGGTTACATTGAAATATGCCAACCCATAGTATAAAGAATTTTCACCAAGCAAATAAGTATGATATACACCATTACTATCTTTTGTCATCCTATCCGATACTACAATTTGCATACCTGCAATAGTTGGTATTCTACCAGTAACAGCAATATTTTTCCCTAAATCAGAAGCATTAACATATTGAACAAGACCATTTAATGCAAGGTCTTGAAAAACTTTTGAGTGCATTACTATTGTTGTCAATGCATCAGAATTATCACCGATTTTATATTTTGCATTAAATATTTTTTGAACATCAATAGTTGTAGAAGATGCATCAAGTTGATGGGTTCCTGCTAGTGCTGATTCAAATACACCCTTTAGCACATATAGCATTCTATCCTCAACTTGTTTTGCAATATATTCTGTTTGTTGATTTAGGAAATCCTGTAAAACCGATTCACCTGCTCTTCTTATTGCATTTGATTCTTCTCCAATTGCAATTGCTCTATGCAAACAAACCAAAGTATCTTTGTCTGTAGATAATGAATTGATAGTTAAATTGGTTGCTGGAGAAGGTATTTCAAGGGAGCTTGTGAATTCTTTTACAAACGGTCTGTAATTATAAATACCCCCTGACTTGAATGGTGGATTTTCATCCCTCTGAACAGCTGCACTACCAAGCAATTTAGCAACTTCTGGAATCTTTGCTGGTATATATTTATTCCATACTTCTGGAATAATTAAATTAACATAAGTTGTAGCACCCATAATTTACTCCTAATAAATTGTTATTGTTATTATTATTGTTGTTTTATTAGGCATCCCCCACTGGTTCTGCTACTTCTTACCACTGCAAGAAGATTTTTTTTTATATTTTATTTACCGCCACTGCGGATAATTTCTTTAAATAATTCTGGATTTTCTTTTTCTAATTTTACTAAATCGGTACCGCTCAAATCTTCTAATTTAATTTTAGCATTACTTAATTTTACATTACCGGGAACCAAATGAGTTTTATTTTCTTTCTGTTGCAATATTTCATCTCTATAGGTTTTTAATAATTCAATATCTTGTATAGCAACAGCAATTTTATACTGCGCTTCCCCTAATGGTTTAATTTGGTTTTCAAGAATATCGTTTTTTTCTGCTTCTTCTTTTTCAACAATTGACTTTCTGAAATTTTCAAGCTCTTCTTTTAATTTTTTTGTTTGTTCAAATTCATTAAATAATTTTTCTCGTTCTGTTTTTTCTTTTAACTTTTGTTCCTCTTCTTGTTTTAATCTTTTTTCAAGTTCCGCTTTTGTATTATTTAATTCGGAAATTATTTTTTCATATTCCTGCAATTTTAGATTAATTTCTTCGCTTTGTTTTGTTATTTCATTTTTTTTATTTAGTTCTTCTGTCAATTCTCTAATCCTTTCTTTTTTTTTAACATTTTCTTCTCTCAAGCTATTCAATATTTCTTGTTGTTTATTTATTTGTTCTTCAAGCGTTTTAACTTTTTCTTCTATTTCACTCATTTACTTCTCCTTGTTTTATTTTCAACACTTTCTTTAGCTTCAGTTTGATTTTTAATTTCAATAGCCTCTTCCAATTTTTTTATTCTTTCGTTTAGTTTATTAATCTCCATTAGAAATTTGTTTTGAAACATAACAAAGTTTTCAAATTCTACGTAACTCATTTTATATTCTCCTATTTATTTTTTTTTATTACTTACTTCAACCAAATCACACATACAATTATCGTGGCATTGTGTTGCACCACTTCCAGGTAATCCTAACGCTTTCCATTCATCAAAAGTTTTTACCTGTCCTGCTCTATCAAGACAACCACCACAATGTTGTGCACCTGGATTCATTACCCATTCATACTTTGTTTTGTCATCGAATGCACTCCAAATAACATATTGAGAAACCCCTTTGAGTAATGCCCAGAGTTCGTTGCTTTCATTTTTTTCAAGCTTTGATATTGTGCCATTTTTTGATAATAGTTCTTTATATAAGTCCTCGACTATTGCATTCTCATCTAATCCTAATTCGTTTAATTGAATTATTCTTTCCTGTATACCGCCAAAGAACTCAATCTTATCGAATAGAATAGACTCAAAAAATAATTTTATTCGTGTATTTATATAATCCTCTAAAAAATTTTTGTCTATTGGCATTAGTTTAAATTAAAATTGTTTGGTAAATTGTAATTGTATACTAATAATTCTGTTTTCTTTTTTCTTTTCCAATTTTTTTTTGGTGAAGCTGATAAAAACAATTCTTTACTAATTATATTCCATTTGTTTTGGTTAATATATTCTTGTATTAGTTCTGAAGGATAACAGCTTAACAAGAATTTAAATTTTGCTTTAGATAATAATTCTAATAAATTTTTAAAGTCCTCTTCACTATAGCCTTTATAATGCCCCATATCTGAATTAAAATATGGTGGGTCAATATACATAAAAGTATTTTCCGCATTCTTAATTTGAATTACATCTAAAGCGTCTCTGCAAAATATTACTACCTTTTCCAATCTATTAGCTAAATTGATAAAATTTTGTTTTTTAAATAAAATACCTATCTTTGATTCTTTTCTTCCATAACTAAATCCACTTAATAATATTTTATTAAAACTTAAATTCACATTAACCCATAAAGCCCAAGCTTTTTCTACATCAGTAGCTTCAACCTCACCTTTTAGAATTTGCTTCGATAAATTATATTGATACTCGCTTCGTAAAGTCTGGTCTACCAATTTATATAATTCATCAAACTTGTTTTTCATTACAAGATAAAAATTTATAATCCTATTATCTTTATCGTTTATTGTTTCATACTTGCTTGGTGTTTTAGCCCAAAATACCGCACCGCCCCCTATAAATGGCTCTACATATTGCTCGTGTTCTGGTATTAAAGGTAAAATATATTTTAACATCATTTGTTTTCCACCGTAATAAGCTATTGGAGTTTTTAATTGTATGTTATTCATTTTTGTCCTTTAATTGTCCATTATGTCTATTAAATGTCTGTTAATTGTCCATTATTTTATAATAACAATCTTTGCATATTCGTTTAATAAAATCAAAATCGATAAGAATATTATTGACACATAAGCACAAATAACAAAACTATCTTTATTGCACTCATAACCAAAAATTCTTTTTATCAACCAATGCACGCTCCAATTTTCCATCCAAGATAAGTATTCATCAATCGTTGCTCGCAAAACTATGTAATACAAATAATCCAGAAACCCAAACCACCAAACCACTACACAATAAATCATTACTCTAACATCAAACATTAAAACGAATCCCAAACTCAAAAAGAAAAATGAAAATTGCATTACCCTGTATGGTGTCAAGATTATTTTTATATCAAAGTCTGTTTCTCTGTTCGTGTAAACTAATTTCTTTAAAAACCACATTTCATTTTTGTTTATTATTAAACCATAACCAACGGTATCAAATAAACTATTTAACAAAACCCAATTTAGAAAAAGTAAATAATTAAATAATGATTGTAAAAAATAATTTGATAATATATTACCTATTATCAGCAATAAATTTATAATCGAAAATAATATTATATTAGTTTTTTCAAACATTATTTATTCTTATCAATTATTTCTTTTAATGCGTTTGTTAAATTTTCTTTTGCATAATTTGAAGCTTTAACCTGTAAGTATTTCATTAATTCGTTCGATTCCATTTGATTAATTCCAAAAAAATTTGCGCCCTGATTATGTTGACTAATACCTTTCTTTGGAAAGTTTCCTTTGGAATAAGGACTACTCAAAGATAATTGCCAACCTGCAAGGTCTCTGTATGAAAATGTTTTATGTTGGGTAAATTTTTTTGCACCCCTTTTTAATTCCCTTTGTCTTGCCTCCCAAGTCTTTACAAATTTATGTGGTTGATTACTTATTCCAAAAGTTAAAACATTTCCCTTGACATCATAAACAAAAGCATGTCTCATAAAATCGCCAGTTTCAATCAACCTTTTTTCTGCATTAGCAGAAATACCACCACCTTTTTTTCTTTTTCTTTCAATCGTTTTTTGTTTTAATGTAGGGAAACTACTCCCAAAAACTTCTTTTTGTTCTCTAATTCTTTTTTGGTGCAATAACTTTAATTTTTCACCAACACTTTTTAAAATTTCATTCAATTGACTATTTGTTAATAAACTATAAGCCATTTACTCTTTGTTTCCCTATCTTGATTGAGTTTTCAATTTCTTTGTCAAGAATTTTTTTATAATACTTTTTGAAATCCCCAAACAACTCATAAACAATTTTTTCTTTTTCTTCAAAATCCAATTTTCTAAAATCTTCTTTTAGGTTCAAAATATATTTTATTATTTTAATTAATGTTTTTTTATCGTATTTCAATACTTGTTGTGAATAATCTTTATCTCTCCAGTATTTAACAAATTCCTTTTGGGTCATTCTTCTTCCTTCTTTTCATCGAAGTCATAAAACATACCCGTACCAATAAAATGTATATCAAGGTCCTCTGCTGTCAAGAGTTTTGTTTTAATTTTATTAAAATCTGTTAAACATATTACGAGCTCATTATTTTCTTGATAATATAAAGTAATTTTATCTACAAATATTCTTTGATTTTCGATTTTAAGAATAATATTCATTTAATGTTTTTTTATACTTTATTTTTAATTTTTTTAATTGATTTTTATAGTAATTTCTTGCTTTGATTGAAAACAAATAAAAATCAAGTAAATTAACATTAAAATATATTTTATTAGATATATCTTTACA
>ERZ795052.5371-NODE-5371-length-12533-cov-5.225116_pt1 | contig 12533 bp, 12 predicted proteins | sample MGYA00375136_ERZ795052 | MGnify/ENA primary metagenome ERZ795052 (study PRJEB30181, sample SAMN05720156) | activated sludge metagenome | isolation source: Anaerobic digester | place: Japan | collected 2015-05-26 ... | reverse complement strand
CCCAAAACAGAATCCATAACGAGTGTTGCGTGGGATCATGCGGGTCTCGGTGTGGCATCCTGTGGTCTCACTGGAACAGTGCGTTACGCATTGCCGTTGCTCGATCTGCGGCTGTCGGCATTTCATGTCCACAAAGTGGGCATTCCACTATCATGCGTCTCGTTTGCTGGACACGCACATCTTGTGCTTGGCGATGTGCATGGAGGTATGCACCACATTCAGTTGCAAACCAACGAGTTAGAGCACAAGCAAACTGATCATGGGAGTATCATTACATCATTGGCTTGCCAGAATGGTTACTTGTTAATTGGCGATCTATCTGGTGTCATTTCTTTATGGGAGTACTAAATGAGACGATTACATTCACCGTTTGTGTATTCTGGAGGTAAAGGTAGAATGATTAAAAAGCTCTTGCCACTGCTGCCACGTGGGAAAATCTACGTGGAGCCGTATTGCGGCTCGGCCGCAATGTTCTTTGCTAAAGAACCATCACCTATCGAGGTACTGAATGATCTTGATGGCAATATCATCAACTTCTTTCGTTGCCTACAAAATAAACGCACATTCAATGAGTTGTTGCGGAAATTGCGTGTGACGCCTTACGCGAGGAAAGAGTTTGAAAGGGCGAGCAAGATTCTCAATAAACCAACCAAAAAGCCAGTCGAGTGGGCATGGGCGTGGTTTGTGGTAGCTAATCAGAGTTTTGCTGGAAGAACTACGCCTCTTAGCCCAGGCCAATGGGGACGGTCTTTTGGTGGTGGCGGGACGGCGCAATGCACAGCACGTTGGTTATACAAGATTGGGTTGCTAGAGGCGTGTCGCCACAGACTCATGTGTGCTCAGATTGATTGCGTGGATGCGCTGAAGGCCATTCGTTATTGGGACTCTAAAGATACAGTCTTCTACATCGATCCTCCTTATCTGCCAATTACCAGAAAGACCCAAGACATATATCGCCACGACGCCACGCAACAGCATCACGAGCAATTAGTGAAGACATTACTGTCTTTGAAAGGACAGGCTATGCTCTCATGTTACGATGACCCAGTCTATAAACCACTCCTTAAACATGGATGGCGCAAACAGCATTTCAAAACATCCTGCAGCATGGCCGGGCGAATACGTATATCTAAACTGCAAGGCAAAGGCTCCGCGACCAAGCGTGTTCCACGAACTGAAACGGTTTATATCTTAAGCCGCATGAACCACAAAACAGGCTGGTTGATCTCGGATAGCGAGGAAGACTAATGGGACGATATACTAAGCATCTATGCACGCCATTACGTTCTTTTGGAGGCAAGACGCCATTGGTCTCCAAGATCATTCCGCTGCTGCCGTCTGGAACTACGTATGTTGAGCCATATTGCGGCTCGGCGGCTGTTTTCTTTGCAAAACAGCCATCGCCGCAGGAAGTATTGGGCGACCTCGATGATCGTGTGGTTAATTTTTTCCGATGCTTACAAGACCAGAAGTTGTACAAGCGGCTCAAATGGCAGTTAGTGAACACTCCTTACGCACTCGCAGAGTTTGTAAAAGCACTGCGTATAGCCGACAACCAGAACGCCTGCGCCTCACGGCGCGCGTGGGCTTTCTTTGTGATTGCCAACCAGGGATTTAGTGGCTTTGCCACAAAGCTATCTCCGGGTTGTTGGTCCCGCGCGTTTACATCTTCGCGCCAGATGGCATCAAATGTCTCTAGGTATCAGTTCAAACTGCAGCTGCTGGATGCATGTCACAGACGTCTGCAAAACGTCACCATTCTTAACCAAGATGTATTTGAGTTAATTCAACAATACGATATGGCTGATACAGTCTTTTATTTCGATCCACCCTACTTGCCGACCACACGTTCCACATCCCGTGGCTACAAATTCGACGCTACAATGGAGCACCACGAACAGTTAGTGGAAAGGCTCCTATCTCTGAAAGGGCAAGCGATTCTCTCGTGCTACTCCCACCCTATATATGAGATACTCTTGCAGCATGGGTGGCAACAGCATAATATTGCTACCGCTTGCTACGCTGTAGTACGTGGCCGAAATACAAAATTGCGCGGGGCTGGTGCAGCATTGCAGTATGCACCACGTGTCGAAACGTTGTATATCTTACGTCGCGATCAGGTTCAACCCACATTATTAAAGGAGGAATGTCTATGTCAGAAGTGAATGATGTGTCCCAAGTAAAGCAAAGTTCAGTCGTGCGGTTTCCTACTGGAGCAGTCCGAAGTGCGGACGCGGATAATGAGCGGTTCGACTTGGTTCCATTAGGTGGCATCATACGCGTTGCAAGGACTGCTGCTGAGGGTGCTGTCAAATATGGGCCGTACAACTGGGAACATGGAATGCCCTTATCCACTTTCCTCAATCATGCACTACGCCATATTTATCTCTATCTGCTCGGCGATACCTGCGAAGATCATTTAGGGCATGCTTCGTGGAACCTGTTGGCAGCATGTCATGTCGAGGATTACCGAAAGGACCTATGCGATATTCCGTTGCAGCAACGGGTGCAATCTTACGTAACCAAAAAGGAGTCTTAAATGGCAGTGCGACTTGCGGTTTTTGGCGACATGCATGTTCCATATCACGATCCAGTCGCCGTGGAGATTTTCTTAAAGACCATGCAGGCATTCAAACCAGACATCATTGTGTGTCTTGGTGATGTCATGGACTGCATCCAATTCTCGTCGTACATTGAGCCTTACGGAATGCCAGTCAATCAGTACGAACAAGACATCCAGATCGCACGTGATCTGCTGGAACGAGTGCGCCAGCAATGCTCCAAACTGGTGTTCCTGGAAGGCAATCACGAGTATCGCATTGATCGTTGGGCGGGCAGCACGAAAGAGGGACAACGCTTGTATAAGATGATTGCTCCTCGCCACATGCTGAAGGATGTTGGAATTGACGTGTACATTCCCTATCTCACTCTGAAACAGCGATACCCCTACTACCGCATCAACAGTCGCTTGATTGCTGTGCATGGTTGGACGTATGCCAAACACGCAACCAAAAACCATTTGACTTTAAGTCAAGGGAAAAGCGTGATTCATGGGCATACCCACAACGCTGATGTGGCCATGATTCAAGGCTTGTGGGCGTCCAACAGTGTAGTGGAAGCTAGAAGCGCTGGATGTCTATGTAGGCGCATCCCGCTGTATAACACTGGAAGACCAGTGGAATGGGTACACGCATTTATCATTGGGTATCTAGGCAGGCGCAGCGATACCCTGTATACCATTCCAATTTACCAGAACCGCTGCATTCTTCCAGATGGCAAAGAAATCCACGTATAAGGAGGTTGACAATGTGTGAACTAATTTATTTAGCGAGTCCCTATTCCCACGATGATCCAGCCGTGCGCAAATCTAGGTACGAGGCTGCTTGCAAAGCAACGGCATATCTGATTAAACAAGGGCATAATGTGTATAGTCCCATTGTCTATTCACACCAGTTGACAGAGTATGGCTTGGGAACAGAATGGGAAACATGGAGTGAGTTGGATAAAGCGATACTACGGAATGCTACCCATCTCTGGGTACTCCAACTCGAAGGGTGGGAATCTTCACATGGCATCCAAGCTGAGCTCCAGCTAGCCAGTTTGTTCGGAGTGCCAGTGTGCTTTGTGCAGTTCCAGGATGGTGTGGTACGTTTTGCACCAGAAGAGGAGGATGAAATCTATGACAGGAAAACGTAGCCGAAATAAAGGCAAGCGTGGTGAACGGGAGGCAGCTCATGCTGTATCCAAAATCCTGGGCATCCAAGCTAGGCGTGGGGTTCAGTATGCAGGAACCACGGACTCTCCCGATATTTGCAGTGATTTGCAGGGAGTGCATTTTGAAGTCAAGTTATGCGAACGACTTTCATTATGGGCCGCTATAGCCCAAGCCGTTGAGGACTGTGGAACAAAAGTTCCTGTCGTATTACACCGTGCAAACCGCAAGCCGTGGCTTATGATTCTTCGATTAGAAGATTTGCCACGTCTGATTGCGCAGATAAATAGGAGGCAACAACATGTGGGAATGGAGCAGAATTCTGCAATACTGTCAGAGCCACCAACGGCCTGATTGGAACTTCCTCTATCCTCGTGTAGCGGAGTACGTTCGAGCCGCTATCCTGGCTGGGGAAGAACCGAAAGTGCTGCGCGATCGGATTGCTCTACTATGCCCCCCGCAATGGATTAAACAAAAATTGGATCGAGAGTGTGATTATGCCAATCGAGCTAAGACCTTATCAAGTCGAGGCGGTCGCCAAATGTATCGACGCGTTACATCAACACCAGAAGGCGCTACTGGTGATGGCGACGGGATTAGGGAAGACGATTGTCTTTTCTGAAGTCGCCAAGCATTACCAGGCGTTCGGTAAGGTATTGATTCTAGCCCATCGTGAAGAACTGATATGGCAGGCGCAGCAGACGCTGATGGATCAATCGCCTGGAATTGAAATGGCGCAATGGCATGATGCTACAGCGTCGAAACTCTTTGGTTCCAATGTAACCATCGGCACAGTCCAGACGGTCTCTAGGCGCTTGCACCGCATGCCACCACATCAGTTTAGCCTCGTGGTCATTGACGAAGCCCATCACGCAACGGCCACCACATACCGCCGTATCGTTGAGCATTTTGCCCAGGGTGGGGCCAAAATCCTTGGTGTGACGGCCACACCCAAAAGGGCGGATAAGAAGGGCTTGGGTTCCGTGTTCGCTACCGTGGCCTTTGCCTACGATTTACCCAAGGGTATTCTAGATGGGTGGCTTGTTCCTATTGGCCAATTCCTCGTTGAAAATATCCAGGTGGATTTTCGACAGATCAAACAGCGCGGTGGCGATTATGATCCGGCGATTCTGGATAATGTGTTATCGGAAGAGCAGAACCTCCATGCGGTGGCTAAATTGGCGATTGATGCCTACCAAAAGCATGGTTCTACCTTGGTGTTTACGGCGAGCGTTCGGCAAGCAGAACTTACCGCCGACATCATCAATCGGTATCAACCACAATGGGCAGATTACGTATCGGAAAAAACGCCGACGCTCTTGCGCCGTGGCATGATCGAATACTTCCGCAATGGACAGCTGCCAATTCTGGTCAACTGCATGATTGCCACAGAAGGTTTCGACGCTCCGAACATTGCTGCTTTGATTATGGCTCGTCCCACGAAATCCATCCTGTTGTACACGCAAATGCTTGGCCGTGGAACACGACCGCTTGCTGGTGTGGTGTCAATGGATCAAACAGCAGATGAGCGACGAGCTGCCATTGCAGCAAGCAAGAAGCCAAGGCTATACGTCTATGATCTTGTGTCACCAAAGCAGATTCAATATGTCGTGACAGTCGCTGATGCTCTGCTAGGCAAAGCGCCACAGCCTGGAAAACAGCCGACCCCAGAATGGAAGATGGAGTTAGCTAATCAAGCGGAAAAAGAAGGTATAGCCGATGTGTTACACGAGTTGGAAGAACGCGACGCGTTTCGGGAAGCTCTGCAATCATGCAGCCGCCGCGCCATTCGAGCGGACGCAATTTCGTATGAAGTCAAAACATACCATCCATTTACAGTTCTGGATATTGACATTCCATTTGATCCGACAGGGACGCCCATTACACAAGACCAAGCTAATCGGCTTCAGAAAGCAGGAGTGGATGTTACTGGTTTGACTTTCGCAATGGCCGAGCAAATCATTGACCATCTAAACAAGAGGAAACAGCAAGGTTTAGCGTCCTACAAGCAGTGCAAACTCTTGGCTTCACGAAACATCCCAACAGAAGTCTTGGTAGCATTAACGAGAGATGAAGCGTCCAGGTTGATTTCTTCGTTACAACTTGGTGGATGGTATCGCTTTGCTACCACTCCACCTCCAAAATCGTTGCAACATCTACAATACTTACGACAGAACCACACGCTATGAGTGCATTAGATGGTTGGCAAGATATTTTGAAACATTTCAAGATCGCAAAAACAGCTGGCGACAGATGTGCTGCTTTCTGTCCAGCTCACAATGACGTTGTTCCGAGCCTGAGCATTCATGCACTCCAAGATAAACTATTAGTGTACTGTCATGCTGGATGTTCGTTCGCTCAGATTGTGCAAGCTGTCGGGCTAAAGCCATCAGATTTTAGTCGCAAACAGCACAGGCAATATACTAACAAGGCAACCATTGAAACAGTGTATTCGTATCACGATGCAAACAAGAAGTTGCTCTATCAGGTAGTGCGGATGATTCCCAAGAGTTTTAGGATACGCCGTCTGGTTGGCGATCAATGGGTGTGGAATCTTCATGGCGTGCGGCGTGTCTTGTATCGGCTACCGCAATTATGTGCGCAGAAAAAACGCAATCCCGTGTTGCCGATATGGTTCACGGAAGGCGAAAAAGACGCAGAGACACTTGCACGTAATGGATTGACGGCGACATGTATCGCGGGAGGGGCTAGCGCGTTCTGGGAACCGCACTACACAGAGAGTTTGGTGGGATTTATGCATGTAGTTTTCGTGCCACATGCAGATAAGCCAGGAAGAGCGTTGGCACAACGAGTGGCGATGGAGTTGGTCGGAGTGATCCCATATATCACCATTCTTGATCTATTTCCAGATCGAACAGATGGTGCGGATGTGTCAGATTTGGCGAGTGTGGTTTCTGCGCCACTGTATCCACTTCTTTACCACGCTCTTGCCAAGACGCCAAATCAAACAACGATTCGGGTGGGAACACTCTAGTGGGTCTGCTACCATAAATCCCACGGCGACAGATAACGTGGTTGCTGCATTTGCTGCGCTTGCTTTCGCTTTTGGGTTTCCTGTTGGCGGAGGCGCTGCAAAGCATGAATTAATTGCGCTGCCCGTTTACTCGACTCTGGCGCACCCTCTCTTGCATAGACTGTGCGATACTCGCCAATGCCAGGTAGTGAACGAAGAAGACGATATGCATCATCAAGGCGCTCATTTAAGACTTGCCGTTCTACATCGGTGGACCTGATCTTGATGCCACTAATGGCATCGAGGGCCCGCAAAGCAATAGGTTCTTCGCCAGCAATGGCTTTGCGCAAATACTGCGTCAATGGAATCCAAGGCACACCTGTTTCCGCAATCTTGGTGATCGAACGGGCAGTCTTTGGCAATTCCACACCAGTGATCCGTTCTGTCAGAGTGGGCGCGGCATCTATTGGGCGATCTGTAAACGGGTCTTCCCCAGTCGCTGCCATGTATGCCGCCTTGATAGCCGGGTGTGCGCGGGCATAAATCTTAGATTGCAGACGAGCCAGATTTGGATCGAATAGTGCAATATCTTCAATGGGCAAGCCGAGTGACCGCACAAACACCGGGTTGCCTTCTGCATCCTTAGCGCCAGGAATTGGAAATGCCAATGTATCTTCCAGCCAAGCTGGCATCTCTCCAGCCTGACGCCATGCTGCACCAGTCGCACGCACAAGATGAGATGGACCGCTAGCATAATCTAAGATCACCCTTGGCATCATATATCCCAAGTTCTGCCGAAGCCAAGAGTAAAACATCAGGCTCGGTTGCATGACGCGTTGCTCAAATCCAGACAAGCGACTGTAATCATACGCGACCTTACTAACGAGGTCTTTTGCTTGTGCTGGAGTCATTCCGGCCTTCCGAGCTGAGATATAAATGGGCGCGCGGGATGCCGCTTCCCCTATATTCATTATGTGGCGACCAGTCTGGAGGATGGGAGATTCCTTCCCAAGCCACTGCTTTAATGACCCACCAGCCGACAACCATTGCTGCTTGAGAGTCTGGATGGAGGGCCACTTGTAACCTGCCTCTCGCAATCCGAACTGTTGTCGCATTGGCAGGATAGTCTGTAGTGTCTCATCAGACACACGGGCACTCTGGTAGAGCAGACCAGAGCGAGACATTTCATCCCAATACGGAAGTGTTTCCCACTCTCCTTTAATAGCCGCCTTCAAAACGTTGCCAGCCTCCTGTAAAAAATCCACAGTAGAATATGGGGCATCTGCTATAGCGCCACGCAACACGTCACTACTATAGTTCCGTACATGGAAGGCTAGCCGTGGCAACGTCACCCAACTAGCGAAAGCGCTATGAAAGTCTCGTATGACTTGCTCGAACCATAGACGCTCATGTGTTTCTGGAATCAAAGCATCTAGAAACTTCTGTGCGGTATTTGCTATCTCGCGTGGCACACGAATATGCTTGTCGATGGTATCTAAAGGCATCTGGATTGTGGTTGGCGTGATGACCAATTTGTTTGCCCAATCGGGATGTTGTTTCAGCACATAGTTTTGGAGCAAAGAACTAAATCCCGCATCGGTTAATTGGCGTCCAGGGATAGGTTTCTTCATTTGCGCCGCTGCCGCCGCGCCGCCACGTGTCCGCCTAGATACGGGTAACGGAAACCGTAGTGTATTCCATGCCTCACCGAGCGGCACGCCGGTATCTTTGAGTGCATCATCTGTCCAGTAGGCGGCACGAGATAGCATCTCATGTATTCCACCCATAACCGCCATCTCATCTGTAATCGACGAAATTGCTCTCTGGAAGTTGGCCAGTATGTCCATCGAAAAGATTGGACGTTCATGGCGACGCTTTCCCAAATATGATACCAAGCTACCGACAAGCCCATTATTGGCTTGAATAGTCTTGGTTAACTGTGCCGCAACGCGCTTGTTGCGAGTTAGGCCCGTATCCTTAATCAGTTGCCGAATGGCTTTTGGATTGTTTTTCCCAGGTGGAAGCAAGAGCAGTTCTTCCAACATGGGATGCATGTTGGGATCGATTGCCTTCCAGTATCTCTCGATCACATATTTGGCACGCAGCCATTGCGGTTTTGCATTGGCGTCCACTTTAATGCCGTGGTGCGATAGCCACTCTTTGATCAAATCGTCTTGCTGTTTACGACTCAGGCGCTCAACTTCGATATGTTCCAAAGGATTGGCGGGATGCCAGGCGCGCACAGCCTGGTCCACATCTACTCCAACGACACCAGATGGGAGGTGTGGTGCTGTAATAGCGAGCCGCTTACCATTAATTGCCATAATACGTCCAGTATGATCCCCCACCTTCACCCAATCGCCATGCTGAAAGAATCGCCCAGCGCTATCCACGACACTCAATTGGCTTTGGATACCAGTGCGACTTGCCGACACAAGTGCCGGATCGCGTGATACCAAGTCAAGTACCGAAGTGGGCACATAGCGTAAGGCTGCCAGACGGCCTTTGTAAGGACCAGATGCGCCTGAAGTATGCGTGCTTGGGATCCGCCACGGGTCGCTCGGTGCAGGTGTTCGCCAGTGATAGCGCGGCATATACGCGGCGTATAAACCAGACGTGCGCCGTGAAAATGGAATACCCATTGAGCTCGCGATAGTGCGTGTTTTGTTTAAGATGTCATCTAATAGAAAATTAATGGAGGCCGTCATTGTTTTGAGAGCATCAGCCAACTGTGGCGCTGTGGACGGATCAATGTCCAACTGCTTCGCTATTTCAATGGCCTGCTCGTCTGCGGAAGATGTCCAGCGCCGTGTCTGCTCAGCAATATAGACTGCCAACTGATCGAAATGTGGCGCTGCCATACCATGCCACTCGGCGGTTTGCAAATATTTTGCAATATGGTCCTCGACCGCAGCTAATGTACCGCGAGTATGTAGCATAATCTCAGATGCGGCACCAGATAAATTGCGCATCTGATCAGCAGCACGTTCCGCTCCAGCCTGCCCAACAGGTAAATTGCGCGCCCCCCAATGAAACATAGAACGTAGATGCCGAACTCCCCATAAGTCTCCGATCACATCTTTGGCAGTCCCTAGCGCCTGGCCACCTGCTGTGATTTCAATTTGTGGCACCAATTCTTGCCAATACCAGATTGGCTTCAGTGTTAGAGGAGCACGCAGTCCTTGCTTCAATTCTTCTGCACGCCCATGCCATGTAGCGGCTGGCATGATGGGTTTGCCAGCCAACAAGACATCGTAAAACCGAATGGTTTCTGGCAATGTGTCTAAGAGCGTTGTGAGAGTCGGAATATCCTTTTGCTGTGCGGCCAGCAAGACGCGCTCAGAGAGCCAGCCATGCGTGGTTGGCGAGGACGACTCAATGGTCTCTTTTAGCACTTGGATGTGTTTGGGATCGATACCAACTTCTTTGGCAACTTGCACGACGCCGTCAACAACCATACCATGCTCAAACTTTGGAAGAGCGTTCACAATGGCGGCTTGCCCACGTGTTCCCAGATTGTGAATGGCAGCCTCCATTTCAATAATGGGTTGCGCCGCTTTCCCCATACGAAATGCCTTTTCGCCTTTCGATGAAATGACGCCAATGCGAGGCAAGTATGGTGGCACCAGAAAGAGATCGGCGGCCAGCCCCATTGCATCCCAAAAAGCATCCATTGGGTTTTTGCGAATATTGAAACCCGGCTCGTTTTTGGGAGCGCCAAAAGATTCTAATACCTCCCTGCCTGTTACATGTTCTTCTGGAATCTTGACGCCAAACACACGTTCGATGGGCTTTTTTAGGAAGGATTCACTGAATGGTACCGCATGCCACAATGCCTCTGGACGCCCAGCTAATAAGCCACGCCACGCAGCGAATGGCTTATCAATAGACCCAGCCAAATAGCCCAACGTCGATATGCTGGCTTCCCCCAACTGGGAGACAAACCGTTGAAGGGAGCCAGCATCGATTTGTTCTCTAGCAATGTCCGCAGCAATAAGGTCACGGCTATCCAGGGTGCGCCGCCAGACTGTAGGCAGTTGCAACGAGGGACGAGCAGCTTCAAAAAGATCGGCTGGTAATGGCGATACTGGAAGCATGGTGTCCGACATGATTGGCCTCTATTGCTCTGGTTGTGCTGGGATATTATAAGGCGATACAGGACGACTCAAAATTGATCGCAGAATATCTTCTGTGCGAGCTTGATCTGCTTGTAGCATATTGAAATATACTTCTGGAGGCATGCGCAAATACGGAGTGCCCGCTGGCTCGTACATGTCTCTTAGTAAAGGAACCAAATCGAACTGCTCTTGACTTTGCCCACCGCCACCCAACCCGCGTGCAAGAGCGCCACCAATCAATCCACCAAGTAGCCACGGCAACAATTTTTTCAATTTGCCTTTTTTAAGGACGTCTTCTGCGGACTGTGCGACCTGCTTGGCAGCTTTTGGGCTTTTCTTGACTACTGCGGACTGTGCGACCTGCTTGGCAGCTTTTGGGCTTTTCTTGACTACGGTCGCTGCTTTGGAAGCTGTTTCAGGTCTGTTCGCGAGGGCTTTCGCTACCTCTCGTGCTACTTGTTTCGCCGGGTCTACTGTTGCGGCGGCTGTTGGAGCAGCTGCTTGAGCTGCTCTGGCTGTTGCTGCAGCCGGTGTCGCCATGCCATGTGCAAGATGTTTCAGTGGTTGTTGACCAAAACGAGTGAAAGCAGGCCCTTCCCGAAGAATGGCTTCCCTCAGAGTAGGACCAATAGGACCAAGACGACTGAGACGAGACATATCGTTTCCTTTCAATAACAAGAATACATGTGCAAATTATCGCGTCCGACGTGCTGGATACTGAGGAGCGGCTGGATACGGCCCAGCAGCTGGATATGGCTGCTGTGGTGGATACGCTCGTGATTGAGGAACAAACTCACCTGGAGATGGATACATTGGTGGCGCTTGAAATTGCTGCGCGTACGGAAATCGTGGCACTTGTGGATAGTACGGCTCTCCGGCGGGCAGAAAGTAGGGTCGATTAAACTGTTGCGCCTGCCAGAATAGTTGCTGCCACATTTGCTGACGCATAGCGTTTTCATCTTGGGCTTTCCGATTGTATAAATCCCAATACGCAGGCCACTGGCGCATCAGTTCGTCGTGTATTTGAGCAGACCTGGTGGCCGCAAGCGCCTCTGGCGAGATATCCCAATTGGTTTGTTGGGATGCTGGGAATAGTGGATTGGACTTGGGAACAGCATTGAGTATGGCCCCCAAGATTTGCGAGATTGCTGTCGGCATGGAACACTCCTTTCTGACAAAGATTCTACTGCATGGATAGTGGTGGTCATTGTGCGGCTTGAGCTGCTAGGCGTAACACATCTGCAACACCCATCGCCATTCCGCCTGGCATGAATGGGGCGAGAGCAGGACGTAACTGGTGAAGCGTTGGAGCCACATTGGCTAGGGTGGCCTGGCCAATCTGCGGTAAATTAGTTGCGGCGTACAGGAATGGTCCGCCTGGCAGGAATGGCAACAACATCGAACTCAGACCACGCATTAGCGGAAAAGTATTGCCGCCGCCATTGAGGCTGAGCCAATCCATTCCGGGCATGCTTGATTCGCTATAAGCAGCTGGTTCCTCGGGAGGCACCCAATTCTGTGATGGTGGTGATTGTTCATCATAATCACTCTCGCCACCAGGAGCAAACATTTGGGCAAGTTCAATACCAAATGGCGCCCATAAACTCGTGCTGTACAGATTGGCCATTTTCGTCAAAAAAGGAGCGGCCTTACTTGCTGTAGTGGCTGCGGCTTTGCTACCCGCCGTTGCAGCGGCCTTACTGCCTGCTGTCGCAAGTCCTTTTGCTGC
>ERZ795052.5363-NODE-5363-length-12549-cov-6.957420_pt1 | contig 12549 bp, 23 predicted proteins | sample MGYA00375136_ERZ795052 | MGnify/ENA primary metagenome ERZ795052 (study PRJEB30181, sample SAMN05720156) | activated sludge metagenome | isolation source: Anaerobic digester | place: Japan | collected 2015-05-26 ... | reverse complement strand
TTTGTGTTCCAATTGAAGACAGTATAGAAAGTATTTTTGATGCTGTTAAATATGCGGCATTAATTCATAAATCGGGTGGAGGCACCGGGTTTAATTTCTCTGATATACGCGCAAAAGGAACTGAAGTAAAAGGAACTGGGCATATGGCTTCTGGGCCGGTATCCTTTATGCATGTTTTTAATTCAGCCACTGAAACCATAAAACAGGGAGGGAAGAGACGCGGCGCAAATCTTGGCGCTTTGGATGTTACGCATCCTGATATTAAGGAATTCATAACCTGCAAGAACAAAGAAGGAGAATTATCAAACTTTAATATAAGTGTCAATATAACTGACGAATTTATGAAGAATCCAGATCCGGAAATATGGGATTTGATTGTTGATGGAAACTGGAATAACGGGGAGCCTGGGATACTATTTCAGGACACGGCAGAGAGAGATAACAAGCGTTCTGACCTTGGAAAGTTAAAATACCGAAATCCCTGCACGGAAGTGTGTTTACTGGCTTGGGAATCCTGCAACCTTGCATCAATTAACCTGATGAGTTGTTTCATTAATGGAGAGTTTAACTGGGACAAATTCGCTGGATTGGTTCGGCTAGGCGTTAGATTCCTCAACGACATGCTCGACAAGAACCGGTATCCACTTCCACAAATTGAAGAAGCAACGAAGAAGACTAGGAAGATTGGCCTTGGTGTAATGGGGTTTGCTGACCTGCTTATTGCGCTTGGGATGCGATATGGTGATGAAGATTCTCTCAAGTTTGCGGATAAACTGTTCAAAGAGATGAGAGAAGTATCAGAGGATGAATCTCATCTAATTGGTGGAAATAATGCGGCTTTGTTGAGCATTGCTCCGACAGGATCAATCAGCCTCTTCGCTGGTGTTAGTTCTGGAATTGAGCCTAACTTTGGGTATGTTTACAATAGAAGCACATGGGCAAGCGGGGAGAAGACAACATATCGAGAAGTCCATCCAATGTTTGAAGAGTGGATAAGGCGCGAGTTTGATGCCCCCGATTGTGACGCGCTATTAAATCACATGCTTCAATTTGGAACTCTTGATAATGGTGCTGAAGCATACGGGACTATATTAGAGGCCCGGAGGTTATTCGTCACCGCTAAAGACATATCACCGATGGATCACGTCAGAATGCAGGCAACCATTCAAAAGCACGTAGACCAGGCTATTTCAAAAACGATCAATTGTCCGGCTGAAACCACGAAAGAGGAGATATCTGACCTTATCAAATATGCGTGGGAATCAGGATGTAAAGGTTTGACAATATACCGGGAAGGCAGCCGATCAGATGTGGTGTTAGAAACTAACGCGACAAAGAAGACTGAAGAGAAGAAGGAACCAATCGCAATCCCGCGCGAAATAGATCTCAAATCTATCAGGATGAATAGTGCCTGCGGAATCCTATGGGTGAAAACAGGATTCCTTCATGGGAGTTCTGATCCTATAGAAGTATGGGTAGATGCAGAGAAAGGCGGTTGTAGAGCCAATCTCGAATTCATTGGAAGGCTCATATCAAAGATGTTACAAGAGGGAATATATTATGAGGTTGCATGCAAACAGGGAGATAAGGTGTTTTGTGCTGCTTGTGTGAACAATGTAAAGAACGAGTCTGAAGGATATTCCTGCGCGAATCTTATAAGCAAAGGGATAAAAGAAGGGATAAAGAAGAGGGAAGAAGATTTGCTTAATAATAAAATGACAATTTCAGATATAGGAAAGAAATATGATAGTTCAATATTAGATGCAATGCTTATAGGTAATGGTATAAAGTGCCCGGAATGCGGCGCTAAATTAAACCGCATAGAAGGATGTTTCACATGTTCATCGTGTGGTTACTCAAGATGTAAATGATTATCTCTCTATAACTCTATTTTTATGCATGAGTGTATTTGATCAACCGAAGGCTACGGATGAGGCTCGCAAAGAAATCAGTGAATCAAGATCCGGAATGAGCCGGTATATTCCTGCAATTAAGTCAGCATGGAATGAGAGATGCCCGTTCCAGTCTCTAAAGTTCAAAATGGACAAGTGATTACATGAAATCTATTTTTTGCGCGCTTTTATTATTGATTATTTTACCATGCGCTGCATGCGCTGCGTTGTCATCATTGAATGCAACATTAATCAGTAGTGGAGGGCTAATTGTAAATTCGGAGAGATCGTGGCAGGAAAGCGATTATTCGTATGGATTTATCACAGGTGGTAATCAGTATAACGAAGGGACATCAGATTTAGTTTATCTTACCGGACCTGGAAACAGCCGTATAGATTCAAGGGAATCTACAAATCACACGCTGGATAACGTTTTTGATTCATCTGTAGTTGCATCCACTTCAGGAGGATATGCATATGCGCATGGAGCATACATGGGAGACCAGCAACCGGCCGTTCCTGACCTTGAATGTTCCGGCGGAAATATTATACCTCATGAGGATTTAAGCGCTGATGACACAGATACATTCAAAACATACGTAAAAGGCACTAATCCTTCGTATCAGACTGTAGAAGTCTCAAAATACGGAGTGGGGCAAGGTTCATACATTGAATCTGATATAATTGTTGAGAACGCGAATGTTACCTCCTCAACTAGGGGTGAGGTTGGATTAGGTAATATCATGGAAGATATATCCACGCGCGCTATGGCAGGATTTAACAAGAGTGAAACATCATTAAACTATGACAAATCAGAACGCAATCATATGGGTGTATTCGGAAACGAAACCGGAGCCGGTCAGATTGGTATAGATTTCAAATGGCGTGACCATTCACATCCATATGGAATAGGCATTGATGAGGGTGAGATTTACACAGTAAATATCACGAATTCTACCTAACCATTATCTATTTTTAGCGCGTATGCTGTTATTGTATGGCATATGCAAACGTAAGTGTCACCGGCATCTGGAACAATTACGCCGGTAAGCACGCCCCTGGCCAGGGATTGCAACTACAGACAATCAGAGCAACTCAAGAAAAGATTTTTTTTGGAGTCATTGAACATACCACAGGAGACTATGGATACCAGGTTCTAGTTGATGGAAAAATATCGACTCTGAATCAGGTTTCAGGAACAGGCGCAAATTCTGACGATGTGAATAGTCAGTCTGAACAGGTATTCTGGTTCTATCTTCCAAAAGAAGCGCGCAGAACAGAGGGTAAACACGAAATCCTCATCAATATTGGGCATTATGAGAATGAGATATTCTTCCCAACTTCAGACTACAAATTTGAAGTGGAGGTTCTGGTTCCGGAGACAGAATGAGCACTGATATTGTAGAGTTCCTTCAGCCAATCATCCCAGCGGCTATTACGGGTCTTTCGTGGGCATGGATCAAATACAGGACTAAAATCTTTGATCCGGCAAAAGAAACTCCTGATAAGTTTGATTGGATAAACGCAGGAGAAACAGCGCTTATTGCTGTCGGTGTAAGCGTTGTTTATACTTTGATGGGTAATCCGCTTGCGCTTGATGGAATTGAAGAACAGATGGCTATTTATGGCGGTGCAACTGCAATCCTTGATCCGGTGATTAAGGGAGCCGCGCGATGGATTCAGGAGCGGATGCGTGGCTAAAAAACAGCATGAGAAAAAACTTAACCTTGTAGAGGCTAAAATCCCTCTACAAATTATTAGAATAGGCAACGAACCGTTTTACATCTGCGATCCAGAAGCAGTTATAGACGGTAAGAAATGCTACACGCACGGAACTAATTTTAAACGTCATTGCAATGATAGCACAATGATCGGCGCTGGAAACGCTGTCCTTCGTGTTTGTGGACGTTACATTCCACCAAAGTAATCTTTTTATACTTATCAGTCATAATATGTTATAGTAAGTTTTGAGGTGGAAAAAATGACAACTAACCCATTGAAAAGAATTTATGACAACCAATTGAAAATCAAAGAACTTGAGAAAGAGATCAAAGCACTTGAGGCGGAGAATCAGAAATGCATGGAGAAGGCTCTCCTTAAAAAAGAGACAGATTCCGGAAAGTATCATCTGGTTACGAAAGTATCTACACGACGTGTTCCTATATCTGGAAAGGTCATTGAGAAACTCGGGAATGAGAAAGCGCTTGAGATTGCCACGTTTGCAGTAAAAGACCTTCAGAAATTGTTCGGTGACGATGATGTTACCGAAATGTGCAAAGTAATGGAAACAGTTAAGAGAATTGTAGAGGTTGATGAATAAAATGGTATTTCAAAACGGGCATAAACTCATTTTTATTCTGCACCCATCTGGGATGTGGGATAAATCACAGTTGGAGACAGTATATGATGCAATTATCACAGGACACTGTCAAGAGGATAGAGTAGAAAAAGATCGCTCGCGTATATCCGGGTTGCCTGAAGGGCGATATCATATCGTTGCCAGGCAGCGTATAGGGCCACAAAGCGAATACGAGAGAGTCAGATTAAATGATGGTCTGCATTACCCATCGTATGTATCAGAATTTGTGGTATGGAATACAGAATATGCGAGAGAGATAAACAAATCAATAGGGGACGTATTCGAAGAAGAGGTTACTGAATGTCCTCTTCCTTAATGGTTTTACGTCCGGCGTGTTTTGCTAGTTTTTCGGCTTTCATAGCCTCTGTTTTTATGAATTCAACACACTTGGAGAGGAATACGTCAACAGCCTCTTTTGATACGGGTGATCCAGTTGCTTCTTTTACTATGCGCCGTATAGCGCTAAATGGTAACTCGTTTGCCATAAAAGTAATGTAATTTAAACATATTTAAAAATGGTGGAAAAAATGATGTTAAACGATAGACAAATCCATGCACTATGCACTAAAATGGATGTAGTTGATCCGTTCGATCAGGAACTCGTAGGGCCGTCAAGCCTTGATATCAGGCTAGGATCGAGGATTGCATATTATGCAGGGTGCGATGTAATTGATCCGGATAATCAGAGCACATATAACCTCATCAAGAAAGATGCTGAAGTTTTGGTTATACTCAACCCGAATCAGTTTATTCTAATGGATACCGTTGAAACTTTCAGGATACCTTCAAACATCGCTGCAAAGGTAGACGGGAGGAGCAGCATTGGCAGACTCGGGATTATGGTTCATGTAACCGCTGGATTTATTGATCCTGGGTTTCACGGTAAAATAACGCTTGAAATAAAAAATGTGAACGAAAGACCTGTTATTTTGCGCCCTGGAATGGTGATTGCTCAAATGTCTTTTCATGAAATCGAACCTTGTGAGAGGGATTATTCACAGAAAGGAGGCAGATATCATGGAGATGGCGACGTTGCAGGGAGTAAATACTACATACAATAACTTTTTTATATTAGTGTGTCTAATATGTTATCATGGAAATGAGTGTAAGAACTGTATATGGGAAGAAAATCAGGATTAACACTGATAATATTGTAGGTAATTCGGTGCAGGTTGGAAATGATTATTACCATCTCTCAAAATTGTTTGATACAGATGGGGACAGTTTAATGTATCTGGCATGGAGGAACTAAAATGAAACTCCCTAACCTAACTCAAATTATTGAATCGGTTGTGATTTTTATCGCTGCTGGTAGTTTCATAATCTCATACAACAATCTGCATGAAAGCGCCCTCCTTATGGGGATACCTCCACTAATGGCTATTATATTTCCTCTAACTATTGATGCATTCCTGATTATATGCACACTGTTTGTATTGTATGCCGGGAGGATGTGCAAACCAGTATGGGAAGGTTGGCTCTTCCTGGTGCTCTATACCATCGCTTCTATCGCGTTCAATATCCACATGGCACCTAATGATTGGTGGTCTCGCGCTGGGTTCGCAATGTGCCCTATAGGTCTGTGTATCAGCCTCCATTTCATGATGAGAATTCTTGAGATAGAAATGGGAGGATGTAAACCTGAAATAGTAGAGGTTAAACCTACTGAATCATGTGGCGCACAAATAGAAGAGATTAAACCCATTGAATCAGAACAACCTATAGAAGAGGCAAGTGAACCAGAACCAGAACCAGAATTAACAGAGCAACAAAAGAAAGTATTAGATGTGTTTAAATCAGAATCTGATATATCAATGGCTGAAGCCGGGAGGAGGTTAGAAATGTCATATAAGACTGTAAAGAAATACAAAGATCAATTAATTGATATGGGGATACTTTGAATCAACCCAGATGCATGTATAAAGTGAAATTCAGAGGTAATTTCGTATGCTCTGAAACTCGTAGAGGTAGACACTGCCCGTATCCACATTATCAATGTGAGGTTAAGAAAAATGAAAGTGTTAATCGCGTGCGAGTTTAGCGGAATTGTAAGGGATGCATTTATTGAAAGAGGGCACGATGCATTAAGTTGTGACCTGTTGCCAACCGAATCACCAGGACCACATTATCAGGGAAATGTATTGGACATATTAGATAATGGATGGGATCTAATGATCGCGCATCCACCTTGCACACATCTGGCCGTATCAGGTGCCAGATGGTTCAAATACAAACAACAGGAGCAACAGGAAGCCCTGGAGTTTGTTATTGAACTTATGGAAGCACCCATACCAAAAATCTGTATTGAAAATCCTATATCAATTATCTCAACCCGTATCAGAAAGCCGGATCAAGTCATCCAGCCGTGGCAATTCGGCCACGGCGAAGTCAAGGCGACGTGCCTCTGGCTCAAGAATCTCCCAAAACTCACGCCGACGCACATCGTGGAAGGCCGCGAAGCGCGCGTGCACAAGATGCCGCCCGGCCCCGACCGCTGGAAAGAGAGAAGTCGAACATACCCGGGAATTGCAGAGGCAATGGCTGAGCAGTGGGGATAAAAAATAACTTTTTATACTATTACATCTAATATAGTATTGTAACAGGTGAGACAGATGGTATTAACAATGTATATAAATCACGAGTGCCCGAAAATTGAAGTTTGCATACACTATGACCAAGTGGATGATAAAAAATACATCCACAGAGTAACTGTTAAAATGATGAATCTAGTTAAAATGTTATATCCATATGATAATGGGTGTGATGGCGGTTCACTCCAAGTTGGACTTCAGCATGCCATAAACGGAACTATGCCAAAAATCCATAAAATTGATGAGAACATGTTCAAATGGATATCTCAAGTTTTCTGGGGAGCTCCGAACGCATGGCGTGATTGGACAGGCCCTGAAGAATGCCCATATTTTAAATAATTTTTATTGCAAAGTAAAGGCAATAAAATAATTTTGATAACTTTTTTGTTGTTTGATGCGTATATCTTCTATATGTGGCAGAATCCATACTCTACTAACTATAACCCTATGGCCGGATTCCAGGCTCCACCGTTTCAATCCTTGTTGTTATGGATCTCTTTCTCGGACATGGTGTCTGCGCAGACTACCGAAAACGCGCTTAACTAACGTGAAGTTGGGGCATGGTGCGACATGCCCATGAGTATTAATCTGTTTTTATCGCTTTAAGTTTATTTTAGAAAGTTATTTTATGTCATGGAATATAATATGTTATACCGATAGGTGAAAGAATGACAGACGAGCATAAAACATGCCTTGAGTATGATGATGAATGCGGAATGTGTGGATTTTCAGATGATCCAAATGGGTGTCCACATTCAGATGATTGGAATTCAGCATTTAAATACTGCGAATGGTATTGTGAATCTGACTAGGAGAGTGTGAATGACATACGACTCGTTTTCGTTTTGGATTGGCGTTGGAACCGGAATAATTGGAGGATTTGCTGGAATGATTATACTGAAATTATGGGATGTTGTATGATGGTGGTGAATGAATGACTGATTACCAGCAATTTTTAGAAAGTAAACGAAAGAGCAACCCTGATACAGGTTTTGAACCGGACATATCACAATTCCCTCAACAAATGTTCGACTTTCAGAGAGATGTCACATCGTGGGGATTGAAGAAAGGAAGGGCTGCATTATTCCTCGGGACGGGTGCGGGTAAGTCGATTTGCCAGTTAGTATGGGCTGATCAGGTATGCAAGCATACAGGAGGAGATGTGTTAGTCCTCGCTCCGTTGGCAGTTGCACCTCAAACCGTGCGCGAAGGTCAGAAGTTTGGTATTGATGTCAACTATTGCAGAGGTCAAAATGGTATAAAACCGGGTATAAACATCACAAACTATGAGATGCTTGAGCATTTTGATACTCATCATTTTGTAGGGGTGGTCCTGGATGAAGCCGGAATCCTCAAGAATTTTTCGGGCAAGATTCGGAATCAGATAATAGACTCGTTTTGCAGGACTCAATACAAACTCTCATGCACAGCCACACCATCCCCGAATGATCACATGGAGTTAGGTAACCAGTGTGAGTTCTTGGGCATAATGAACTATTCAGAGATGCTTGCAACGTATTTTGTGCATGATGGAGGGGACACTTCAAAATGGCGTGTTAAAGGTCATGCTGTTGAAGCATTCTGGCAGTGGGTAGCATCATGGGCTGTTATGATGCAGAATCCTAGAGACCTCGGCTATGATGGGTCACTGTTTGATTTGCCTCCTCTGAATATGGTGCAGCATACTGTCACTCCGAAGAACAGCCGCTTCCAGGGTAGAGGAGTAGCAAAGACCCTCAATGATAGGAGAGATGCAAGACGGGAGAGCCTTAATGAGCGCGTGGCAAAGGCCGCTGAAATTGTTAATGCATCTGATGAGACATGGCTAGTATGGTGTGATTTGAATGTAGAGTCTGAACAATTGACGAAGATGATCCCGGGATCGGTAGAGGTGCGCGGGAGTGATAAACCGGAATATAAGGAAAAGACAAGTATGGACTTTTGCGAGGGTAAAATCAAAGTTCTGGTTAGTAAGCCCTCTATTTTTGGGATGGGCTTGAATTACCAGCATTGCCACAATATGATCTTTTGTGGGTTAAGCGATTCGTTCGAGGCTCTTTATCAGTCCATCCGGAGGTGCTGGCGGTTCGGGCAGACTGAACAGGTAAATGTTCATATCATCACATCAGAGGCTGAAGGAGCAGTCGTTAAAAACATCAAAGAGAAGGAGAAACGGTTTAATGAAATGTTACAAGGGATGATCTCTGCCAGCCAGGAAATCACGAAAGAGAACATACGAGGGAGTTTCAGAATGTCAGACGAATACAACCCACAAGAAAAGATGGTAGTTCCGGAGTGGGTATAATGGAAGAAATAAAAGATTGTCCTATATGTGGTGGAAGACCTGTATGCACTATAAATAACACTCGTGAATTGTGGGAAGTCCGATGCTCTCATTATGAAGCGCCTCCTAAAAATAATGGAGTTTCACACGTGGTTATCGTCACCGGGTGGACAAAGGAGGCCGCGATCAAAGAATGGAATTCGAGACCATGAAACTACATTTGGCAGGATGCGAAGGATTTCCAGAACTTGTAGAGGAACTTAAACCAAGATTCGTTCTCGGTTCTTTTTTTTATATGTATGGTAAAAGGAATCCTGCAATTATACCTGATTGTGAGCATTATATTCTTGATTCTGGCGCATATTCCATACAATTGGGTAAGGTAGTTGACTGGGATAAATACCTTGATTCTTACATCGAATTGATCAAATCCTCATCAAATGTTCATCAATATGTAGAACTTGACATTGATTCAGTTGTAGGATTGTCACAAGTTGAGCAATGGCGCGACAAATTAGAAGCGGAGACGGGAAGAGAACCTATACCCGTTTGGCACAAGGCAATGGGTGATGACGGATGGATTAACCTCGTCAATTCGTATCAGTATGTTGGAATACCGTGTAAAAACCCTAAAGAAAAACTTGATGAGAATTACTGGAATCGGTTTATCAGATTGGCGCATGAGAACAATGTTAAAGTTCATGGATTTGGTGTATCAGCAAATGAGAAAATATTACGTTATGATTTCGATTCTATAGATTCATCATCATGGGCTGGAGGATGTAGATTTGGAGTGAGATACCGGTTTACAGGAGATTCAATTCAGTTATACCGCGAGGATGGATATTTAGAAGGAGGAGCACCAGACGTTAAAGAAATGAACAGAACAAACATGATTGAGTGGATTAAGTTTCAGAACTGGATTTATCAGACCAAAACCACACCAAAAAAACATCATGGATTTTGGTAACTTTTTTATATTTTTGAATGTAATATGTTATGTTAGCAGGTGAAAAAGATGAGTAAAGAAAAACAACTGCTAGGTGATTTAGTTAAATTATCGCAGTTTATTTTTGAACTTGAAGATAAGTATGGAAGAGAAGAATTGAATGATTTTATCCATGCTGGAAGAGAATCGTGGGACTGCACAGATGAAGAAATTGTATCAAAATTAATTGCGTGGAATGATGGAATCTACAACAGTTAAAAACCAGTATATTGGTGAGAATTTCGCTCTCTACAATGTGGATAATGTTGATGGGATAAAATCAATTCCAGATAACAGTATTCACTATTGCATTTACAGTCCCCCATTTATCTCGCTGTTCACATATAGTAATAACGAGCGTGATATCGGGAATTGCACCACAGATGAGGAGTTTTATCAGCATTTCGGGTATCTGGTTAAAGAGTTATACCGGGTTATGATGCCAGGTAGGGATATGTCTGTTCACTGTATGGATTTACCTACCAGCAAACAAAAAGATGGGATAATCGGGTTAAAAGACTTCAGAGGTATACTCATCAAAATCATGCAGGATGCTGGATTCATATACCATTCTCAAGTGGTCATCTGGAAAGACCCTGTTGTAGCCATGCAGAGAACCAAGGCTCTCGGTTTATTGTGGAAACAGTTAAAGAAAGATTCTACAATGAGCAGGCAGGGGCTCCCTGATTATGTTGTTACATTCAGAAAACCCGGAGAGAATCCAGAGCCTGTATCTCATACCGCTGAAGAATACCCGGTTGACAAATGGCAGAAGATCGCGTCTCCTGTGTGGATGGATATAAATCAATCCAACACGTTACAACGCGAATCTGCGAGAGAAGAATCCGACGAGCGCCATGTGGCACCACTCCAACTGGAGGTTATCGAGCGCTGCATCGAGTTATGGTCTAATCCTGGGGATATCGTTCTTGATCCGTTTGTGGGGATTGGGTCATCTGTGTATCAGGCCCTGCTCATGGGTAGGAGAGGTATAGGTTTCGAACTGAAAGACTCATATTATCAACAGGCGGTGTTAAACTGTAAACGTGCAGAATCTAACGCTAAAACCCCTCAAGTGGGACTTGATAAATGGGTGTCGACTAATAACGAACAGAGAACATTGGAGGTATAAATAAATGAAATTAACAATTGCAACAAGCGTATTAAAAGAATTCTTTTCGATTGTAGAAACATTAGCAGTCGAATTGAGATTACACATCGATTCAGATAAAATCTGGTATAGGGCTGTTGATACGGCAAATGTGGCTATGGCATACTCTGAACTGTCATCAGAGGCATTTACAGTCTATGATATTGGTGAACCCTCTTCTATTTGTATTGACCTCACCAAGTTCAGAAACGTATTTCAGATGAAAGGTTCTGAAATTACAATTGAATCTGTAAATGAAACGCAGATAATAATCTATTGTGGAGGGTATGATTACAAACTCGCATTACTCAATGATGCAACCGTCAAAAAAGACCCTGGAATGCCATCGTTAGAGTTGCCAGGTGAAATCACTATAAATGGTGGAATCATTGGAGACATCCTTAAGATTGTTGGAATCTCATCTGACAAACCTCGATTTATATTGGATACCTCTGGACTCCGGATATTTACCAAGGATATTGATGAGGTAGGCAGGACAATAAAACCTGATGAGGCAATCAAAATGTCTGGAACTGGTAATAGTATGTTTTCCATTGACTACCTTAAAGAGGCTGCGCGTGCGTGGGGCAATAGTGAAATCACCATCCAGATAGGTAACGACTTTCCAATCATTGTATCATACCAGATTACGCGCGGAAAATCCATGTTCCTATTGGCACCCCGTATAGAGGAAACGTGATTAAAATGGTTGAAAAATACAGTTGCTCAACATGCGCATGTAATGTGGATAATGTATGCAGGCTGAATCCTCCACCAGGTCAAGTTCGGGTATTTGATGGTGATGGATGCGTGTTAGGTTGGAGGCCGCGCGAAGGCAGGGTTCCACACCCTGACCAGGTATCATTGGAGTGTTGGAAATGACAAAATGCCTTACTGATCCATACCGTGGAGTATTGGAATTTGCATATTCCATGTATGGAACATATGGGAAATTCACCTCCAAGGATATTGGAGGAGATGATGGATGTATGAACGCGCTCCGTTCCAAGGGGTATATCAAACGTTCCAAGGATCGGAAATGGCGCGTTACTGATGATGGAGAGGACTATTTGAGGACATATGTGTTGAACCGGAAAGGTAAGCCCATGATTGATAACGATTGGGAAGCGCGCGAGGCGGTGCAAAGTGCCATCTATTGAAGTCGAATACATCCCCACAAATTCTATTTTGCGCCATCCACGTAACCCAAAAAAAACACCCTGAAGCACAGATTCACGATAAATTGCAGCAGGAAGCCCACTCCTTTAGGTGTGGGAGGAATGCT
>ERZ795052.5358-NODE-5358-length-12561-cov-5.141612_pt1 | contig 12561 bp, 9 predicted proteins | sample MGYA00375136_ERZ795052 | MGnify/ENA primary metagenome ERZ795052 (study PRJEB30181, sample SAMN05720156) | activated sludge metagenome | isolation source: Anaerobic digester | place: Japan | collected 2015-05-26 ... | reverse complement strand
CAAAGCGTCGGTGTAATGGGTGACGAGCGAACCTACGAAAATGCTGTCGTTCTCAGAGCCGTAACCTCAACTGACGGAATGACGGCCGACTTTGCCCATCTGCCCCACGAATTTCTGGGATTCGTCGCAAATGAAATTATTAACCGGGTAAAAGGTATTAACCGGGTTGTCTTTGATATAAGTTCCAAACCCCCTTCAACAATTGAGTGGGAATAACGTTATAATAAAAGAAATGCCAGCTGAAGGGCTGAAAAAAATAATAAGATGAGAAAAACTTTACGGATTGGCGTGTTCCTCCTGATTTACGGCTTGATACCCGTAACCGGAACAGCGCAGATGCTCAATGAAAACACTTTTAAAATTGCCAGGACTCTTACTCTGATAGATGCTTTCTATGTTGATACCGTTAACATGAACAGAATTACGGAACAGGCAATAGTTGAAGTGCTGAAATCACTCGACCCCCATTCATCATATATATCGGCAAAAGACGTGAAGGAAATGAATGAGCCTCTCCTCGGAAATTTTGAAGGTATCGGGATTCAGTTTAACATACTTCACGATTCAATAGTTATCATTGAACCTGTTAAAAACGGACCCTCCGAAAAAGTCGGCCTCCTTGCCGGGGACAGGATCGTTAAAATTAACAACGAAAATGTAGCCGGCATAGGTATAACTACCACAGGTGTCAGGACAAGGTTAATGGGACCGAAAGGTTCAAAGGTGAATGTCACCATTTTCAGACCAGGGTATAAGAGCTTGTTTGAATTTGTCATCACTCGTGACAAGATTCCCATAAACAGCCTTGATGCCGCATATATGCTGGATAATGAAACAGCCTACTTCAAGTTTAACAAGTTCGCTGCTACCACCGAAAAGGAGTTTATCGACGCCCTGACCTCAATGAATGTTAAAGCCATTAAAAATGTTGTCATTGACCTCAGAAGCAATCCCGGAGGCTATATGCTTGCAGCCGTTGCCCTTGCAAACCAGTTTCTCGAGGGAGAAAAACTTGTGGTCTATATGCAGGGCAGAAGGACTCCCAGGGAGGATTTTAAATCAAACGGACGAGGCCTGCTTACTTCAGCCAGATTAGTGGTACTTACAAACGAAGGGTCAGCTTCGGCAAGCGAAATATTTGCCGGCGCTGTTCAGGACTGGGACCGTGGAGTTATTGTTGGAAGGAGATCTTTCGGAAAGGGGCTCGTTCAGAACGGATTTACGCTCAATGACGGCTCGCAGATAAGGCTCACAATTGCCAGATATTACACTCCGACAGGCAGGTCGATTCAGAGCCCGTACAAGGACGGCTACGATAAATACTACGAAAACTTCAGGGAACGGCTAAGAAACGGAGAGAGATTCAGCGCCGACAGCGTCAGACTTCCGGATTCTCTCAGGTATTATACTCTTCTTACAAAAAGAGCAGTATACGGCGGCGGCGGTATTATGCCTGACATATTTGTTGCCATTGACACATCATGGTACACAAACTACTACGGGGAGCTCTCACGTAAAGGATTATTCAATTCTTTCACTCTCGAATTTTCCGATAAAAACAGAAAGAAAATATTGTCAGAATATAAAACCTTCGAGGATTTTAAAAACAGATTTAAGTTTTCAGAGGAAGAAATCTCTGCTTTTATCAGAATGGGAGAGGAGGCTGGCGTTAAGTTCGACAAGAACCAGTATGAAGTCTCAAAAAACGAAATTCTGAAAATCCTGAAAGCCCTGGTGGCCAATAATTACTGGCAGACTACCGAGTATTTCAGAATAGTCAATGATGACGATTATGAAATCAAACGGGCGCTTCAGCTTCTTGCCGACCCCCGTGAATACCGGAAAACGCTTGGATTGCAATAAACAATACTGCCTTAAATATTAAGGTGTAAAAAAGCTTTCATGGAGTTTATCTCAAAGACCTTCCAGGGGCTGGAGGATATTCTGGCAGACGAGCTCAGGAAAACAGGGGCCCGTAATGTCACACCAGCCAGGAGGGCTGTATATTTTTCAGGCGACAAGTCGACTCTTTACAGTGTTAATTACCTGTCAGGACTCTCAGTATCGGTACTTCGTAAGATAGCAGGCTTCTCAATCAGAGATGGAAACGACCTGTACCGGAAATCCCTCGATATCGACTGGGATTCATATATGTCACCCTCAGACACTTTCTCCGTGGTCGCAGTGGTTGATTCAGGCATATTCAGACACTCCGGTTTTGCAGGGCTGAAGCTTAAAGATGCCATTGCCGATTATTTCAGAAAGAAGAGCGGTATTAGACCCTCTGTCGACAGGGAATCACCCGACATTATAGTAAACCTTCACATCAGCGGAAGCAATGTTACCGTTTCTCTCGACTCTTCCGGTGAACCGCTGTTCAAACGGGGCTACAGGAAGTGGACAGGACCGGCACCCTTAAACGAAATTCTCGCAGCAGCAGTCGTACGGCTATCGGAATGGAAACCGGATGACATTTTAATCGACCCCATGTGCGGCTCAGGGACCATCCTGATGGAGGCGGTGATGTATGCCTCTTCAATGCCTGCAGGGTACTTCCGGAAATCCTACGGCTTCATGCGGTGGAAAGATTATGATGAAGCGCTCTTTGCTGAAATAAGGGAGAGAAGCAATAAAGCCGTTAAAGTGCCCGAAAATATCCGGGTAAAAGGGTATGACATATCAGCCGAAGCTGTAAATACATCACGCAGAAACATTAAGGCAGCCGGGTTTGAAGAGATCATTTCGGCGGAACAGAAAGATTTCATGGAACTCCTGCCTGAGGCACCATCAGGGTATCTGATATTTAACCCGCCCTACGGTGAAAGGATGAAAAACGAAGACTTAACCCTGTTTTATGAGAGGACAGGACAGCACCTGAAATACCATTTCGGAAATTACAAGGCATGTGTCTTATCCCCCTCTGCAGGACCGGTTAAGAGAATCGGGCTCAAACCCTCGGCCAGGTACCGGCTCTACAATGGCCCGATAGAATGTCATCTGCTTGTATTTGAACTTTATGAAGGCAGTAAGAAACTGAAAAACAGAAATATCACGTAATAAATAGTGCATTTGAAGTACAATTTTTATATTTTCGTCAAATTATTTGTAATTATTTGGTTGAGGATACCGGAATTTTAGTTACTTTGGATTTTTATTATATTTGTTACCGCAAATAAAATTTTTTTCAAAAGGAAGCTTAAATGGGCTTTGACGTAGAGAGTTACCTTTCGGAGCACAGCAACGGAGATGTTATTCTTTATTATAAAGGTAACATTGATTCCGATGTTATAAACCATGTACTCGATACGGTTGAAGATAAGCTTGTCGCAGGTAACGAACATCCCAAACTCAGAAAAAAGGTCTACAACGTGCTTGTTGAAAGTCTTCAGAACCTTTATCACCATGTTGACAGGGTCCCGGGAGACTTTGAGGATCAGTCGTCGGAGAGGTATGGGCTTTTACAGATAAGAAAGATAGAGGATGGATACAAAATAATTACCGGAAACTTTATCAGGAAGGACAACATAGAAAGGCTTGAGGAAAAGATCAAACGAATAAACAGGTCAAGCCAGGAGGAGATTAAGGAACTTTACAAGTTTATTCTCAATCACCAGAGAATTACAAACAAGGGAGGAGGCGGACTCGGGCTTGTCGATATTGCAAGGAAAACAGGTAACAAGCTTGAATATGCTTTCAGGGAATACAATTCCGATTATTCTTTCTTCTACCTGGATATTCATGTAAACGATAATGAAAAATAACCGAAAAACTTTATAAAATGGAACCGATCATCATTGAAGGAACAGCAAAAACACCCAGCGTCAGGTTTGATGCTAATGCAAAGATTTTTGAAATTAAGGGACGCTCAATTCCCGAGAATTCTGTCGAATTCTATAAACCACTGGTCGACTGGCTGGAACAGTACAAGGAAAATCCGCTCGAAAAGACCGAGGTAAACATTAAACTTGAGTACTTCAATACCAGTTCCTCAAAATGCATTCTGGATGTCTTCAAAAAGCTGGAGGCTATTCATAAGGCAAAAAATGAAGTGCAGATTAACTGGTATTACGAAGAGGATGATGAAGACATGCTTGAAGCAGGCGAAGACTATGAATCCATAATCAGGGTCCCTTTCAAGATGATTGTGACTGAATAACAGATTGTTCTATATAACAGATCGGTCGGGGAATGAGGCTCTTATGAGCCTCATTCCTTTTTTAATCAGACTGGCTTCCGAATTTCTTCATAAGAATCTCTCCCGAATCGAGCAGTTTCTTCAGAAGCCTGAAGTATAGTGCAAAGTAGAAGAATATTGTTATTACCCATAGCACTATTACATTGACAACCAGTGTCCTGACAGGCTTACCGAATACATTTTTAAAAGGAGCATAGAAGTGTGCCCTTACAAAATTCCCGGACGGCTCCATAAAGATCGGCTCGGTCTTCTGATAAATCCTGTTTTTGTAAACTATAACCTTCTTTAAATCATTTCTGTTTTTTACAAATTCGTCAAGCTTGTCGTTAAAGTACTTGTTCTTCAAATCCATAAAGGCAGCCTTGTTGCGCGCCTGTTCTTCCATAACTATTTTATCCTTGGCCCTGTAGGCCCTGTTCCAGAGATCGATGTAATACTGCCTTGTGCGGTCTACATATTTTTTTGTCGCATCAAGCACTTCCCTGTTGAATTTGTCGGGCGTAAGGTAGTCAGCGTACTTAAAATCAGGATCATTCAGCTTCTTAAGCTGTTTGTTGATCTCATAATTTAAAAGTTCAAGATCTTCAGTAAAGGCTTCATCCTTCACGCCAGAGGCCAGTGCGCCGTCAAGACTGGTGATTCTTTCATTTATTTTTTCGTTCCAGTACTGCTTCATAAAGTTGGCATTGCTCATCACCTGGTCGTATGTGTAGAACTGCCTCTCGTATTTGTTGTTAATGTACTGTTCAACTGCCAATGCTTCATATCCCCAGCGAGCTGTAATAAGTTCCCCGTAAAACGGTATAGCCACGGGAGAAGAAAAGTTTGGATTCAGTTTTTCATATTTTACCATTACACCGCTGAGAATAATCTGCGGAATGACAAGGAACGGTATCAGAATGTAAATAGTAACCACAGCCTTGAAACTGTCTGATATCACCAGTCCAAGCATGTTAGCCGATGCCCAGCACGAGAACAGAACCAGCCAGTACTGAAACCACATGCCTCTTACTTCGGTTATCAGGTTGCCTACAATCACAAAAGTAAGAGCCTGTATTGCCGAAATGAGAAACTGAACTCCCACTTTCGACATCAGGTAGCTGTTCCAGCTAAGATTAAGAAAAGCCTCCCTCTTGAGGATTTTTCTGTCTTTGATTATCTCCTCAGCACTGACTGTAAGTCCCATGAAGATTGAAACTATCACCGACATGAAAATATATACCGGAAGGTTTTCATTGTCGAAAAACGTATATTTTGCTTCGGTGGCGCTTGCATCAAAATACTTAATCAGCACGGCAAGGAAGAATGCGAGCACCGGAGCTTCAAGGAGCGTGATGATAAGATATTGTGTATCTGCCAGTTTTGAGAGGATGTCCCGTTTCGTGAACACAATAAATTGTTTCAGTTTTCCGGGTGTTTTGAAGTTGATTTCCGGAATTCCTTTTCCTTCTTCAAGCGGAGCCTCCTTCCCGGCCAGTTCCTTTTTGTAAAATTCACCCCACTCCTTTGGTGATATTTTACGTGTGTCGGTAGGCTTGCCGTATTCGTCGAGCACCCTTGCTTCAACAATATTAAAAACCTGTTCAGGGTTTACATTTCCGCAGACGTGACATTCACTTTCGTTGTAATTTGCATGGTGAATGAGCCTTTTAAAATAAACGATGGAATCGACAGGGTTGCCGTTGTATATAAGGTACCCCCCGGTATCAAGAATAAGAAGCCTGTCGAACATCTTGAATATGTCGGAAGAGGGTTGATGAATTACAACAAACAGAAGTTTTCCTTTCAGGGCAAGCTCCTTCAGAAGATCGAGTATGTTCTCAGAATCCCTCGACGAGAGACCCGATGTGGGTTCATCGAGAAACATGATCGCGGGTTCGCGGATAAGCTCCAGTGAGATATTGAGCCTCTTTCGCTGTCCGCCGCTGATCTTCTTGTTAAGGGGACTTCCGACTTTCATGTCGCGGATTTCATACAATCCAAGGTTGCGCAGAGTATTGTCAACTTTCTGCTTGATTTCTTCCTCTGTAAGATTGTCAAAACAGAGTTTGGCATTGTAATAAAGATTTTCAAAGACGGTCAGCTCTTCAATAAGCAGGTCATCCTGCGATACGTAGCCGATCAGACCCTTTGTTCTTTCATCACCGGTATGGATACTTACTCCGTTAATGGTAACAGCGCCGGCATATGGCGGGTTAAGGCCGTTCAGCACACTCAGCAGGGTAGATTTTCCTGCTCCGCTCGCCCCCATAATCCCAACCATTCGTCCCGATTCCTCCTCAAAACTCATTGGGTGGATGCCTACTTTACCTCCCTTGAAACGGTACTCAAGATCCGTAACCTTATATACAACCCTCGATTCCTGCAGTTCATCCCTGAAAAACTGCTTTATCACATCACTGTAATATATCGGAGAGGATTTTGGATCCCTGAGTGATGATCCGGGGTTGAAAGGATAAACCTTGTCCTCCTGAAGGAGCTGACCGTTCATGTAAAGTTCGCCGGTTTGTGTAAATCTCACAAAATACATCTGGGCGGAATGGACATAAAGCACCCAGATCTGCCCCTTTACATCCCGGTTATACAGGTGCTTGTACCCGGTTTCAGTCTCCTGTTCACGGTTATCGATAAGAAGAATACCCGGCTTATCCGGAACATCAGAAAAGGGATTCAGAATAAAACTCCTTATAAGTTCGTATTCATCAGGTTCGACGTTGAATGATTCACTAACAGCCTGTATGAATTCCAGTTCCAGCTGGCTGACCTCCGCACCTTCTGTTTTGCAGAATTCAAGTAACTGTACAAGAACAATGATCTTCTGGTCCTGAGTGAGCTGATCGTTTATATCATTGCATATCTTAAGAACCCTTACTGCGATGGCAGAAGTGCGCCGGTTCTGGGTGCTTTTCTTCTGTTTCTCCTGTGCCTCCTGGTAATATTCATCGAAGAAGCCCAGATATGTTTTAACAAGTTCCTGGTTCAGTTGCCTTCTCAGAAAAGCTTCAACAACACCACGCCTGTCGCTGTCGTTACTCTGCGGCCTTGCAATAATTGCAAAGAGCTGCATCAGGGCTTTAAGAATTTTTTCACTCATAGTACTTCGTAGTCAAAATACCGGCTGAAATTAATAATTTGATATAAATATACCTAATTTAAATTTATCGGGCGTTCCGCATCTTCTTTCTTTTCTTCTTTTCTACGGAAAAACCGAATTTGCCTGCAAATTTTCCCGTAAGGTAATACCTGCCGTGAAGATAGCAGAGAGGCTTTGAATCATTAAGCCTGAAAACGCCTGAATCGCTGTCAAACAGATCTTCATCGGCGTTTACAGCCACCACCTCCGAAATAAACATATGATGCGTTCCGAGCTCCTTTATTTCCCTTACAATGCATTCAATGTTTACAGGAGACTCTTTTACCAGAGGAGCTTTTACAACAGATGCAGGCACAGGAGTAAGCCCTGTTACCCTGAACTTGTCATGTTTTGATCCGGAATTCACCCCGCACCAGTCGGTGGCCCATGCCAGCGCTTCCGTAGTGAGATTGATCACGTAATCCATGTTTCTGCTGATAATCCCGAAAGAGTGCCTTTCCGGTCTGAGCGAAATGTAACACATCGGGGGAGTGGTGCAGATTGTGCCTGTCCACGATACCGTAACCAGGTTATACTCCTCCCGAACCGATCCGCAGCTGACAAGCACTGCCGGTACCGGATATATCATGGTTCCCGGCTTCCATACAATTTTTCCCATAGCCCGATTCCTTTCCTTTTAAATTCATTTCGTAAAAATAAAAAGATATTCACTCCGAACTTATAAATGTCATATTGACACTTTATTCACTGAAAAGCCTGCCAAAAAGTAGGTTATTTTCAGGTCTGAAACCATTGGCAGCAAAATTGCACTGCAGGTAAGGCTTAAATTTCAGGGAATATGAATCTTAATAATTTCACAATAAAGGCACAGGAATCGGTGCAGCAGGCTTTTACCATAGCTGCCTCGATGAACCACCAGGCTGTTGAATGCGCCCATCTCATGAAGGGCATCATGACAGAAGCCGAAAAGAGCGTGGAGTATATTTTCGGCAAGACAGGCCTTGATACCCGCACTTTCAGCAGGGCTCTCGACAGGATAATTGAATCATTTCCAAAGGTTACCGGAGGGGAAACTTATCTGTCGTCTGCTTCTGCCGATGTTCTGAGGAAAGCAACTGCAATCGCTTCAAAGATGAAAGATCAGTTTGTGGCCGTTGAACACATCCTGATTGCCATCCTTGAATCGGATGACCAGGTATCCAGGCTTATGAAGGACGGCGGAATGAACATGAAATCGCTGCAGACGGCAATCAATGAACTCAGGAAAGGCGCTTCCGTAAAGAGTCAGACTGCAGACGATACATATAACGCCCTCAACAGATACGCCAATAACCTTAATGAGATGGCGGCTTCCGGAAAGCTGGATCCGGTCATAGGACGCGACGAAGAAATAAGACGACTGCTTCAGATAATCTCGAGGAGGTCAAAGAATAACCCCCTGCTGATCGGTGAACCCGGAGTGGGAAAAACCGCTATTGCTGAAGGGCTGGCGCACAGAATTGTAAGAGGTGACGTGCCTGAAGATTTAAAATCGAAGGTCATCTATTCCCTCGATATGGGCGCTCTTATTGCCGGGGCAAAATACAAGGGCGAATTTGAAGAGAGACTAAAATCCGTAATAAATGAAGTTGTTTCCTCAAACGGTGAGATTATACTCTTCATAGATGAAATTCATACCCTCGTTGGTGCCGGTAAATCGGAAGGTGCCATGGATGCCGCCAACATCATGAAACCCGCCCTTGCAAGAGGCGAACTAAGAGCCATCGGTGCAACTACCCTTAATGAATACCAGAAATATTTCGAAAAGGATAAGGCGCTCGAAAGAAGATTCCAGGTTGTGCATATTGACGAACCCGACAGGGCTGATGCAATCTCCATCCTGAGAGGTCTTCGAGAACGGTATGAAGCCCACCACAAAGTGATTATCAGGGATGAAGCCATTATTGCAGCTGTTGACCTTTCATACCGGTATATTACCGACAGATTCCTGCCCGATAAGGCCATCGACCTTATGGATGAGGCAGCTTCGCGGCTGAGGCTGCAGATGAATTCACTGCCTGAGGAACTGGATGAGATTCAGCGCACCATTGCAAGACTTGAAATAGAAAGAGAAGCTCTGCGAAGAGATCAGGATAAGAAAAAAGCTGATGAAATATCCCGTGAACTCTCCGCATTGACGGAAAAAAAGAACGAGTTAATGGCCGCCTGGAAATCGGAGAAAGAACTTATCGAAAAAATGCAGGAGAAAAAGGAGGTGGCTGAACGGATAAAGATGGATGCCGAACAGGCCGAAAGGGCCGGTGATTACGGTAGGGTAGCCGAACTGCGATATGGAAGACTGCCCGAAACGGAAAAGGAGATCGCTGCAATCAAATCGAAGATTGAGGAAAGCAGAACAAAGGGTTCAATGGTACGAGAAGAAGTCAGATCGGAAGATATTGCAGAGGTCGTATCGCGGTGGACGGGCATTCCTGTCTCCAGAATGCTTGAAAGTGAAAGGGAAAAGCTCTTAAGACTCGAGGAGGAATTGCATAAAAGAGTGGTCGGACAGGATGAAGCTATCAGTGCAGTGGCGGACGCTGTAAGAAGAAGCCGTGCCGGCCTTCAGGACGAAAAGAGACCTGTCGGTTCATTCATATTCCTCGGTACAACCGGAGTGGGAAAGACCGAACTGGCAAGGGCACTCGCAGAATTCCTGTTTAACGATGAAAACCTGCTTACCCGTATCGATATGTCGGAGTACCAGGAGAGACACTCAGTTTCAAGACTTATCGGTGCTCCCCCCGGATACATAGGATACGACGAGGGTGGACAGCTTACAGAGGCAGTGAGACATAAACCCTATTCGGTAGTGCTACTCGATGAGATTGAGAAAGCACACCCCGACGTATTCAATCTCCTTCTGCAGGTGCTTGATGAGGGGCGACTTACAGATAACAAGGGCAGAACGGTCAACTTCAGAAATGTAATCGTAATTATGACATCCAACCTTGGTTCCGACATAATCAGGGAAAGAATGGATGAATGGAATAATAACATGCCTCCCGGGGAAGAGGAGAAACTCAGAAATGATGTCTTTGCCCTGCTCAGGAGATTCATGAGACCCGAATTTCTTAACAGGATAGACGAAATTGTTATGTTCAGGCCCCTTACTGCAGAACAGATAAAGGAAATAGTGAGAATTCAGCTGGCGAACCTGAGCGAGACACTGAAATCCCAGAACATTTCACTTGATGTATCTGAAGATGCGGTCGAATGGCTTGCTGAAAACGGCTTTGATCCTCAGCTTGGTGCCAGGCCGGTTAAAAGACTGATACAAAAGGAGGTCGTCAATAACCTTTCCAGAGAAATAATCGCAGGTAATATAGCCAGGGATGATAAGGTTTATATGGAAGTGAAAAACGGAACACCTGTATTCAGAAAAGCTTAAAGATCAGGAAAAAGATCTTAAGCACTCGTCAAGGTTGCCGTATATTTCAAATATAGTGTCCAGGTGAAGGGTGGAGAATATCTTTTTAACCGGCTCCTCCGGAGAACATAGCTTTAACGTCCCGTAATTGTTCTTTGCGACCCTCAGGAGAGAGAGAAGAGCCCCGAAACCAGTACTGTCGATGTAATCAACACCTGCCAGGTTTATTATAATTCTGGAGTTGTTGTCAGAAAACAGCATTGTAACTTCCTCCCTGAAGGTTTCTGCAGTCAGGGCGTTAAGCTTGCTTTCATTAAGAGTAACAATATCAATTTTTCCTCTCTTTTCTGTAATGATCATTCCCTTTTTCAATTTACTTTAATCCCAGATAATCTTCCATCTCTTTTACCGCCTGGGCGGTATTATGCCTGTATTGATCTATATAAAATGAATATTTCTCCGGCTCCTCGCTGTTTTTAGCCTGCAGTTCAAATTTCTTCAGCAGTGCGGCAAGCTCCTCCATACCCAGAATTGCCACCGACGATTTGGCTTTATGTGCCAGAAGGCCAAGATTGTAAAAATCTTTTAAATCAAAAAGTTTCTTCATTTCCTCCGCAATTTCCTTAACCTGGTCTTTAAAGAGGACATATAATTCCTTAATGGTATCTTTGTCACCACCTGCAACAGATTCCAGGTAATCAAGGTTAATGTATTCGTAATTCATTGTATAAGAGGTTTTTAATTGAACCAATTCTTTCGGCCGCCTGTCACCTTAAATGTATAAATAAATTTTTTATTACATTTCCCCGTATTTGAATGCTGAATTTGTTTTTCATTTGTTTACCTGACAATATTATCAGTCAAATTTGGTTTATAAATAAATGTTAATTTTATCCTGAAAATTCATTAATTATGAGAGTACCCGGTCTTGCATTCTTTACTTTTATTTTTGTTGTTAAAAGTCTTGGCATCTATTCGCAGGATGGACCTGAGATCAGAAAGAGCAGTTTTAAGACTGTAAAAGACGGGTTCAGGGTTGCATGGGACCATGTCAGAGAGGGAGACGGTTACTACAGTGAAAAAGGGAAATCGTTTCAGAATGCCTACGACGAATACAAGAAAGCATACATGTACAACGGCAATGATGCAGCGCTTAACTATAAAACCGGTGTGGCTGCATTCTATTCCGGAAACAGGCATGAAGCCGCGCCCTATCTCATAAAAGCATGGGAACTCGACAACAATATTTCGGAAGACGTGCTTCTTCTTGCGGGAAGGGCTCTGGCGTATCAGGGAAAGTTTGACGAAGCTGTTGAGAAACTTGAGGCATTTAAAAGCAGTGCGGGTCAGAAATATAAAACTGCAGGAGAATTAGCCGACAGGTATATTTCAGAATGCAAAGCAGCAAAGGAGCTTGCGAAGGATACACTTAGAATTGAGATCACCAATGCCGGCGCAGGCATTAATTCTGATTATGATGATTACAGTATCGTACTTTCACCGTCAGGCAGGAGAATGTACTTCGGGTCGAGGAGACCGCTTCATCCCAATTCAGTGAAAAGATACCAGGATATCAAACCCGATGAAAATATTTTTGTAAGTGATTTCCTAAATGGTTCATGGAGTGCTGCTGCTCCGGCCGGGGGCGGTTTAAACACCGAATTGTGCGAAGTGCCTCTCTACCTGAGCAGGGCCGAGGATCGTCTGTTTATCTATGCCGGATACCAGGGCGAAGGCGATATCATGGTTTCAGCCCTTAAGAAAGGTAAATGGAAAAAACCGGAAAAGGAGCAGCTTGGTATTACCAGCACTCTTCCTGAAACGTCGATCAGCTTCTCACCGTCAGGAGAAGAGGCTGCTTTT
>ERZ795052.5355-NODE-5355-length-12566-cov-4.106866_pt1 | contig 12566 bp, 9 predicted proteins | sample MGYA00375136_ERZ795052 | MGnify/ENA primary metagenome ERZ795052 (study PRJEB30181, sample SAMN05720156) | activated sludge metagenome | isolation source: Anaerobic digester | place: Japan | collected 2015-05-26 ... | reverse complement strand
GAGGGACAGGGCAATCCATTCTACCTCGAGCGAACCGAGGGCCGCAAAGGTGCCCGCCGCGAAGAGCAGCGAGTCCCCGGGCAAAAAAGGTGTGACCACAAGACCCGTCTCACAAAAGACCACTAGGATCAAGACGCCGTACGTCCAGGTTCCGTAATCCCTGATGATGAGGTCCAGATAGCGGTCGAGGTGCAGTACGATATCGACAAAATCAAAAAGACAGTCCATCCTCTCCTCCGGTCGCCCCTGCTTTTTGAGTCATGGAGGGGAAAAAGTCAAGGATAAAAGGCGCCCGTGAACGGTTGACAAGTCATTCCGGCCGGTGGTAGATTTTCTTAAAATAACGCAGCTACGAGACGTTGTTGTTTTCGCATTCTTGCCGTTCCGTGCCGGGTGAAGCGTGGTGAGTGTTTATGGACAATCACTTGAAAATAGACATCTTGAAAAATTTCTTCCTCGGCCTTTCCCTGAACAAAAAACTCATCCTCATGATGCTCTGTCTCAGTGCCCTCCTTCTCTCGATCCTTTTGATTCTCCACTGGCAGACGGAGCGGGCGCTCGTGCGTGAGTTCGAAAATCAGACGGCGGAATTGACAAAGGCCATCCAGGTCGGTGTCGAGAAGGTTACGGGCAATTATTCTACCAAGGAGTCAGGGCTGGAATCCTACCTGAAGACCTTGAAGTCAAAAGGAATCGAAGAGATTTCAGTCATCAGCGCTACCGAACACATAATCGCCAGCTCCAACCCCACGAAAGTCGGACTTCCGGTGGGACCAAAGAGAAAGGAGTTGATCATCAAGGCGGCGCTCGGGACGCAGATATCCGAGGAGGGCAAGACTTACAACGTCATGATCCCCGTCATCGCCGGCCGGACCCATTACGGCTACATCCACCTCCAGATCAACGCCGAAGACATCTCCGGTATGCAGAAACGCAACACCATCAAGATGATCGTCGCAACACTGCTTGTCATTGCTTTCGGTATCTTCATATCCATTATCCTTGCCCTCTGGTACACGGAGCCGATTCGCCAGGTGGTCGAGGCCTCGAAGAGGGTCGCGGCAGGGGACCTGGACGTGAAGCTTCCCGTCGACCGCAAAGACGAACTCGGTGACCTCACAGAGAATTTTAACAACATGGTCCAGAGGTTGAGGGAGAAGAAACAGCTTGAGGAGCGACTCCGGGAAGCGGAGCATCTTTCCGCACTGGGGCAACTGGCAAGGACGATCGCTCACGAGATAAGGAACCCCTTGAATTACATCAGCCTTTGCATCGACCACATCAAGGCCAAATACTCCCCTGAAAAGGGCACTCAGGCGGCGAGCTTCGAAACCCTGGTATCCGGCATCAAGCAGGAGATTCACAGGCTCGACAAGCTCGTTACGGAATTTCTCGATTACGGAAAGCCGCTGAAGATGAACATCCGCTGCGCCGGCATCGAGCAGGTCTTGAAGGACGTACTGGACATCGTGAAGACGAAGGCCGATTCGGAAAAGGTCGCCATCGTCGAGGAATACGAGGCCCTGCCGGAAGTTATGCTCGACATCGAACTGATGAAGACCTGCATCTTCAACATCGTGACAAACGCCTTCCATGCCATGCCCGAGGGTGGGACTCTCACTGTCCGCACGACAACGGAAAACGGCAACCTTCGCCTGGACATCAGCGACACCGGCGCGGGCATACCGAGGGAAAATATCGGCAAGGTATTCGAGCCCTTCTTCACCACGAAGGCAAACGGCCTCGGCCTCGGCCTTGCTATAACCAAACGGATAATCGAGGAACATGGCGGGTCGGTCGAATTTTTCAGCGTCGAAAATAAGGGAAGCGATTTCGTCATTCACCTGCCGTTGACCAATCCTCAGTAGAAACCAGGAGAACAGCAGACTGATCATGGCCGTCGTACTCATCGTAGATGACGAACCCAAGCAGCGCGAGATACTCAAGATTATCCTCGCCGACGAGGGATACGAGACCTTCACCGCCTCGTCCGGCGAGGAGGCGGCGAGAATCGCCCGTTCTTACAACCCCGACGTGGTGCTCACCGACCTCAAGATGAAAGGGATGGACGGCATCAGCCTGATGAGTCGGGTGAAGACTATCGAACCCGAACCCGCGGTCGTCCTCATGACCGCCTTCGGGGACGTACCGACGGCGGTGGAGGCGATGAAGAAGGGGGCCTTCGACTTCCTAACAAAACCGCTAGACAAGGACGTAGTCCTGCTCACGATAAAGAGGGCGGTCGAGAGGACGGAGCTCCTGAAGAGGTCGGCTATGCTCCAGAAGGCGCTGTACGACAAGTTCAGCCTCGAAGGGATAGTCGGCCGTTCCCGGGCTATAAGCGAAGTGATCACGGTGGTCAAAAAAGTCGCCGCCAGCCCGGTCACCGTCCTGATCTTGGGGGAGAGCGGTACCGGCAAGGAGCTCGTCGCCAGGGCCATTCATTACAACAGCCCGCGGAGCGGGAAACCATTCACGGCCATCAACTGCGCCGCCATCCCGGAAACCCTGCTCGAAAGCGAACTCTTCGGCTACGAGCCCGGTGCCTTCACCGGGGCGACAACCCGGAAGGTCGGCCTCTTCGAAGCCTCGAACGGGGGAACAATTTTTCTCGACGAAATCGGAGACCTGCCCGCCCTCACGCAATCGAAGATGCTAAGGGTGCTCCAGGAGCGCGAGGTGAGGAGACTCGGAGGCAGAGAATCTATCAAAGTTGATGTTCGGGTCATCACGGCAACGAACAAGGACTTGGAAGAAGAGATGGAAAAGGGCAGGTTCAGGGAGGACCTCTTCTACAGGTTGAAAGTAGTGACGATCCAGCTTCCGCCGTTGAGGGAAAGGAGAGAGGACATACCGGAGCTCGCCGGTTATTTCTTGGAAAGGTACAACCGTGAATTCGGCAAGCGTATAAGGAAGATAGACGAATCAGCCCTGCGAGCACTCCAGGAGTATCACTGGCCGGGGAATATCAGGCAGCTCGAGTCCGTCATAGAGAAAGCTGTTTTGATGTGCGACAAGGACGTCATCACGACGGGCGACATAGCCGGAGAGCTCGTCTCGCCGAAACGGCGCAGCGTTTTCGACATCGACATCCCGGAAAACGGCTTGAACTTCGAGGAGATAGAAAAGGAATTGCTCAAAAGGGCCATGGTCAAATGCGACGGCGTTGCGGCGAAGGCGGCCAGGCTGCTCGGTATGAGCTACAAGACTTTTTGGTACCGATGGGAAAAATTTGGGCTGGAAACGGATTTACAAGAAGGCAGCCGTTTCCTTCCGGAGGATTTCGACATTCCCGAGGGTGGTTTGGTCTTCGAGGAGTTCGAAAAAGAACTGCTGAAGAAGGCTATGACGAAGGCTAATTATGTCGTTGCGAGGGCGTCCCGTTTGCTTGGCCTAAGCGACAAGGCCTTCAGGCTGAGGTGGGAAAAATTCGGCCTGGATTCTTCGCAGTAGTTTTAGGTTATTATGCGATAACTCGCACACAATCCTCAAAATGGAATCTATTCTTCTTAAAAGGGACATAAAATTCCCGAAAAGGAAGTTAAATTTCCCAAAAGGTAAGAGAGGTTCCCGAAAAGGTAGATGCAGTTGATTGATTATGAGGTTGCAAAAGAACAACAAGTTGATATTATTCATCATTCGTTAAGGCGCCATTTTGGCATCATTAATGCTTGCATAAAGGGCAATTCGTTATTGAGTCCATCATAAAGGAGGTGATATCGTGAAGAAGGTATTAGCAATCATCGTTTCCATTCTCTTCGTTCTTTCTGTGACGGGTCTCTGCTTCGCTCAGGCTGGCGCTCCTGCTCCTGCAAAGGACACCAAGGCAGTCGAGAAGAAGGCTGACGACAAGAAGGCTGACGACAAGAAGGCTGACAAGAAGGTAGACAAGAAGGATAAGAAAGAGAAGAAGGCAAAGAAAGTAAAGAAAGAGAAGAAGGACAAGGAGATGAAGGAAGAAGCGGCTCCTCCAGCAGCTCCGGAGAAGAAGTAAGCGACTTTTTTCTCTTCAAGATGTTGATCTAAAAGGGGTGCTGAGAAATCGGTACCCCTTTTGGTTTAAAAAACCCTTTTTGTTTCACATCTCCTTTGATAACCTGAACTGAGGGAATAACGTTTGCCTGTCAAATCTCGTCTTTATGGAACGTTTCCGTCGACGAAAGAGATGCAGTAATCATTGATGGACTCGCGAAAAGTCGACAATCACCATTTTCGTCATGCTGGTGTGCGCCGCTCGCCGGCAGTCGTCGTATCGATTATCGTTTTTAGTTTTATTTTCCTCATTCCATCCCTTATTCATGCCTTTACGGATGCCGAAATGGCGCACCTCCAGTCCGTCGTTCGCAATCGAGACATCGGAGAGAGGATCGCTTTCTGGGCTGAGCAATTCGTCGGGACTCCTTATGACCGAGACCCACAGGGAGAATATGTGTCAAGGCGGGTGATTGTTTCCGACGAGCGGGTGGACTGTATGTACCATGTCTTCCGGTCGCTGGAGCTCGCCCTTGCCGATACGCCCGTAGATGCAGTTAAGGTGGCGTTGGACAAACGTTTCCACACGCAGGGAGTCCTGGAAAGGGGCGTCGTGGTGAATTACGAAGACCGGTTTCAGTACGGCGAAGACATGATCGACAGCGGGAAATGGGGCAAGGAGGTTACCGCTTCCGTGGGCAAAACGATGACGGTCAAAGGTACGCGGGGTAAAGGGCCTGTCGAGATACTTTCGACGGAAGAACTCTGTCGCAGGACCGGCCGGCTTAGGAGCGGAGATTTCATCTTTTTTATCAGAAACCCGAAAAAGAGGACCCAACATGAGCTTGTGGGTCACATCGGGATAGTGAAAGTGGAGCATGGAGACGGCGGACGGGGCGATAAGGTATACCTCATCCACGCAAATGGGACGAAGAAGAAGGGCGGAGTCGTCAGGAAGGTGCTGCTCGATGATTACTTGCGGAAGACGTCGCACATCGGCGCACGAATCACCCGGTACCCGTAGCGCCGGCGATTAAACTCGCCTAATCTTCGCAAGGTTTCTCGTAGAGTTTACCTTCCAGCCATCGTTTGACGAAGAGCTCTGTGATGCGGGTGTCGACGCCCGTGCCCGGAACCGCCGCCCTGATGTCTGTCATGGTTCTTCCGGCCTCCGCGCCCAGCCCGAGAACGGCGTAAATTTTGGCGCTCTGTTCCCAGTACTTGACCGCCTTTGCCCGTTCTCCCATTTCGAAACAGGCCCGGCCGATACCCCTCAGGTCGTCGGCCATCCCCCGGTAAAAACCCTCTTCCCGGTCGGCGCTGAGCGCCGCATCGAAGTATGCCGCCGCTTCCTTGAAGCGTTTCGTTTCGAGCATGAGGTTGCCCAGGGCGGAATTGACCGTCGCTAGCGCCGAACCATGCGGGCCCGCCGCCTTCAGGGCCTCTGTCAACACCCTTTCGGCATCTGCATAGGCCTTCTTTTTGGTCAGCAGAACCCCCCTGTTGTTCAACAAGGGGAGGAAAGAAGAACCGCCGGGTTTGCCGGCGACCTCGTCGAGGATCGCTTCCGCCTGGTCCAGCCGGCCCAGGTCGACCAAAACCGCCGCCTTGTTGCAGAGCGCCTGTCGCTCCCCCGCCTCGTTTCCGATGTCTCGGTAGATCTCGATCGTTTTGTCGAAGCAGGCCAATGCGCTTTCCAGGTCTCCCGTAGCCCTGTATACCGTGCCGAGGTTGTTGAGGCTCATGGCGACACCTTCCATCTGGTTGGAGGCGGTGTAGAGTTCATGAGACCTGAAGAAATGTTCGAAGGCCTGCTTATAGCAGCCCTTTTTGTAATAGGCGCTTCCCTTGATTATCTGTTCGGTGCCCGCCTCAAGATGGGGTGGGGTCACTTTTACCGGCTTCCCGCCGCACGCCGTCACGGCGGCGGCTGCGCCCAGAATCGCTATGAAGATAAAGGAGGTGCTTCTCATCGGCGGCTCACTTTCTCAAGCCCGCGTCCGTCGCCTCGCCCTTGGGTTCCGGGGGCAGGCTGGGTTTTATGAGGGGATTCTGCTGAACGGCCTGGACGACGCTGTCGATCCTCTTCACTCCCTGGCGGATCTCACTGACGCCGCGCTTGACTGACGTAGTAATCTGCGGCACATCTCGGCTCCCGTCTTCGATGTTTGCAAGTATCCTGTCGACCCTGTCAATCTCAGTGCCAACTTTCCGGCTCCCGTCCTCGATGTTTGCAAGTATCTTGTCAACCCTGTCGAGCTCAGCGTAAACCTTTTCGAGCAATGACCTGGTCTTCAGGAGCTCACCCACGTTACCCTTGCCTTCGTTGATGTCGCGAGTCACGCCTTCAACATGTGCGAGGATGCTGTTGATGTTGTTCAAAGCCGTGTAGAGAGGACCTTTGGGATCGCTTAGACTCGAGGCCAAGGCGGAGAGATCCTGTACGGCCGCAACCACCTTCTTGGCAGTTTCCTCTATCTTGAATTCAGCGAGAATGTCGTCGATGGACTTCTTGGCCTGAGACGGAATCTCATCGTATTCCTTTAGATGAGGTGCTTCGGGCGACCCGGCCTTGATGGAAACGTACTCGGACCCGATGAACGTAGGGCTTTCCACCATGGCTATGGAGTCAGCCTTGATGCGGGAGGCGTATTCCTCCAAGATCAAGAGTTTTACCCGAACCCTGTCCTCGTATAGTGTAATTTGCTCCACCTTGCCGATGTCGGCCTTCGACATCTTGACCGGGGCACCCTGCTTCAGGTTGTAAGTCTCCTTGAAGAAGGTGTAGTAAGTAACGTAAGTCTTGAACCAGTCCTTGCCGCGCCCTACGATAACCACCGAGGCGAGCATCAGGATTATGATGGTCAAAACAAAAACGCCCACGATCTTTTCCTGCCTTTTGAAGGTTAACTCCATACGTCCCCTATCGTCATCGTTTCGTGACGGGTGTTTTATTGTTGAAATTTCCCGTCATAAAAGGGAGAGATTCCAATTTTCCCCCTGCGATCCTTATCTCCCTGTTGGCGACCTCCCACACAAACTCTTCATCCGCCGCCTGGAAGACCACCGGTGTTCCGCCGTGGATGATGTCGGTCAGAATTTCCTGAAAAAGCTCGAAAATTCGGAATCCCATAAAATCCCGGGGGCGCTCGAGTAAAAGGACCTCCGGTTTTTTCCCCAGCTCGCGGATTACGGCGGCAATACGCCTGTCACCCTGGGAGACCTGCGCCGGTCGCAGACGCAATTTATCTACCAGTTGAAAGTGCCGACAGAGTTCAGCCATATCATCGGGAAGCTCCTTTGAAAGCGTATTTTCGAAATACGTCTTAGAGAGAAGCAGGTTGTCCAGGAGAGTCCTGTTGCTGATCAATGCGACGTCGGACGATATGTACCCGATTCTTCGCTTAATGGGCAAGAGATGACGATAATCGGAAAAATCCAGTACCTCGCCTCTGTACCGGTAAACGCCCTGCAGCGGTGTCTCGAACGTTGCGAGGGCCCTCAGAAAGAGCTGCCCAACGTCGTCGCCGGCGTTGATATAGCATACGTCGCCTTCGGACAAAGAAAAGTCGAATCGGTAAATTCCTTGCCCGTTCCCAAGAGGACGTAATGAATAATCCGTCAATTCTATGAGTTTCACCGCGCCTCTTCGTTACAAGTAGAATACGGCGGAAATGAAGATGTTGATGACCAGACAGTAAAACAGGCAATCAATAGCCGCCCGGGACGTCGCCACAGGGATGTCGGTGACCGAACGTTGGACCGAGAAACCTCTGTAGATAGTCGCAACAGTGATGGCAACTCCAAAGAAGATTCCTTTTGCTATGCCGACGAACAGGTCGGCCTCCGTCATCGCCTTCGCGATCTGGTCCATGAAGTCGCCCAGGGGGATGCTGGTGATCACCCAGACGACGGCATAGCCGCCAAATATTGCCACTAGGTCGAAGATGACAAAAAGGCACAGAATCGCTGATGTTATGCCGATGAGACGCGGCGGACAGATTATATGAACCGGGTCGATTCCGACCAGTTCGATCGATTCTATCTCATTCAGCACCTTCATGTAGCCCGTTTCGATGGTCACGGCCGTGGCCGACCGAAGTATGACCACGAGAGCGGTAATAAGTGGACCGAATTCCCTTACTACAAGGATAACAGTGATCTTTCCAAGTTCGTACTGACTCGAGACCTGGGCAAACTGGATGATGATCATGGTACCGATGATCAGCGCCACGGGGACTACCACGTAAAGGGCCTGGACTGCCGTGAAGTACATCTGTTCGACGATTATCTGGTTCAACAACCGTCGGCCCGTGGTCGGTCTTCGGATAAGAAGGCCGATGATCCGGCAGGCGAAGGCGCAGAGGTCGAGAAGGTGATTCATGCGCCGGATGGTATTGTGGCCGAGTTTTCCGAAAAACTGGTCTAGTGAAAACGTCATACAAACTTCTTTCCGCCGAGGGGTAATGGTTGCTCCCGAGCGGTAATTTCGGAAGTACCAAATCCGACTTCGACGTCATGCCGGCAAAAGCCGGCATCCAGGAATATCAGCTTTTTACGACATCACTGGACCCCGGCTTTCGCCGGGTGACGACTTTTACATCATAAGTGTGTTTATGCAAAGCAATCGCTGAGAACCGTAGACAATTCCACCAACTAAATCAAGCCAAATCTGAGAAACCGCATGAATCTTGCCGGGCTCAAGCCGGCTTGTGCGACGGCGCTCCGACGACGAATCCCGGGTCATCTACCGCTCATCGGCTCCCGGTTGCGGTCGGACCCGGCGTTCGCCTTGACACCGACAATCGTATCCCATAAAATTCCTCTAAATCTATGGTTAGAGGCTATTTTTGAGAGACCTACACCGACGCCGCAGGGTCTGCATACCCCGAATCACCTATCCCGAAGTCCTGCCGATCACCGCAAAAAGAGAAGAGATAGTCGCGGCCGTCCGTCGGCATCCCGTGATCGTCGTCACCGGTGAGACGGGGTCGGGAAAGACCACCCAGATCCCGAAGATATGCCTTGAGGCGGGACGGGGCGTCAGGGGGATCATCGGCCACACCCAGCCGAGAAGAATCGCCGCCGTCGCCGCGGCACGCCGGCTTGCCGAGGAACTGGGCGAGCCCCTGGGCCGGTCGGTGGGGTACAAGATCAGGTTCGACGAACGGACGGGGCCCGGCGTTTGCGTAAAGGTCATGACCGACGGCATCCTCCTCGCGGAAATCCAGTCCGACCCGCTCCTGAGGAGATACGACACGATCATCGTGGACGAGGCCCATGAACGCAGCCTCAACATCGACTTCATCCTCGGCATACTGAGAAACCTGCTGAAGAAGCGCCGGGACCTCAAGGTGGTGATCACCTCCGCGACGATCGACACAGAAAAGTTCTCCCGTGCCTTCGACGACGCCCCCGTCATCGAGGTCTCGGGGCGTCTTTATCCCGTCGAAGTCCGCTACGCGCCCGTCGACTCCGACCTCGAAGAGGGCGGGGACTGGACTTATGTAGACGCGGCGGTTGAGGCCACCGTAGAGCTGAAGAACGACGACGCGGGCGACGTCCTCATCTTCATGCCCACGGAGGCGGACATCCGCGAGGCCTGCGACCTCCTGCAAGCTAAAGGCGACGGAGACGACGTCGTCCTGCCCCTTTTCTCACGGCTTACCTGGGAAGAGCAGCGGCGCGTCTTCCAGCCCGCCCGGCGGCGGAAGGTCATTGTGGCCACGAATGTCGCCGAGACGTCGGTCACCATACCCGGCATCCGCTACGTCATCGACACCGGTCTTGCGCGTATCTCCCGTTACAACCCGCGCACCCGCACTCTCAACCTCCCCGTTGCACCGGTCTCCCGGAGCAGTGCGGACCAGCGTAAGGGCCGGTGCGGCCGCGTGCAGAACGGTGTCTGCATCCGCCTGTTCTCCGAGGAAGATTACGAAGGGCGTCCCCTCTACACACCCCCTGAGATCCTGCGCTCCAACCTGGCCGAGGTTATACTGAGGATGCTTGCCCTCAACATCGGCGACCCCTCCACCTTTCCCTTCATCGACCCCCCCGACGGCAAGAGCATACGCGACGGATTCGAGATCCTGAAGGAACTGGGGGCCATCAGACAAAAGGGAGGCGGGCAGGGGTTCGAGCTGACGGAGCGGGGGCGTCTGATGGCGCGGATGCCCATCGACCCCCGTATATCGAGGATGCTCCTGGAGGCCGCGAAGGAAAACTGCCTGGAGGAAGTCGCCGTCATCGCCTCGGCCCTGAGCATCCAGGACCCACGGGAATGGCCCGCAGGCAGGCTGGAAGAGGCACGCCGCGCCCACGGTGCGTTCAACCACCCTGCGTCGGATTTCATGACCCTGCTCAACCTCTGGGACCGCTACCACGAGACATGGAGCTCCTTCAAGACCCAGGGCAAGATGCGCAAATTCTGTCGCGAGCATTTTCTCTCCTACCGGCGGATGCGGGAGTGGGTCGACCTGCACGGACAGATCAGGGAAATCCTCGGAGAAATCGGCCTATTGAAACAAGGAGCGGGGAAAAAGGACTCCGATTACCGCGCCCTCTACGACGGGATCCACCGCTCTATCCTGAGTGGATACCTGTCCCACATCGCCAGGAAGAAGGAGAAGAACCTCTACACGGCGGCACGGGGGCGCGAGGTGATGCTCTTCCCCGGTTCCGGGCTCTTCAACAGGGGGAGCGATTGGGTCGTGGCGGCCGAGATGGTTGAAACGACAAGGCCCTTCGCACGGACGGCCGCCCATATCGAGAGCGAGTGGGTCGAGGCTCTTGCCGGTGACCTCTGTCGCAGGACCTATTCGGACCCGCACTGGGAGCGCAAGCGCGGCGAGGTGGTCGCCCTCGAGCATGTGACTCTCTACGGCCTTCCCGTCGTCGCCGGCCGTCCCGTCTCGTATGGCCCTATCGACCCCGCCGAGGCGTCTTCCATATTCATCCGCCATGCCCTCGTCGAAGGGGACATGGAGAGGCCGCTGCCGTTCCTGCGCCACAATCTGGATTTAATCACAAAGGTATCTGCCCTGGAGGACAAGTTCCGCCGCCGTGACCTCCTCGCCGACGAAGAGGCAATAGCGGACTTCTACGAACGGCGCCTCGGGGGTGTTTACGACGTCCGGACACTCGCGAAAATGATCAAGGAAAAGGGCTCCGACGATTTCCTCCGGATGAAGGAAGAAGACCTGATGCGCTATAGTCCCGACGATGACGACCTCGGCCGCTATCCCGACGCGGTCCGTCTCGGGAAGTTGAAGTTTCGGCTGAAGTACCGCTTCGAGCCCACGGCCCCCGACGACGGCGTGACCCTGCAGGTCCCCCGGCGCCTCGTTCCCCTCGTGCCGGCCCGGTCCGCCGACTGGCTTGTCCCCGGCCTCCTGCGGGAAAAGATAACGCTGCTCCTGAAGGGCCTGCCGAAGGCATACCGCAAGAAGCTCCTTCCCCTCGCAGCCACCGTGGAGACGGTCCTCCGGGAGATGCCGCAGGGCGAAGGACCGCTTCTATCCACGTTGGGGGACTTCCTGCACAGGCGCTTCGGGGTCGATATCCCCGCGTCGGCATGGAACCCCGAGGCCCTGCCCGACCACCTCAAGATGCGTTTCGCCGTAGTCGACAACAAGGGAAAAGAGCTCGTTGCGGGAAGGGACATCCATGTCCTCAAAGAAGACATCGGTGAGGAGATCGAGACGAACGCCTTTGAGAAGGCCCGGTCCGAGTGGGAGAAGACGAACATCACCCGCTGGGAGCATGGTTACCTCCCGGAGGTCGTCACCCTCGGCAAGGCGGGGTCGGAAGGGGTTGCCTTCCCGGCCCTCGAGGCGGGGAAAGAAGGCGTGAACCTCCGGCTGTTCAGGTCGCTCAGGGAGGCGCAGGCCGCCCACCGGGAGGGGGTCATAGCCCTTTTCACCCTCCAGTTCGCCAAGGAACTCAAGACCCTCAGGAGACACCTCTCTATCCCGAAGGAGATGAGGCCCGCGACGGTCTATTTCGGCGGTGAAGAGGAACTCGAGAAGACCCTCTACAGGAGGATCATGTACGACTTCTTTGACGCCTCCGTGAGAAGCGAGGACGACTTCCTCAGCCGGGCGGAAAAGGCCAAGGCCGAAATCCTTGCACGGGGGCAGCAGGTCGTGCAGGAGATAAGACCTGTCCTCCAGGCATACCGGACGACACGGACGGCCCTGCACGAAATGGAACGGGCGAATCGGGCAAACGGCGCGGCCCTCGCCTTCCTGGCCCTGTTGAAGGAAGAGCTCGACCGACTCGTCCCCGGGGACTTTGTGATCAGGTACGAGAGCGACCGGCTCCGCCGCCTCCCGGCTTACTTAGAGGCCATCACCGTGAGGGCGCAGAGCGGCCTTCTTCACCTCGAGAAGGACAGGGAGAAGGCGGCAAAGGTAAAGGTTTTCTCGGACGCCCTGGAGAGACTCCGGGAAGGGCTCACACCCTTCACGTCGGAGGAGAAACTCCGGGCCGTCGAGGACTTCCGGTGGATGGTGGAGGAGTTCCGCCTTTCGGTCTTCGCCCAGCGGATCAAGACCGCCTTCCCGGTCTCCCCAAAGCGTCTCGAAGAACGCCTG
>ERZ795052.5336-NODE-5336-length-12602-cov-5.599107_pt1 | contig 12602 bp, 9 predicted proteins | sample MGYA00375136_ERZ795052 | MGnify/ENA primary metagenome ERZ795052 (study PRJEB30181, sample SAMN05720156) | activated sludge metagenome | isolation source: Anaerobic digester | place: Japan | collected 2015-05-26 ... | reverse complement strand
AACCAGGGCCGCCCCATCGTGGGCATCCTGTGCGAGTTCACTCCCCGGGAACTGATCTTCGCGGCGGGGGGACTGCCGGTTTGTTTGTGCGGCGGCTCGGCCGAAACCATTCCTCCCGCCGAGCAGTTTCTGCCCGCCAATCTCTGCCCGCTCATCAAGTCCACCTTCGGCTATCAGGTCACCGGCCGCAATCCGTTCCTGAAATGGGCCGATTTGGTGGTTGCCGAGACCACCTGTGACGGCAAGAAGAAAATGTTCGAGCTGCTGGCCGCGCACAAACCTCTGTACGTGCTTGAACTGCCTCAGAAAGCCGACGACCCCGAGGCTTTCGAACATTGGGTGGCCGAGGTGCGCAAACTCCGGCAGCACCTTGAGGCCCGGTTCCAGGTCGTGATCACGAACGAAAAATTGGTCGAAGCCATCCACCTCATGAACCGCGAGCGGCATCTCCGCCGCCAACTCGCCGACCTGCTGACCGCCCACCCGCCGCCCCTCACGGGCCGCCAGCTCCTCGAATTCAAAAGCATCATCTCGGGTCTTCCCGGTCACTTGCAACAATATGAGCGCGCCTTCGATTATTACCGGCAGGGCGGCAGGACATCCCCCGCTTATGCCTCGGCCCGCGGCCCGGTCCGGGTGCTGCTTACGGGTGTGCCCCTCGTCCACGGTGCCGAGCGGGTGGTCGAGTTGATTGAAAGCTGCGGCGCCGTCGTCGTTTGCATGGAAAACTGCACCGGCCTCAAACCCATTCTCGAGGATGTGGATGCTGCAACCCCGGACCCCCTTCGCGCCCTTGCCGCCAAATACTATCACCTGCCTTGCTCGGTCATGACCCCCAACCGGCGGCGCTTCGACACCTTGCGTGCCTTGGCCGGAAAATTCCGTCCCGACTGCCTCATCGAACTGGTTTGGCAGGCGTGTCTCACCTACGACGTGGAATCGTTCCATGTCCGCAATCTGTGCCTGGGGGAACTCCGGCTGCCATATCTGAAAATCACGACCGACTATTCGCCAGCCGATTCCTCCAGAATCACCGCCCGCGTGGCCGCCCTGTGCGAAACCGTGCGTGACCGCGCCCCTTAAACCCGCGACACACCTTCATCCCCCGCCTCGGAAGTCGTCGCTCCCTTGCCAAAAGCGCCACTGCCTTTGCTGAGCGCACTTTCCATCCGCAGCCCCCTTGCTGAGGATTTCCGAGGAGGGCGCATGAGGGCTTCCCGGGAAAACGCACGATTTTGGCCGCGGCGCCCCCGCTTTTTGCCTGGGGGAGTACGCCGCCTGTTGCGCCGATTCGCAGCGACGGCATGATCCTGCGCGGGAGACTCGGTTTCCACCCGAAACCACCCGGAAGCAGGACGGCAAAGCGCAGCGCGACTCCAGCCTGGCCGAAAGTGGGCTCCCCGAGCCCCCGCCGAAGCTCGTCTCGACGGAAAAAGGGGGATCGTGATGGTAAATTAGGGAAGACCCCGTCACTCGCCTCCCCGGCTTTTGGATGATTTCCGCGGCCTTGGAATGTCCACCCTCGAGAACAGAGACTTCGGTTAGTACTTCTAATGCTGCAAACCCGCAACATTTTTCCACCCTGGACAGTATTTGTCCAACCCCCGCTGCCAGAATGGAAGCAAAAAGACTCGTGTTATGATGACAGCACAATTGGAACTGGGATTCGATGGCAACCCGGCTTGCGGCGGGGTTCGGCGGCGCCAGCAACGCTTGCTGCGGGCGCAATGGTGGTTTGACCGGATGCGGCAGGTGGTGGACCGGGCGTTTGAGTGGGAGACCACGCCGGGGCGGCCGGAACAGACGTGGTTGCCCGGGGCCGTGCGCCAGCCGCTGGGGGAACGGGGGACAAACGGCATGCCGTCGGAGGCCCGACGGCGCCGGTAAACGGTTCGCCGGTCAAAATCACCTCTGGCGGGCTGCGGCAGGGGTTCGGCACCCGCGCGCGGAGTGGGGCCGCGGAGTCCACGCCGCGGAGATCGGCCTTGCCCGGAGAAAGCGCGCTGTAGTAGGGTGAGCGAGGCTGCGGTGCGCGCCAAACCAGACATGCCCGCGGCCCATCAAACTTGCACGCGCGTTTTGTATCGGTTGGGCAGGCTGGCCCGTGCCCGTTGCGGGCCGGGGTGCGGGGCGCACCGACTATGCCAGGCCCAAGGCTCGATTGGGGAGGTGTAAGGCGACCTGGTGGCGCTCCTGGTCTTCAAAACCAGCGTGGGACTCAACCAAGTCCCAGGTGGGTTCGATTCCCATCCGCCTCCGCCAATTTCAACTTTTCCGGACCAACGGGGCGGTGGAACCCGTCCCGGGCCGCGGAGGGGGCCTAGCCTCGAGAGGGAAACCCGGCATGCGACGTGTTCCACAACCTCCGGTTCAACCCGCCCTGCGGGCGAGCGAAGCGCGGAACTTCTGGCCCGGGTTTATCGCGGGCGTGGCGGGTTGTGTGTTGGTGCTGGCGGGCGCGCGGCACCTGACGGCGGTCGAGACCGTTGAGGGGGGAAACGCGCGGGAAACCCAGTTGGTCAAAGCGTTTGCCATGGGGGGCTTGCGGTATCCGGGAGATGAGGCGCCGCCCCCGCCGCCCCCGCCTTCGCCCGATGATCCGACCGGGGGGGTTGAAGCGCTCGAGCGTTGGGCGCGTCAGAACTCGGCTGCCAGCGCCGCGCTTTGGAAGGTGCGGGTGGACACCCGCGCCAAGACCCCTTGTCCCACGTGAGTGAAGTAATCCCGGGCCACAAGGTGTGGCCCTGGTCTTTCGTGATGGACCGCGGTCGCGCGCGCGGCCGCCCCGTTACTTGTCCAAGATTTCAAAGAGCCGGTTTCAAGCGAAGTGAATGAAATGCGAGACGGCAAAGTGTGAATTGCGTGAGCCGGCCGAACTGGGGCGGAGGCTGACGCGCCTTCGGCCGTGGGTGCAAACCGGGTTTCTGGCGGTGTGGCTGGCGCCGTTGGGCCGCTGGCTGCACGGCATTCCCGGCTGTGTGTTTCACTGCTATTCGTGCCCGTTGTCATCGTTCGCCTGTCCGGTGGGTGTGGCGGCCAATTACGCGGCGCTGCTGCCGGTGGTTTGGGAGGTGCCCTATCTGCTGATCGGGGTATTGGTGCTGGTGGGCGCCGTCAGCGGCTCGCTGGTCTGCGGGTGGGCGTGTCCGTTTGGTTTTTTGCAGGACCTACTGGGCCGGGTGCCGACGCCGAAACTGCTTTTGCCCGGCTGGGTGGGGTGGTTCCGCTATGGGGTGCTGGCGGGCCTGGTCTTGTTGCTGCCGGCGGTGTTGGGGTACCGCGGAATCCCCTTCGAGGAACAGGTCATTTCGATTTGCCGGCTATGCCCGGCGGGAGCGCTCGAGGCGGGGTTGCCGTATTCGGCCCAGAGTGTGATGGCGGGGAACGGGTGGATGATGAGCGGACTGAAGACCGGCATCCTGGTCACGTTTTTGCTGGCGGCGCTTTTCATCCATCGGCCCTGGTGCCGCATGTTGTGTCCGCTGGGGGGGTTTCTGGCGTTGTTCAACCGCTACAGCCTGTTTCATCTGCGATTCGAGGCGCGCCAATGTGTTGAATGCAACCTGTGCCGAAGCCGCTGCTCGATGGGGGTTAAAGTGGACGAGCGCGTCAACGTCACCGGTTGCATTCGCTGCCTGGAGTGCACCACCTGCGGAGCGATTCAACCGGCGTTCGCGCTTCCCGCAACTCCAACAACCCCCTCGCCCGCCGTTCCGCCGGCCCGGCCCAACCAGGGTTGATTTGCCCCGCCGGCCTCATCCGACGGACCGCCCGCCCTCGAACGCACGCGACTGACCCTGCCTGCTCCCGGGGGTTCCCCGGGGCCGTCTTCCTGAAAACTCCCCGGGCCACGGCCCTGTGGCGCCCCGATTGTTGCTTTTTTCGAGCGCGGTAAAGTTGAAGCAGAAAAAGCAGTGAACATTCTGCGAACGAAAAAAGAGACGATATGAAGACGATACGTTCAATGGCCCTGAGCCTGGGTTTGATCGCCACCCTGGCCGTTCCCAACGTCAGCCAGGCCATGTCCGAGTTGGTGTCTATGTCCATGGAACCGCTCTGGCCGGAGACGACCACGCCCGGCAATGTGATCACCTACAAGATCACGGCGGTGGTGCGCGAGGGGCAGGGCCTGCTGGAAGTGAATTTGAGCAGCGCCGGTTTGCCCGCCGGAACGCAGGTCGCTTTTTCGCCCGCGAAGCTGCGGTTTACCGGGCGGGTGCCCACGGTGCAGACTGCGATCATGACGATCACCTGCACGAAACCGACCCCCACGGACATTTATCCGTTCACCGTGACCGGCACGGCGCAACGGGAAGCCATCACGATTACCAACCAGGTCGTGCTGTCCCGGTCGGGGGCACTGTTGCCCTGGTTGACGCTTGATCTCCAGAGCGGCGGAAGCTTGAAAATCTGGGGTCTGGGGGTCGGTGGCCAGACTTACCAGATTCAGAGCACCGGGGATTTGAACAATCCGGTGTGGACGGACCTTGGATTGACCACGGCCGATGGAAACGGGCGGTTTATCTTCAACCTCGGCAACATGAACGAAGCGCCGATGAAGTTCTTCCGGGCGGTGGCGGTGGCCCCGATCCTGGCGCCCCTTTACTGATTCCAGGCTCCCGAAACCGTGTGGGGAGACCCTTTGGAAGGGCGCGCATGAGGGTGCGCGCCCGATTGGCGTCTAAAGGATGCGCGTCGCCTGAACCGTCTCGACCATCGCGAAGATGTTCTCCAGCGGCATGCCTGGCTGCACGTTATGGCAGGAGCAGCAGATGAAGCCCTGGCCCCCCGCGCCGAGCGTGCGCAGACATTCGCGGACCTCGGCCCGCACCTGGTCGGCAGTGCCGCGCGGCAGGATGGACTGGTTGTCCACACCGCCGTGGAAGATGACCCGATGTCCGAACTCCTGTTTCAAGCCGGCGAGGTCCATGCCCGGGCAGGCGTGCTGGATGGGGTTGAGCACGTCCACGCCGCAGTTCAGGATGGGCCGCAGAAGCGGGCGCGCCGCGCCGTCGGTGTGATAAAAGACTTTGAGGCCGTGTTCGTGGATCAGATCGCACCAGCGGCGAAGCCGCGGCTGAAGATGCCGTTGCCACGCCTTGGGCGACATCAATAGGGATTTCTGCCCGGCGATGTCGTCGCTGACAAATACCAGCGTGAGGTGCCGGGCGGCGCGGGAAAAGAAGCGCCGCATCATTTCCGTTTGAATGGCCTCAACCCGATCGAGGACAGCGTCAACCAAAGCAGGGTTTTCCACCAGGTCCATCAGCGCCTGCTCCAGGCCGCGCAACTGGCAGTAAATCTCGAAGAGCGAAACCCAGGGGCCAATCACGACATACTCGCGAGCGGCGCGCTCCGCCAGCGCGGTGGCCGCTTCGTAATCAAACCGGTCCACCTTGGGCCACCAAGGGTATTGGTCCAGAGAGGATTCGTCGTAGCCGGCGAGGGGGGCTTCGCCAAATTCGGCGTAGAGCGCTTCGCCGGCCTGAATGTTCTTTAGGGGCACGCCCCACAGGGTCCGCTCCCCGGCGGATTCGGCGCCCGCGCCGGACTGGGCCCCGGCCCGGTCGCCTTCCGCAGTGCGATAATCCATGAAATCCCAGACGATTTTGTCCAGGCCGAGCGCGCGCCACATGGCGAAATCGTCCGCGACGCCAAAGTGCCGGCGGAGGGCCGCGGCGATTTCCGGAGTGTGCCACAGGTCCACGGGGAGACGGTCCACCGGTTGGCGGTCCAGCACGGCCAAAACGCGCTCGCGAGGAGTCATGCGGGGTTCAGTGTGAGGCCGCATGCGGCGAGGATCAAGCCCCGAAGCTGTTGGCGAAGCGGGAGGCCGGTGCGGCCTTACTTTGAGCTTGGCAAGCGGGACGGTTCCCGCACTTTGAGCGGGATGATTCATCCGACCGCAATCATCCATCCCAATGCGCGCCTGGACCCGTCGGTCCAGGTCGGGCCGTATGCCGTGATTGATGCCGGGGTCCAACTTGGGCCGGAGTGCGTGGTGGGGCCTTACGTGTACCTGACCGGCCAGACGACGATTGGCCGGGGCAACCGCTTCTTTGCGGGGTGTGTCATCGGCGAGGCCCCGCAGGATTTGAAATACGCGAACGAACCCACCCGCTTGCGCATCGGTGACTTCAACGTATTCCGCGAACACGTCACCGTTCACCGCTCGAACAAGTTGTCCGAGGACACGGTGATTGGCTCGCACAATTTCCTGATGCAGCATTCGCACGTGGCGCACAACGTGTGCCTGGGGAACCATGTGATTCTGGCGGGGGGCGCGTTGCTGGCGGGGCACGTCACGGTGGGGGACCGGGCCTTCATTTCGGGCAACTGCCTGGTGCACCAGTTCGTGCGGGTCGGCACCCTGGCGCTGATGCAGGGCGGGTCGGCCATCAGCAAGGACCTCCTGCCCTACACCGTCGCCCACGGTTATAATGGCATTTGCGGCCTCAACACAGTGGGCTTGCGCCGTGCCGGCATCAGCGCCGAAGAGCGGCTCGAACTCAAGCAGCTCTACCATGCCCTCTTTCATCAGGGGCGCGGTTTCCGTCAAGCCCTCGCCGAGGCGGCCGGCCGATTCACCAGCTCCCCGGCGCGCACGCTCCTGGACTTTGCCGCCAGCGCCAAACGTGGCCTTTGCTTCGATACCACCGGCCGCCCCGGCAAAGGCAAGAATCCCGAGCCGTCGGATTGATCTGGCTTGACCCGAGCCTGGACCTTCCGCAACGGAGGCGATCGGGAAGAACCGGATGCGGGCCGCCCCCGGGTGGCGCCCTTGACGGTTCGGGCGGGCTCTGGAAGAGTGGGCGCATGCGGCGGCAATGTCACCTTGCGGTTTTGCTTTCCCTGAGCCTGACCGGCAGTCTGCTGGCGCAATCTCCCGCCGCCGCGCCCGATCCTGCGGCACCGATCATGACCAAGACCTCACTGAAATTCATTCGCACCCCCCGGGTCCAAAAGATTGTGGACCGAGCCGTGGAAAGCGCCCTCGCGCAGTTCGCGGAACGCAAACTGGGCCGCGACCAGATTGCCGTCACCGTCGTGGATTTGTCCGGCACGGAGCCAAACCGCGCATCCGCCGGGCCGCTGCGACTCGAACAGGGCAGCTTCCGCGGCCAGGAGCAGATTTATCCCGCCAGTGTGATTAAGCTTTTCTACCTCGTGGCAATTCACCAGTGGATGGAGGATGGGCGGGTGCAGGACACGCCCGAGGTTCGCCGGGCCATGCGGGATATGATTGTGGAATCGTATAATGAAGCCACCGGCTACCTGGTGGATTTGCTGACCGGAACCACCAGCGGTCCCGAGCTTCCGCCAGCCGAACTCGAGGAGTGGTACGCAAAGCGGAATGCGGTGAACCGGTATTTCAGTTCGCTGGGTTATGAGCGGGTTAATGTAAACCGAAAGCCTTGGTGCGAAGGACCTTACGGTCGTGAAATGCAGTCGGTCAAAGTTCACGCGCCCAACCACCGCAACTGGCTCACCACCGATGCCACCGCCCGCCTCCTCACCGAAATCGTCACCGGCCGAGCGGTAACGGCGCAACGCAGCAGCGAGATGATGGAGCTGCTCAGGCGGGAGCCCTTTGCGGAGTCAGGGGATAACCAGGCGCGCAGCTACACCGGACTGGCACTGAAACCCGGCGTGCGGTTGTGGTCGAAGGCGGGCTGGACCAGCCAGACGAGGCATGACGCGGCGTATGTGGAACTGCCTGATGGAAGGCGATTTGTGCTGGTTGTCTTCACGGTGGACCACGCCAATGAGCGGGAGATCATACCGGCTGTCGCCCGCGTGGTCATCGAGGGATTGAGTCAGGGACAATGACGCGGGCCGGGTGGTTCCAGAGGTGCGGGTTGGAGGGAGCGTTTTGGAGCGGCGAACTGCAGGATTTTGTGATTTGGTGCTTGACTTCTTGCGCAGGGGTGATCAAGATGGGCTCAATCACAATCAATAGCGTAACCTTATGAAACTGAAATTTCCGGGGATTCTGGCGGTGTGTTTGCTGGGTGGTGTTTCCTTCGTTCAAGCGCAGGTGAGTCTGGCCCCGATGACGACCTTTGGCGGAGGGGACGGCTGGCTGACGCCGGGGGAGGGGGGCTACACCTACCTTGGGACGGGGTCATTGGAGCGCGGCTTGGCGTATTATAACAACCACCTGTACCTGGTCAGTCGCAATGGAGGCAACAACATCCGCATCTTGGATGCAACCACGGGCGCGGATTTGGGTGGTTTGAACACCACCGGCATCAGTGGCGGCACTTTTGCGGTTAACATGGTTTCGGTTGGCGCCGACGGGGCGATTTACGTGTGCAACCTGGCCAGCCCGCTGAGCTCGACAACGGCCTTCAAGGTTTATCGCTGGGCCAATGAATCCGCGGTGCCGACCCTGGCCTACAGCTCGACCACGGTGACGGCCGGCCGGCTGGGCGACACGCTGGACGTGATTGGCGGCGGCGCCTCGACGCTCATTGTGGCGGGTGAAGGAACCACGGGTACCGGCGCCCGAAACGGATATGCCATTCTGAACACCAGCGACGGAGTCAATTTCAACGGCAGTCTGGTGACGTTCGCCGGCACGCCGCCCAACGCGGGGGACTTTCGCCTGGGCATCACCTTCACCGACTCGAGCCACGTGTTGGGCACGGCGGGCACGACCAGCCGCTACACGAGTTTTTCCGGGACCACCGGCACGTTGCTCGGTTCCACGACGCTGACCAGCACAGCCGAGCGGCCCATGGACTACGCGGTCGTGAATGGTTTGCCGTTGGTGGCGACCATCAGCACCGGCGACTCGCGCGTGCGCATCTACGACGCGACCGATCCCGGGAATCTGTTGCTGCTGACCACTTCGACCGCCAGCCTTAGCAATCCCAACTCCAATGGCACCGGCGCCGTCGCGTGGGGCAACATCTTGAACCAGCCGGACGGCACCGCCCTGGCCACGCTTTACGCAATGAACTCGAACAACGGCATCCAGGCGTTCATTGTCACGGTGCCCGAGCCGGGCAGCCTGGCGCTGCTGGCCCTGGGCCTCGCCGCGCTGGCCTGCCGCCGCCAAGTCAGACTTTAACCCAAACCTCAAACCCCCGGGAGGCCGATTCCGCGGAATCGGCCTCTTTCATTAGTGATTTTTGCAGTTGCAAAAGGGCGAAAGTGAACTACGGTCAATTGCAAATAATCCAGTAAACGCAGCAACCGCGCCGGAAAGGGCGCGTGGAAGTGTGATTTAATTGCAACCCACAAAACAAAAGGACAATCCATGCTTATGAAAACAAACCTCCTCCCTTCGTGCTCCCGCTGGCGCAGCCTGGTTGCCGGCCTGGCCGCGTTTGCCGTGGCCGGGTCCGTGGCCCTGGCCACGCCGTACGCAAGTTCGCTCACGAATAACGGCGCCTCCGGCGTGTCGTTCCGCTTGAACGAAAGCGCTGACCAGGTGCTGCTGGTCACCCGCGATTCCGGCGGTGGCTATATTACCAACGACCTTGGCCCGGTTCCGGCGGGACTGACCAATGTGACCACCATTCCCACCGACCCAGGCTTCCCCTTCCAGGTCATTTGCTCGAAAGCGGGTTCCGGCGCCATTACCCAAATCGGTTCGAGCATCGCCTTCAACTCACCTCGCGGGGTTGCGGTCAATCGGAATCCCGCCAGTCCGTTCTTTGGCCGCGTTTACGTTGCCAACAGCGCCAACTCGGCGACGGTCAAAGGGCAGGGCATTTACGTTTACGAGGCGGACCTGAGCAATCCTTTTGGGGCAAGCACCAATTTGCGAACGGCGGGTTACAACTTCAGCCTGGCCACCGGCGGGAGCGCGCCGTTCCAAATCACGGTGGGACCGGACGGCCAGCTCTACGTCACCGACTGGTCCGATGCCACCGGCAACCTCATTGTAACCGACCCGGACGTGACCACGCACCAGTACGTGTTGAAGCCGTTGACCGGGACGGCGGCGATTCCTGTGGGCGTGGATAACAACCACGGCAGTGTGCAGTCGGTGGCGGTTGTGGGCAGCCTGGCGGGCAACGACCTGCAAATCATCACGGTGGATGAGGATTACCAGCAGGATCCCACGGCGACCTTTGCCTACCAAATGAACTCCGTCTGGCGCTATGACGTGGGCGGCGGCCCGCTTCCGTACGCCGGCACGCCGGTGCTGCTGGCAGTGCCTTCCGTCAACTTCGTTTCCCAAAACGACGACGTGGTCGTCGGGCCAAACGGCTACATTTACTTCAACCAGCGCCGTGCGAATGCGTCGGGCCCGCCGGGCGTTGGGACCTGGAGCCCTTCGCTTTATATCATCAATCCGGAGATTTACATTGATCCGACCAATTATGCGGCGGTTTACAACCCTGACCCGGCGAACCAGCCGGGCCAGCCGGGCTGTCTGACCCTCACGAGCAATTACTGGGCGCATTCGGCTCAGGGCGGTTTCATCTGGGAATCGCAAAGCGCCAGCACCGATATTGGGTCCAACGGGGCGGATTACCTCCTGGACATCAATGGCGTCTCGGTATCCCGCGACGGCCGGTATCTCGCCGGCCTCACCTATGGCGCCAACAACCTGATCATCGTTCCGTTGACCAATGGGATTCCCGATCTCTCGCAGCGGTTCAACCTGGCCATCGGCGGCTCCGCCGCGGGTCGGGACGTGGCCTGGGACCCGGCCAACAACATCTTCATCGCCAGCTCGGGTTTGGGGCAGGTCCGCTACTACAGCCTGGGCGTGACGGCGACCACGATCACCACTTCGGACGGCCAATTCCTCATCTCCTCAGCGGCCACGACGGTGTCCATCAGCAACTCCGTGGCCACGGCTTACGAGCAGGGCAACGTGAGCGCCTCCTTTGCCTTGATTCGGGCCAGCGACGGCGAGGATTATTCCCAGCCCCTGACAGTGAATCTCACCATCGGCGGGACCGCCACCCGCGCGGCGAACCTGGCTTCAGGAGACTATGCCTTCCGGACCAACGGCGTGGTGGTGAGCGGCAACTCGATTGTGATTCCGGCGGGGACCAACCTGGTGTTTGTGGAGACTTATCCCACCAATGACCTGGTGATCGAGCCGACCGAAACCATCACCATCAACCTGGCGGCGGGCGGGAATTACAGCATCAATCCCGCCGCCCGCAATATCACCCAGGTGGTGGTGGACAACGAGCCGCCGCAAATCCTGGCCACCGCCGCCTCGGCCAGCATGTACGAGCGGCTGACGAACGATTACGTGCGGGTGACGGTGACTCGCTGGGGCGACACCAACACCTCCTTGGTGATTGACACCACCAACTTCACCTTTGCCGGCACGGCGACACTCGGCGCGGATTATTACGTTACCAACTTCTGGCCCTACATGCCGGCCACCCTGGACCCGGGCCAGGTGACCACCAACATCTACCTCTTGTTCCCGATTGATGACAATCTGCTGGAAGGCAACGAGAGCATCATCATCGGCACCGCCGCCGGCGACGGCTTCACCGCCGCCACCAATCTCGTCACCGCCACGTTGGTGGATGATGAGAACGCGGCGGAAACCGTGCTCTGGTCGGACAACTTCAACGTGGACAGCTCGGCCAGTTGGGACGTGTTCTTTGCCACCACCAACAATGCGCCCGAGGATTACACGGTCAATTTCGCCTACGACTATTACGCGTCCCAAGGCATTCCGCCCGCGCCACGCTCCAGCGCGGACACGCTGGGCGTGAGGCTGGCCGTCAACAAGAACGACGACATCGCCGTGGCCGCGGCCCTGAACTTGTATCCGAAGGGCAGGAGTTTCAGCGGCAATTTTGCCCTGCGGTTCGACATGTTCCTCATCGTCAACAGCATTTCGGGCACGACGGAATACGCGTTGTTCGGCATCAACCACTCCGGCACCAAGACCAACTGGTTCCGCAACTCGGCCGGCGGGGTGCCGGCAGGCTGGCTGTTTGACGGCCTGTTCTACGGGGTGGAAACCGACGCCGCGGCGCTGGGCGACTATGTGCTCTACAGCTCGCCGACGACGGCCGGCAACAATCCGACGGCGCTGACCCCGGGGCGCAACGCGTCCACGCTGACGGGCGTATTCAAAGCGCCACCGTTTGCCTACGCAGGGGCGCCGGCCAATCCGCCGTTCAGCTTCACCCCGAGCTGGGTGGATGTGGAGATCAGCCAGATCAACAACGCGGTCACGCTGAAGATTGATAACACGGTGATTTTCACCTACACCAACACGACGCCTTACACGAGCGGCAACATCATGCTCGGCATGAATGACGGCTATGACTCCATCGGCAATGGCGGCGCCGGAGCCGGCGAGTCCGCCGTCATCTATGACAACGTGCGCGTGGTGAGCCTCTCGGGCATCAAGGTCAACAACGTGCAGCGGTCGGGTAACAACACCACGATCAACTTCTCGTTTGATCTCAACGACTCGGCCTCCAACTTCCGGGTGCAAAGCGCCTCGGTCGTCAGCGGGCCGTATGCCGACGCCACGGCCACCATCACCCAAACCGGCCCGAACAGTTACCAGGCGGTGGTTTCCTCGACGGCCGCCGTTCAGTTCTACCGGATTCGTCACCTGTAGGCGAAAGCCGTGGTGTCTCCGGGAGGCATCCGCC
>ERZ795052.5331-NODE-5331-length-12610-cov-7.414735_pt1 | contig 12610 bp, 10 predicted proteins | sample MGYA00375136_ERZ795052 | MGnify/ENA primary metagenome ERZ795052 (study PRJEB30181, sample SAMN05720156) | activated sludge metagenome | isolation source: Anaerobic digester | place: Japan | collected 2015-05-26 ... | reverse complement strand
AAATGTATTTTCTTGTTGTTGTGGTGCAAAAAAAGATAAATCATTTTTATCAAATGTATTTTCTTGTTGTTGTGGTGCAAAAAAAGATAAATCATTTTTATCAAATTTGTTCTCTTCTAATACTTGATTAAAATCAAAAGAGTCTTGCAGAGTTTCCATAGAAGAACTAAACATTGGCTTCCCATAATTATTTATTGTAGGTGCAAAGAAAGCTAGATCATCTTTTTTACTAGGTTCTTGAGGCGCAAAGAAAGCTAGGTCATCTTTTTTGCTAGGTTCTTGAGGTGCAAAGAAAGCTAGGTCATCTTTTTTACTAGGTTCTTGAGGCGCAAAGAAAGCTAGGTCATCCTTTTTACTAGATTCTTGAGGCGCAAAGAAAGCTAGGTCATCTTTTTTGCTAGGTTCTTGAGGCGCAAAGAAAGCTAGGTCATCCTTTTTACTAGATTCTTGAGGCGCAAAGAAAGCTAGGTCATCCTTTTTACTAGGTTCTTGAACATTAAGAATAGACATATCTTTTGTAACAGATTCTACTGACCAAATGTCCTTGAAAGATTCTGTATTTTTCGAATAAAACAGACCATTTTTATCAGTTACGGTAGGAATTTCATCGAACATCGCATTGAAATTATCTGTCTTTTGAAAACAAAAAGGAAACTTCTCTGTTAAATTAAATTCTTGTAAAACATTTTGTAATTGTGGAATTGTAATGTATTGTTTAATAATCAAATATTGGTCTAATGGTATAGAAGCTTCTTTCCTATGTGCCAGAAAAATTTTTGTCAATTTTTCTCTTGGGATAATTCTTTTTTTCATCAAAGCTTCCCGTAGCAATTTATCATTATTCATGCGGATTCTCCCAATATTTCGGTATAATATAGTAAAAAGTTACAAAAGCTACTAATGCAACAGTAAAACCACTTACCACATCATAAAAATAATGTTGTCCTGTTGTAAGGGTTGAGATGGCAATAGCAAGTGCCCATATATTCATTGGTAAGAGAAGTTTTTTAAAATAATAGCTCACGGAAAAACTTACAAGAAACGTAACACTTACATGAAGACTTGGGAAACATTTTGTAGTTTCATCCATACTTTGAATCCAACGACCTAAAGCAGAACTCCAATCATTTCCTATAATGTTAGGTAAAATTATATATGTTGGACAGATGCAAAATAATCCAATATGAAAGAAAAGAATGGCAAAAAAAGCATTTCGTAATCGTTGAAAACTTTTTTTATCTGGCATCAATAGACAACCGAGAACAAGAAAATAATAGTAACTCGTATAAATCCAAAATGTCCATGCAGTAAACGGAATAGCATGATCAATCCATATTTTAGGCAATAATTGAGGCGTACCAACATAGTATTTGCCAACAATAATATAGGAAGTAATAAAAAAAAGGCCAATCCATAAAAGTGAGCATATTTTATAGAAAAGAAAAGACTTAGACAAAGATAACCTCCTTTTGTGCTATATTACTTTCTTTTTGTGGAATTGGCACATCTATAATTGCTCTACAATGTAAGCATTGTATCTTTTTCCCAATATGCTTATTGGCTACAGATAAATACTGTCCACAACTACATTTAAAAATAACAGGCATTTTTTTTCCCTTTATTCTTTCAATTATTTTTATTATATTTGATGAAAAGGACTATAATAATATGAATTTTTAATTATCTTAAAAAGTTTTATTAAACTAATTTTAGCATAAAATTGGTTTATTTTATTTTTTAAAAAACGATGTTACTTATTTTCCTACATATTAACTGTGCTTTGTATATATTTATGATCGAACTATTTCTATCCAATGTTTGCTCCAAAGAATTGCCTCTTCATAGCTCTTCGCAGGTTGAAATTGATTCATTGCAAAAAATACAGCTGCTTGATATTGTTGCAAAAGTGGAACATCTTCTAACAATTTTCCCCGATATTGTAATAAAGACAAAGCCCATTGTTCAGCCCGTTTTTGCAATGAACTTTGTTCTATTGAACTTTGATGGACAAAAGGCAAGATATCACTTGTATATGCTAAAGAATAAGCCACTTGAAATTGTTTTTCTAAACTACCTTGTAAAATTCCATGTTTTTCCAACATAGCCACTGCCCAATCTCGTTCTTCATCATTGTCATATTTTTCTAAAATTTTCGAAAACTCTCGCAATGTTTTATATTGTACTGATAAGTCATCAGAAAATAACAATGTCATTTTTTCTTCAACAAACCATATGCCCCATTGTTTCATAGCTTCTGCTACTTCAGAATTGTTCACCATAAAATAAAATTTACCCCAAAGTATTTTCATTCTTTCTATATCATCCCAAAACAAAGAATGAAGTTGCAATACATATTCCTGTGACTCTCGCAATTGTTGTGCCAAATTTTTATTGCCATAAAAGCAATATCGCTTTTGAATAAAATTCATTATCAATTCATGATATATATGAAAAGAACGAGTCCATTCTTCCCAAAAAAATTCATCATTTTTCAAAGAGTCATTATTTTCTTCAGAAATTTTTTGCAATATTTCTTCATTTTCTTTCAAAGAGTCATTATTTTCTTCAGAAATTTTTTGCAATGTTTCTTCATTTATATTCAGAGCAGATGAAACAATATTTTGATCTTCTTTCTTTTGTTGTTTTGTCATTTCTTGTTGAAACCATTGAGCAGATTTTTCTATTAAATTTAGAAATTCTTCTTGAGATAAATTGCTATCTCGTGATTTTTCACGCAAATACAACATATATTCCATGCTCTTAATTTTTTCTTTTTCTAGTGCGTCTAACATTTTCTGCTTCGCATCTTCTAACGATTCATTGGATTCTGTAACCATGGATTGACTTTTAGGTTGAAATTTTATTTGTGCTTGCTTGTTTTTGATCAAAAGATACGTTTCAAATCCAAGAATACTTTCTAAAAAAGAAACGCCACCTTGCCATAAAACAAAGGGAGCCTCTTTTGAATAGAAAGCATGAGATGAAGATAAAAAATTATAAAGCCATTGGTTGCGAATTTCCACATCAACATTGTCAAATACTACTAAAAAACGTTGTAATTCTCCCCAAATATCTATGCTATATTGATAACGTTGGAGCAATATATTTCTTGCCCAAGCTTCTGCATCTGTTTGCTTTTGCTCATTTACAGATAAAAATAAATCTACCGCCTCGTTAAAACACTCTAGAAGTCCAAGATCAGGAGAAAAAACAACATGATTTTCTAAATATTCCAATGCTTTTTTACGAATTTGTCGTATATCGCATCCATCTAACTCTTGACCTATGCCAGAATAACATTCTGCTTGCATCATTAAGTTACAAATATCATCAAATTGTTGAACTATAGGTTCACTGGTAGCAAAACATAAACAAAGACACAATAAACAAAAAAACAACATACTCCCGACCTTTCTCTTGATTAGCAGACACAAAGTCGAATGATATCTATAAAGTCCAAGCATGAAAATAATTATACAATAAACAAGAAACAAAACCAAAACAAAAAAAATACAATATGAATCATTGTAGAATAAACAAGAAATAAAACCAAAACAAAAAAAATACAATATGAGTCATAATATTTCCTGATATTGTAACTTTTTTGTTATTTAGGTCACTCTAGGTTGTCTTTAAAACTCCACAGCTTACCATGGAGTTTTAAAGAGCTAACATAAATTATGTTAGATTAGACACACGAAAAAAAGAAATCATTCCTTCTTTATCAGCACAGATAATCTGATCTTTTGTACAATGCAATCCCATAACTTTCCAAGAATCTTTTTTCAAAGTAAAACAAGGTTTTTCTTCATCCCATATTATCATAGAGTTATCGGAACCTGCAGAGACGATTTTCTTAGTTTTTCCTAAAAATTTAACTACTTGAACAGCCGAAGTATGAGCTTGCCATAATTGAAGACGTTTGCCAGTTTTTACATCCCAAATACCAATCACACCATCTTGTCCACCAGAGACAAGGAGTTTACCATCAGAAGAAAAATGAACAGAATTTACAGCATCTTCATGACCTTCTAATACTTTCAAAATTTCTTCTTCGTCCAAATCCCACAAACGAATCGTCTTATCCTTACTGCCTGACGCTAACAAATCCTTATGAAGAGCAATACTCATCACACCATCAGTGTGTCCTTCTAATTCAAATTCTGGATCTGCACAACCAACGCATTGTAATTGAATCGTGCCATCGCCTCGTGCAATAAAAAAACAAGATTCATTTTGCCATAATAAAGCATTGACTTTTGCAGAATTATCGTCCCATACTTCTATAACATTCCGAGATTCTACATCCCATAAACAAACATTTCCTTTTTCATCTCCTGAAACAAATTCAGGATCTTCGTCAGGATCAATAGATAAAGCTACTGTTAAAACACGCTTTTTATGTTCACTGTCACATTCTATTACTTTTTTTGTTTTTTGATCCACCAAGGCAACAAAACCATCATTGCCACCAACAACAATATACCCTAATCCAACATCTATTGCTAAGAAACTTTGTTTTGCAAAAGGAATAGAATGAACCATCTCACAAGAAATTGAATTATCAGCCATATATACCCTCCTTATTACATATTTTTAAACAATATGTGAGAAAGAATAAAACCCAATATAATAATGATAATTATGATGATACCGACAAACCCACCCCCTAAAAGAATTAATTTACGTTGTGTTTTAGGGGAACGAGCTAACAAATGTTGCTCTGTAGTTGTTAAAAAAGGCGATAACATCCTCTGTTGTCGCCTACGTTGAGGATCTACATAAACAATGCTATCAAAATTAGGAGAATCATCTTCAATTTTATATTCTTCTACTTTATCAGTGGATGAATCTTGGAATTCACTAATATTAGTTATTCTAATAAGTCCAAATTTATCATCATCATCTTCTGTTATTTCAGATGCCTCTACAACAGGTATAGCCTCTGTTTCATCGCTTATTGTAGAAGATGGATGAATACTTTTAGGACGCTTTGTTTCTACAATTCCATATGATTCTTTGAACTGCAACAAAGCATGGGGTGCATATCCGTTTTGCAACCTTTCTACATCGTCCATCAATTCCATAGGTGTCTGGTATCGTTCTTCTGGATTTTTTGCCATCATCTTCTCTATAATCGCAGAAAAACCAACAGATAAAGTAGGACACCACTCTATAGGTGGAATGACAGGAGTATTTCGATGCTGATTCAATACATCCGCAGCATTACTTCCTTGAAACGGCACTCTTCCTGTAACAATATGATACATGGTTGCCCCTAAAGAATAAATATCGCTGCGAGTATCCATAAATTGGCCGATAGCACCTTCTGGTGAAATATAAAAAGGAGTGCCCATAACAGCACCAGTACGCGTTAAAGATAAATCTTGCGACCAGTCTCGAGCCAACCCTAAATCGCACAACTTGGCTACTCCTTTAGATGTAAACATAATATTATCAGGCTTAATATCTCGATGTACTAATTTAAATGAATAAGCATGATCTAATGCAGAAGTAATTTGGATTAAAATTTTAATGGCAACTGGTTCTGATAATGGTCCCTTTTGATCAATCAATTCACGTACATTAGCTCCATCCATTAACTCCATTACATAAAAGAAAAAATCATAATTTGCCTCATATCCAATTTCATATCCTTTTACAATATTAGCATGATTGAGCTTTTCAATGCACAAAGTTCCCTCTTGTAAAAATCGTTTCGCTGTTGATTTTTTCTTTCCTAAATGGGGGAATAAAACTTTAATGGCAACAGGTCTATTGTTATTATTTAAATCAATGCCCTGATACACCTCTCCCATAGCACCTTCGCCTAATTTTTTAGTAACGAGGTAGCCAGGAATAAAATTGTCATCGCCTCCTTTAAACTCCTGTAAAAGAGTAGCAATACATTTTTCAGAAAGGAAGCCTTTTTCCACAATAATTTTTTCAATACTTTTTTCTAAGTCAAACTTTCTTAAAGCAGCTTGTACTTCTAAACAAATTTGAAAATCTTCTTCCTTTAGAACAGCTTTTTCTTTAATGAGAAAATCAGCAAATGATCTTTCTTGTTCAGTGTCCATACGAAATTCCTTTGAATCAGGGCATAATTATTTTACTAGCATATTCAGTTGGAGAAATCCAACTGAATATATTTTCAAATTTATAAAAGATTATAATTCTTTCAATAAACCTACGCGTTCATTAAATTCTTCAATCTTTTTATCCCATTCATCTACTTTATGGTAGTGATCGAGCCAATAATTATTATCATACCATTGGGCGTCTAATTCTTCGACTGTTTTATCTTGTTGTTCAATCCATGTAAAATATTTTAAATTATGGATACGACGTTTTTCTGGATAAGTCAATTCCAACATATGATCTGTCACTATAGATTCCAATCTACTTTCAAAATCCACAGCAGCCATTGTTTCAGAATAGATTCCCCATTTTTCACGATATTCCACAACACGTGATTGATACATTTCCATAGAATCAGTGCTTACTGTGAAAACAACATCATTTTCATTCATTTCATAATACTTAGCTGTTTTAATTGCACCTACTAAGTTAGCAATACCAGAAATACCAAGTAAATGAAGTTTATCAACAATTTCTTCAGGAATACCGTGAGCTTTGAGATAATCATGACCTACTGGTTCATTAAACAATCTCATTAAATGCATAGGAATATTATCATCAATCCCAGCGATTATATCTAGATTGCGGATATTATTAATCCAAGGAATATGTTTGCCACCAATGCCTTCAATGCGATGTTCACCATAACCATTTTCCAATAAAGTAGGACACTGCAAAGCTTCTCCAGAACATATTGTAATACCTGGGTAACGTTCACGAAGATAATCTGTGCAACCTAGAGTTCCTGCAGAACCTTGTGTTAAAAAAACAGCAGTTAATCTATCTTTTTCACGTTTTTGTTGATGGAAAACTTCATCCATAGCAGCACCTGTGACTGCATAATGCCACATAGGATTCACAATTTCAGAGAATTGGTTCATATTCACAACTTCATCTGCACGTTCTTCTTCCAATTCTTTGACTTTATCATAAATTTCTTTGACATTACTTTCGCCACCTTTAGTTGCGAAAATTTCTGCCCCCACTTTTTTTAACCATTCAAAACGTTCTATAGATACTTCTTCTGGAAGAATTGCAATGGAATCGCAACCTAAAAGACGAGAAACATAAGCACCACCACGACAATAATTGCCTGTAGATGGCCACAATGCTTTTTGGCAAGTTGGATCAAATTCACCAGAAACTAAACGAGTGACAATGGGACCAAAAGACGCACCAACTTTGTGGGCACCAGTTGGAAAAAATTTACCAAGCAACATGAAAATACGAGCTTTTACACCAGTCAATTCACTAGGAAATTCAATAAAATTTACATTTCCAAATCCGCCACCTGTAGGAACTGGTTCATTTTTCCAAGTAATACGAAATAAATTTAGGGGATTGATATCCCAAAGACTAATATTTTTTAATTTATCCTTAATCTTTTCTGGCACTAATTCTGGATTTCTCATCTGTTTATAAGTAGGGATAATAATATTGCGTTCACGGCAACGTTGAATCGTATTTTCTAAAGCTTTTTCTTTTTTCATTATAATCCTTTACGTTTCTAAAATTACGAATTTTCTAAAAAAGTTGAGTTATCTTCCTTGTCCTTATTGCGTGCGATTTCATCACGAGCTTCACCTATCAGTAAAATAAAGACGCCTGCAATAATAACAAACGTTCCCACCCAACGTAAAAAATTTACATCTTCATGTAAATAAAATTTTGCCATCAAGGCAGTAAAAATGTAGGAAAACGCACCTATAGGAAACACTACACTTAGATCTCCCCAAGAAAGTGCTACTAGCATAAGTCCAAAAAATGCTGCATGGCATAATCCACCAACAATAAATAAAGGATTTCGAACTACTGCACCTAAATAACAAAATACATTACTCCAAAAACTTCCTGGGAGTTCTATTTGCGATAATTCTTTCATGCTTTTGCTCAAAAAACCATTTCCAATAGAAATAATCACTGTTGCTAAAAGCATTGTAAAAATTGCTTTCCACATACATTTTTATCCTTGAAATATTTTTTATTTTTATAAAGGGAACGTAAAAAAATAATATAAAATAATATATAAAATATACCATAAAAAGATATAGAAATCTAGTAAAAAGATATATAAATTGAGTTATCAAATAAAAGGCATATACATTGAATTATAAAATAAAAGATATATAAATTGAATTATAAAATAAAAGATATATATATGAATTATAAAATAAAAGATATAAAAATTAAATTAAAATTATAAAATAAAAGAATATTTTGGTTGTGGTAAATCTCTACAAATATATTGAATAAAAAATGCCCAAAAAAAACCACTAAATCCGAGCCAGCTTTTAAATATCACGACCATAATTCCTACATTACCTAAAGGATGGAATACAGATAGAGCAGTAAATATTATATTCACAAACAAATATGCACCAACACACAATACAAATCCACTTTGTTTTTTAGACAAACCCTGAATTTGAAAATATTGAGCATGTTTGCCCATCCAAAAATAACCACAAACAATCCCAGCAGAACCAATCACAAACAAAATAATTCGCAACCAAAGAGGATTCCCTAATAACAATAACACTTGCGACCAATCCCCTACAGAATGTTCATTTATAACAACTGCATCAAAAAATAAATAACCAAATCCAGAAAACAATGAAAAACTTGCAAAATAAAAGAAAAATAAAGCTAACCAACGCCTGTGTAAACACAAACTAAAAAGCCACCAAAAAATAAAAAAACAAACAATATTAGCTAAAGAAGCACTACCATGAATACAACAAGCACGCCATATTTCATGATTCAATGTAGATGGTAATGAAATATCAACAGCAAAAAAATGAAATTGATGAACATCAGCTTGGACAAGCAATGCTACTAAAGCATGAACTGACTCATGAAACAATTGTTCTAAAAAAGCAGCTAAAAAAGCAATTCCCATAATCATAATTTTTTTCATTTTTCTTCCTTGCTATAGCTTTCTATCTTATATAAAAACGAGGGAAAAACTATTTTATTTTATCATGCTATATGATATAATCAATGTATTTATAAACTCATACCAAATAAAAAAATACTTCATACAAGGAGAAACACATGAAGCATATTCTTATCTTCTTACTACTCCTCACTCCCCTTTTTGCACAGGTTACACCTGATTCTGACTACACCATAGTTCGAATCAAAATTATTCCCGAACAAGTCACAATAAAAACAGGAGAAAGAATTCATTTTCAATTTATTGGTCTTGACGCTCGTGGTTTTGAAGTCCCAGCTGCATTCCAATGGCAATATAGTGGTGGCACACTCACTTGGAATGGCTACTATACCGCAGGTTCCAGACCAGGAGACTACGAAATTGTTGCTACTCTTCCTACAACAGGCATATCTGCTAAAGCAAAAATCAAAATCATCTCAGACCAACCAGAACTAGTGCAACGAAAACTCATGCGGCTAGAAATCATACCAAATAAAATTACCTTGCAACCGAATCAAAAAATGATTTTTCAAATGGCTGCATATGATAATTATGGCGATCCTATGGGAGTTGCAATGGGAATTCGATTCTCTGGTGGAAACGTTGTTTTAGCAGATGGTCCTGGCCAAGTAGAATATACAGCTGGCGAACAGCCAGGTGAATACTACTTAGAAGTATCTACAAAAGAAGGCATTACTAATAGAGCTCACATCATTATCCAAGATAAAAACACGTCCAACCAACAGGTACAGAACTACGATAATGCCATAGATCGATACAAAAACCAAAATACTCGAACATATGTTGGTGAAAATCAGCGAGAAATTAATGAACAAAATCGTGATTACGAACATGCCCGATATAGCGACAGAGATTATAATAGAGATAGACAAAACATACAAGATTACGAACAAAAACAATATGAAAATAGATACAGTAGTTCTACACAATATTCTTCTAGTCAACCCATCAAACGACATATTTTTATCGAACCAAAGTGGGTATCTCTCATGCCCAATCAAACTTGTAAATTTACCGTCAAAATCACAGACCAATACAATAAAATCATTTCTACACAATATGGAATTGAAGTCGAAGGCGGCGACCTAAAAGAAGATGGAGCCACATTCACGGCAGGTGATGTACCTGGAGAATATAAATTTGTAGTCACACTTCCAACTGGCGAATCAGAATTTGCTGAAATTCAAATCCGACGCGATCCCAATGCTCCTGAAGACTCCTGCTTATTTCGATGTACTAAAGAAACAGAGCCTGTATACATTGAAATCACACCTTATGATGTACAACTAAGCCCCAATGAACAACAACACTTCACAGTCACAGCATATGATGTATACAACAAACAAACAAACATTGGAAAATACTCTGTCAAAGTCACAGGCGGACAAATCAGTCCAGATGGAAAAATCTATATAGCAGGACAAAAACCAGGAACATACTACTATAGCATTATCACAGATAAAAAACTTGAAGCACGAGCTAGAATAAGAATCCATAATCCTCAGTACGAAGCACAGCAACAACAACAATATCAAGATAGAGGAAAACTAGCAACACTAAAAATTGAGCCAGAAAAAGTCAGAATTCACCCTGGTGAAAAACAACCATTCAAAATCATAGCTAAAGACAAATACGGTAATCAAGCCTCTGCAGAACTAAGGTGGACCTACCGAGGGGGAATCATGGACGCTAATAGTGTATACACAGCAGGAGCTCGCCCTTGTCAAGTTACACTTACATTAAAAAGTGGCGAACATGAGGCACAAGCCATTGTTGCTATTATTCCTCATGACACACCCATCCATAACTTATATTGGATCAACATCACTCCCAACATCGTACAACTACGTCCTGGAGAATCTGTTCAATTTCAATACAACCTCACTGATGACTTTAACAATCCTGTCCACCTTCAACCAGAATGGGAAATAACAGGTGGTACTTTCAATCCTCGCACACTCACCTACACAGCAGGAAACGAACTTGGTGACTACTATCTTGAAGCTACAGTCAACAAAAATGAATGCATCCGAACACGCATTGCTATAGAAATAATTAGATAACTTATTCAGAGCAACTACTTACTAAATTACTTTGGAAAAATATTGCTTTGAGAAAAAGTACTTGTACAAAAAATAGTCTTATCCAATAAGACTATTTTTTTATGTCCTCATATTTTTCCTTTCTCTGCTTGGTGTATTTTACTCAGGGGAGGTAAATTTACACTGAAGAGCAAATTTATTCTGGGGAGGTAAATTTACTCTGGGGAGGCAAATGTAAATTTTTTTTCCCCAGTGTAAAAATTTTACATTTATTTTGGGGGAAAAATGCGTAGAAATATGTAAAAAGTCGTTAAAATGCGTAAAAATATGTGCCTCAGAGTAAGTAGACTTACTCTGAGGCAATAAAAATAAAATAAAAATAATAATTGTTTTTTTCATATAAATGTTCTATAATATATATACAAATAAATACAACTACTGGAGGTTTTAATAGACCTCCTCAGAATACAACTACTGGAGGACCTAAAAGGCCTCCTTTTTTTGTGGGCAAACTTACTCAGGGGCAATAAAAATAAAATATATATACAAATAAATACAACGACTGGAGGTTTTAATAGACCTCCTCAGAATACAATTACTGGTGGATCTAAAAGACCTCCTTTTTTTGTGGGCAAACTTACTCTGAGGCAATAAAAATAAAATAAAAATAATAATTGTTTTTTTCATATAAATGTTCTATAATAGAATATAGGTAATACGTATTTTTGAGGTCATAATAGGCCTCCTTTTTAAAAAAATTTGATAGAGACTACAAAGTGTAGTCTCTATTTTTATTATATACATGCTTTTGCAACGCTTTTTTTATTATATACTCTAGGAAGCAAAATTACTCTGGGGAGGGAAAGTTACTCTGGGGAGTAAATTTACTTTGGGGTGGAATTTGCTCTGGGGAGTAAATTTACTTTGGGGAGTAAATTTACTTTGGGGTGGAATTTGCTCTGGGATGAATTTGCTCTGGGGAGTAAATTTACTTTGGGGTGGAATTTGCTCTGGGGATGAATTTACTCTGGGGAAGCAATTTTGCTCTGGGGAAGCAATTTTGCTCTGGGGAAGTAATTTTACTCTGGGGAAGTAATTTTACTCTGGGGATGAATTTACTCTGGGGTGGAAAACTTGCTATGGGGAGGTAAATGAAAAAAACGCGTAGAATTACGTAAAATTACGAAGAAATGCGTTAATAGAAGTTAAAATGCGTAGAATTACGTAGAAATGCGTAAATTCGAAAGCGAATTTGCTCTGGGGAGGCAATGTTGCTCTGGGGAAGCAATTTTGCTCTGAGGAGGCAATGTTGCTCTGGGAAGCAATTTTGCTCTGGGGAAGTAATTTTGCTCTGGGGAAGTAATTTTGCTCTGGGGAAGTAATTTTGCTCTGGGGAGGCAATGTTGCTCTGGGGTGGCAATTTTGCTCTGGGGAAGTAATTTTGCTCTGGGGAAGTAATTTTGCTCTGGGG
>ERZ795052.5330-NODE-5330-length-12617-cov-9.641936_pt1 | contig 12617 bp, 20 predicted proteins | sample MGYA00375136_ERZ795052 | MGnify/ENA primary metagenome ERZ795052 (study PRJEB30181, sample SAMN05720156) | activated sludge metagenome | isolation source: Anaerobic digester | place: Japan | collected 2015-05-26 ... | reverse complement strand
CCCAGTAGGGAGGGGATGTTACGCAGCAGTTGACAGATTCATCTGGCAGGGTGCGAAGGACTTCAAGTGATTCGCCATTGTAGAGTATGCCGTGTTCTGTCTCGTGGTATATCATTTAATCCTCCAGTTGTTGTGTTGAGTTGGAAATAACCCCCCCCCCAGGCAGAGTTGGTTGTTGATTGTCTCGTATTTCATTATAATTATCTCCTCTTGTCCTGTATTGTATCAAACTCACATTCATCGCAACGCTTAAACTGGAGATTTGATTTATTCCAGTCAAGCTCCATATCAAAAATGCGGCACTTGCCTTCGTTGAGAAATCTGCAGTTGCCGCAATACTTTTGTGTTGCTCCATATATTCCGATGTTAATTACAATCCTGAGTCTTGGCTCTTTGTTCTGAGGTAAGTCCTCACGGGCAGGCTCACTTGTTTTCATGATTTTCCTCCAGTTCAACGATTCTTTTGTTTGATTCATTTAAAGCTTTTCTCAAGGTTGCGTTATCGCTCTGCTCTTTGAGAAACTTCTTGTATTGTTCAAAGGCAACATCGCTTGCCATTGCTTCACGTGTTTGTAGTTCATTAATGGCAGAAATGAGAAAGTGATACATAATTGTCCGATTTACTGCGAATGCGCATCTTGGCTGAATTGTTAAATCTGTCAAATATAAGCTCATCTACATATTTTAAGGTATCAGCATTGTCCTCGTGGTTGAATTTCTTGATAAATGCCTGAGCAATATCGTCTGTCAGTTCAAGAATCTTTTCGCTTATCCTTCTGTGGGCAAAGCACTTATGACAGACCAGCCTGCCGTTATCTTCGACCAAGAGTTCATCTTCTGCACCTGCAGTCCGACAATCATTGCAAACATAATCTGATACATTCTCGCTGTGGCATTGTGTGCAGAATGGCTCACCGTATTCGGCAGGATGAGCATCATCATTCGGATACCTTACCTCTTCCGATGACAACGGTATTTCTACCCCTACCTCTTCGTGGCACTCCCAACAATACATCTTGTTTTCCATTTGTTTCTCCTTTTCATTTACTTGTTATTTTCCCAAGATGGAATCGTCAAGTAAAATCTCTGTGAGCGATTCCTCATATTCTAAACAGAATTGTTCGGGAGAGGGAAGTATTAAACATATTGCCAAATTAGAGCAAATGTTTTGAAAGTCTTCCGACCCCCAGTCCCGACCAAGACGCTTCATAAAGTTCTGAGCTATCTGGCACTTGCCTATGTTGCGACAGATTAACTTGTTGTCCTTCTTTGAGTTAAGCGGGTCAGTTGTTAATCCGTTCACCACCATAAGTTGATATAGGAAAGCTTTGGTCTTTTTTCCTTCCGGCAATTTATTAAAGTAGTAACAGAAGTTATACCACAATTGCTGGTCGGTTTCTTCTCGTGTTGGAAAGATATTCTTATCAAGGAATTTCACTATTCCGTTGATGTCCTGCTGACTATACTCAACACGCATATACTTGAGATGTTGAGCAATCGGTATCTTCATCATTCCTCCTTTCGGATTATACTTACATAGCTGTGTGTGTCATAGGTGTTTTTGCCGAACGAGTGAAAACCTGAGATATATAAGTCCTCTCTTGCTCTCGTTACTCCGACATAGAACAGATTCATTTCTTCCTGTGGTAACCCTAACTTGTGCGGTAACAAATTATCAACTACGCCAGTTAGAAACACAATATCTGCTTCCAGTCCTTTTGCTCCGTGAATGGTTGACAGGGAAATTGCCCGCTCGCCAGGATTAAGGGTGCGTGGCTTTTGGATAATGGCAATCAGGTCATTTAGCTGACCGATATCCTGACAGGGGGTGGCAAACTCCGCAATGCCAATCAGGTTATCAACGGCAGTTGACGAGAACACATCTTCAAGCGGCTCTATCCAGTCTGCAACCTTATTTATTATATCGCTGATAGTTGGAGTCGCCTTGACTTCACGCCAGTAGAAAGTGAGTTCGTCCAGAGTATTTCTGCATTTTCCGTCTAGGAAATATTCGGGACTCTCAAATGGACATCTCTTTTCTTTCTTCATCCTGCCCGTTATCTCATACAGTCCCCACTTGTTTTTCAGCAGGGGTCGCAGTGCATTCAGGGTTGTGGCTCGCTCCACATAATCCATACCGGCATACTCATATTTCATATTGACACAAGCCAGAGCAACCTTTGCCTCTTTCGTATAGAAGATTGAGTTTGCCTGATTGATTGAGAATGGAATATTTTGCGAGAGCAGGATTTGCTGATAAGTAAGCGACTGAGCATTGGTTCGATAGAGTATCTTTACCTCTTTATCATTTCCGAACTCCTCGATTGCTTTCTTACAAACAGCAGTTGCCTCGTCACGCTGAGTTTCAAACTCCATATCGAAACGAATATGTCCCTGCTTTCTGCTTGCGGTGTTAATCACAGTATTGTCAATCTTGCTGGCGATTATGTTACCCGCGCCGCAAATTGTTTCTGCGCATCTGTAAGTTGTTGGCAGATTGAACTCGACTGCGTTAGGATATTTAATCTTGAAGTTCTTAAGAAATTCTGCCGTGCTTGCCCGAAAGCTGGCATAGATTGCTTGCTTCTCGTCCCCGACAATAAACAGATTCTTATACTTTTCTGCAAGTAAATTGATAATGTCAATTTGAGGCGGGCAAAGGTCTTGAGCCTCGTCCGCAAATATGTATTTCCAGCGTTCCTGCCTGTTGTCAAGAATGTTAGGATTGCCTGACAGCAGTTCGTAAGCCTTCAATGTCATATCATCGAAGTCAATCTTATGGTGGTGTTCCTTTTTCTTTTCATACTCGATTGCAAAGTTAAGAATTTTGGGATGCCCAAAAAACTCCTCGAGCAGTTGTGGACTGTGATTTAGCAAGTCATAGTAATCAGTATATGTATTCTTAGCCATCCCGACTAAACCTAAATACTTGCCGAGCGAGTCAAAGTCAATTCTTAACTCCTTAAACAAGTCCATAACAAATTTCATCTGTGCGCCGTTATCTAATACAAAGTAACGCTTGGGTGAATGTTCCCTGATAATGCTATACATAACAGAGTGTATCGTCCCAATGGTCATAAGCGAACCGTTCGGAACACGCTTCTTGAGTTCGTTGGCGGCATCTACTGTGAAAGTAAAGATGAGCATATTGACAGGATTAACTCCCTGCTCCACGCAATACTTTACCTTATTGACAAGCGAATATGTTTTGCCTGTTCCCGCAGAGGCAGTTACCACAATCGGGAACTCTGCCTGATTAATCTTGTCCTGAATATTCATTTTACCTTCCTTTTATTCTGTGATAACTAATTACTGCATCTGAGAAATGGATAAGGGCAATACTGCTATCATATCCGTAAGCATCTCTCAAGAAATCTAAATACATATCCCAGAAATCGTATAGGATAAAGTTGGCGTCTATCTGCTCCACCATTTGTCGCCTGTTGCCATTTATCAGGCTGGCGTGGATTTCCTGCAATCGTTCCTGCTTTGTCATTGTTTTACTCCTCTTTTATTTCCACCATTCGGGGTCAAGGTCGCCCGGACCACTTGTCAGTTGAGCAAGATAATTATCTTCTTTCTCTTCCTGCAATTCCATATAAGCGATAATCTTTCTGTTAATCTGAAGCCTCTTGTCTTTCTGCTTTTCGGATAACCATTCAAACTTCTTGCGAAAGGTGCTTTTGAGAAATTCGTATTCCCATTCATTTATCACATCGTGCTTGAATAGATATTCAATAAAGAGAAGGTCAAGATATGCTTCAGGGTTTTTTACAATCAGTTCGTATGACTTAAATAGATGCTCTGTCTTGATGCCGATAAACTTCTGCACGCAGGACGAGCCGACAATGGTTTTCTCGTTATTCTTTGTGTTTCGCAACACGCAGAGCTTGCGTATGGGTGAATGTCCGCACAAGCAAACACCCAAGCCTTTATATACTCGCTCAAGAATCCATTCCTTCTTGGCTTCCTCGAAGTTATCGGCTTGCGACATCGCAATTATTTCCTCGCGAAGCTTCCATTCGTTTTTGGTCATTGTGCATAACCTCCTGTTAATAGTGACCAAGCGTGAGAAGCATATTGTCAAATACTTGCTCATCGTTTGGTTCTGGTTCGCGCCCGTCCGATATTGCTTCCAGCTTCTCATAATAGAAAGGGTCAATGTCCTGCGGCTGAGGTAATCTTGCTTCGGGAGTTGTATTGATAAACTCATCAAAGCCCCGATAATCCTCTATGCCGAGAACTTTCTCTATCTGTTTGAGCCGCCTGTCAAGCCACGATACCCACAAAGATAACTCCTCTGCGGTTAGTATTCTTTGATTCATTATTCCTCCAGCGTTGCTAACTTTATTTCAAGTTGCTCTTTTTCGGTTTGTAATTCTTGCACCAGCCATTGTAATTCCGACAGTTGATTTTCTAAATCAGAGACAGAATCTGTCTGCGCCTGCAGTTCATCACGCAAAGAGGAGTTCACGCTTCTGGCGCTCTCTATATGGTCTATTGCTCCGGCTGAATCAGACTTAACAACATCCCAGACATAAGAGTCTATTTTCTCGTGTTCGCTGCATACGGCTCTGATATTCTTTATACAGGCAATGGCTTTATCAAAGTCGGGACAAGAGTGCGGTATTTTCATTAAGCCTCCATAAACTCAATCAGCTTTGGCAGAACGACTGTATTGTCTGCCGACTTGAGCAAGTTGTGGTCACGGATAACTTGCAGAGGAACAAAGTATGCGATATACGGAATAAACCCGCAAACAATCTCCACCTGAGAATAACCGAACCTATGTTTCGCCAGAATGATTCTGGACAGATAATAGGATGATACTTGCTCTTTGTTGACGATGGTGGTCTTAATATCGACCGACCACTCACGATAGACAAACAGGACGTGAGTTGCATCCTGCTTCAATGCGGATGAGCCAAATAGCCTGTCCAGATTTGGTCGGTGAATTACCGCACCATTCTTGTCAGCCGCAGGCTTGTTTAACTGCGACAATGCTATTGTATGGCATTCCAGCCGGGTTGACAGCTTCTTCAATGCACGCGAGACAGAACGATATACTTCGTCCTCACGTCTGAAGCCGCCTTCCTTGATGTCCTCGACCAGTTGTAAATAATCAACTACAATCAGGTCAATGCCGCCATTGATTGAATATACCATATTGGATTTATGCACGATGTCCTTCATTGTTGAGACGGTGTAGTCAACCATGAAGAATGGGGCGACAAGAGATATGCTCTTCTTGAATTTTGTCAGCATATCAATCTTCTCTTTTGGGGAAAGCTCTGTCATAAACTTCTTGACCGTTATGTTGTTTTCAATACAGCAAAGCTTGGTCAAAAGTTCATCGCCACTCATCTCTAAAGAAAAGAACAGGACACGCCTGTGCGTCCATATTTCTTTGCCATCGTCCGTCATGGTTGGCTTGCCCGTGTCAGGATTGATAACTTTCTTTCTCTGCTTGGCAACATTCCAGGCAATTTGCAGGGCAAAGGATGTTTTGCCGTGAGCCGTATCTCCTGCAATAATTGTCTGATTGCCTGGCGTCATCCATACAAAGTTATCAATCATAGATACGCCTGTATGAATAACGTTCTGGTCGCCTGTGTCTGTTGCCTTGTTTCTTTCAATCAGGATGTCGGAAATGTCCAAGAGCGTTCTTGGTTGCTTCCTGTCCTTCTCAGAAAAGAACTCGGCATATTTATTGACTGTTGATTGTAGCTGTCCGGCAGTTGCCTTACCGCCTTTGGCTTTTGCCAGTATCTCTTCTGCCATCGTGAAGTATTTCTCAACTTTGAACTTGTCGAGAATAATATCCATATACGATTGCAAATGAGAGACACCTTCCGATTTCCGATACTCTTTGATTGCAAGCAATTCCTCGTGGTGTTTTCCTGTCTTGGGGTCAAGCAAGTCAAACGCTACCTGACCAGTATTATCTCTTGTTACCATCAAGGAATTCTCGGCTGTGATTTCTGTTATCTCGTGGTCATTCTCATATAGCCACTTGATACAGCGCCACAGCATCTTGTATCGAAGCTCGGTAAAGTGTCTCTCTTCCAGATACCTGACAGCTACATCGAAAGCATCAGAGCCGTTATTAAGCACTATGCTCAGGATAGCTCTTTGTGCTTCGTTGTATGGGTTAGCTGTCATTCTGTCTCCTTTTTTTATTCAGTTACGATTACGCCCGCCATATCTTCCTCGGTTGTCTGGTGAATTTCCGTCTGGTCGGCATGGCGAGAAGCAACCATCTTGCTTTTGATTTTCTCATATAGAGTTATACCATCGTCCCGCGGGACAGCAATGGTGTTAATGGAAGTATTGAGGATTCCCGACCAGAACTTGTCGGTAATGGAAAAGGCAAGCACCTCTATAATAGTAGGCACGTCCTGTCCATTTTTCATAAGTCTGCGTATCTGTCCTTCTGCGGTTGAGGACTTGGCTTTGATACGCATTATCTGGTCTGTGTTGATTCCTGACTTCAGCTTCTCGTCCACGAACCAGGCAATTATCTTTTTGGATAACGAGAATTTATCATCAGAATTATCAAAAGAATCCATCAGATTTGCGATAGAGTTTCTTAAGTCTGTGCCGCCAGAATTGTCGTGCTCAATGACTATTAAGTATCTGCCAGTTGAGCCTTCGGTCGCACTAATAATACGATAAGGAACTCCGTCAATTAAGAGTCTTGCGCCTTCTTTAATCATTTTGGAAGTGTCCTGTAAAAATCACAGAACTTGGCAACCGGACAATAGTCAATACAACGAGTAGATTGTCCGGGGCGCTTCTCAATAATGAATATATCAGAGGCACGCTTCATTGCCTGTGCGGGCTCCATTCCTTTCGCAATGTCCCGCTCCGCAAGCTTGCTTACTTCTGCGTCAAGCCAGCGTTTAGCGTCAGCATAAGAGAACTCAACCTTGCTGGCGGTCTTGTTTGTTACCTTTCTGACCGCCCAAGTATCGTGCTGTTGCCAGCGCTCATTTGAATTACAGAACGGAATACCATCATCGAGGACTGTATTGTATTTCTCAATTTCGGCAACCTTGTTCTCAATCATTTCCTCTACCACATCCAGTCCGAGAAGCGGAAGCTCAAGGGTCTCAACCGGGTCAGGATAGCCGGCTTCAATCTTGGCTTTCGATTTGGAATGGTCACGGAACAATAGATTGATACAGAGTTTGTCAACGGGATACCCCATATTCTCCATAAACAGGCGATACATATTTAGCTGTGTCGCCCAGTCCTCTTTGCGTGAGCCGGGACGATTCCTGTAAATCCAAGTCCAGACGGAAGAGAACTTATAATCGTGAAGAACTCTTTCCTCTTTATCATACAAGTCAATGCCGCCGGAGATTATCTTGCCTGACCGAGTAGTGTATTTGAAACGCTTCTCAATCAGGTATCTATCTTCGGGCAACATCTTTAGCAATGCGCCAAGTTGAGTCTTGGGGTCTGCGGAATTAACCATCCAGTTAATAAACGAGGCTTCAATCTCAGCCACGCTATCTCCTGCTTCCTGATTATGCACCATCTCAAAGAATTGACGCACACGATTGAGAATGGTAAATTCAACATTGTGCTCGTTGGCTCTCTCAAGAATGGCATGCATAGCCGAACCCATCAGCATAAAGATTTTCTCGCTGACATCTTCCTCAAGCTCATCCTTGTGTCGCTTCATCAGGTGGATAATCTTGGGTGGGTTAAGTAACTCAGTAACGGAATAATCCCGTTTTTCTCCTGTGCCGCTATACCAGTCCCGACCCAAAGCTCTGACTATTGCCTCACTCAGGTTCTTTTTGTTCGTTAGCATATTCTACTCCTAATAGGGATTGCAACACTGATTCCTCGATAAAGAGGACATCTTTTTTGAGAAGATTTGTGCCGCCTTTTGTTCTGGCAGACAATGCCTCTCGCTTGATTGCGACAAACTTGCCAGTCCTTTCCGGGTGCTTTTCCTGAGATTCTCCGTCTTTCACTTCAATCAGGATTACATTGCCTTCGTCAACTATTGTCCTGCATCTGGCGCAGAACTCATTTGAGAACGCCGCACCTCTGTCCTTTATCTCTCTGTAAAAATCCTCTTGCGAGATTTCTTCCATCGGGGAAAGGCAGACCGGGCATATTGTTATTCTTTCTTTCTTTTCTTCCATTAATTGTCCTCGTAAACCAGGAATTTTTGTGAAGCAAGGAAGTCAGCGATATGAACAATCTTCTGCTGAAGGCTGAACTCGCCTTGCCATTCTTTTGTGAAGTAACCATTGTGAGCTTGAACGCACTCAAGCAACGGCATATACCAATGCGGAACCTTGCCTTTGAAAAAGTCCGATAGCGTAACTATATCGGCTATCTTTTCAACTGCCTCAATTCCGTGATAACGCAGGGTGTGATAGGACTTTTCATTATATTTCCATCCATCGTGCAATATGCAGGCGGCAAGGATAGTGTCTTTCTCTATATCCTGTAACTCAAACATTCGGCTGTCAATTATCTTTTTGGCAATCCAAAATACTTGAATCGTGTGCCTGACTAAGCCACCGCTTCCCTGCGATGAACGAGGATGATATTTACCTGTTGAGCTTGCGGCACTTGACCAAAACTTTCGAGGAAAGTTATTGATTAAAAGCTCCGTTAGCTTCTTCATTGTCGGGTCTTGTATTTCCGACAGTTCTTTCTCGAACACTTTATACTCCTTCTCAAAATACAATCTCCGTTTGGGAGTATGCAATTAAGCGTGAACGCCACCTTCCTGTGCAATTCTGAACAAAGGATTCGGCAGGCATTCCTATATAAGTTGGAAATGTCAAGTCCGGCTTCTTATACTTATCCCAACACTCAAGCGGGACAGCAAGTTGCCTTTCTTTCTGGAATGTAACGAACAGATTTAGCTTCTTTCTCAAGTCCTGTATCGTGGAAAGCTTAATAATATAACGCTCTGTGTCCGTATCTATTATGAATTGAGTAAGACCGGAATTGACCGTTTCTACATTTAGATTCCACGAATTAAGAATATGATAGTGGTGCTTCTGCATTGTCCGTTTCATTATCAGGGTGTTGCCGCTCACAAAGCCTATCGGTTTTCCGTTCAACCGAAAGACATCGTTCTTTATCTCTACCATTAATTTACTCCTTTCCCCCGAAGGGGAGGGGACGAACCTTAACACGACGCATTTTTATTTGGCTCGCCCCCTTGAGGGTTGTTAGATTAGTTACGGGATAAGGTCTTCGTCCACTTCATCGCCAGTAACACCTTCAGAAGGCACGAACAGGTCTTTGTCAAACTGCTGTCCGACTTTCTTGAGGTTGGCTTTGAGCTTTTTTACACGCAGAGCATCCCAGTCCTTTCCTTCAAGAACAACCGGCTTGTGGTTTTTCTTGAGAGTCTTTTCCAGAGCTTCCTCAACCGCAACCGGCTTTTCCAGATTGTCGTCCAGCATCTCAGCAAAGGTCTTTTCAGTTGCAGGCTCAAAGAAGCTGATGAAGTCGAACACAGGCTGAGGGTCTTTGTCATAGTTCGGCATCCAGATAGTGGAGGCTTCCATCTTTGCAACATTGTAAGCCTCTTCGTCCTCAGACTTCGTAGGGATAGGACGATTGGTGTAGCCATTAATTCCAAGCGACTCAGGATATTTCTGATAGAAGTGAAGCACCGCTCCAATCTTCTTGCCAATCAGGTCTGTATAAGCGGGAACATCAACGTCTTTCTCAACCCAAGAGCCATCTACGAAATCACCGCTCTTGATTGTGGTGGTGCCGATGGTGTCCTTTGCTCCTGTGATACCAAAGATGGCACGCAGGCGAGGCACATAAAAGCCTTCCTTGCCATCTGCTCCGGCAATGTGCTTGGGGTCTTGGCGATATACCTTTCCGTTAGGCATCTTGAATGCGAGGGTGAGGAACACGCTTCCGTTCTTGGACTGGTCAAGGCTCGCTTGCACAATCTCCATTACATACTTTCCAGAAACGCCAGTTCCCGGAGCTTCTGACTTGGCGGCAGACTGGATGTTTTCTTCTTTGGTCATATCCATCGAGGGAAGGTTACGGAAGGCGGCGATAGTGTCATTGTTTTTCATTTTGTCTCCTTTTTTTTGTTTTATTTCAGCACGATTCTGCTGGTTTTTGTTACGGTATTAAGTGCAACGACTTTGTAGCCAATGCGATATTCAATATCATATTCGCCCTCATCACGGATGCGATTACGGCATTCTTTTTCGGAATACAACTGGTCTTTCCAGATTTCGCTGGTTTCGGTGTTCAGAATAAACCACTCACGTTCGGAGTAGTTTTTCTTTTTCTTGGCAGGAGCAACCATTGTCTCTTCTTTGGGTGCCGGCATTGTTACATCGTCTGTTTCGTGGGTTAGATTCTGATTGTCATACATTACTTATCCTCCTCGAACAAGTATTTCATACTTGAGCTTTTGCCTGTTCCCGACTTGCCGCATACAAGAATCGGGGAAGGAATAAACTCAGGATTGTTAGCCATATCGTAGTATTCATAGATAGAGCCAAGCACATACGCCATATTGTTCTGAATATAGCGTTCCTTAAACATTCCGTCAGGCGACTTTGCGGTGTTGCGCCCATCGGTATTGGTGCAGAACTGATAGCCTTCGGGATAAGGCTTGAGGGCGTTAAAGTGGGTGTGCAAGACGATTGTGAAATAACTCTCAATCTTGCCTTCCAGCTTTTTGCCATCAATCTTGACCACGATTCTATCAACCGAATCATTATCTCTGACTACTTCATCCAAGCCAGTAAAGATAATGAATCGGCCCCTGCTCTGCCACGTCATTAACAGCTTCTCTATCGTGTCCGCATAGTCTCGCCAGAAATCATAACCTTTGATTTGATTCTGTTTGAGCCACTCGGACAGCAGGAAGAGAACACGAGTAAAGCTGTCAATAATCACAACCTTGATTGGATTATAGAAGTCGGCTTTCTCGCCTGTCAATGACATTAATCCGCATCCGGCTTTCATACCGTTTTCAAACTGTTTCCAGCTATCAACGGTAATGACTTTAGCCTTTGCGGCCTGCTTGAAAGGAAGAGTTTTGCGTTCCGTGTCAATGAATAAAATCTCCTCGACAGGAAAGCGTAACTCTTTTTCCTTTGGATAGAACTTAATCGTTCACCTCCTTTTTTTGATGGTGTTTGCAATGATGGACTTTTTCAGCAAATACATCGTATCGCCAAAAGATTTGGTTACGCCATTGGTGTAATACTCCCAAATCCTGTCGCCACCATTAATGACAATAACGATATTCTCAACATCGGATTTGCCAGATGCCGAAACAGATATGTTATCATCAATCTCAATGCCCGCACTCTCAAGCAGGGGCGTCAACTCTACGACATTAAAGGTCTTTTCTGAAATCCACAAGAATTCTGTTGCAGTAACTTGCACCAGCCTCCCGAATGGCATTCCGGAATGGTTGAGAGCATTTCTGAAGTTCTCGGGGCAGAAGTGTCTGAAGAACCGATAAGCAGTATGCTCCCAATTCTGATAAGGCACCTTGTCAATTCCCAATAGCTTCATTAAATGCTTGTCGCCTCTGTCTATTGCAACATTGGCAAACTCTCTCATAAATGCTGAATCCGGATTTGCCTCCAGTCGGGCAAGGGATTCATCGACAATGCTGTCCCACTCAGCGTCCTTCAAGCCGGAAGGTCGCCGTATTAGGGAATCAGGCGAGTTGTGTTTTAGACGCGTTTCATACATCTTTCCTCCCATCAAGTTATTTACCCGAACCGATTTAGCCTGCACCGCCAGTAGATAACGATGCAGGGTAAATAGGTCATTTGTCAAGGATTTTAACCATTAACGCTTGCCTGCGAGATAATCAAAATACTCTATGATAATATCAGTTATAGAGCCATTTAGAGACTCAAGAATTGTTTCCATCGGTACAGAATTATCCTTCTCAAGTTCACCTCTTATGCCCTCGACTAACAAGGCAATAAATCTGCCCTTATCGTTGGACATTAAAAGCTCAATCGCCGCCTGTTTGGCATCCTTGTTTTCAAGATAATTCTTGATTGTTTTCTCGGCTGATTCATTATCGGCAAACTCCTTCTTGCCGCGACTGTATTGTTCCTCTTCAATTTTACAAATCTCATCGTAAAGTTGACGAGCCCGCATAACAAATAATTCCTCTATGAGTTTTTGAGCCGGGCCGTCAAGTGGATGATTGAGGGCGATTTCGTAATTATCATCATAATCAATGACGATAGGAATACCGCCAGCGGCTACATACAGAAAATTCTGCATTTCAAAAACCGCATTATTGATATGAATCTTTATTTCTTCAGCCCATTCTTCGCCATAAAAGTCAATAATGGCTTTGTTTTTTCCGTTCAAGTATTCGGGATTTTGCAGAGAGTATTTACGCTCGTTCATTCTCATTCTCCTTCTTCTTAATATCCTAACTCGACATAAATCTGAAAGATTTGTTTGTCTGGTATCTTTCCAACAAGAACAAATTGTTTATTTGTGAAATCGTTCATATCTATGAATTCAATTTCCAACTCTTTGTCCTCAACATCTTCAAGGCGTTCTATAAGTTCACGGATTGTCATTTTTCACCCCTTTAAGATTGTGTTCATTAT
>ERZ795052.5325-NODE-5325-length-12626-cov-5.085753_pt1 | contig 12626 bp, 8 predicted proteins | sample MGYA00375136_ERZ795052 | MGnify/ENA primary metagenome ERZ795052 (study PRJEB30181, sample SAMN05720156) | activated sludge metagenome | isolation source: Anaerobic digester | place: Japan | collected 2015-05-26 ... | reverse complement strand
CCGCGACGCCCTCCCTGGAATCGCTCCAGAACGTGCGTCGAGGGAAGTACACCTGCGTGCGCCTTCCGGCGAGGGTTGACGACAAACCGCTGCCGGAAGTTCAGATTGTGGACATGCGGAAGGAGCGCACAGACGGTAACTGGGGCGGTCTCTCCCGGTCGCTCCGTTCCGCCGTTGCCAGAACTATCGAGAACAGGAACCAGGCAGTCATCCTTCAGAACAGGCGCGGCTTCTCAACGGTGCTGCAATGTTCCAGGTGCGGTAGAATCGTAGAATGCCAGAACTGCCAGGTGTCGATGACGTATCACCGTCCGGAAGACGCCCTGAAATGTCACTATTGCGGCGATGTTCGGCCCGTCCCGAAGATGTGTCCGGAATGCAACGAAACTTCGTTACGATTCTCGGGAACAGGTACACAGAAAGTGGAGGACGAAATCTCCAAAGCCTTCCCGAACGCGATTCTGCTTCGCATGGATCAGGACACAACCCACGGGAGAAACGCGCACCACAGATTACTGGAGAGATTCCGAAAAAACGAGGCTTCAATCCTCCTCGGAACCCAAATGGTCGCGAAGGGGCTCGACTTCCCGAACGTTACCCTTGTGGGGGTGATCTCTGCAGACATTGGACTGGGACTGCCTGATTTTCGGGCCGCCGAAAGAACGTTTCAACTCCTGACTCAGGTTGCAGGCAGGACGGGTCGCGGAAACGAACCCGGACAGGTGATAGTCCAGACGGCGATGCCGGAGGATCCGGCGATTCTGGCGGCGAGTCGGCATGATGTTGATGGTTTTGCGGAAGACGAGTTGCGAAAGCGGGAAGAGCTGGGGTACCCGCCCTTTGGGAAGCTTGTGCTGATACAGCTCCGCGGTTCAGAAAACGATGTCGTCCGTCAAGCCGCTCGCACACTCGCGGTGAGAGCGAGCGACCTCGCACAAGGAAAGGTCGAAGTCCTTGGACCGTCAGAGGCGCCCATTCCAAGAATCAACAAGCAATGGCGCTGGCACATACTCCTCAAAGGGACATCGAGTCAGAGTCTCCGCGCTATCGCGAAGGGAGTCCAGGAATCATTCAGGCGTATGCATTCACGTTTTGTACAACTTTCCATAAATGTGGATCCCATATCTCTGATCTAGACACGCTTCACTGCGCCGGTGGGTGCCAGACTGGTTCCAGGACCGACACGGCAACCTTCACCATCCACGGTGTGCCCGGTTCGAGAAGAACCTTCCAGTGGGGAAACACCGCCGACGCCTGGTACGTTTTTTCGTACCCACCTTCCGAGAGAGACGCCGTTTCAACGGGATAACGCCACACGTCGGCCGGAACAGAAGTTTTCAAGCGGATGTCGGCGCGTTGCCAGTGGTCGACCACTCCGATCTCGGTTACCTCTGCATGCTGTCCCGAAGTCGCGAGCCGCATATCCCCCGGGCCCCGTTCGCCGTTCACCAGGTAATACCTGTCATCCGCCCACCCTGCGAGAAGACCGAAATTCCATTCAGAGCCAAAGCAACCCTCGAATATGCGATCACCATGGTTCTCGATGACGTACTCGATATTCATTCCCGGCTGTCCCGAGATCACCTCGACCCGTTTCGTCAACCTCACAGGCCAGATGGTGCTCCCCCTTCTCACTTGGCCATCCCGCACCAGCTCGATCTCAACGCGTTCACTTGACGATTGCCGAGCCCATCGGTATGATCCGGTGGAGAAGTCTCCCTCGTCTACGTACCGGACACGTGCGAACTCTTCGGCAGTGGTTCCTGGAGCAGGAAAAATGTCGATCAGGCACCACCGATTGTACCGATCGTAATTGAGAATCTCAGCAATACCCTCCGTTTTCGCCAGCGTGACACCCGAAAGGTCAGCCGATCCGGCGCTTCCCTTCACCAGAGCCTGGGCGATCTCCTTGTGGTATACCTCTTCCCTGCGTGCCAGCGTGTCGAGCAAATTCGTGGGAAAATCACGCCAGTCCCATTCCCGCAGGGCGCCACCCGCATGCGGCGAGAAAATCAGAACTTGCCGGGCGTTCTCCACGATGAGTTCCTCCTGTCCGTCAGCGTCGAAGTCGTACGCTTCCGACAGGATACCTTCCACCGGTGCGGCGAGAGCTTCACCGGCCAACATCTCCGCGTAAGTGGCGTGTCGCAGAAAATTCAGGTAGAGCCCTCCGAATACGCCGTGCCAGTACGGGCAGTTGCATTGCGAGCGAAGTACGTGAGTGCGGGCGGCGTTGACAACGTCTTCCGTTCGCACGGAACTCGAGACACGCTTGCTGGCCCGCAACATGCGTTTGTGGAGGTTGTTGGCTTCTGGGTATTTCGCCATGAAATTCCGCCAGAAACCCATCCTCACGAAGTCTCTGTCCTCTTCATCTTCTATCTGTTCGAGAAAACGGTTCAAGGGTTCGGATACCCGGGTAGGAAGCGACCACCGCAGCATCTCCGGGTAACTTCCGGTCGGAAGGTAAACCCTCCCCGAAGGGGGATGGGAAGCCATGAATTGGCTGAACGTCTTGGTCTCCAGCCAGTCGCGCGAGGCTTCTATGCCCGCGAAAAACTCTTCGAACCACCCCTTCTGAATGATGTTTTCCCAGGTTTCTGGCCATGAGCCGAATTTCTCGCCGTCATCCGCGAAAGTCCAGCCTCTTCCGGGTTCAGATTCGTGCTTCGAGCGGAGGTAATCAAGGGTTGCGGCGACCGGTTTCCAGGGGATGGTGTACCGCATCGTGTAATCTATGGGAAATACTGCTACCGAATTTCCCTGATCCTCGGTAACGTAATACCCGTTGGCATCCTCTTTCCCCACTCCGCTTGACACAAAATGGCTCTGGTCCAGCACTGTGTAGGATAGCCCCGCGCTGACTGCAAGAGACGGAATCACGGGTTCCCAGACTCTCTCCGCAAGCCAGAACCCCTTCGGGTCGTACCCGAAGCGATCACGTACGAAATCGTTCAACATTTCGAGCTGCGCCTGGGCATCCGCCGGTGGAATTACCGGTAGGATAGGCTCAAAGAAACCTCCGGAAAGAATCTCAGCCTGCCCGCGCTCGACCACCCGGCGGATTTTCAATAGGAAATCCGGGTGATGCCTTTCCAGCCACTCCAGCAAGCACCCGCTGTAATGCAGGTTCACCCTTACCGTCGGGTGGCGGTCGAGGTAGTCCAGCAACGTCACGTATGCTTGTTCATACGCGAGTTCGATCACCTCGTCGAAGTTGCCGACGGGTTGGTGACTGTGCAGGCCGATCATAAGAACAGTTTTTGGGGGCACGCTCGCCTCCTCTCGGTTATCTTGGGGCTTGCGGAAAACGAAAGCGCCGTGCAGAAGGTTCTCGCACGGCGCTCATTTCCGACCACAGTGGTTTCATTTCGCCTTTTCGAAGTTCTGAGCGACGAAATCCCAGTTTACGAGGTGGTCAAGGAAGGTCTGCACAAAATCGGGCCGGCGGTTCTGGTAATCCAGGTAATACGCGTGCTCCCAGACATCCACCGTAAGCAAGGCCTTCTGTCCCTTTGTCATGGGTGTCTCACCATTGGGCGTGCTTACGATTTTCAGTGCGCCATTATCGAGAACCAGCCACGCCCAGCCGCTTCCGAATCTCCCCACTGCGGCTGCCTTGAATTGCTCCACAAATCTGTCGTACCCGCCGAACGCCGTGTCAATGGCCGAAGCAAGGGCTCCCGAAGGCTTTCCTCCGCCCGCCGGTTTCATGCAATTCCAGAAAAACGTGTGGTTCCAGACCTGGGCGGCGTTGTTGAAAATTCCGGTTTTCGCAGGGTCATTCGCGGTGGCCAGTATGATCTGTTCCAGCGTTTTTCCTTCCAGTTCCGACCCGGCTATCAGCTTGTTCAGATTGTCAACATACGCTTTGTGATGTTTGCCGTGGTGGAAACTGAACGTTTTTGCCGAATAATTGGGTTCCAGTGCGGTGTCTGGGTACGGAAGCGAAGGAAGTTCGAATGCCATGGCGCCCTCCTTTTTGGTGAAAACATGGACAGACTTGGGATGGGAACTGTTAATTTAACGGTCAAACCATGCAAATGAGTTCCATCTCTTTCCGCCCCGAATGTGATGCGTCGCCACATGGTATTCGCCGCGGCTGTCGTCACGGATGTCATCCGAACATAACCACATCACCGGGGTTCTTCCACTGGGAAATACACGGTATACGTTTCATCCTGTATCGCATGGAGCGGCACAAATCGCACGCCGCGTGATTGCCCTGTCGTTCGGTAGGTTCTTCGCCATGTCGTCCATTCGCGCTCGTTATCCGGTGTCAGAAAGCTACCCGGTTCATCTCTGTTTCCGGCGAGGCGCGTTTCTTCTTGAACAAGCCCCGCAAGGACTTCGGGACCATCCATGAATGCCACCATATCCGGCATGTCCGGAATCGGGGAAGAGTGGAGGCTCCTGGGAATAACAATTCGGATCGTCTCCTGCTGCCACGTTCTGCGGATTGTCACGAACGAAGAAGGCGCAACAGCGTTTGTGTCCAGACGCACACCGTTCACCCAGATCTCCATTTCTCCCGACACCCACCAGGGCACGCGCACCTGCAAGGGGAACTCGGTCTGTGTTGAACAGGACACCACGAGGTTCACCACCAGGCGCCTTGGCAACGACTGGGCGGACACCTCCGGATCAATAGTCTGTCGGGCCTGTACGACAACACCACCCTCCCTCCGCCAGGTTACACTGGACGGGATGTAGTTCGCGAGAATCAACCCGTCGTCAGATTTGTAAAAGCCATACGCGTTGTGCAACGTATGAGCCTGAACCAGTGTGCCGTGGCAACACCAGAAGTCATTTGTGGGTGATCCCCAGCGCTTCTTCCCACCCGCACACAGCGGGAGGAAGTACGACACCATCCCCGTCGACGGGTTCTGCTGCGCGAGGATACCGTTGTACAGATTGCGCTCGATGTAGTCCGCGTACTGCGCATGTCCAGTCCAGCGAAACAGATAATCCGCAAGCCGCATCATGTTGTAGACGGTGCAATGTTCTTGGTTTTTGTCCCCCAACCGCGCGGAAAACGCATAAGGCGGCGTCCACACCTCACCGCACGTCTGTCCCCCCGTGCAAAAGTATCCTCTGTTCGTCACTGCGCATTCCCAGTACGCCTCTACAACCCGTCTCCACCGCTCATCGCCGGTGACTTCCCACGCGCGTGCAGCGCCGTGAGCTTCGGGGATGGTCGTGTTGGCATGCTGATTTGTGAGAGCGTCTTCCCCGTTCAGAAGCCGGTCAAAAAGCCGTGGACGATCGTATCTGTACACCAGATCAAGATGCTCCTGTTTGCCTGTGACACCGTACAGATTCGCCCAGACTTCGAGCATTCCGCCTGTTTCTGTGTCAAGAATGTTGTTCATCGCGTCACGATCGAATTTGCTCGACCAGCGAACGAACCATTGCGCGGCTTTCGAAAGGATCTCCAGAGCCTGCGCGTTCCCCGAAATGGCATACGCGTCAAAAAGGCCCATCAGGGTTTTGTGAACCACGTAGTGCGGTGCCCAGGTGGGCTGACCTTTTGCGGTCCATTCGAGATATGACGGGGGTATGGAGGCCACCCACTCTCCACCATTCGCCTGTTGGCATCTTGCGAGTTCCGCCACCACCTTGTTCAGTTTTGCGCGTGCTTCAGAGTCGTCGCCAGTTTCGGCGATTCTGGCGGCCGCGGATAGCCAGTGCCCGAGGAACTGCCCGCGAACCTGACAGGTCGGGGATTCCCATCCCCAGTGCCGGTCTTCTCCCCAGCTTGTCTCTCCGTTATGCGTGTTGCGGAAGCTGGTCTGCCAGATCCGCGCTTCCAGATAGTGGTTCTGCAAAAGGTTCTCGTTCTTCAAACTCATCACGTACCGCCGATTCAGCTCGTAGCGGTCGCGAAAAAGCCCTGGTTCCAGTACCACATCACGCGGTGCAAACTGCTTCGACTGCGGCATCATCCGTCCTCCAAACGTGGCTCTCTCGTGTCTGCCAAAATGAGGTTAAGGACGGCCATGCCGTCCGCACAACGGGTCCGCGGCGGGTTGACTTCGCATGCCAGGTCTCGTATTTCTGAAGCGTGCAAACAGAGTCGGTCGAACCTTTGATCAGGAAGGCACGCTATGGGCGACAGGGTTTTTGAGAAACTGGCAGATCCTTCTCTTCTCGCACGGTCTCCGATTTTTATTTTCGCCGCCGACGCACTGACCGCATACGGTCTTACCGGAATCGGGATAGAGAAAACGCCGTCACCTCATTATCGCACGCGTCCGGAGTATCTCGATCTTCAGCGAGCTATTCTCGGGGACGGATATATCGACGGTTTGTTGATGTCACCTGCTGACGCGGAGAACCTGGCGTTTGAAGAAAAGTTGTTTGATTCGTCGCCCGTAACACCAATCGTACGCATGAACGCAGAAACGCGTATCTGGAGTCCTCGCCACGGTAAGTACGGTGCCCAGCCCTCGCGTCCTTTTACCACGATTCGTACGCCGGAAGCGGGCAGATACTGTGATGAGGCGATGGCCTGCGCAAAGGATTGCAAGATCAAACTCGGGCTCTACTCAATCACCCTCAACAACGATACCGATGCCGACGAACGAACCCTGAGCGCCTACCTCGATTTCGCGTGGGACGTTGCGCAGACTCCGGATTTCCATCATTTCCTCGAAGTGTTCTTGCCGAACATGAGCCAACCCGGTATGGATCTGCAGGCCATGGGCGAATACGTCGCAGACTCCATCGTGAGGACGATGGCGCATCTGCGGAAACGCCAACGGCCGCTGTTCATAAAAACTGTGTATACCACACCGGCGGTCTGGAAGGCGCTGGTGGAGTTCGACCCCACCCTGGTCATCGGCGCACTCGGCGGCCAGCGCATCAACGCGAAGCGGACGCTTGAGCTCGCGCACACCACCACTGAATACGGTGGCAAGGTCATTCTGTTCGGGCGGGCGATTTTTCAGGAGGAAAACCCGCGCGCGATGTGCAAAGCGCTTCGGGCCGTGCTCGACCGCCAGATGTCACCCGCCGAGGCGCATTCGGCCTACCAGCGTACGCTCAGAGCGTGACCTCCCCCATTCCCCGATATTAAGGACGCCAACGTGCCCATTCCCGCACTCCCCACTACTCCGTTCGGGGTAATCAAAGAAACCTGGAAGCCCTGGCTGGAAGCGCTCGAGGCCTGGCAACCGTCTCGAGAAGTCGTGCGTCCGCACCTGTACCAACCGGCGGGCGATCGAAACATCGTTCGGGAAAGGCTTTCCACATTCCCGGGGACGATTGAGCAATACAGAAAAGCCGCAGAATCAGCGCTCGAAGCGGAAATCCTTTCGCCGGACAAAGGTCTGCGGGCGGTCGGAACCCTTATCGGCCGGGCCACCGCGTGCGCGAACTGGTGGTTATTGTCGCTGGATGAGCGAGCGGCGCGGCGTGCGTGGGAAATCTCCCTTGCGATCATGGAATGGCCCCGATGGGTTGCCGACGAACACCTTCCCTTGACGATAGACCTGAAGAGCGCGGCTGCGGTCCAGGCTTTGAGCAATGTGCTTGACAGGATGTCTGATTGGCTCCAACCGGATCAGAAAGCCACTATCGCAAACTGCCTGCAAGATCGCGGCGTTCTGCCCTTTGTTGCAATCCATGATTCACACGGGGAATGGTGGACGTACAGCCTGCACAACTGGCGATCCGTCATTGACGGCGCATTCGGAATCGCGGCGATTGCTGTACGCGACACCCTGCCGACAGACATGGTGAAGCGGGCGCTAAAACATTCCGTGATAGGCGTCCTCACGGTTCTCGACCAGGGCGACGAGGATGGCGGGTGGTACGAAGGGGTGTCCTACTGGAGCTACGGTATCGGTGAGGCCGTTCAGTTCATGGATGTGCTTCAGCGTATAACTGAGGGAAGGGTGGATTTGTTCACACACCCCTATATCGGAAAGACGGGCGACTTCTGCCTGTATGAAACCTGGCCGGACGGTCGCGTGCACAACTGGGGAGACTGCGGTGATCGCGTGAACGCCGCCGCATTGATGGCGAGGTTGGCAGCCGCCAGGCAACGCAGCGACTGGCAGGCGTACGTGCGCAAGTTCCCGGCGGCGCCGTCCATCGAGTCGCTCTTTTGGGAAGACCCTTCCCTGCAGGCTTCAGATTTGGCGTCGCTTCCCCGTGCAAAACACTTTCGCGGAACGCAAGTAGCCGTCATTCGTTCCGGGTGGGCGGATGACGATGTGATCGTCGGCCTCAAAGCCGGCGAAACGACGGCAAACCATTCCCATCTCGATATGGGATCGTTTGTCATTAACTGCGGCAGACACTGTCTTGTCGCGGACGCAGGCCATTGGCCTTACGCGCATTCCCTAGGTTTTTTTGATCTCGATTTCCCCGACGGCGCCCGCTGGGACTTTCCGGGATTGGCAACGGAGTGTCACAGCACGATCCTCATGGATGGGCAAGGGCAGCAGTACGGCGAAGGCCGTGATGCAGTTATTGTCGCGTGCGCAGATGGCGACGACTACGCGTATGCCACGATAGACGCAACGAGCGCATATCCGAACGCAGCCCGGTTTGTGCGCTATGTGCTGTTGATCCGTCCCGACACGATCGTTGTCGTTGATGACCTCGCGTCTCCTTCGAGATGCAGATTCGGCTGGCGGGTGGTGGTGCCGGAAGTTCCCGTGCGTGGAAACTCCATCAAAGAGTGGTCCCTGACGACGTCGGACGGCTCAGCTTCGCTCTCAATTCGGTGTCTGTTGCCGGGAGAGGAGAACGGCCTCCTCGCCGAAGTGAGCCAACTTGCGGCGTCTTACCCGGCGACGAGTACTCAGGCGAATCCCACCTGCCAGACCCTGACGTTCAGCAACCTTGTACGAGCCCGTCAGGCAACCTTCGCGGTGGCCATGCGGGTAACCCGCGGCACTTTGATGCCTCCGGCAATTGAGGTTGAACGCATTTACCGAGGGCTCAAAATCCACGCCCTTAATGCCGGGAAAGAAACGTGGGCAATCATGTGGGGAGAACCCGGAGTCCGGAAACTCACCTGCACCCCTGGCTGATGTGCTGCAATTCCGTACCCAGAAGGAGTTCGGAGCCTTGAACAGAATAGTCCATCAACTTGACCCCGGCAACGAAAATCCGAGAAACTCCGAAGGCAGTTTCGTTACGTTAACGGACGGAACGATTCTGTTCGCCTACAGCCGATTCACCTCTTCCGGCAGCGATTTTGGGAGCGCCGACATCGCCGCGATCTACTCACACGACGGCGGGGAGACTTGGTCGAGCGACCCGCAGATCATAGTCAGGAACACCGGCGGGATCAACGTGATGAGCGTTTCCCTCCTTCGCCTTCAGGACGGCAGAATCGCTCTTTTCTACCTCGTCAAGAGCTCTGAAAACGATTGCCGTCCCTGTATGAGAACGTCAGATGACGAAGGGGGTACGTGGAGTGCTCCAATCAACGTGATCCCCACGCCAGGCTATTACGTGGTGAACAACGACCGCGTCGTGCAGCTCAAATCGGGGCGGATTGTCATACCCGCGGCGTTTCACCGGCGAAAAACTGTTACCGACACGTCGTGGAAAGCCGTGGATTCGCGGGGCATCATGCTGGCCTTCCTATCAGATGATGCAGGAGCCACATGGCGGGAAAGCAGATCCTGGTGGGCCCTGCCTGTGCCCACCAATAGCGGGTTGCAGGAACCCGGGTGCGTGGAACTCACGAATGGGCACCTGTACGGCTACTGCCGGACGGACACGGGGTACCTGTGGTCGACCGTATCACGGGATGGCGGAGACACGTGGTCCCCACCTGAACCATCTCAATTCATTTCGCCAAATTCGCCCCTTTCCATGAAACGACTCCCTCCTTCCGAGCCGGGCAAGAACGGGCATCTGCTCGCAATCTGGAACGACAAATCCCCGAGATTCGCGTCACAGGTGCGGCCCAGCAGCCCCAGCGCTCGAACCCCTTTGGTAAGCGCGATAAGCGAGGATGAGGGACGAACGTGGGCGCATCATCGGCTTCTCGAAAGCGACCCGGAAAGCGGGTACTGCTACACCGCCATATACATGCTCCCAAACGCCTGTCTGTTAGCCTATTGCGCGGGGTCGAAGGCGACGGGCAGTATTCTCAACACTCTCCGCATTCGCAAAGTTGATTATTCCTGGTTCTATGCCACGTAGATTTCAGCCAGAAGACCACGCACCGTGTGTGCGTTCTGAGTGCGTTTTCCGCGGCGGAGAATGAACCTCTAAGACCGCACGTCACAGCACCCACTCCGCTCCTGTTGAAATCTCCTGCTCTATGGCGTTCTTCTCGTTTTCGTATCCCGGCCGATCCATGAGCGCGTAGGTGGCAATTTTGCCCGCCTCCACACCGGGTTGGTCAAACGGGTTGATTCCAAACAGCGCCCCCGCAACAACCGTCTGAATCTCCAGAAGCATGAACAGCTGGCCTACTGTGTACGGTCGAACCTCCCGCATCGAGATGGTCAGGTTCGGTCGGTGACGCCTTGTCAAAGCAAGGGTCGTTGCCTTCTGCTCCGCGTGAAGCAACTGGCCGAGCGTTTTTCCGGCGAAGTAATTGAAGGCTCCCAGATCCGCAAGGTCGTTGTCAAAGGGCAGAACGAGATCGTTCTGGAACGTTTCGGTTTCCACAAACGTGAACAGTTTGTCGTTCGGACCTTCGATATAAAGCTGCACCTGCGAGTGCTGGTCCGTCACGCCAAGCGCCTTTATGGGGGTTGGACCCACGTTCACGATAGTTCCATCGAGTGCCTTCTCTTTGCCAAGGCTTTCCGCCCAGAGCTGCCGAAACCAGTCGGTGACATCCTTCAGGGCGTGGGAATACGGCATCATGACTGCCAGTCGTTTCGGGGCACGGGGATGGTTGTACATCAGGTAGTGCAGTGCGGCACCTGCGAATGCCGGGCACTTCTCGGCGGGTACGCTGGCGTGGTACTCAGCCGCGTCAGCCGCCCCGGCAAGCAGTTCCTCGATGTCGATTCCGCTCATCGCGGCGGAAAGCAATCCCACCGGTGTGAGAACGCTGAATCTGCCTCCAACTCCCCGTGGTATGTCGAAGGACACAAGACCCTCGCGCGACGCAAATTTCCGGAGATCCCCGGCGACCGGGTCGGTTGTCACGATCACATGTTCCCGCCATCCCGGGCCAATTCGCGGGTGATCCTGGAGTAGCTTCTTGACGGCCAGGAATGTGCTTGCCGTCTCTGCCGTGCTTCCCGATTTCGTGATGACGTTGAAAACCGTGCGGGGCAGATCCAGCGTATCGAACAAGCCGGCGATACGATCGGGATCGATATTGTCTGCAACCTCGATTCTCATGCCACCCCGGCGATCCGCGGGCAGGAAATTGTGGTACGGGTGCCGGAGCGCCGTGTGGCAGGCAATATTGCCCAGAGCTGATCCACCGATACCGAGAACCACGAACGTCTCGAACTTGGTGCGATTCTGCTCCACGCACGCGAGGATAGCGGAAACATCCTGCTTCGGAAGATCGAGGAACGGCAGCGCACCTGCTTCTCGTTTCACTGCAATCTCGCGCTGAATCGCCCTGAGCCTGTCGTAAAGACTTTCCAGCCGGGCACGGGCTATCCCACCCTCTGGTCCCACCGCCTCTTCAAAGACATTCGCGATTGCGAGGCGTACCCGCATCGAGTTTTTCCATGCCGTATCGTTCCAGGGTCTCATCCTTGTCCTCCGTCCGTATCACCAGGATTCCAGTTTTCTCGACTATTCCGCTCATGCACTCTCGTATCAATCAGGCTCATCTCGTGCGGCGTAAGGCCTTGGCTTGATTCCCACACGACGCCAAAGTGCCCCGAAAACCCGTCGGCAAGCGCGCGGATCAAATCATCAGTGGTGCCGCGCCATCCCAGTTCCCACAGGCAAGTCGTACCGACTTCCAGATTTCGGAGATACCGCTGTCGAACGTCTTCTTCCACGCGCAGGTATTCGAGGATTCGTCTGTGTGCCGTCCCTGTCAGGATCGAACCATGCTGCAGCACAGCCGTGGATGAACGGTACTGGGCAGAGCCTACGAGTTTGCGCCCGTCGACGACGATTTCCGAGCGCGCGACACTCCCGAAACATGGCGGAGCGCTTTGGCCAGGGGAGCCGGGCGACAGATGCTGCGTCACGCGGGCCACTTCTGCGCGAATTCCTGCAAGGCGTAACCCACGTGCAAGCGCTTCGCTGGTTCGTTCGTAGGTCGCGTGGATGCCCCCGGTGGCCAGGGGATGTTCCCGCGCACAAACGACGGAATAGGTCAGCTCTTCCACGTGAAAAACCGCGCGGCCACCGGTGATTCTGCGAACACAATCATACCCGTCGCGTCGCAACGCGTTCAGTTCGATTTCTTTCTGCGGGGACTGGGAACGCCCCACCGAAACGGCGTACGGCTTCCACTCGTAAAAACGGAGAATCGCCGCCGAGGGAGCGTTCGGTACAAGCTGGAAAAGAACCTCATCGCAGGCCATATTCCACGCTGCTGGCGCGGGGGGCGTTACGATGAGACGCCAACATTCTTTGTCCGCGTTCATTGGACACCGGTGGCGGGGAACGGTTCATCCGTATTCTGGTCGCCGCCGTTTGAAGCCCTTCGCGTCAGAAGTTCATAC
>ERZ795052.5322-NODE-5322-length-12629-cov-13.671942_pt1 | contig 12629 bp, 13 predicted proteins | sample MGYA00375136_ERZ795052 | MGnify/ENA primary metagenome ERZ795052 (study PRJEB30181, sample SAMN05720156) | activated sludge metagenome | isolation source: Anaerobic digester | place: Japan | collected 2015-05-26 ... | reverse complement strand
TCGCCAAATTGTGTTTCTTCCGCTGGTCGCGGGCTATTTTCAATTACATACAATGGAAAACCGGCAGCCTGTATTTGTGCTTCGAGCCAATCAATGCCACCAGAGCCTCGAATACTTGCGCGCTCGACAACACGGGCGATTCTCTCTTCATCGGTCATTTCTTCCGCTTGTGGAAGTCCGTATTTGTCTTCTAAATCGTCAAGTGCTTCAATGCGTAAAAACTCCGACGGAACAGACGCGCTTTTTACAATGTCGCGGTATTCAACGAAACGAGCAAACTCTTTTGACAACCCCGCCCATACAGCGCGGACATTTTTGCCCGATACTTTTGCAACGGTCCCGATTCTTTGTAATGTTTTTTCAATCGCCGTGCTAATCATATATCTATAACCCGCCTATACCATGTCCGTAAACGAAACAGTCCCAAGTTTTGCCTTTTGTCCGCCGTACAAAATGTAGTTTGTAAGCGGTGACGATGAATCACCGTCGCGCACAATCAATGATATTACCGTGGCACCATTTGACCGCGCAACGTCATTGACTACGCTCGATGCTCCGGTATCAGTTACCGCGTCATTTCGTTCAAGGGTCACCCCTTCGTTATACGGGGATAGTGACAAAAGATAATCGGACAACGCCGTTTCAATGTCGCTTTTTGTTGCCGTCGATGCTCCTGAAATTGAAATATCAAAGTTAAACGTTTTCCGGCTTATCGGGAACGTTGTAATTTCGGCACCAATAGGCCTGCGTGTTTCAAGTCCGGTTTCAGGGTCAACGGTTACATATTCTTTCAGCGTTGCCAATTGTGCCGTGTCGGGTATTCCGTCAACCTGGTTGTCAACCTCGCCGTATATCCATACAGTCCCCGGTTCATTCCCCGCATACGGTGAAACCCAAATAAAATGAGGCGCCTCAAGTCCCCACAGCTCATAATCGGCAGGACTTCCACCGGTGAAACGTTTTTTGTATCTTGCAATAACGCGGGCTCTAAACGATGCTTCCGTTTCATTGTCGGCACCTTCGGTTGTCGTACCGGTTACAATCGCAACACCGGTTAGTACAACGTCAGGAGTTACAATGCGTAGTTCAGCGCCGTCTTCAATGTTTCCAATATCTCCGAATGTTTGCGCGGTCAATGTACACTCGACATATCCGCCAGCACCAATTATGCCGCCGGTGGTAACAAGGTAAATTGTACCGGTGTCTGATTTGAAAAGCGTAGTTCCCGATACAACCGACTCGCCAATTGTTCCGTATACGTTCGCAGTTATTACCGCCTGTTTTGAGCGTGTCGGATATATTTGTACCAGTTTCCCCAAAAGGACAAGAGCTGCATAATCGGCTGTTTCCGGGAAAATCTGCCGGTATACCCACAGTGTCGCTTGGTATAATAGTACAATCACGCCCGCGACGGCACCGGCGATTACTTTATTCCAACTCTTTGGAAGTGCCGGGCTGGTCTGCCCTATTTCAGTTTCAATATCTGCAACAATCCGCGCTTTTATTTCGGCAACGGTTGGAATTGTAGGCATTGCCATTTATACGCCCCCTCGTGTATTTATATCGCGGTATCCAAATGTCAACCCGCCGTTTATCCAATTCAGTTCATACCGTCTTCCGGTTCCATCCGGTGCCGTTACGTCAATTGCCCAGCCGATAGCGTGTACGCCTAAAATTGTACCCGTGACAAGTACGTTTGACGCCATTCGTTCCTGTGTCATGTACGCCAATGACCGTTCGATTGCTTTGATGCCGTCATTTTTTACAGATTCCGAAACACGTTTGCGTCTTATCACTTCTGGAAATGTTGACGTAAACTTTTCGTTCGTATCTGTTGTCATGCCGTTTAACGCGCAATCCTCACCGAATATAGAAAGCAACAAACACGTTTCAAAACCTTGTGTCATTTTTGGTTGTCCGTTTTTATATGTCATGTCAATATCGCCTGTTGCCGTGTCAACTTTTAGCAACACGTCGCCGTCGTAGTTGTTTTGTGTCACGGTACTAAAATCTCCTCAATTTTTGACTCTGTTATGTCGGCGCTTGATTCCGCTCCGGATGGTGCAGGTATCGCCGTTGATGACGAACCACTTTTAACTCCTCCGTGTGTATGCCCGTCAAACGCCGCTTGCAATTTATTGTGTTTGCCCTGTAGCTCATTGAACGCTGTTTCAAGAGCTGAATACCGCACCGCCCAATCTTCGCCGTTATTGAAAACGTGCGTTCCGTCGCTATCCAAAAGGTGCGAACCGGTTTCAGCGCCGTCCGCGTCTGTTGCATATAATTTTAACGCACCTTCATTTTCAGGTGGCTCAACACCATACGTATATGATGCAATTGTTATTGACAGTTTTCCAATACGCAATTTTACACCGCGTGTTTTTTTGCTTCCGCGTGACACAACACCGTGCGTACAATATAACTCACCGTCTGTCCCGCGCTCGGCGTTTCCTTTTGCCGTTACAACAACCGATGGACCGTCAGCGCGCCCGAGTGTTTCAACTTCCGTGTGGTCAAACGTTATAAACGAAAATGGATTTGTCATTTAGGCGTTCCCTCCCACGGGTACGGAGTCGGCGGCATTTCGGTCGTGTATGATTCCGGTAGTACAACCATTAGTTGTGCAATATCGCCGGTTGCCTCATCCTTCGTCAATTCGACCGATTCAATTATTACTTCGGTTTCACGCAAAATAAAAACGGATGGCGCGACGATCGTACCCTTCATGTTTTCTTCCCACAATTCGCCGTCCGGTGTTCGCCACCCTGAAACCTGAATCGGTATGGTTGTTGATTCTGCAATACTTTTGCTCATGCGCCATTTTATCGCAGTTTCTATATTTCCTTCTTCTGAATCGTCGGCTTTGAAAACAAACCCACGTTCACGCGGAACGGTTTTGTCATACAGTGTCGCGGATATACTTGACACACCTGATTCATCTGTCACGCCCATCCATTTGCGGTACCGTTTCGTTCCGTCAAACGATGAAGCTATTGTAATGAGCGGATACTGTCCGTAAACAAGCCGGAACGCCGGTGTATCTTCCGTATTTGCACGGGCTAAAAGTAAATTGCCGTCGGGTCGGCTTTTCAGTAAAAACCCTTTCGCAAGCGCGAGACGTTCCAAAAACGCCGCGTCTGTTTCGGTTATGTCTTGTTCAACCCGTCCGAATTGTTCGCTGGTTATGTCGCTTTCACCTTCGACAACACCTCCGGTGCCTGATGCCGAATAACAGGTAATTCCGTAAGGCGATGCAACTTCTTGGCAGATTTTCAAAAGTGACATACCGGACCTGAACGTGTACGATGACCTCATTCCCATACATTCGAGCATTTCGCCCGGAGTGGTGCGGCATTCGATTGTTGCAATCGTTCCGTCACTTGACGCACTATACCGCCAACTACTTGCAACGGCGGTTATATACAGTTCTCCGCCGATGTATAATTGCGCGGTGTAATATGTATACGGTCGAAACAGTTCGAGCTGTTCTCGTTTTGTAATATCGAATGGAACGTCAAACACAAACCCAGACGATATGCGATTCATTGCCCTTGAGATACGCCCGGCAATAGCGCCCGGTAATTCAACGCCATTTAATTTTATCAGTAATTGCGTGTCAAAGTCAGCTGTTATTGGCTGGTCAAAATACCGGTTTTGGTATACCGGAATAAAAAGAACGTCACCAGCATAGAGAATTGGCAAACCTTCATCAGACGTTCCACGGTTTTTTAACAGGTCATAATTTGCACCGACAACACGATTGACAACACGCCCGTAAGCGGCCCGCTCAATTGTGTGTATCGTGTCGTTTTTTTTGACGGTGTATAATTGTCCCTGTTCAGGTCTAGCCATATACCGCTACCTCACGACCTGCCGGAATTTCGATAAACTCATAATCGGTCAGCTTGTTTGTTCGTGCAAAAAAATCAAGCGTTTCGTGTGACAAATCCCGGTAGTATTTCCAGCACAAGGACATAGGGTCCGATGGTGCCGTCAATCGGTATGTCCGTTTCAGTTTCAAATTGAACGATGTTTCGGTCAGATAAATGACGGTATCATACGCAACGCCATGAAGACCAGACAGTGTGTCATGGTCTATTGCAAACGTTGAATCACTTCCGGCAGACTGTAAAATAGCAACGTAATTGGCGTATTCAGTGTCGATATCGTCAATTGTTTTTCCAACCGTGTCGCGTGTTTCGTAGTCGATCATTATCCCGGCATTTGCAACACCAAGAATACAGGCTGTACCAATACCCTGCAAAATATACGCGACGTTTGCCGAATCATCCGGCGTTGATGCGTTTGAAATGTCTTCGCCAAAAGACGTAAAAATGTCATTTGTCATTTCGACAATTTGTGAAAACAGGTCTGCCGAATCCTGCGGTATGCTACTGATAGTCCTGATTATATCACTTGCCGCGCCGATTATTTCCGGTATTGCCGCCGATACGTTTATCAGTTCAAGGATTCCGGCCTTTGCCGCGTCTACCTCGCGCCGCACACTGTCGGCAACTCCGGTTAAATCATCCGCAACGCCGGTGATTATTTTTACTTTTGACGTTACAACCGCTTTTGCCTTTGCATACTTCGCCTTTGCGGTTGTTACCATTCTGCCAGCGCGGTCTATGGCGCTTTCATTTACCGTCTTTGATGCCTTGTCCAGTGTTGAAGGTGATATTTTTGAAACAGCAGAACGCGATACCGATTTTGTTTCGCGCAAGGTTACGGTTACGCGGAATACTCCTGAACCGGTTGTGTATGATTCAGATTGTGCAACCTCGTCAAAGGGTATTACCGGTATATCTCCCCATCGTGGATGATTGAGTATCCCCGGCGCGTCTGGCGTGTATCGTTCTTCGGTCAACGACTTGAAAAATATGTCTGCTTCTTGGTCGCCATTTTCACCGACAAAATATACGTCAAGCGGGAAGACAAGAAGTGTGGTACCTGAATCCTGTATAATTGTTGTGTCTGAATCTGACACCTCATGCGCGGATGTTTTTTTCCCGCGAGAACGTGAGAGGGTGTCGAATAAAAAGGACGACTCTACCCCGGCGGGAGAGGTGAACCTACCGGGGCGGAGTCGTGAGAAAAACGCGGGCGAGGCCGACCCGTCGTTATTTGTTGTGTCTGTTGGCAATGTCAAAATAACTGCATCGCTCATTTATTGTGCCGCTCCATACATAAGAACTTGTTGGGGTGCGCCACCGCGTGCTCCTGATATTTGAGCGCCCTTGTCTGGCCTGACGTATACCTCATTGACAATAGTTTGTCTTGATTCGTTCACGCTTCGTGTTTCACTGCCCTTTGTCCACGGGGAGGCATAATCATAAGCTCCGGCACTTCCTGTCAATGTGGTATTCATTTTTGCTTGTAAACTATCAAGCGCGTCAACTGCCGGTTTTAACTTGTCGCCAACGCCGGGAATTTTTGAAACCAATCGGAGCATTCCGCCGATTGCGTCAATTACAAGGTTTATCGGGGTAAGCATCCATTTCATAATCGTTTTCCCGATCTTTACAAAAAATCCGCCGACTACCTTTAGAACTGCAACAACACTGTCCCAGTGTTTTACCATCATGTAAATACCGGCAGATAAAAGAGCAACGGCGGCAATTATGGCAAGTACAATCAGTGTAATCGGTGAAGCTAAAATGTTTGTAATAAGCAACACGCCGTTATAAATTGCCTGTACTGCCGCAAGTATTTTTATTGCCGCAATGACTGCAAGAATAACCGGTGCGAATGTTTTCAGGAACTTTCCAACGCCAATGACAACAGACAAAAGTTTTTCAAAGCCAGTTATCAGTGGTTCAATGTCGAAGTTTTGTATAAGCGTTGTCAGACGTCCGAGAACGTCCTGTCCGCGCTCTGAAAAACGTTCTACAAACTGCAATCCCTTTTCAAGCAACCCGCTTTTCAAAACTTCAATTTGATTCTTTATGCTTTTACGCATAGCGTCGGCCATTTTTGTTGATGCGCCGGCGGAGTTTTCTAATTCAGAACGATACTCGCGCAACGTTTTTGTTCCGGTTTGCAAAAGTATGTTGACCCCGGTAACGGAACGCGCACCAAAAACGGTTGACAGTGCCGCTGTTCTTTGCGCCGTTCCCATTCCGTCGAGACCTTTTTCAAAGTCGGCAAGTATATCAATTATGTCGCGGAAGTTTCCAGCTTCGTCGCGCGTTGTAACACCAAGAGAATTAAGTACCTTTTGCGCTTCCGGCGTTGCGTCTGCGAGTCGGAGCATCATGTTGCGCAATGACGTTCCAGATTCGGAACCTTTTATACCGGCGTTTGCCATTGTACCAATCAACGCGGAAAATGATTCTATAGACTGACCGGCAGCGGTAAATGCTGGCGCGCCAGACTTTGCAGATTCAAATAATCCAAGCAAATCAGTATTCGAGGTTGTAGTTGTCTTTGCAAATACGTCGGAAATGCGCGTCAAGTTTTTTGTGGTTTGTGCGGCATCGTTTGACATCATATTAAACGCGCCAAGCGAATCGGTTGCAATATCAACCGCTGTTGTCAAGTCGGTCCCGGCTGCCGTTGCAAGATCAGTTGTGCCAGCAAGCAATGACATTGACAATTCACTCGATAGGCCAGCCATTGCCATTTTGTCAAGAGCTCCCGCCGTGTCGGTTGCCGTAAATTCGGTAACCGCTGCAACACGCCGCGCCTCTTTCCCGAGTGCTGTAAGTGACGCCTTGTATGTGTCTGACGATGTGTCGAGGTCTTTGAACTTTGCACCGGCTTGCGTTATTGCTTCATCAAACTTTATATACTCGCCAGTAGCGATTGCAATACCAGCGCCGAATGCCGCGAACGCCGCAGTACCGGCAATGCGTATGCCTTTGTTTATTTGTTTGTCAAGCGCGCCAATTTGTTTTCCAACGCCGCCGAAATTCTTTTTCATCTTTTTGCCGAATGCGTCAAGCTGTTTTGATGCTTTCCCCATTGGCGCGGTCATTTTGTCCGTGAGGGTCAATACAGATTCAAGTGAAAACTTTTTTGCCATTTATTGACACCTCCTGAAAAGATTGCCGGTTCCTGCAATTTCAATCACACCGGCGGGCAATTCTCATGACGCTTTAGCAGGTTAGCTTGGTGATACCTACTACCGGAATCTAGTCCGATTCAGCATCGACTCCCGTCCACTACGATGACGGAACCACAACAAGTATGCATCGTTGAGAGGCAGTCATGGTGCTACGATCCGCTCGTCAGCGGCTTTCTTAGCAGAGGCGGGACTCGAACCCGCAACGTCAAGGATATGAGCCTTGCAAGCTACCAAATTGCTAACACCCTGCTACATTGATAGAGTATAAAAGACCCCTGTTTTTCAAGGGGTCGGAGCGCTTTTTTCTTTGATTCTTTCTTTGACAAGCATATACATTTTTTCAGGGCTTGGCAGGTCACGCGGTTTTGCTGGCGGTTTTGGGAATCGGTATTCGTTTGCGATTTCCTCTTCCGTTGCTTGCCATTCGTAAATACGGTAATACCGGTCAACCTGTCTGGCGGTCATCTTTTCTAGCCGTTCAAACGGCAACGCGCCGCCGAAGTGTTTTGCAAGCAGTCCGATTTTCAGGTCATCCGGCGTTGCAAGTTTACCCCGGCAGCTTGCCGCCGTTACGAGAAAAAAACGCTGTTTACCGTTGCAATGACCGTGAAGTCGCGCCCCTTAATTCTTGATGCTTCGGCAAGGCTTATACCACATGATTTTGCGTAAATTGCTTCTACCATGCTGATTTTTTCACTGTCTTTGTATCGTTCAACACAACGCTTTTCGTTTATCGAAAGTTCACGGATTGTCAAGAGTTCTTTGTTTCCACTTTCAAGTTTAATCGGAGCCTTGAGCAACAGGGAGAATGTCTCATCTTCTTTGTTAAAATCGAGACGCCCGTTGATAATCGGCAGTGACAATACCTCAATTGCCGCGTCCCAATCTTCGCCATCAGTAGGTACCTCAAGATAATCGGCCCATTCTGTCATTTTTGCAATTGCTTCGGCCTTCGTCATTTTCGCGTTTTCCATTTTTTACCCCTCCATAAATATCCACAATAACGGTCGTGGCCAACGTTGAAATAATGGGCGACGGTTTCCCGCCGCCCTGTTTTTTATCAGTCTGCCCGGAGCGTTCCGTACAGTTCAAGTGAAACAATACCGTTTGCGTTTTCAAGCGCGGCATCATTTCCGATTGCCATTTGTCCGGTCAACAGTTCATTTCCTGCGGTCGTTACCGATACAGGAAGGAACGAACCTGCCGTCTGTATTGCCTTGAGCTTTTTGTACATATCAGCGTCAACCGAAATGTCCTGCTTGATGCTTCCGGTGTGCGGGTTTGATTCTGAATACACCTCGCCATTTCCGGCCATGTGTACCGAACCGTACCGGCCCGAAAGGTTATACGTCAGCTCGCTTCCTTCCGCCGGGTCGAGGCTCATTCCGCCAAAAAGAAACTCACGCGCCGGCCCTTGTCTGATTTTTGCCATTATTTATGCCCTCCCTTAATAAAGGAATGCGGCCTTAACCGCGATTATGCGCAACGCCTTCGCTTCGTCATCTGTGAACTCCGCGTCAAGCCTGCTGTTGTTGGTTGCGTTGATTTCCGCAAGCACCGTGTCCTTAACCGATTCGGGATTTTTTGTCCATCCTTCGGTTGCCCAACTGTCAATCAGTGCGAAAAGGTCGGCAATCAGCTTTTTCGGTTTGATGACATACTCTTTTGCGGTTACCACGTCGTCACTGGTCAGCATACCACGCACATACGGTTCACCACGCAAGAGCTGTTCGACCGCGTAGGCTTTTTGCTGGCGCATGGTAACCGATACAAGGTCGTACCACTCTTCGGTTGCACCACCAGCGGCAGTCAAGCGATACGATACCGCAAGGTCACCGATGCAAAGATTGCCAGATGCGTTTACTTTGCAGTATCCACCACCAGCGCGGAACAGTGCGTCAGCCTGTGCATAGGTAAGGTCTGAAACGTCGGGAAGTACCGGAATGGTTGTTTCAATTCCTATAAACGGGCGTCCAGGGTCCTGCAAAGCCGATGCAACAACATAGCCAATCACTGCCGCGCCAAACTCATTATTCGGGAGTAGCACGCGAGCATCCCAAACGGGTGCAATAAACTTGCAATTGGTGTCGTCGGGAATTTCAATATACTGTGCATAGGTAGTCTTGGGTCCGTAAGCGGTAACAGTTGCAAGCATTCTGTTCGGCGCCGATTCAAACCGTGCGTTAAGTTTTGCCTTATAAATTGCAAGATTGTCGGCAATGGTTGACGGGCAGGTAATGAACGTATACCATGTGTCGCCAAGCCGGTCTGAACCGTCGGTGTTGGTAAAAACGTCGGCAACGTCAATATCACCAGTACCGGAAGTCAAATAACCACCGACCGGAACGGTAATGGTTGTACCCGACGGGTTATTTGCTGACTGGCTGATTCCCTGCGGGTTGAGCCTGATTCCGATGTCGTTTCCAATGACGCCTTTTGTTTTTGCGGTTACCGTTACGATGTGTTCAGAACCAGATCCGCCTACAGCGGCGGAAACCGGCGCGTTGATGTCAGCGGTAATCGCTGCGGCAAATGCTGCGGCCTGCGATTTTGCAGTATCACCAGACGCAACATTGACCTGATACGTCTCGCCGCCAACGTCAATATACCACGTTCCGGAACTTGTCGCCACATCGGTAAACGTTACCGTTCCGTTTGCCGCAACAGCCGCTTCCGGGTCTTCTACCGCTACGGCGTAAATGTGTTCGTAAAATCCGCCAAGCGGTTCAAGTATCTTGATTGCCTGCCGGTGGATGTCGGAACCATACCCGAACTGGTTTGCAAAGTCTTCGGCATTGTATCCGTGGAATACTTCGTATTTGGTTACGTCTGTTTTTGCCTGATCGTACTGTCCGACAATCAAAACTTTTTCGGGGATATATGCTCCGCCCTGCGTTCGCTTCCTGCCTACCTGTTCAACAACTCGCGTTGATGCCCTGCGGTACGGCGGGAAAAAATTAAACGATATCGCCATTTATTTCCTCCTGTTTATATACTTACGGTGTTTCCGTTTTGTAACTATGTTTTGCGAACCAGCCTTCAATAGCCTGATTGAACTCAAGCCATGCGTCGGTTATTTCAACAAACGCACCGTCATCTTCCGGTTCAAACGGTGCAACAATTTCAAACTGTATGCGCGCTGGTGCATAGCTTCCTGTACTCTCGTCTCCCTCTTGATTGTATGCCTGTATCGTCGCTTTTAACGCGTCGGTATCAATCGTTCCGGCAGACATTCCAAAATCCTGCGCGCTCATTCTTGTTATCGCATATCGAACCTGGGCCAAAAGAAGGTGAAGACGTGCCGCCGCAAATTCGTCAGCCGGTGTCAGTGTTACCTCGCCGGTTTCTTCGTCTGTCTGTTCTTCCGCTGTTCCCAAAACATAACAATCAATGTTGAATGTTATGCGGTCCTGTGTGTACCGTCTTGTACCGCCACCGTCTGGCCTGATAGAATCGACAACAACATTGACAAGCGCAACATTCTGTTGATTCTCTATCCACGGTCTCCACCGGTCGCGCGCAACAACAAAGTTTCGTGCCGTGTCAATGGTCGCCTCCGCCGCCGCTACCGTATTAAGCGCGTTTACTATGCCGGTTTGTATGTTGTACCAATTCGGGTATGCTACTGCCATATTATCCCACCGGCTCCGGTGCGGGTATTACGCGCTTTGTAAACGCCTTTGCGGTCATTGTTATAATTCCGGTTGTGCGATCATATATCGGGTTGGTAACAAGATATTCATTTTCTTGACCAACAGTATTTGTAAACTTTACTTTCCATCGCCCAGCTGTTTCGGCAGGATTTCCAAAAGGAAACTGGCTTGTTTCTCCGTCTGGGCCATATATCGAAACCGAACCGGCAACTTTCCGCGAAATTATAGGAAGTCCCGTTGTCGGGTTTATATCTAAATTAACGTCAATAAAAAACCACGTCACCGGGTCCATTTCAACACCGGTTGGCGTAGTAAAAACAACGGGCGCGGTAAAGCCGTTCGGATTTGAGAGGATTCTCGCACTGTCTTTCCGCACCCGTTCATAAAGGTTCATTCGTCGTTCTCTTCCGTTGCCTGTTCTTTTTCGTCAACCGGTAACAGTACCGGCTCAACTTTTTTACTTTTCTTTTGTACACTTGTAGCCGCAATTTCTTCCGGCGGTGTGTGTTCTGCAATCATCATGCTGTTGACAGCTTTCCAGTAGTCAAGTACCACGCCGGGGATTTCTCTCCCGGCAGGTACATGATAGGAAACACCGCCAACTTTTACGCTAAATGTTTTCCGTGCAATCATTGGCGGCTATATCCTTACCAAGTCGGGAGGGTAATCTTCTGGATGAAGTTTGCAAGACCTTCGGCATTGTACATACCTTCCGCGAAGTAGTACGCCCGCTCTTCCTGTGCGAGTGTCTTTACGTCCGGCTGGGTGTCAATTTCGGTGGTGAGGCCGCGCTTGACAAAGATGTCCATGTACCGGTTGGGCTTCACGATGTATGCGTGAGTGTTTCCGACACCGGCATACGTGGTGTTTCCGTCGCGTCCGATGATTACGTCGCCGTCATACGCAACAATTCCGGCAAACTCACTGATTGCGCCGAGCCGTTTGTTGTTGGTGTTTTCAGGAAGTCCGTTGATGACGCGGGCGGCGTGGCGGGCGACGTTACCGGAACAGAGGAGATACGAACCGCTGGGGTCAATCTCTTTCAGGGTAACAGGGTCTTTGCGCTTGCCAAAGTCGTCGAGCGCGTTTTCAAGCGTATCATACAGAAGCTCCTGACGTCCAGCTCCGGTTGTTGCTGCGGCTGCGGTGTGCTTTGCATTTCCTGCGTTTCCGTAATCATAGTCAATGATCGGCTTTATCGCTAGGTCGTCGAGCTTAGCATTGTATCCGGCGGCTACTCCGTCGGCAAGCATGGTCATGTCAAGCGAACGGTCAAACAGTGCGGCCAAAAGGTCCCAGGTAAAACCAGCGGCGTAAATCTTCACGTCAAAGGTTCCGGTTGCACCTTCGCCCTTGTCGCCCTGTCGCACGGGGTCGCCGGTACCGTTGTACTTTTCAAACACAATACCATACGGTAGCATTTCTGTCAGCTTGTTGGTACGGTCGGCATCGGGCCGGTTGTAAATGTTGTACAGGAACTGGCGAACGGTCGGGTTTGCGTTTTTGCGCACGGTAATATCAAACCGCATGGCGTCCCAAAGGTTTGCCCAATCGGGGAGTAGGGTATTTCCAGTGATAGCGGCCTTTGCAGTTTTTTCAAACCGTCCGGACGTTACGCGGGAATATGCCGACTCAAGTTTTCCGTCGCTCCATCGCTGGGGAACATGGATTGCTCCGCCATAAATTGCGGCCTTTGAATAGTCCGTTCCAGACTGTCCGAGTGCAGTTGCTCCAGACTCGAATGCACGGGTCCACAGTGCAGACTGGCCAGATGTTTTCCAGTCGCGCCCGATGCGGGTTTCCGCCATTACTACGCTCTGTGCGTATACCGGGTCGATCGTTTCAATTGAACCGGCAATCTTTTTATTATAGACTTTGATGTCACTCATTTACTTGTATTCCTCCTGTTT
>ERZ795052.5321-NODE-5321-length-12631-cov-14.656330_pt1 | contig 12631 bp, 7 predicted proteins | sample MGYA00375136_ERZ795052 | MGnify/ENA primary metagenome ERZ795052 (study PRJEB30181, sample SAMN05720156) | activated sludge metagenome | isolation source: Anaerobic digester | place: Japan | collected 2015-05-26 ... | reverse complement strand
CATGACCAGTAAAATCACCGAATCAGCCATTGAAACACTGGCGATCGAACTGCTCGAAAAACAGGGGTTTCACTATGTGTATGGCCCTGAGATTGCTCCGGATGTCAATAAGTCGGAACGGTCTTCTTTCGAAGATGTCCTCCTCTTAAATAGACTCAAAAACGCCGTGGCGCGCATCAATCCTTTGGTTCCCGCCGATGCCCGGGAGGATGCTATAAAACAAATTAGCCGCCTCAACTCGCCCGAAATGATAGCCAACAACGAAACCTTTCATCGCCTGCTCACCGAAGGCGTCTCGGTCAGCTATCAAAAGGACGGACACCGCCGGGGGGATCTGGTGTGGCTCGTGGATTTCCACAATCCTGACCACAACGAATTTCTGGTATTGAATCAATATACGGTGATGGAAAACAATGTGAACAAACGCCCCGATATTGTTGTATTTGTAAATGGGCTCCCTCTGGTTGTGATTGAGCTGAAAAACCCGGCCGATGAAAACGCCACACTGCAGGCCGCATTCCGGCAGATCCAGACCTACAAAGAAGCCATCCCCAGGCTGTTTACGTACAATGGTTTTGTGGTGATTTCCGATGGGCTCGAGGCAAAGGCGGGCACCATATCCGCCAATTTCAGCCGTTTTTCTTCCTGGAAGACCGCCGATGGCAAGGCCGAAGCATCGCCTTTTACCGGGCAACTCGAAACACTGATTAAAGGCATGCTGCAAAAGAGCACCCTCCTCGATCTGATACGGCATTTCATCGTGTTTGAAAAATCCCAGAAAGAAAATAAACAAACCCGCCAGATTACCATTGAAACGGTAAAAAAAATGGCGGCATACCATCAATATTACGCGGTAAACCGCGCTGTGGAATCGACGCTGCGAGCCGCCGGCTATGCGATGCCATTAAACAGTCCAGAGCCTATCGATGCAGTGGCTGAACCTGATCGAGCCAGATGGGTCAGTGAATTGCCCGATACCTATGGTTTGCCGGGAACAGACAGGCAAGCCCTGGGGGACCGCAAGGGTGGTGTGGTGTGGCATACCCAGGGTTCGGGGAAATCCCTTTCCATGGTGTTTTATACCGGTAAAATTGTGCTGGCCATGGATAATCCCACGGTGGTCGTGATTACGGACCGCAACGATCTCGATGACCAGCTCTTCGACACCTTTGCGGCGTCCAAACAGCTTTTGCGGCAGGATCCGGTGAGGGCCGAAAGCCGCGAACACTTAAAGAAACTGCTTAAAGTTGCCTCCGGTGGCATTGTATTTACCACGGTGCAGAAATTTATGCCCGAAGAGGGCAATGTATTCGATATGCTTTCGGATCGGCGCAATATTGTGGTCATAGCCGACGAGGCACACCGCACCCAGTACGGATTTAAGGCAAAGATCATTGATGCGAAGGATGAACGCGGAGCCATCATCGGCAAAAAAACGGTGTACGGTTTTGCCAAGTATATGCGCGACGCCCTTCCCAACGCAACATACCTGGGCTTTACCGGGACTCCGATTGAAAGTATTGATAAAAACACCCCGGCTGTTTTTGGAAATTACATCGATATCTATGATATTGCCCAGGCGGTCGAAGATGGGGCCACGGTGCGCATTTATTACGAAAGCCGTCTGGCAAAAATCGGCTTAAGTGATGAAGGTAAAAAACTGGTTTCCCAGCTCGATACCGAGTTAGAACAGGAGGACCTGTCAGAAACCCAGCAGGCGAAAGCGAAATGGACACAACTGGAAGCCCTGGTGGGCAGCGCCGATCGGATCAGGCATCTTGCTCAGGATATAGTCACCCACTTTGAACAGCGGCAGGAAGTGTTCGAAGGCAAAGGCATGATCGTGACCATGTCGCGCCGAATTGCCGCAGCCCTCTATGATGCCATCATCGCGATACGGCCTGCATGGCACAATGAGGATCTGAAAAAAGGGATGATCAAGGTCGTGATGACTGCAGCTTCATCCGATGGGCCAGAAATTGCCAGGCATCATACCACCAAGGAGCAGCGGCGCGCCCTGGCTGACCGTATGAAAAACCCCGATGACGAATTAAAGCTGGTCATTGTTTGTGATATGTGGCTGACCGGATTTGATGTGCCCTGTCTGCATACCATGTATCTGGACAAGCCGATGCAGGGGCATAACCTCATGCAGGCCATCGCCCGGGTCAACCGGGTGTATAAAGATAAAACCGGCGGTTTAATCGTCGATTACCTGGGTATCGCTTCGGATCTGAAACGGGCGCTTTCGTTCTACTCAAGCGCCGGCGGCAAGGGTGACCCGGCTGTCGCGCAGGAACAGGCCGTTCAGCTGATGCTCGAAAAACTTGAGATTGTCTCCCAGATGTTCTATGGCTTCCCCTATGAGGCATATTTTACAGCAGACACAAGACAAAAACTCTCAATGATTCTGGAAGCGGAGGAACATATTCTCGGTCTGGAAGACGGTAAAAAGCGTTTTATCGACGAGGTCACCGCCCTGTCCAAGGCTTTTTCAATTGCTGTTCCCCATGAAAAGGCGCTGGAGATTAAAGACCAGGTCGCATTCTTTCAGGCCGTTAAGGCCAGGCTCGCCAAATTCGATAGAACCAGCTCGGGTAAAACCGATGAGGAAATAGAAACTGCGATCAGGCAGGTCATTGATAAAGCCCTGGTCACAGAACAGGTGATTGATGTATTCGATGCGGCGGGCATTAAAAAGCCAGATATTTCCATTCTTTCCGACGAATTTCTTCTCGAAGTGAAAAACATGGAACATAAAAACCTGGCCATGGAGGTTCTGAAAAAAATTCTCAACGATGAAATTAAAGCCAGGTTAAAGAAAAATCTCGTACAGGGCCAAACCTTTATGGAGATGCTCGAGAATGCCATTAAAAAATACCATAGCAAGATCTTAACAGCCGCAGAAGTGATTGAAGAATTAATACAACTCAGCAAAGAAATTGAAGCCATGGATAAAGAACCTAAAGAATTGGGGCTTTCCGATTATGAATATGCCTTTTATACGGCAGTGGCAAATAACGAGAGCGCCCGGGAACTCATGGGAAAAGAGAAGCTCCGCGAATTGGCTGTGGTTCTTTATGAAAAAGTGAAAGAAAATGCCTCAATCGACTGGACCATTAAAGAAAGTGTTAAAGCCAAACTCAAAGTCATTGTCAAACGGGTCCTGCGCCAGTATGGCTACCCGCCAGATATGCAGATGCTCGCCACCGAAACGGTTCTAAAACAAGCGGAGCTCATCGCCAGCGAGCTTAACAGCGCTTAGGTTTAAAATTTCCTTATGTTTATTTGGGCTTGCAATGGACATCCGACAATTATCAATAATGTAATTTCATGAGGCTTCTAAACAACCTCCTATCGGACGTTTCACGAGTGAAGTTCTTACTGACCGATTCATCCAGACACTAGTTTCCTTATCTGTAGCCGAGGATGGACCCCGTTTAGCCCGTGATATTTTATTAGCTGTTCCGCATCTTCCACAGACCTATCTTGATGGGGCAGTTTTCCTTACAAAGGATAAACAACCAATTATTGCTATGACGCTTCGCTATGACCGGATTGATAACTTCTGGTTTGTGCTTCTTCATGAACTTGGTCATCTTACCCTTGGTCATCTATCGGGTGAACGATCATGGATAGCAGATGATCTCGATCTGGCAAACAGTGATTTTATTCAAGAACAAGAAGCAGACGGTTTTGCAAGTGCAGCTCTCTTTCCTACCGATTTTGACCTGGATGCTACATTACATCTTACATCCAGAGATGTTATTTCCTATGCAAGGGCCCATGGAGTTCATCCTGCTATTGTTGCGGGGCGAATACAATATAAACGAAATAATTTTAGAATCTTTGCCAATCTGGTAGGCCGAGGCGAGGTGCGCAAGCAATTTATAATTTGAGCCGGGATAATAATCCCCGGCCCATAAACCTGTTTAGAAACTGTATTTTACTTCTATATAATAGTAATCCTTATCAATGGTGCTGGACTTGCTGAAGGTCCCCAGTTCCCGGTCAGCATCTCCTTCGGGGAGGAAGGAGCCATAGTGGACCGTTCCGGCCTTAAGGCTGAGGCCGTCCGCAAGCTGGTAACTTACCGAGGCGGTGCCGAGCCAGTCCCGGGCGCTCGTTTCTGCCAGGAAGAGGACCTCCGGCTGGAGTGTTTCGTTCAGGTACTTGCCGGCGACACGGAGACTTACCCCGTTCTCCCACTCATAGGCTTGTCCGTCATACCGGCGGAGCATGTCAGCCGCCTGCTGATCGTTGGGATTGGTGTAGTCCGAAGGGGCCTTATAGTTCAGCACATATCGGGGCGCCCAGGCAAGGGAAAGGGATGTGGTTCCATTGATGAACGAACGGGAAGCCTGGAGCACTCCCTGGAGGTAGGGGTTCTTTTCGGTGGGGGTAGTGCCTTCCAGGTCCTTTGTAAGGCTCAGGGCCCATTCGCTTCGGATGTCAAAGCCCGCTATCGTATAGGCTGCATCGAGACCAAACTGCTGAATCCGGTTGTGGACCGGCGTGTAGGTGATGGTCACACTCGATGGTGGCGAAAACGTAGATGAAACCGTAAAGTCCGGGTAGCGGTCCAGGTAGGTGAAGTAGCTGGCGGAAAAAGAAAGGTTACCCAGGTACCAGAGGCTCCGCAGTCCCCCCTCAAGATTTTCCAGCGTGATAGCGGGGTATTCATCATCCTTAATAACAATTGTTGTGGTTGGGCCGGCGGGCACTGTCATTGCAATGGAGGTCAGGTCGTTGGGAATGCTTACCGGGAGCAGAATGCCCTGGAGGGTCCCCAGATTCCCCGGCAGATAGTAGGTTGCATTCAGCATCCAGCTGGCGATTTTCTGTTCATCCAGGGTGGTGGTGTACCGGGTTCCCTGGTGCCGGGCGTTGATGGTATCGGTGGGGTTGTTGCCGTCCGCAAGGCCCCAGGCTGCAAGCTGCTTGCCAAAACGCAGACCCAGGTCGCCCAGGCTGGCTTCGACCCAGGCTTCCTTAAGTTCCAGGCTGCCGCCCAGGCGGCCGTTGCCCCAGAGGCTGGCTGAAAGGAGCCGGCTGTCGGTATTGCTTACCCAGTTTGTGCTGTCCGTAAGCCCCGCCCCATTGATATAGGTTTCTGCAGAAAATCGATAAGTTACCGCATCCCCCAGATACCCCTGGAGAGCGCCGGTGCCGCGAAGGCCCGCAAAGGCCAGGGCCGGGTCCTGGGACGGAATAACAAAGGCCGATGGAGTGAGGGTGCCGCTCAGCTGGATATCCTGGGCTTGTAAATCCTTCTGGGTGCTCAGCAGAAGAACCAGGGCCAGTGCAGGCAGCAACACACTAAACCGATGTAAAAAGGTCGCTTGTTTTTTCATCAATCTTACCTCCCCCGCTCTATAAAGCGGACTGTAAAGTATTTGTCATCGATACTGGGCAGAATGGTGGTTTTAACAAACTGCCAGATGGTCTTGCCGCCGGTTTCCAGGTTCTGCATTTCCATGGCATCGAATTGCCAGTATTTGCCATCCACCAGGCGCTGGTTCTGGATAACCAGCCGTTTTACCAGCTTACCGGAAGCGTCGTAGTATTCGCTCTGTTTAGTCGTAGCATGTTCCAGATCTATCCAGCGGACAATTTTGCTGTAGCCATAGTTTTTAACTACCTGGGGAGACTTGGCGGTGTATTCCACCTTTGCGTACTGGCGGCCTTCCATCGTATCGGGGCCAAGGAGCTTAACGGTAAAGTCCTTCCGGTCCAGGGCTCCGATATCGGCAAAGGTAAAGTCTGAGCCAAGGAAGGCTCCCGTTTTAGACTCACCGCCGCTGGTACCGATAGTACGGACCTTGCGGAGGGCTGGTATATAGATGTACTGCTCATCATCCTTAGCGGGATCCTTATAATCGATGGTCAAGAACCGGGTATCCCGGACATCGGCCGGTGAAAGGAAAATGAGGGACTGCTTGGTGGTTCCGTCTGCCTCGGTTTTGGAATAGGCCTTAATTTCCCGGACCCGCTGCTGGCCTGCCTTGTTGATGATGATCATCTTCATGTCTCCCTCGGTAGCGGTGGGCCGGGGCTGGTTTTCATTCCGGGCTAAAAGGGCATCCAGGTTGATGTCCTGAGCAAAGACTCCAATCGTTGGGCCCAGACTGATAAGGGCCGCTAGAATAACAGTAGTCACGTTTCGTCGTAACATGGTTTCCTCCATTGGTATGTTGTTTTTACCGGCGGGTCAGAAACTCTGACTCCATGCCAGCCTGTAAAAATAGGCAATCTTATAGGTCATCCTCACAGACACTTTTAAGAGCCTCTTTATGCAGGAACTTGGGATGTACCAGCTTTAACAGGGCTGGGAGCAGGGTGACCGCAAAGGTAGAGCTGGTAACCATGATGAGGGACAAGAGCAGGCCCATGAAAAAGTTTCCCCGGAGTTGGCTGAACATGAGGGCCGCAAAACCCGCAGCGACTGCCAGGGCATTAAAGAAGATACCCTTACCGGTGGTTTCCATCGTAGCCTTGACTGCCTCATCGTATTCCATGTGGCAGAGGTAACTCTTAAGCCGTTCCAGGAAGTGAAGGGTGTAGTCGATTCCGACACCGATTCCAATAGAAGCAATTGTGGCAGTAGAAATATCTATTGGAATGTTAAAGAGTCCCATGAAGCCAAAGTTAAAGAGGAGGGATGCGCTCAGCGGGATGATGGAGAAAATGCCCTCCACAAAACTGCGGGACAAAAGCGTTATAAAGAGGAATACGATGATAAGTGATGAAAGGACAGAGGATATCTGGCTTTCTACAAGGAGCCGCAGGACCGCCAGGGTAAGGTTAGAGAGGCCCGTAATATCCGCTGAAACTGTTTTGGGGAAATTCTGGGCGATGTAGGTCCGGGCTTCCTTCTGTATCTGGCCGATAAGGGTAGAACTGGCGGTCTTTATAAAGACATTTATCTTTATTGTTTTTCGAGGACTGTCCAGGAAGGCCTCTATCGTTTCGGGTTTTCCCGAGTTTTCATATTGGAATACAAGCTGGCCCACATAGGTTCTTCCGGGAATTATATCCGTTGCTTTTCCAGTAGCGAGGTCAACCTTTCTGGTATAGTCCCCCATAGTAAGGAGGGCATATCCATCAGCGACAGAGAAGTCGTTCCCTTCAGTATAGGTGGTAAGGACTTCCCCGGTTTCAGAATCCTTTTCGATAAGGCTGTTCCCCTTATATGTATACATTTCGGTGCTGACCGGTACGGGGTTTTCTTCGTCTGGAACCCTGTTAAAGGCTTCATTGTCGTTGTTAAAGGCTTTATTGATGCCCTTAATAAAGGTTACGATAGACTGAGAGCCCCCGACAATGTCTGTGCCCTTTGCCCAGTTTGGATCCTCAGGCCCGATAACCTTTTCTTTATAGAGCCGCAGCTGTTCGAGCCGGGTTTGGAGTCCATCAATGGCCTTTAGGATAGCCGGTTCCAGAATTGCTCCATCTTCGGTGGTGCTGGCGATAATGGTCATCACCGTAATGCCCGTAAAGTTCTCGTTCAGATATTCAGAAGCGGTCCGGACTTCGCTCCCCTTCTTAAAGGAGTTAATGGTGTTTGTTTCAAATTTTACTTTGGGAATAAAGATTGTCAGGAAGGCAATTAAAAGAAGCCCTATTCCCACAGTAGTTTTCGGATGGTGAACGACACTCGAACCCAAAGCGCCCAGTGTTTCCGCTAAGCGCCCCTTAGGTTCGGTTGAACGATGAAAGGCCCGTTTGGGTGTCCGCAGTACCACCATGATAGCCGGTGTAAGGGTCAGGCTGAGTACCAGGGCAAAGAGGATACCTAAGGCTGAGAGTATTCCAAACATCCTGAGGGCATCGATCCGCGAGAGAGCCAGGGACATAAAACCGATAAAGGTTGTTGCTCCGGCGAGGAACACGGGGAGTGCTACATGGGTAATAGTTTCTTCGATGGCGGTCTTCTTATCGCCGGTTTTCCCCAGTTCTTCATAGTACCGGTTAATAACATGGATCGTGTAGGCCGTACCTACGGCAATCAGGATGATGGGAAGCACCATGGTTGCGTTGGAAATTGCCTGATTCAACCAGCCCATAAGGCCCATGGCCCAGATAACGGAGATAATGACGTTTCCCAGGGGCAGCAGAACTCCCCGTAAAGATCGGAAGTTCAGGTACAGGACCAGGATAATGATGAGGATAACGATGGGGAACAGCAGGGACAGGTCCTGTACGAGGAGCCGTGTAACAATGCCACTGACTGCCCGGGAACCGGAAATATAGGTTTTTCCGTCGGTTTTATTATCCAGTAGAGGCAATGTTGCGCTTATACGATCATAAAAAGGAATCCCCTTTTCGGCAAAAGAAACTTTGCCGGTCTTCTGGTCCATCTCTTTTACAAGGACGGAAAGATTTGCCAGCAAGGCCTTATGGTCCGCATCAGCAGAGGGTACCACCACAATGGTTAAAAGGCCCTTTTTAGATAACTTTACAGCATCTGTCGCATAAACCGATGCAAGGGTGAACCGTTCTTCATCGCTGGAACCAGTTAATACGGCAGCAACCCCTTCGGTCTGGGCAATCTTTGCTGTAACCTCATCCCCTTGCTTTTCATCAATCTGGATAAGATAGCGGGGAACCGGTGTGGTATCCAGGTTTTCCTTAAGGGTGATGATGAGGGCGGTAGATTTTCCATCCTTACCGATTTAAGAATGATGTGGCTTACCATACGGCTAAGCTCCGCTGGTGGCATATTTTTAATCCCCGGCATGTTGGAGTGGAGCAGCACTCCGCTTAACATGCTGAGAATCAGGGTTCCCATGGTCATAGGATCCATATTGATGAAAACACCGGCGCTGATGCCTTCCTGGATAAACTGCATAATGGTTTTGGGAATAGCTGCAGATTTCTGGCGGATCTGGTCCTTTTCTGCCGACCCAGGCAGCAGTTCCAGGAGGTTGTTGATATGGTGTTCCAGGTAAAAATAACCCGGTTCTACCCGTCCCTGGATTACATAATATTCCAGCAGTTTCTGCAGCCGTATCCAATGGTTGTCGGTGGTGTTTATCAATATGTTCTGGATTTCCTTATTCGCCCGTTCCAGATACTGAAGGGTGAGATGGATAAGGATGTCATCTTTGTTTTTAAAATAGTGGTAGAGGGCAGGCTTTGTGAGTCCGAGCCGGCGGGCAAGCTTTTCTACAGTAAGGCCTTAGAACCCTTCGGTGGCACAGATCTCCAGAGCAGTATGAAGTATCCGTTGTTTTGTTTCGTTGTACTGTTCTTCGGAAAAGGCCCGCATGATTACTCCCTTATATTAATTTAACATGTGTTAAATTAATAATTAGTGTTAATAAGGTCAAGGAAAATCATGGCTTTTTTAGGAAAATTGCATTCTATGATAATTTACATCCTGTAAGAAATAACTTGTCTAAATTCCCATTTTTGGCTTACTATTGGTTCCAAGGAGTGTATATGGGACTACTGTATAATGTGCCTAACGCAGCGACCTGGGGGATTGGGATTTTTATTCTCTTTGCCCTCATGGCCTTTAATGAACTGGGGCGCACCACCAAATGGGGTGGGCTTGTTCTTTTCTTTTTTGTACCCCTTTTTTTAACCCTCTTTGTCTGGCCAAAAACGAATGCGCCAGGAAATGAATATGGTACCGGGACCTGGTTTGTCTGGGTCAAAACCTATTCTGCCCTTGCCGGGGCTCTTGGTTTCTGGGCTATCCGTTTTATACCAGGGCTTGCAAAAAAGAAATGGGCTCTTCTCTTTCCGCCACTGATTCTCGCTTTGAATATTCTGGAAGCGGTAATCCGGGATTTCCAGGTCTTTTCATTCGGGCTTTGGAATGGGGGTCATGTGGATAACCTGTGGCTCATGTCAGGGCCCTGGAATATTATGAATGGTATTGCAGGTATTCTTAACATCATTACCATCTGTGGATGGGCAGGGATTTTTATATCAAAGGATCCTTCTAAGGACATGATATGGCCCGATATGATCTGGGCCTGGATTATCGCCTACGATCTGTGGAACTTTGCCTATGTCTACAACTGTATTGCAGACCATTCCTTTTATGCGGGTCTGCTCCTGCTCCTGTCCTGTACGATCCCGGCCTTCTTTATAAAGAAGGGTGCCTGGCTCCAGCATCGGGCAGCCACATTAAGCCTCTGGGCAATGTTTGTCATGACTGTACCAGCCTTTGTGGATCGAATGGTTCCCGTTCCCACAACCCATAATCCAAAAGCCTTCTTTGTCGTAAGTCTTTTGGCGTTACTTTCTAATGTTGCTTTAGCAATATATCAGTTTAGAAAAATAATTACCAAAAAACTCAATCCACTTAAGGATGAACTGTATAGTGACACCGGAGTGTATCAGAAGATAATTGCTGAAAACCGGTAAGCAGGACAGTATGGCCTTGGCAATGAGGGCCATACTTCTGGTATGATAGACCCATGTCACAGCTGCAATTGGACCTGGGCGAAGAAAACCCCGCATATCTGAACGAACAGCTTATCACCTATATCGGGAACAAACGGGCCCTGCTTCATTTTATCGAGCAGGGTCTGCGTCTGGTCTGCCAACGGCTCGGAAAAGAAAAGCTTACTACCTTCGATGTATTTTCCGGGAGCGGGGTGGTGGCCCGTTTCCTTAAGCGTTACTCAGCGCGGCTTTTTGTAAATGATATAGAAACCTATTCGCATATTATAAATACCTGTTATCTTGCAAATACCAGTGCCCTGGACCTCCCAGCCCTTGAACACTGGTATGGCTGGTTACAAGCCCGGCTCACTGAAGATGCCCTGGTTCCGGGCTTTATCAGCGAGCTCTATGCTCCCCGGGATATGCACCATATTCAACCGGGGGAGCGCTGTTTTTATACACCCCGAAATGCCCGGTATATTGATACGGCCCGCAGTCTCATTGCCCAGATGCCTGAGCAGTACCAGGCCTTTTTTATTGCCCCCCTTCTGGCTGAGGCTTCGGTACATGCAAATACTGCGGGGGTGTTTAAGGGGTTTTATAAAAACAGAGAAACCGGCACCGGCCAATTCGGCGGCAGAAACCGGGATGCGCTGAAACGGATCCTGGGGGACATCCACATCTCCATGCCCCTATTCAGCAACTTTGAATCGGATGTAACCATTTTTAAAGAGGATGCCAACAGTCTTGTTTCTTATATTGATGAAGTGGACCTGGCCTATATCGACCCGCCCTACAATCAGCATCCCTACGGGTCAAATTACTTTATGCTGAACCTTATTGCAGAATACCGGCGGCCCGAAACTGTGAGCCCCGTGTCGGGTATTCCAGAAAACTGGCAACGTTCGGCCTACAATAAGCGGCAGGAGGCTTACCATGCGTTTCGGGACCTGACCGAGCGCATTAAGGCAAAATACATCCTCATTTCTTTTAATTCCGAGGGCTTTATTTCCCAGCCAGAGATGGTCTCATTACTCGAAAATGTCGGCCCCACCCAGGTACTCGAAACCCGGTACAATACCTTCCGAGGCAGCAGAAACCTGAAAAACCGGCCGGTCCACGTTAAGGAATATCTGTACCTGGTGGAAAAACGCTAGGGACACAGTTCCAGTATCATAGCCGACTTTTCTGGTATGGTGATGTGGCCGCTCAATTCCGGACCACCCCCTTTATCCCAGGTTTCTGCGGTGGCACTGTTCGCAAGGAGCCGCCAGCGGTCACCAGGAAGGGTGAGCGTTGCTGTTTCTTTCCGGCTGTTGGCTGCAATCAGTACAACAGCCGGACCGACCCCTGGGAGACGTTCATCAATCTGCCATGCAAGGAGTCCCTCTGAGTCTGTAACAAAGGAAATGGCCCTGCGGATGGCGTCTCCGTTGTCGAGCCTGAAAGCTGGACGGTTTTTTCTCAGCTTGATGAGGTACCGGACGTAGTTCACGGTGGCACTTTCCCGATCTGCCCGTTCCCAATCGAGGCCGTTTAATACATCTCCGGCCTTATAGGAGTCATGGGAGAATTGCCGCTTTGTAACGGGGTCGGTCACGCATTTATCGATACCGCCGGTCCGCAGCCATGCTTCCGGTACTTCCTTGGTCCGTAAAAACTCCATGCCCGCGTGCAGGACCGGAATCCCCTGGCTGGTAAGAAGCAGGGTAAGGGCGAGCCGCTGAAGCCGGCTGTAGTAGGCCATATCTCTGCCCGGTTCAACGAGCTGGAGTTTATCAAAGAGGGTCAGATTGTCATGAACTTCCAGATAGTTGATGGATGAACAGCTCCGGTCTGTCCATGGTTCACCCCGGGCGGTGCCGCTGACCTCCCGGTTGTGCACCTGATGGTGATGGACAGCTCCCACAAGGCCGAATTTTACGCTTTCTTTGTTACGCCCATCGTGGATCCAGCCGGGCCCTGATGCATCAAATACGGAACCCTTAAGGCCGTCCCGGAAGGCATCGTTGAACATGCCGTAGTCGGGCAGTTTGTGAACAGCCAGCTGGCTTGCCATTTCGAGCCTTGCCTTATGGCTCTTTTTTCCCTTTCCCTTCCCCTGATTGCCTCCGTACATATTCCAGCCTTCTCCATAGAGGAGCAGGTCCGGTTTTATCGTTTTAAGTTCAGATGCGATAGCCTCCATGGTATCCACATCGTGAAGGCCCATGAGATCAAAGCGGAACCC
>ERZ795052.5304-NODE-5304-length-12653-cov-3.579060_pt1 | contig 12653 bp, 22 predicted proteins | sample MGYA00375136_ERZ795052 | MGnify/ENA primary metagenome ERZ795052 (study PRJEB30181, sample SAMN05720156) | activated sludge metagenome | isolation source: Anaerobic digester | place: Japan | collected 2015-05-26 ... | reverse complement strand
TTCTTTCCCCAATAGCGCCAGGTCTTAGTGCCGCCTCCTATGGTGGGACATTTGATGCCTTCTTTGTCCTGTCGCCTGATTTCATCTGGAGGTAGGCCGCTTAGTCCACTGGCAGTCAGAGAGTGGACATCCTTGCCAGATTCGAATGCTTCGATCATTTCAGGCACAGGGCCTACATAGGCCACGATTCTGTTCTCTGCTTGGCCCAGGTCTATGTTGTAACCAGCATAGCCTTCGTCGAATAGGAGGAATTTTCTGGCAGAATCTGGTTGGTTCTGGAGATTCATCCCAGTGTCGAAGATTGTCTTACTGCTAGAAAGACGACCAGTGGCTGCGCCTACGGCATTGTAGGCACACCGAAGGCGGCCGTCTGGGTCGAGCTTGGCTGTGAGATAGCGACTATGCAGTGTGTGCAGTGCTGTGTAGTCACGTAGGATCTGGGCTTCGGAGTAGCCTTGTCTTGCGATGCGCATTAGGGCGTCATCATCTGTGCGTGGTTTGTGGGTTTTCTTGTTTATGTATGGTTTCAGACCCAGGTCGCCGTAGAAGTATTCTTTGATCTGCTTCTCACTCTGGATATTTATTTCCTTGCCTGTCTTTGTGTAGAAGACATTGCGGAGTTCTTCCATCTCCCTGAGCACCGCCTGAGCAGCCAGCTCACGTCCGGAGATGTCAACTCGAACACCACGAGCCTGCATGCAAAGCAGTGGTTCGATGATGGAGAATTTTCTATTCACTGTGTCTATGTTCTTCTGATGCTCAGCTATTTGAATTGCTGGCCCCCAGATGTTAGCTGTGGCTATGACATCTTTCGCATTGTATTCCCAGTGCTGTGTCCAGGAATGCGTCAGGCGACTCCACTTCTTGCCCTCGTCTTTGTAATAAGGAATCCGGGTGTAGATGGAGGTAGTGAAGTCTAGTCCTTTGCGAAAGTCTGGAAAGATAATAGCCTGGACAATCATTGTGTCTACAATGTTTACAGTACGTATTCCATGGCGATAGTTCAGAAACGAGGCATCGAACATAAAGTTGTGCCCTCGCTTTGTGATCGCAGGGCTCTCGAGGATTTCTGTCAGGAGTTTCCATATGTCTGCCTCTTGGTCTGGGTTCCAGTAGTCACCGTGTTCATCCACGAAGGGGATGCACATGGCCTCGATTCCGTCGAAGGATAGCGCTATGCAGCTTACTTCTTCTCGTAGTACTTCGATGTCAACGTCTACGATTGGATACGAGCGCCATTGTTTTAGGAAGAGACTGGCGTCCGTGAAAGTTGGTGCTGTGCGGAGGATCATGACAGGAAGTCTCAGGTCTGGGAATAGGGATTCTTCCTTTGCTCTCTTCATATCATTAATTATGATGTAGCGCCAGGTATACATGCCACGAGGGGGGAGGATCGCAGCAGGGTGGATTGTGGGGATTACTTTCTTTCCAGGCACCAGTGTGCTCTCGAGAATAGAACCACGCCACTTGTGGATTCCCTGCTTGCCTGTGAGGATGAAGAGAGGCACCGCACCAGTGGCTATCACCACGTTGGCTTTTGATTCGCTTAGTTCCTGGCGGAGGATCTCTATGTGTTCCTCTGCCTCTGAGGTAATGCGAGGGATTTTCTTGGATAGGTCTATGAATAGCGAGATGTCATTATTATGCGGCCTGGCTTTTATTACGTTGGTTATGTAGAGTTCCCCACGAGTGATGCCTGCACCATGGAGAAGGCGGTTCAGTTCATCTCCAGCGGCACCTTGAAATGGCCGTTGCGTTCTGGCTTCTTTCTCTCCCCACGCTTCACCAACGAGAGCTATGTTGGCTGCTAGGTCTCCTTCTGCACCCAGGAAGCGTGGGGTTTCTTTTGCTTGTAGATAGGTCATCGTGTAGCTCCATCTTCTTTATGGGTAGTCTTCCTAATCCTTCCCTCCCATCCGGGCCACAGTGCCTTCGCTGCCTTGTCTAGGCAGATTCTGTAATCTTCGTAGTGTTCCTGGCCACAGATCTCGAAGCAGATTCTTGAGCGGATTCCTTCTGCTTTGGATGGTTGAATGCTGTAGCAGCCATATTTGCAGTGGTAGATCATGATATCTGGAGCGAATCTATTGTGGCCCTTACCACGGAAGGCTATGTTGCATCTTCTCAAATCCAGACGGTCGTCGTTTATGTAGATTCTCTTATAGCCTCCGTGATGGCCGTAGATTATCTCTGCCAGACTTTTGTACTGCTGATATGCAACAGCGGTAATGACTTCTCGTTTACCACGATAAGCGCCCCAGAAGAAGTCATATTTGTAGAGCTGCTTATCTTCGTAGTCTGCGTCATCAACCAAGACCTTGCGGCCATCTCGGAGGGTTAGTTCTGCCATGGTGTGGTTCCTTAGAGATCTATGCGACTGATTAGGAATCTTAGTGAATTGTTGATGCAGGCTATGGAATAGAATACAGAGTACAGCGTGTTAGCCGGGGGAGATTCTGCCTCTCGGGTAAGTGAATCACCCGCAGATGGTTCTGCTGTGGTCTCTACTGGACGGAGTACATGCGCTAGCTTTTCGTTGAGGGTTGTTATGTTAATATTCACATTATCAATCTCATCTTGGATGAAGCTGATGTTTGCGTAGATTCCACTTACATCTTTCTTCTTCAGTTCCATCTGTTCCATGGCACACTCCATTTAATTATTGAACACAGTTATGCACGGTTCCCTACCAGCTTTGTCACATGCTAGGCAGTACCAATAGACCAAACCAACATACCAACCCCAACGGAGGAGCTTGGTGCCGCAGGTTTTACACACTGGAATTTTCTGTTCCATCTTGTAGAAGCTCTCCTGCCTGGATCATGAAGGAGTCTTTGAATGCGTCTGAGATTTCATAACCGAAGGCATTCATTTTCATCCTATAAGCAGCGAGAATAGTCTTTCCGCTGCCTAGGAATGGGATCATTATAGTGGCACCTTCCCAGCAGAATGTGCTGAGGATTTCCATCATCAGCTCGATGGGTCGTTCAGTTGGATGGACCTTCTTTGCAGCAGGGACTGGGCTGTAGGAGAAGATATTAGTCCTCCCTTGGCGAATGATGGTAGGCTCACCCTTTGAGAAGTAGTAGAATTCCTCACACGCATTTGCCAGGTATTTCTCGGGTCTCTTACATTGGCCCGTAGGCTTGATCCATTTACCAGTCAAGCGTGTTGTGAAGAAGCCTTGTTCGGTTATTAGGTTATACACTGTCTCCGCCCACGGCTCTGGTCCGAACCAGATGATGCCCCAGCTGTTGTTGGTCATAGTGCGATAGCATTCCTTCAGCGTGGCCCTGAGGAATTGGATGTAGTCTCGTATTGAGATCTCATTGTAGTCATCTGGGTTGTAGGAGAATTCATAGTTCATCTTCGATTCCTGGAGTGCAATAGCATACGGTGGGTCTATCTCCACAAAATCAATCGTGCAGTCTTCGACGTTCTTGACCCCGGAGAAGAAGTCACAGATGAGATAGCGATCTACCAGATTCTTCAACTTATCCTGACCCTCTCCCATTCGCTGCTTCACACGAGAGGCTAGCTCGCCACGCAGTACAGCTTCGCCTACCTTATTGAGCACACGCCTTGCTTCAGCCTTAGTCTTGCATCCGCTGAAGATCTCTGGCATGGCCTCTACTGCCTTGGCCAGTCGGACGTCTAGGCTCAGTGTGGCCGGGCTGATGTCTAGCTCAGCTGCTACTGCATTCAGAGAGACTCCATCGCTCATCGAGGTGAGCTTGATGCCGTCTTTCTCTTGGCGGAGTTCCAGGATGCGTTTCTTCAGAGCTGTTTCTTCTTCCCACCCGAAGTTCTTCCGCATGGCGTTCTCTTCCCATTCGATCTCGGCGAGTTCGAGTGGAGAGAGTGGCCTCTCGACGACCATACACAGACAGGTTTCCCAGCCTAGCTCCTGTATTGCCCGAAGTCGTCTGCCACCGGCCAGGAGTAGGTACTTTCCATCTTCTGCTGTCTGGATGATTAGGTTCTGCAATTGGCCACGTTCGTTGAGGGAGCAGGCTAGTTCCTTGAGATTGCCATAGTCCTGTCGGAATCTGTCTCCCATGCTGATCTGTGCTGTGGGTACCTCTTCGATTCTAGCTCCCAGCCTAACTGCCTTGCTGCCAAGTTTGGTCTCTTTCATTGTCCCTCCATGTCTTTCAGTAGTTCTGCCAGCTCATCCTTGGATAGCTCAGGCAGCATGGATTCGAGAAGTTTCTGCTCAGCAGTGACCCGGCGGCTCCGCTTCTGGGTGCCTGTCTTAGGTTGCTGCTCTTTATCAAATTGCTTAGGCTTTGCAGTTTTTCTGCTCACCCTGATGTTGTGCAGATGTTCTCTCAGCTCTGCATCTGTCATCTCACTGATGGACTTATTGCCCGTTAGTAGGGCTATGTCTTCTAATCTAGCCATGTCACTACTCCCTCCTCCCAAATAGTGTGAGTCTGCCATCGAGGATGAGGGCAGCGACTACCAGGCCCTCTTCTTCTATCGCACTGACTAGTTGTTCTATCACATTGCGCAGGAGACTGTTGCGATAGCCCCACGGGATGGCCTTCTGGGTGCGCCTCAGGAGATCTTCTCCTACATCTATTTGTATCCTAGTGTTCTCTGCCACGCCCTTTCTCCTCAACAATTGGCACAGCTCTTTTTCAGTTCAATCCAGATCATCTCAGCACCGCAGTGGGGACAGATTATGTCTAGATCTGCATACTCGCTCGGTGCCAGATATCTGTGGCCGCATTCTTCATTGGTACAGGTCATTCTGCCCATCAGTGTCTCCAAGAGAGGCAGGCCAGCCATTAGAGGCCAGCCTGCCACTGTGTTTAATTAATGAATGGAGTTGCCGGGGTGTTAGCGGCGTGGCATGTAGCCATTGTATTTCACCTTATTCTGCTCTCCGTAGCCCTTGCCGTCGTCTTGTGGACCGGACAAGAGTACCCAGCCCTCACGATTGAGCATGCCTGTCGGCTCGGCCTCATCAATGGCGTAGCCACCGGGTTTCATAGGATCCATGCCGAAGCACTTGTAGAATGCAGTGAGCTTCAGTATGTTCCTGTTCTCTTCCCGCTCATTACGACCAGCGCCGGGGAGGTTGAAGATGTCACTGCAATCACGAGCGTAGGGATCGTCTACGAATTCGTAGCGGACGAACATGTAGCCCTTCTCAGTGTCAGCTTTGACCTGGATGACCCGGAGTTTGTACTCACCTTCGGCTACGCAGTGTTCGGGTCGGACGTCTGTTGCTACCTGGCTAATGTCGAGAAAACTCATTGCGGTTCCTTTCTTTCTGTTTAGTTCAGTTCCTTCTAGCTCCCTAATGTCTTCCAGGAATCCTTCAGTGTCCCATTTAGTTACTCCTCCTTTCTCAACCATGGGATCTCCTTATGTTGTGGGTTAAGGCCAGCCTTTGTCAGAAGAGCCATGATGTCTGGCTCTTCACGCAAGGCGAAGACATCTCTGCCGAAGCGAGTCCTGGCTTCGATGCCTTCATATGGTTGGGTGTAGAGGGTGTAGATCATACCTCGTGCGCCTTCTTCTACTCGCATATGGTAGATCTCTTCGAACATCCTGGGAATGCGAATAGCCAGCTTGCCAGTGGTGTATAGGCCACGGGAGATTACTTGGCCCTGCTTGTTCTTCTTATCTTCCAGATGGCCGGTTACTATAATATCACACGGCAGGGTTAGGATGGCTGTTAGCACATTCTTGATGATGTTCATCTGGAGTGGATAGTCATTTTCCTGGGGGATTCGTAGGAGATCTGTCTTAATGGGTGCAATTTTTACCCCACGATCTGCCTTTCTTACAAGACCCTTCAGGACTATATTCATCACGGCCTCGCTGAACATGCTCAATGAGTCAAGTGCATAGGTTCCGAAGTGGTGAAAGTAATTCGTATTTCTCCGCTTCTCAAACTCCATGTCCCACAGCTCGAAGGCTGCTGGGTCGGTAGGATCTTCACGCTCATAGCGTGTATCTGCAATGATCCATCCTTCGTTAATTCCCCTGCGAATTGTCTCAGTGCCGTTAGGATCGAACGAATCAACATGGATTGGTCTCCTACATGTTTCGATCAGTCGAGTTTTTCCACTCCCACTATGGCCCAGGACCAGCGCACTGATGAAACGCTCACTGGTTTGGGTCTTGTACATTTCTTGGAGTTGTGAGACTTCTTTTCTTATTTCCAGCTCATCCATTGGTTTCTCCTATGTGATATTCATGGTGTGAGATACTTCTCTTCTCCTGGGGTCCCATAGGTCAAGCTTGAAGCCAGGGGGTGGGATCTCTGCGTCTGCATACAGGAGAGGATTCTGCCAGCTGGTGCAGAAGTTGTGGTAGATGCATAGGTTGTTATATTTAGTACAGCTCTCTGTATTGCGTGGGAAGGAGAGCATCAGTCTGCTGTGGTTGTTCTTCTCCTCTCGAAATTCGTCTAGGTCCTCTTCTATTCTGTCTATGAGCTGGTTCACTTCTGAAAGCCACAGATCCATCTGGGAGTCTGTCTTCAGGATGAGATAGCGTCCGAAGTCTGGATTGGTCTTCTGGAACTGGGCACCATTTATGTAGACACCAATAGCATCTGTGCCGTACATGCACTTCAGGACGTGTGTGTAGATGAAGACTTGCATCTTCAGAGACCAGTCGTCTAACCAGGTGCCTTTCATAGTTTTGGTAGTCTTATGTTCGAGACTGAAATAGCGTCCTGCGTATGGACCAGAGATATACTGGAGAATGGAATCTGTTTTGAAATAGACCACTCGTGAGTAGCCTATAGATACGCTACCTCCTATCTCTGTATACAGCGTGCGGAACATAGACTCATCGCCGGCGAACTTTCTCACATATCGCTGGAGCATATCGAGAGCGAAATCTGGTGTCTTTGGATAGCGCAGGTCATCGCTCATTTCATCGAAGTGGGTTCTGTAATGGTTGAGAAGACGACCGTAGGCTAGGATTACTGAATCCTTTGTGTAGCCATACAGTAGAAGAGTCTCCATCGCCTTATGCCAGGCTTCTCCAAATTCCTGGTGCACGTTTGGTTCTTCGATTCGCCATCCTAGAATATGCTGAAAGAAATAGTATCTGGGACAGCGCATGTAGTTCTGGAGTTTTGTAGCATCGTGGATGTTGTAGTTCTCATTGTCCAGGTTCATAAGGCACCACCTTTATGAAGTCTGCTAGGTCATCATAGTTATGCGTTGTGGAGGAGGCCATCTTCAGCATACGTCTAGCCTTGTGCTGGTCATCAGTGGTCAGGCTCAGGTGGATATAGTATAAGAGACCACCCCATCTCTTAGTTACATTGAGAAATGCTCCCCAGATTGTGTCGTCTATTTCATTCTCTGGAACCCCATTATCTTCGAGTGCTGTCTGAAGTCCTTTGTAGAACTTGACGCGAAGGTCGTGGTCCTTTATTACTGAGAAGCATAGTGCCACTAAGATCTCCATGCTATCATCTGGCAGCTGGCCTTTCCAGTCCTTTTCGACCAGATTCACTACTATTTTGAAGAACTCCTTGTCGCTAAGAATCCTCACATCTTGCAGGATTTCCTCTTCAGACCTCATCAGATTCATGGCCTTTCCTTTCTAGTAGTTCATCTACATTTAGTGTCTGCTTGATGTATCTCCCCTGGCCACGCTGCTTCTTGAATAGCAGCAAGTTCAACCTTCCATGTTTCCGTGCGAACACTGCAGCTGCCACCACATTCAGCATGGGTAGGCCTGTTTGGAGGATTAGATCATCAGGGCTGGAGCCTTCTAGACTCCGACAGATCTGCCTATAAGCAGCGTTCACACGGTAGGGCTTTACTTCTCCCTCGGTGAGGTAGACTATCTCTTCACCATAGTCTAGAGCTGGGGAGAAGTCATGCCCACTTCTATTTACGCAATATATTTTAGGCATTGGTTCTCCTTTGTTTAATAATTAAATGGACTCATGTTGTTCAGGATTAGATCTGTCTCAAGATTCACCCTCCCATGACGTGGGACTCGATACTTCGAGAGATGCTGGTAGGAAACTACCACATATTTGCCCATCAGTTCTTCTCTCTTCTGCCACCACTCTCGCTTCTTCTCATGCGTGGTAGCTCCACAGCTCACTTTGAACGTGGCTCCAGAGTCTGGGTCACTGGGATTGGTGCAGTATAGAGCCCCAGTCATCCCTTTGGGTGTTCCATCTTTGGAGATCTCTTCGGCCACGCCTGTGATTTGGTAGATATCCCTACGACCAGGCTTGAATTTCATCATGTAGGGGCTGCGATATTCTTTGTCTAGGTGTCTCTTGTATAGCGCACCTGGGTGTCGGAGGATGATTCCTTCATACCCATCATAGGTCCATCTGGAGATTAGTTCTTCTATCCTGTCCGGAGTGATGTGCATGGTGGGGACTATCTTCACATGGGGAAGCTCATGGTGGCGGGTTAGGAGTTCTAGTCTGTGTTCCTGATCCAGCGTTGGAGCTATGATGTCGAACAGGTGGAGTTGCATTTCAGCGTAGTCGCTATGCAGATTCGCAGTGCGGCCTACGATGCTGTGAATTGTAGGGAAGTCCATTCCGTGCACATAGAGTTCGCCATCTAGCTCCACCGAGGGTCCCCTGTAAAATCTGGCCAGTTCCTCATTAATATGTGGAACGCTCAGGATTTCGTTACCTTCACTGCTCAGGAGCCGGGCTTGTTTGTTCTCTATGATAGCTCGACATCTTTCCCCATCGAGTTTTGGTTGGGCTATGATGAAATTAGTGGTAGTCATCCACTTGCTTAGCCTCGATTCTTCGTAGGGATAACAAAGTGCAATCCCTTTTCGTCTGCTCATATGGTATCTCCAACCTTTCGGTGCGTTTTTAGGGTTAAAAAGAGACGCCTACCTGTGTTGGCTAGGCGTCTCGTTGGAGTTTTACTTCCTGGCCTGCCGCTCTTTGATCTTCTGAATGATAGCCAGCTGCTGCTCCGGAGGCAACTTGGCGAAGTTAGCCAGGATAGCAGCTTCGGGGTCTTTGGCCCGCGCAGCAGAGGCCCCAGGCTTCCAGCCTTCCAGAGTGCCGCCGCTTCTGAGAATGCTCTGAGCACGGATTATCATGCTCTGCTTAGCGTTAGTGTAGACTACGTCCTTCCCGAAGAGAGCGACCATCTGATCGAGGTCGTCTCCGAAATCGTACTCCTCCGTCTTCTCGAAGGAGCCGTCACTCGTCTTTCCAGTGATTTTCATGAGAGCCATGCTTTTCCCTTTCTTGTGCGTGTTAGTTCCTGATGCCCACTCCATTCAACCATTGAATGGAGTTATGATAAGCTAGCTATTCGTTATCACCTCCCTTCACGATGCACCACCGTGGCACATTTGTTTTCAGTTGTCAAGCACTCTTTGTGTCACGTTTTACGCTGATCAGTGCTTGGAGTCTGTCTTCATAACGCTCTCTGATTCTGTTACTCTGGTTTCCATATGTTGAGAGTGCGTTGTATAGGCTCTGGTTTTCTTCTTCCAATTGGCTCACATAGTTGAAGAGCCAATCTAGGGATTCTCTTATCTGCTTTATAGTAGGCCTACACCCTCCCTGTGGTTTATTCTCAGGCCCACTGTGGTGTTCTCGTATTGCATAGCGGCCTTCTGCATCCTTCGCAATGTGTCCATATCTCATGAGGCTGCCTAGCAGCTGGCCAGTGTTGCTGATGTCGAGAAACTCTTCGATGTCCTGCTTGGTTAGAGGACCATAGTCTGCCAGCAGTTTGAGGACTGCTTGGGGTCTCTTCTTACTATCTGTTGCGCTCATTCTCTCAGTCATCTTAGTCTCCTATATTGGATAGGCTAGCACAGCTATCAGCCAGAAGCCAATAGCTATGAGAGTTGAGACTAGGCTTCCGTCTCTTATAGCATGGACTGTGAATGGGACAGAAGCTACTATGCACAGGATGGTTTCTGTCATATGGTCACTCCATGCTTAGAGTACTCACCAATAGGACAATCCCCGATCTCATGACGGTGCAGACGCAGGCGGTCCTGTGCATCTGGACGTATGCACCATGTGAGGATTGATTTGTTAGGTCTCTTGGTCATAAGGAAGTGGATGCTCTTATTTGGATTGTAGAAGAAATCCCTACGTGGGTCACAGAAATATTCCCACTCTCTCAGCTCCAGATCTTTGCTGGGATGGTGGCTCATGTGGTAGGTGTTCTGTATTACACTGTGCACCACATGGTATGCCTCACACAGTTTGCGATGTGGAGACATTCCGATGGTCTTATTGATGGCTTCTAGCCCCTTCTTTATTTCATCTAGCCTACTCATCTCACGCCTCCGTTCCATGTAGTCTGGCCTGCACACTTTCCAGGAGTTCTTCCAGCCTCTCTGTGGGGAGAAGCTCTAGCTTCTTCACCACCACATCAATGGGCATGTTTTCTAGGTCTTCGCTCTTTCCCTTCGCACTCTCCCCAGGCTTAGCTTTGTATACTTTAGTGAGAAGCCTCTCTATATGCCACTTGCGCTTGTACTTTGCCATTATTTCCCTGTCGAGCGCTGCCAGCTCTGCGTGCTTCTCTCGATATGCAGAGAGAAGATGCCCTAGGTCGCTATTTAGTTTCGCTAGCTCGTTCTTCATTTGCCACTCCATTTATGATTTGAACGCAGTGTGGATTTCCCTCTTCAGCATCTCCAGCTGATCCTTCATGCTCTGCTCAGCTGGCTCTTGCTCTTCAGCAAGTTGCAGCTGCTGCACCTCCGCGGTCTGCAGAGCAAGCCTGGTGGCCCGGGCAGAGAGGCTCCGCTTGCCAGGGCTTATTCCTAGTCCTTCGAGAATTGCTAGTGCATCTTCCTGGCTGGTTATTCTCGACACTTCTCCACTGGAGACCGCAAGGTTCGCCACCGTCTCGATGGCGGTGGCTACAATTTCACTCTTACTGCGTGGCGGCCACTTCCTGCTTGACATCCAGAGCGCCAGCTCGGCCACCCGGCATAGGTCCACACGGCCTTCGATTGGGATGGTCTTCATCCTCGTCCTCCCTTCCCACGCATACTATGCGTGATGCGCCAGGGTCTTCTATGCTTACTGGTTCCAGCCCAGTACTTCCTCAGATCACTAGTCCATGCCCAGCGATAGACTTTTCTGGCCCTGCTCTTTTCTATGAGCCTATCCACGAAGGACTTTCCACCCCACAGAGGCACCACGAATCCTAGGGCCATAGCCCTACCCAGTGCCTCAGTGAGAGCGCTAGGTATGCCTTCGAGATAGCTATGGAGAGCTAAGCATAGTCCGGATGTGTAGTCCCTGCCCTCATCTCCGAACCGTGCTACTACTGTAGAGATCTCCTTGTGTCCCCCAGAGCCTTGGCACACGTAGAGATCATGTTCTTTGTATCTTCCTAGGAAGACACACACAGAGCAATTATGAATGTAACGTGGTTTCATCTCTGCTCCTTTCTGTTAGTTAATCATCCTAGCCAAGAGCACTGAGATCACAAGTCCCAGTGCGTGGACTGCCACTGCTAGAAGTGCGTACTTTTCCATGGTTCCTCCTAGATCTACAACATCGGTCTTTCCATTTCCTTGATACCCTGCACAATGTGCAGAGCGAGTGTCACGTAGTGGTTAAGCTGCTCTTCTGTGGGCTTCTCCTCGTTATTAAGATCACGAATGTATTGGAGAGTGTCACAGAAACTGCAGGATCCATAGCAAATTCTGACGTACCAATATCTGTAGGGCTGATATCCACAGGCTCCTATTACATAGACCAATGTCCCTTGGTACTCTCCATCATCTATTTCGTGAATCCTATCCGGACATGGAGAGCCATATCCTCCATCGCTGATGATAGTAACAACCCCCTCTACAATGTCATAATAACGCCGTGGAGGTGTTGTAGCGAAGGCTTCTCGAAGCTCCTGCTTCCTGGCCATGAAGCTGTCTACGAATTCCTTAATCATTTGTAGTCCTTTCTGGACCACTGCATTTAAGACCAAAATGCAGTGGCCCAGCGTGAGTTTTGTTAGTTATAGATAGTCAGTTCTCTTATCCGTACACCTTGACGTAGGCATTCTCAATTCTCTTGTAGAGCTGCCCCATGCCTACTCCGAAGGCAACTCCATGTTCTAGCATGCAGCTCTCACAGAGAACTGCCCACGCTCCTACCCTGGGAAGTCGCACGTCACCTAGGTAGGTGCCACATTCTGCTCCACAGAGGTTGCACCTAGTGTCCCCTAGCCATTTTACTTCTCTGTCTTTCATTATGTCCTCCAAGTAATCATGTTAGCACTGGATAGCCTTCTCGGCTACTGTCCTATCAAACTCCATTAGATCACCTCCTTTCTCCATTCACGCCCCATGATACCATACAATCCCGTAGGTGTCAAGCACTCTTTGCGCACAATGCACACATTGCGCACAATGTCAGCCAAATCAACATTGTCGAACATGTATCCACCCCCGGTCGTGGATGGCTTATAGTTCCCTGCCATTCCTCGGTGGTCTTCTCCATGTTCGCTCTTTCATGCTCGTTCTATCTTCTCTTTTCTCTTTCTCTTTTTTTCTTTTTTTTTTTTTTTTTTTTTTTTTTTTTTTTTTTTTAGATTACTATAAACATTTATAGTACTCTCCCTAGGAGTTATTCTTTTCTTCCTTTTTTCTTTTCTTTTTCTTCCCTTCTTTCTCTTCTTTTTTTTTTTTTTTTTTAT
>ERZ795052.5301-NODE-5301-length-12655-cov-6.213968_pt1 | contig 12655 bp, 10 predicted proteins | sample MGYA00375136_ERZ795052 | MGnify/ENA primary metagenome ERZ795052 (study PRJEB30181, sample SAMN05720156) | activated sludge metagenome | isolation source: Anaerobic digester | place: Japan | collected 2015-05-26 ... | reverse complement strand
CAGCGGGCTGTTGTTGTGTCTGAGGTAATACTTCAGGCCCTATTTCTGTTTCATTTTTAGTTACATCAGTCAGAGGCTCTTGTTGCTGTTGTTGTTCTTCTGTTATACCTGTAAGTTCTTCTACGGTGGGTTTTTCAGTTTTTTCCTCAGTTGCTTTTATCGAGGATGATATAGTTTCTATTTCCTGTTCAACTAATTTTCTATCCTCTGAATCCTCCGGTAAGAGTAATTTAGTTATTTCTAATTCATTTTTTGCCTGTTCTAATTCTCCCATTGCCACTAAAGCTAGTGCAAAATTATATCTTGCGTTTGCGTAATCTTGTTTTAATGCTATAGCTTGCCTGAACTGATTAGCTGCTGAAAGATAGTCTCCTGCTGTAAAATACACCCCTCCTAGGTTTAATCTTAATTGTGGGTTTATCGGATCTAATTGAATCGCCGTGTTGTAAGAACTTACTGACCATTCAAAAGCATTTTGAGCCACGTTTATAAGATTTTGGTACAGTTGTGCTCTAGTTACCCAGTTTGATACATTAAGCGGTCCTATATTTTCGGTGGCTATTTTTGAATTTTGTAATGCTTGAGATATAAATGTTTGTATATCCTGTCTGTCTTTATCTGTTATTTCATCAGGATTTTTTGAAGCAAGAGCAACAGCCACTGTCATGTTGATCTTTGAGAAAGAATCGTAGTATGTGTCTCTGTTCGGGTTGTATCTTAGAGCTAATACCTGGTAGTTATAAGAATTGGTTAAATCGTTGTTAGCTATTGCATTTAAAGATTTTCTCATATAGTACTCGCCTGCATACGTTCTAAAGCTTGTATATCCAAGATATCCTGCTATCAAAAAAGCCGGTATAGCTAAGAAATATTTTGTGTATGATCCTGTTACCACTGTTTGATCCTCTGCTGAAGATATCGATGTCAAACTTGTAACCTCTAATAATACTGGTTTTACAAGTTTGGAGTTAGCTGAATCCGTGGCTAAATGTGATCCTATTAATATGCTTAAAAAGGAAAACATTAGAAATGTACTTAATATGGTAGCGTGATTAAGCGCAAAGGATATTATAATTATCGTTACTAATACACTCGATACTGCTATAAGACCTGTATTATCCTCCACACCCTTGGATTTTTTGGCAAAAGACAACGCTTTTACACAGAAAATTATACCTACAGCAGTTCCTATAATTCCAATCGTGCTCAGAGCATTGAAAACTTCATTGAAAGGTTTATCAAAAGTGTTGGCCCAATATATTGTGTTGTTCAGAGATAGGGGTTTAAATCTGGAAAAATTCAAATGAAATGTTCCCGGACCTGTTGCCAATAGGGGATAATCTCTTATAGTGGACGTTGCAATAGCCCAACTTTCTTTCACAGGCAACGTTATCTCTCCAATATAATTTTCGTCAACGATCACTTTTCTGGTTGTTGGTATAAAAATCAATGCCAATATTGGTACTGCAATCCCTATGGTTTGAGCTAAAAGAAGTGCTTTGTTCCTAGATAAATCCGAAGATTTTGTAAAGAAAAGTAGTGATACAAAACCGACGATTAAAAGACTCCATCCCAAAAAACTTCCTATTATTGATATAAAGAAGAAGTTAATGAGTGTTACCAAAAATAGGGATATTTTAAGGAAATTTGATTTCTCATGCATATTCATTGCTATTGAAGCAATTGTTGCGATTACAGCTAACAAAACCGCGTCTTTTATTGATCCTGTTAAAGAAAAGTTTTGAAATCTGTAGAAAGGTGATGAACTGATGAATATTTTGTAATAACTTAGTATGGAAATCAGAGAAGATATTGTTGCCGAAAGGAGGAGAAGATAAATAGCTGTTTTGATAGTTTTTTGATCTTTGAACGATGGTGTACTTAGATAGAAATATATCATCATAACGGCAAAAGCTCCTAAACCCAGCCACCTTCCCTGTTGTCCGAATATGCTGTCTGTTTTACTTATAGAAAATATTGTTGATAATATCAGAACAGCTAATAAAGCCAGCAATGATTTATCAACAGGTGATTTTATTATCTCTAACCTCTCACCTTTAATGGTTTTTATTCCCCATAAGACCAGCAAAATGATTGTTGCTATGACAATTAGTGTCAGTTTATTGAAGGAATAAAATTCCGAAGTAATAGGGAGAAAGAAAATTGGTACTAGAAAAATTAGAACTACGGATATTATTTTCGATATTTTTTCAGATATCGGTGTTTTTAGACTAAGTTGTTGCATGTAACCAGTCTATTATTAATTTCTATACTTTGTCAAGAGGGTAATTTAAGTAATTCTCATTACGGGAAAATGCCTTTAAAATGTTATTTTGACACCCACCAGTTAAATTCGACGTTTTCGGACACAGGTGTGTCTAACTCTAATTGAAAACCATTTTGGCTTTCAATTTTTGACACCCAGTATCTTGTAGCAGGGGAGTAATTTTGAGTAAAAGTAACATATACTTTTGATCCGGGTTTCATTTCTCTAAAAACTACAAAAACTTTCTTCTGATTTTTGGGTACAAATGCTGTTCCACTTCCATATATTTGCTGATATTCAAAGACATTTTCAGGATTTTGGGAAGTTATATTTTTGGATTTCCCTAGATTAATAATTCCAAGCTCATTGATAAATATTAATATCAGTAGAATAAGAGAAGCATAAGTTATAAGGTGTTTTCTGAATTCAGGAGATTTCAACGAAGCAATAATTTCCTCGCGTTTATTTTTAACCTCAAGTTTTTTGGATATTTCTTCATTTGAAGCTCCTTTAGATTTAAGTTCTTCAATAAAGAGCAATGTTTGGAGAGAAGAAGCAGGATAGTGACCCTTTACATTTCCTTTGTTGTCTGTTTTTCTAACCATGTGCGGCAGCCAACCCATTTTCGTATAATATCTAAGTCTATTATAGGGGTCGCCCGCGCCAAAATTAACCCCCTTGCTTTTTGCTTGTTTTATTAGCTTGTCTATACTAATAAGATCATCCATTCAAAATTTTGGGGCAGAAGAAAAACTCACTTTACTTCAAACGATTATACCAAAGTATGACAAGATTATACACAAGTTTTTGGTAAATTAAATAATTTATATTTTGTTTTACTTTCGTAATCATTTTGCCATTTGTAGAAATTTTCATATTTTTATTTTTGAACCTAAAAATTTATCTTGGTTCTGAGATATAAAAAGCGGGTAAAATAAATTTTTTGAATTTTCTACTTAAAGTAGAAATACATTCATTGAATATTAAAGGCGTTCTGGTACATTTTTGTAATGGCGGGCGAGGTTAGTATTTCCGATTTTCTGTACCCGGAGATGTTGGCGGAAGTGCCAAGCCCGCCTCAAAAAATTTATTTTAAGGGAAATTATTGCTCGGAAATATTTCAAAATTGTTTAGCTGTAGTCGGGAGTAGGAAGATGAGCGTGTACGGAGTTAGAGTAATAGAAAAAATTTTTTCTGTTTTACATAAAGATATATCGATAGTTTCAGGTTTTATGTCAGGTGTAGATGCAGAAGCTCATAGGAGAGCCATTAAACTTGGTCTGAGAACTATAGCAGTGATGCCGTGCGGAATAGACTATATTCATCCCGAAAATCAGGCAGATCTATATGAAGAAATTTTAAGTAATGAAGGTTTAATTTTGTCCGAATTTGAAGGAGATTTTAAACCTAAATCTTGGACATATCCCAAAAGAAATAGGATTGTAGCCGGGTTGAGCAGGGCAGTGTTAGTTGTGGAGGCTTCAAAAAATAGCGGTTCTTTAATTACAGCTAGAATGGCTAATTCGTATGGTAGAAAAGTATTTGTAGTCCCAGGAAGTATCTTCAGTAATTTATCTGAAGGAAAGACGCAGATAAGTAATGAATTTGCTATCAATATAGATTCAGGTTTTAGTATCAATGAATTTTTTGGTTTTGGATCCGGTACCAATACATATAAAAATGAAAAGAAATCAGATTCCGGAAACAATGTAATTTTGGAAACACTAAAAAATGATCCGATGACTATGGATGAGCTGTCGGAATATCTTTCGGTTGACATTTCTACCTTAAATAAAGAAGTTACATATCTTCTAATGTCGGGTTTGGTTACCGAATCAGAAGGAAAATTTTATGCTTGTTAAAGTAAAATCCATAGCTAACAGGGGAATACAAACATTGGGGGTTGATGTAGAAATAAACGTTTCTTCAGGAGGTTTGCCCGGGTTGGAAATAGTGGGTCTCCCTGATAAATCTGTGGCTGAGAGTAGAGATAGAGTAAGGACAGCATTTCAAAATTGCGGATTGAAACTTCCCGGAAGAAAAATAATGATAAACTTAGCTCCGGCTGATATAAATAAAGAAGGATCTTTTTATGATCTGCCAATTGCGGCCGGTTTAATTAGCGCTTCCCTAAATATAAGTTTGCCCGATGATGCTTTATTTTTTGGAGAATTGTCTTTTGATGGAAGTTTAAGACATACTAAAGGGTCGTTTTTACTTTCTCTTTACGCAAAAGAAAATGGATATAGCAGGGTTTTTGTGCCATCCTCCTGTGCAAAAGAAGCCGCATCAGTAAATGGAATTTTCGTTTATGCAGTTGAGAATTTAAGTTCTCTGGCTGAACATCTCGGTGGTAGAAGAATTATATCCCCTGTCTCCAGTGGTTCATTTACAGAAGAATCCCAAAATTTTTCTTATAAAAATTTATCAAGAGATGAAGATTTGGACATCGGAGAAATTATTGGCCAAGAGTACGTAAAAAGAGCGTTGGAAATATGTGCTGCCGGCGGACATAATCTCATAATGGTAGGACCTCCGGGATCAGGAAAAACTATGCTGGCAAAAGCTCTCGTTTCTATTCTTCCGGATTTAAGTGAAGAAGAATCTATAGAGGTTACAAAAATTTATTCTTTGGTTGGTAAGATTCCCCCAAACTGCGGACTTTTAAGAAAAAGACCTTTTAGGAACCCTCATCATACTATTTCTTATGCGGGGATGATAGGCGGTGGAAGCAACCCGTTGCCCGGCGAAATTACTTTGGCCCACAGAGGAGTTTTGTTTATGGATGAATTCAGTGAATTTACAAGACCTGTTCTTGAATCTTTAAGACAACCGCTTGAGAGTGGAAAAATAACGGTATCCCGAAGCAGATGCAGTGTTGATTTTCCTTCAAAATTTATGCTTATAGCTTCAAGTAATCCCTGCCCATGCGGACATTATGGAGATCCTAAAAAAGAATGTACTTGTAGCGAGAATAAGATCCGTAACTATCAGGCAAAATTATCAGGCCCCATTCTTGACAGAATAGATTTGCATGTAAATGTCCTTCCCGTTGATAAAAATAGATTGTTTAGCAGTAATCGATCTGTGGAAATAAATTCAAAATATATTTTAGATAGGGTTTTAAAAGCCCATGAGATTCAATCCAAAAGATTTGAGGGCGAGGGGATATTTTTTAATTGTGATATGTCAAATTCTCAGATTGAAAAGTATTGTAATTTGAAGAGTGATTCTAAAAAACTTTTATTGCAGGCAGTAGAAAAGTTTTCTCTTTCCACCAGAGCTTATTTTAAGATAATGAAAGTTGCGCGTACCATCGCTGATATAAATGGTGAAAACGATGTGGAAGCAGATCATATAGCGGAGGCTGTACAATATCGTTCAAAGATTTTTTTGCAGTGATAACAATAGTCTTGAAAAATAGCAATAAGTGTTGTATATTCGGGCCATGAGGTTGGAAAAACTCTCAAAAGCACTGTCCGACAAAAATAGGTTACAAATTTTGGAGTTCCTAAGCGACGGTCAGAGGAACGTAAGTGATGTCGCAGACAGGCTCAATGTTGAGGAAAATCTTGCCTCCCATCATTTGAGGGTTTTGGCATCGCTGGGATTTCTAAAGAACGACAAAAAGGGAAGAGAAGTTTACTATATGTTGAACGAAACCAAAATAGTGTCCCTGCTAAAAGATCTAAGTAGAAATCCTAAATTTAGAAGTATTCTTGAAGAATCTTTAAGAGATTAAACTTCTTCTTAACCTATTTTTACTTTTATATTTTATTTGGCTTTTTGTGTTATTTTTTTGTCAATCTATTTGCGTTAATTGTGCGGTAATTATTAAAAAGTACACTTATAAAACAGAATTATTGATGAAAAATCTCTAATAGTTGTCGGTTAAAATGCGTTAAATAATATAAAAGATTTTTTTCTAGCTTTCTATTTTTAATAGATTTGTCTGTATAAACAATTTTAATTGTTTGTGTTTTTATTCTAATGTGCTCTCGTCAATAAAAGAAAAATTACGATCCTTTTATGAAAAAAATATCATCCTGTGTCTTTTGATTGTCTTTGTAGTTGGTGTTTTATCTACTTATTTTTTAATGGAAAGGAAAATACACTCCTGTTCTGAAGTTGAGGTTTTTTCCGGTAAAGATGAGAAAAATAATACAACCGAAAATGAGTTATCCGAAAAAATTTTTGTAGATGTTTCCGGAGCTGTTAATAATCCGGGCATTTATGAAGTCAAAAACGGCGATAGGGTAGGGGATGCTGTTGCTAAAGCCGGGGGAGCGTCTAATGACGCTTCGGCTGCTTGGTTATCCCGAAACTTAAATCTATCTCAAAAAATTGAAGATTCATCAAAAATTTACATTCCATTTGAATGGGAATTTTATTTTCCCGAGCAATATAAAATTACAAAAACCGTAAATGGAAAATATGCGAGTAATGTTGTTCTTGGTGATAAAACCGATATGGAATCTAATAACGGGAGTAGTGAAAGCAGTAGTTCACAACCCGATGATTATTTTGATGATAGCAGTGAGATATCAGATGGGCTATCCGACGATGCTTCGGGAATAGATAGCGACGGTAAAGTGAATGTTAATACTGCATCTTCATCCGAACTGGATACTTTACCCGGAATTGGGCCTGCCAACGCTGAGAAAATTATTTCTAATAGACCATATAAAGATTTATCCGAGTTTGAATCAAAATCAGGCTTGTATAAATCCACAATAGAGAACATTAAAGATTTGATATCTTTTTAATTAATTTTCTAAAAACTAAAGGATATGAATAAAATTAAATTGTATCTCCCCCTGTTTCTTCTTTCTTTAATAGCATTTACGAGAGTTTACATAAGTTGTTTTAAATCCGTGCAGAATAGTTGTTTAGAACCTAAAGCGTCTTTTTTTGGCAACATAGAAAAATTTCCCGGTAAACAGTTAGAAGATTTTAGAAATCATTCTGTAGATTTGATAAGAAAATATCTTCCTAGTCCTCACAGCGAGCTTTTGGCAGGAATGGTAATAGGAGTTGATGAGCTCGGCAAAATTCCGAGATTTAAAGAAGCGTTAAAAACAACAGGCACAATTCATGTCGTGGTAGTTTCGGGTTTTAACATAAGTCTTGTATCCAATCTGATAATGGGTTTTTTGGGCTCAAAATACAAGGCAAGAAACCTTTTTATATCCCAATTTTTTACACTACTTTATTCAATTATGACCGGATTTGAGCCTCCGGTAATTAGGGCTTGGATTATGGGTATTGTTCTCTCTTGGGTCAGATATTATGGAAGGAGTGTTGACGGATTTAGAGCTTTGATTTTTACCGCTCTTTTAATGATAGTAATATGGCCGTATTTTCTTCTTAGTGTTAGTTTTCAATTAAGTTTTTTGGCTACTCTAGGTCTTGTTGTGTTTGGAAACTCTATAGTAGAGTTTATTTCCGGATTTTTAGGAAAATCCTTTTTTGTTGAAGATTTGGGAACAACGATATCAGCGCAGATTTTTGTTCTTCCAATTGTTTCTTATTATTTCGGTAGAGTCAGCATAATTAGTTTTCTCGTTAATCCGCTTATCCTTTGGACAGTCCCTATAGCAACAATATTGGGCACATTTTTTATCTTTATAGCAAACCTTTCTTCTTTTTTGGCGAAAATTATGAGCATTGTAATATACCCATTTTTAGATGTGTTTATATCTTCAATTAATTTTTTCTCTCAATTTAGTTTTTCCAGTGTTAATTTTAGTATTGGTATCGCGCCAGTTGTGATTTACTATCTTTTCGTTTTAGTTTTGGCGCGTTTTTCACACAAAATAAAAATATGAGAAAGACCGATTTGGTAATTTTGGTGACATTCTATATTTTATTTTCCCTTAAAAGTTTGTTTTCGGTTGGAAGCGGGGATTTAGAGATAATCTTTTGGGATGTCGGGCAGGGGGATGCCATTTTTATTTCCACACCGCACGGAAAGAAAATTGTAATTGATGGAGGAGACAACTTTGAAGCAGATTACAGAATGTCAAAAATAAACCCATTTTATTCCTGTTATATTGACGTTTTAATACTGACCCATCCTCATAGTGATCATATAAAAAGCTTAAATAGAATGATGCAAAGATGTAAAGTAGGTTCTGTTATGTTTAACGACGTTGAATTTGACTCTCCCTATTTTTCACTTTTTAAAGAACTGTCAATGGAAAAAAATGTTAGAAATATTTATGCCGGAGATAAATTTGAAATAGATGGAGTTAGTTTTAAGGTTTTATGGCCGAAAAAAGAATTTTTACAAAATAAAGTTGCGGATATTAACGATGTCTCAATAGTGGTTTTTTTGGATTACGGTTATTTTGAAGCTATTTTAACAGGAGATGCAACAGAGAAAGTTTTGGGTTTAATGGATTATTCATTTGTTCAAGATGATATTGACGGGGATCTGGATGTTTTGAAAATACCGCACCATGGATCTAAATATAGTCTTCATAAAGCTTTTTATAACAAAACAAACCCGGAGAAATGTGTAATTTCTGTCGGGAAAGATAATAAATTCGGACATCCTTCTTCTGAAGTTGTTAATTTTTTGAAAGATCAGGGATGTGAAGTTTTGAGAACCGATGAGATCGGGGATATAAGGATACTTGTTCATTAATTTTATGTCTGTTGTGGTTGAAGTAAATACATGTAGATTAGAATCAGATTATATTAGATAGTTTTCCAGGGTTTTAATTGTTTTCGTGATAATATTTAACAAAGAGGTTTTTATATGGAAGATGCCCTTCTGCTTCTAAAAGAAAATATCAAAAAATCAATAAAAAGTGTTTATGATTTGGAATTTGATGATATTTTTGTGGAGCGTCCCGAAGATGAAAAGCATGGTGATTTGGCTACAAACGTAGCTTTTTTGTTAGCAAAGAAATTTTTTAAATCTCCCCTGGAAATTGCTGAAAATTTATCTCATGAAATAAGCGGCTATGATATTTGTTTTGAGTGTGATGGTGCTAATTACCCGGTATTTTCAAGTATAGAAGTAGTTTCTCCGGGTTTTATAAACTTTAGATTTTCCGATTATTTTTTAAAAAACCAGCTTTCAGAGGTTCTTAAGAAAAATGACAATTACGGTTCCAATAAAAAAGGCCAGGGAAGGGTGATAATAGTTGAGTACTCAGCTCCAAATCCAAATAAACCTCTGCACATAGGGCATTCAAGAAACAATTTTTTAGGCAGCTCTATTTCCGAAATCCTTTCCTTTAATAGTTATAACGTTGTGAAAATGAATTATATGAATGATTGGGGAACTCACATTTGTAAATCCATGTTGATGTACAAAAAATATGGCAATGGAAGAGACCCTGATAAAAAGCCCGATCATTTTGTAGGGGATTTTTACAGGATGTATGAGGTAGAACATGAAAAAAATCCCGAAAAGTTAGATAAGGAATTAGCGGAAATGTTTAGAGAAATGGAGCAAGGAAAAAAAGAGACTTTAGAATTGTGGAAAAAAATTACAGGGTGGGCATATGAAGGTTGGAAAGAGACTTATGAGAATGAAAATGTTTCTTTTGATGTTTGCGAGTATCAAAGTAATTACACAAAAGCGGGGAAAGACATTATCGATTATGCGATTGAAAAAGAAATAGCCGAAAAAGATGATTCCGGAGCGATAATCGCTAGGCTGGGAAAATACGGTATTCCGGATAAAGTTTTGTTGAGAAGCGACGGAACTCCGATATATATTACTCAGGATATTCAACTGGCGAAAGATAATTTTGAAAAATACAATTTTGAAAAAAGAATTTATGTTGTGGATAAAAGACAGTCCGATTATTTTAAACAGCTTTTTAAATTATTTGAACTTTTAGGTTTTAAATGGGCCGATAGATTGTATCATTTGGCGTATGGTTGGGTATCTTTGCCTGAAGGGGCAATGTCCTCGCGAGCAGGAACAGTGGTAAATGCCGATGACGTTTTTGAAAAAATTTTTGAATTAGAACAAGAAGAAGTTAAAAACAGCCTTAAAGAAGTTACTGATTTAGAGAAAACAAGTAAAAAAATTGCTTTAGCTGCTTATAGATACGGAATGCTAAAGATTGATCCTAGGCAGGACATAGTTTTTGATATGAACGGTGTTACCAGATTTGAAGGTAATACCGGTCCTTATCTTATGTATACTTACGCCAGAGCCATGTCCATTATTGAAAAATCCGGAATAGAAGCCTCTTCTTTGGAAAGTAACATTGAGCTTTTTGAAAATATTAAAATGGAGGAGAAAGAAGTATCTTTGCTTCGTTTTATGTGTACATTTCCGGAAACAGTTTCTTTATCTGCGGATACAATGTCTCCGCATTTGATAGCAAATTTTTTATATAATTTTGCGCAAAAATTTAATTCTTTTTATTCGGAAGTTCCTGTTTTGAATGCTAAAGAAGATTTGAGGTTTTTCAGATTAGTTTTAGTTTGTTGCTCAGCGCAGGTGATAAAAAACGGATTGAAACTCTTAGGTATAAATGTTGTTGAAAAAATGTAGCAAATATTTTTATCTTTGGCTTTTATGTCTAAAAAAAGGCGTGGAAAGTATCATAAAAGTAGAACCTATAGAAAGAAAAACATGTCCGGAAAATATTCACGAAAAGGAACAAGAAAAAAATCTATTTTTTTGAAAATTTTTGAAATGATTTTAGCAATAGTGGCTATAAGTGCTCTTATTTTATTTATTATTTTACTTGTGGAGAGAATTTACAATGCCGGTAAAGAAGCGGAAAGCGGTAAAGTGAGTAAATTTGTTGATCAATATTTTAAAAAATCTAAAATTAACGAAAATGAAAGTAATTTGAGCGAGGATAATTTTATTACTGATGATTCTCAATCGGAAGATTTAGAAAATGAGATTATTTTTAAGGTTTGTATTATATCCGATATACATGAAGATTTAGAGAACCTGAATAAAGCTTCCGAGAAAATTAAGACATCCGGCTGCAGATATATTTTTGTTATAGGAGACTTGACCAATTATGGTGATGTGGAGTCTCTTACCAAAGTTCGGGATGCGATAAGTAGTATCGGGGTTGAATACTACGCCTTGCCCGGAGACCATGATCTGGCGGAATCTTTAAGTGTGGAAAATTTTAATAGTGTCTTTGGTTCTAATTATCACATTATGGAGTATGAGGATGTTACTTTTATGTTGGTAGATAACAGCGCCAATTTCACTAAAATAGGAAGTATTCAAATGGATTGGATTAGGAACAATATAGAAAAAGCCGATTTTGTTATTTTATCTCAACCTTTGTATGTTGAAGATTTAAATCCTCCGTTTAATAGCATTTACATGGGTAGTATGACAGAGAGTCCTTCTTCTGTTGATATGGAAAAGAAACAGCGGGAGGTAAGAGAGCAGGGAAAATTTTTACTTGATATGATAAGGAAGAATAAGAATGTAAAAGCGATAATAGCCGGAGAGCATCATAGATCTAGTAACATTCCGGATCCTGTGAGATCGGATCTTGTTCACTATGTTGCCGGAGCGATAACCAGTACTGTGAATGATTTTCCTCAAACTGCAATTCAAACCCCTCGATTCTCTGTTTTATCTGTGTACGAAGAAAAAAAATATTCTATAGAAGATGTTGTTATAGACTGATTTAGAGAATTCTGATATAAATTTACGAGTATGGATAAAAAAGGTACAAAAGAAAGAACTTTACTGATTTTAAAACCCGATGCGGTTGAAAGAGGTTTAGTAGGAGAAATAATCGGAAGAGTTGAAAGAATGGGTTTTAAGATTGTGGGCGCAAAATTTGTGAAACCTACTGAAGATTTGGGCGAAAAACACTATCCCAATACCGATGAGTGGAAGAAAAGTGTTGGAGAAAGGACTATTGAGGATTGTGAAAAATACGGAATAGATTTAATGGAAAATATGGGAACTACAGATCCCATTGAGATAGGAAATTTAGTAAAAAAATGGAACGTTGATTATCTTTGTTCGGGGCCTGTTTTTGCCCTTGTACTAGAGGGGTTTAATGCTATTGAAAGATTGAGAAGTTTAGTCGGAAATACTGTTCCTACGAAAGCAAATCCGGGCACAATCAGAGGGGACTTCTCTCTTGATTCGGCTATTTTGGCAAATATGAACGGAAGAGCTATATCAAATTTGGTTCATGCTTCCGGGAATGCGGAAGAAGCGAGTTATGAAATTGATCTTTGGTTTAGAAAAGAAGAGCTTGTGAATTGAATAAAAAGCTGAAAGAAGTCTTTTAATCAGATTTTGTAATTTTATAATTATTTTATTTTGGGGTAATTTTTCACTTAATTTTAATAATTTTAAGGTATAATTTCCGTGTGGAGGGGTCGCATAGCGGTCTAGTGCGGCGGTCTTGAAAACCGCTATTC
>ERZ795052.5299-NODE-5299-length-12659-cov-6.137337_pt1 | contig 12659 bp, 7 predicted proteins | sample MGYA00375136_ERZ795052 | MGnify/ENA primary metagenome ERZ795052 (study PRJEB30181, sample SAMN05720156) | activated sludge metagenome | isolation source: Anaerobic digester | place: Japan | collected 2015-05-26 ... | reverse complement strand
GGGAGTGATTATGTTCCCGCCCGTTAGAGATCGCGCTTGTGCCGCGCGCGGAAAGTGGGAAAGCGGCCAGCGGTCGGTCATCGCCAGAGGAAGTTGAACTAGGTTGAACTAGGAGGATTTCATCCATGTTGTATCTATGCATGCTTGTCGCGCTTCAACAGCCCGCTCCGTCGACGCCGTCCGGCGTGACGGTCGTTCCACCGGCTCCGCAGGCGGACACGCAGCCGGCTGAGCCGGCCGTCACCTATGACCAGGGGCCACTGCGGGCTGAAATCCTGGCCATGTTCGACGCGCGTTACTTCTTCCTGGAAAAGACCGCCGGAACACGAGAATCGGAGTTGCGCCTGCAGATGCGCTTCGCGGGCGCCGGAATCGAGAACACGGTACGCGTCGGGAATATCATCTTCACTGAAGCGACGGACGACACGGGTCGGGCGCTGGTTACGCCTGAAACATACACGGAAGAGCAAAAAACCGAGATGCGACCGTTCAATCTGCCGGCAGAGCGGCTCAAGGGCAGCGGACTGACGCTTCAGGCGAAGCTCGGCTCGCCGGCCCGGGCGGCGCAAACGATGCGCCTGCGCGGCTCGCTGCGCATTGTCACGGCGCCCGAAAAGCTTGAGATCTCCATCGAGAACCCGTTGCAGTATGCCGGCAAGACCATCCCGAATGAGCAGTTGCAGGCGGCCGGTGTGGAAGTGCGCGTCGTCGCGGCCGAAGAACTGCCGGAAGAGCAATCCCAGCCGAATCAACTGGTGTTGCAGATCGTAAAGGGCAGTGAGAAGGTCCAGGAAGTCGCACTTTACGACGCTTACATGAAGCAGATGCGGCCGCGGGAACGCACGCTCGAAACCAAGAGCGGCGACTCGGTCAAAGGCTACAGTATTACCAGCGGTACGTTGGACGAGAACACGCAATTGGTGCTGCGCGTTTTCCCCAGGACGGACGAGATCACGATTCCGATCGAGCTGGATTCCGTGCCGCTGCCCTGAGCGGCGGTTTCGTTGTCTACGCCCATGAGGCGGGAACAGCGGGCCGCGTTTTGGCAGAAATCAGCACCGGCGCACCCGATCGAGAAACGTCCGTTTATCGACGGACGGTTGGCACCGGAGCTGAAATTTGGCTGGCCTATCACGAGGGACCGCAGTTCCCGCCCGCGTGTTCGTTCGGACGCGCTCACTCAAACAGAATGCGCTGTATGCCGTTACAGGCATGTCGGCGTTCTACGCCTGCCAGTTAGCCGTCATCGTCATCCTCGCGAAATTCGCCCCGTCTTTCGTACTGGGGCAGGTCGAATTCAGCCTGGCGGTCGCTACCCCGGTCGTGCTGTTCTGCTCGCTCGAGCTGCGCGGCGCGTTCGTAGCTGATGCCGCCCACGAATTCGCTTACGGCACCTACCGAATGCTGCGCAACCTGATGATGGGGGTGGCGGCGGTTGTGTTGCTCGGGTTTGCGGTCTGGGAAGCGGCCACCCAGCAAAACTGGTCATACACCATAATCCTGATAGGCATGTGCGGCAGCCGCATCATGCTTTCGCAGGCCGAAATGGCATGGGGCCTGTTTCAGAGGCGCGAGCGTCTGGACCTGATGGCGGCCTCGGCGGCGCAGCGCGGGGCGGCCATGCTGGTCAGTTACGCCTTGTTCGTGCCGTTGTTCGCGTATCTGGCGCGGCGCGGTCTGATTAGCGACGGCCACGGCGCGGACGGCGCCGCGCTGGCGATCGTGGTCTACGTGGCGGCGTCGGCGGCCATTCTGGTGTGGTTCGATCACCGGCAGGTAGCGGCCCGCCACGACTTTGATCCGAGTTGGACCTGGACCGCGGTGTGGAAGCTGGCGCGGCGGACGCTGCCGCTGGGGATAGTCCTGCTCCTTTTGCACCTTTCGAGTAGCGTCCCGGTGTACGTCATCGAGCACCAGCCGGGGGGCATAGCGGCCCTGGGACACTACGGCGCTCTGGAAAAGCTCACCAGCGCGGGCAACATTCTGATCATCCAGCTCGGGGTGGCCGCGGCGAATCGCCTGTCGCGCTGCTACCAGCTCGATTTTCAGGCCTTTCTTTTGCTGGCCGGCAAGCTGCTAGGCGCGGCGCTGGCGCTGGGCCTGGCGCTAGTGTTGGGCGCAGTGTTTTTCGGACATTTCGTGCTCGAAGCCCTGTATCGTGCGGAGTACGCCGCGTTCCTTCCGGAATTCATGATCATCATCCTGGCTCAGAGCCTGATGCTGGTGACGATTGTGTTCGGCGTTATGACCACGCAAATGCGATTGTTCTGGCTTCAGGTGCCGGCGCAGCTCACGGTGCTGGTTTGCACGACCGTGGCGGCGCTGCTGCTGATCCCCTCGGCGGAAAACCTGGTGCGCGGCGGCGCCTGGACGATGCTCGTGCGGGCCCTCGTGCACGTCAGCCTCTACGCGGCCTGCGTGGCCTTCGGAATCGTGTTCCGCTCGCGCGTGCTGGCCGGCCGTGTGAATCTCACGCCGCGCGCGGGCGGAACGGAGGGGATATCTCAGGACTGGTAGAGACCAGGGCGTTTAGCAAAAAAAAGCGCCCCGGCTTGGATACAGGGGCGCTGGCGTTGCGATTGGGAAACGAGGCCGACGGGGCTCGAACCCGCAACCTCCGCCGTGACAGGGCGGCGCTCTGAACCAATTGAGCTACGGCCCCAGTCGCATCTGAGCCGCAAAAACGCCATTTTACCTCACACGCCATTTCTGTCAACGATCGAAACCGGGTAACCGGAGTTATCGCCTGGAATCTGAGGCTTTCGCTCCGCGCTGTCCAGGCCGCGGCTTAGGATATGGGACCGGACACGAAATATCAGGCCGTCGCGGGCGAAGAGCCTGGGGGCGCGTCGAGGGCTGCGTGGTGGAGGCAGGCTCCCTAACGTGGTCGGCGCCCGGCGCGTTCGCCAACCTTATCGAGGTAAGCGCGCAGCGCCTCCGATGACCAACTCGTGATCAGATAGCGGTCCGTCACAACCCACGCCGGCCCGGCAAACAGGCCGAATTTCATGTACCAGATCCCGGTGGTGTCGCGGTCGATGATCATCGAGGGCGGTAGTTCGCCGTCCGAATTCTGCGCTTTTAGTTGCGCCTCGAATTTCTGCTGCGCGTCGCGCCAAGCCTCACACAACGCGTCGATAGCCCGGCTTACCTGTGCCGGCTCGTCGCGAATCTCCGTCAGCGTGGTCATCGCCAGCGGAATGTGCAACGGGTGCGGCGGGTCGTTGTGCATGACAATGTGCTCGCCCAAATGGGCCAGGATGTCACGATCGGCGTCGAAGCCGCGCTCCTCCTGAATCTGCTTCCATAGCCGCCGGATAGTGCGACGCTCGCGCGCGTCCCGCGTGGCCAACAGGCCGTTGAAGAACCGCGGCAGCGTTTCAGCCGGGGAGACTCGGTAGACGGCATAACGCGCCCCCTCCGGGATGGTGGCCAGCAGCACGGGGTCATCGACGTTTGGATCGGCCAGCAAGCGCTGCCGGGGCTGCCCGTTTTCGACGAAATTGGCCAGGCAGTACATCGCCCGGCCTTCGAAGCCCAGCGCCCAATGCGAGCGCTCGATGTCGTCGGCCTGCCAGGCGCTGAAAAACGCCGTGGCTCGTCCATCCACAAACGGGTCCAACCGCCCGCGGATGTCCTGCGAGTGCACAATGATCTCGATCAGCGCCTGCCGCGCCCGCGGGCCACGCACGCCCTCCAGCCAATCCGTGTGACTGAGCGCCTCTTGCCGCCCGGCCGCCACCGCTGCCACGCGCGGCCACACATCCTGCCCGACGGTGAAGACGAAGAACGGGCCGATGTTACCCCAGGCGAGCCGACAATATTCCGGCAGGCGCTCGTCGCGCAGTTCCATGTACGACCAGCCTTCCGCCTGCCGCCGCTCCAGGTGAGCCTTCTCGCGATCGGTCTGCTCGTTGATCGCGGCCTGAATGACGCGCGCGAAGGGTTCGTCGTGGCCGCGGGTCTCGACGATGAGGGCGAACTCGATTCGATCGCCGCGTACGATCGGCGGGTTCTTCGACTCGTCGACCTTCGCGTGCGCGTTAATCAGTGCGAACACGTGCGGGAAGCGGATAGCGAGATTGAAGCCTTCGAGGCCGCGGGCCCACAGGCGGGCCTCGTTGTCCAGCGCATGGCCGAACCAATCCAACACGAGGCGCACGGGCGAGGGGCCGTCCACGGCCGGTGCCGTGTCCGGGAACGGGCGTCCGTACCAGCACAGCAACGTCTCGGCGGGAACCAGATCGAGGCATTCGGATGGCGGCGGCACGGGCCGGGTCGAACTCGGCGCCGAACCGCTGACCTCGCCCAGATCGGCGCTGGACACGCTCGTTGCCGGGCCGGCGAGCGCCGGTTCTTGCTGAGCAACATCGGCCGTCGGCGAGCTGGGCGCCGACGAAGAGGCCGGCGGAGTCGGCTCGCGCCATGACCAGGCGGTCAAGCCGACCACCAGTGCCGCCAAAACCGCCCCCGCCGCAATCCCGAATTTGTACCGCATCTGCACAGCTCCGCTGGGGCCGATCTCTGAAGTCGGGCAGATTACCCGCGCCGTGCGGTCGTTGCCAACGATCTGCGCTGCCCGGCGTGTCGAAATCTGTGCACTTCGCCAACCCCGAAAGTGGGAAGGTGGGAAAGTGGGAAGGTGGGAAGGTGCCGGCCACTTTCCCACCTTCCCACATTCCCACTCACACGCGGCCGTAATCGCAGACGTCGCCAAGTATCCGCGCAAACAGAGGCGGCCTGCCCAGTACACCGTCGCGAAACTCGCCACCGGCTCTTGACCGGCTGGGTCCCGCGACCCGCGCCTTACGCGTGGCCTGTACAGGGCAGGCCGCCTGAAGACCGGATAAGCCAATGCTCTGGTCAGGCCGTCGGGGCGGCCTCGACCGGGCGAGAAAGCTACATGGCCTTCTTCTTGCTCGTCTTCTTGGCTTTCTTCTTGGCGGCCTTCTTGGTGGCCTTCTTGGTGGCCTTCTTCTTTACGACCTTCTTCTTTGCCATGGCGCAAACCTCACAAAAAAGAACAGAACAGAAACACTCACGCCACATTGGGCGTTTGTACGCGGCCGTTTTCGAACCGGACGCTCACGCGTTTGCTGACGCCCGGCTCCTCCATGGTCACGCCGTACAGCACGTCGGCGCTCGACATGGTGCGCTTGCTGTGCGTTATGACCACAAACTGCGAATGCGCCAAGAAGCCTTGTAGTACATTATTGAAGCGTTCCGTGTTGGCTTCATCAAGAGCCGCATCCACCTCATCCAAAAAAGCGAACGGCGAAGGCTTGCTCTTGAACACGGCCATGACCAGCGCCACTGCCGTCATGGTCTTTTCGCCGCCCGAGAGCAAGGATAGTGATTGGGGCTCTTTTCCGGGCGGGCGGGCGATGATCTCGATGCCGCATTCCAGCGGCTTTTCCGGGTCTAGTAGAACGATGTCGGCTTTGCCGCCGCCGAAGATTTGGCGGAACAGCTCCTGAAAGTATCCTCTGATCTGGTTGAAGGCCGCGGCGAAGCGCGTCTGCGATTCCTGGTCGAGCTCCGCAATCAACGCTTGCAGGCGTTCGATCGACGCCAGCAGGTCGGTGCGCTGCGCCACCAGGTTTTCATAGCGCGGCGTCAGCTCTTCCAGCTCCGTGATCGCGTCGAGATTCACATTGCCCAGACGCGCCAGCTTTTCACGCAGCTCCGCAATCTCCGCCCGCACTGCCTCCCAGTCCTGTTCGGCAGGCGGCGCTTCCACGGCCGCACCCTCGGCGGCGGCCGCCGCGGCCGCCATTTCCGCGGCTCGGCGTTGCTCCTGCTGCTCCTGGTAAGCCGCAGCCAGATCTATGTTCAACTCGTCGCGCACACGGTTGACGAGGTTCTCACGCCGCACTTCAAACTCGCGCAGCGCCACCTCGGCCGCGTGTATCTGCGACTCGATCTGATGAATCTGCTCGGTCGTCCCCCGCGCCAAGGCCCCGAATTCCTCGATCCGCGCCCGCAGTTCCTGTCGGCATTGCCGCAACTCGCCGGTCTGGGAACGCAACAACTCGAGCTGCGCCGCGCACTCCGTCTGACGCGTGCGGGCCGCTTCGGCCTCAGCCTGCGATTGGGCAATCTGGGCGGCGGCCTGCTCAATCTCCTGCGCGGCGCGCTCCAAATCTCTTTGCAGACCGGCGCGCCCGGCCTGGAGCTGCGCGAACGCCTCAGCGCTGGCGGCCAGCTTTTCCGAGTTGCGCCCGGCTTCGACGCGGGCCTCGGTCAGCTCGGCCGCTGCACTGCTGACCGCGGCTTCCAGCTCAGCCAGCTCGCGTTCGAGTACTTCGATGCGTGACTGGCGCTCCTGCTGGTCCTGTCCGGCGGCCTCGAACTGCGCCGCAAGTTTGCGGGCCAGCTCTTCCATTTCCGCCAACGCGCGGTGAATCGCTTCCAGTTCGCTGTGTGAAACCTCGGCCTCACGCCGCAGACGGGCCAATTCGCCCTCCAGACGCGTCAGGGTGCTGCGCGCTTCCGCGTGTTCGCGCTGCGCGGCCGCAATTTCGTTCATCAGCGACGTGAGCCGCAATTGTTCGTCCGAGAGCTGTTGGTCGACCTCGTTGCGCTGGCGCACGCAGCGTTCCAGGGCCGTCTCGACCTCGTCGCGCTCCTGCTGCAGATGGCGAACCTCAGCTTTGCGGCTGATCAGGCCCGCCCCGGCCTGGGCGCCGGCGATGGTGATTCGGCCGTCGGTCGAAACGGAGCGCCCGTCCAGCGTAATGAAGACGTACCCCTGCGGGGCGCCATTGGCCAAAGCCAGAGCGCGTTCCAGCGAGTCCACCACGATCACGCGGCCCAGCAAGTGCTCGGCCAGCTTCCGGTACTGTGGGGCACACTGCACCCAAGTGGAAGCCCGCGCCACAAACCCGGGCGCATCATCGTAATGTCCGCGGCTGAAATCTTCCGGCAGCCGGTCCAGCGCTATGACCCGCACCGGACCGGACAATTCCGGCCGGCGGTTGAGTTCCGTTAAAAACGCGTACGAGTCTTCAACCACGACGTGGTTTTCAAACGTGGCCAGCACAGGCTGCAGAGCCTGGACCCGCGGATCATCGATGTGCAGCAGGTCGGCCACGAGCCCGCGGATGGTGCCGGCCCGCTCATCGCCCTCGTCTCGCCACGCCAGAACCGCCTGCGTTCCGCCGTCGACCCCCTCCAGGCGGCGCTCCATATCCTCGAGCAACTCGAGTCGCGACAGCAAAGCGCTGCGCCGCTCCTTTGCGGCGCCGATTTCCGCCTCATGCGCCTGGCGCGTGCTCCGCAACTGCGCTACTTGCGCCTCAGCGTCACGAATCTGCTGGCTCAACTCTGCGACGCGCTGGTCGAGCCGGCCTACTTCACCCAGCGCACGCGCTTGCCGCTGACCAAGCTCGTTCTGTTCCTGCTCCAGCTCGGCGCGCCGGGCCTTCAAACGGTCCGATTGCGAATTCAGACGCTCGCGCTGTGCCACAATGTTGTTCTGTTCATTGTTCAGCAGGGCCGCCGTGCGCGCCGCGTCGAACACCGCGGCCCGCGCCTGATCCACCGCCTGCCGCGCCCCGTCCCGGCGCTGCTCGACTTCGCTCCGCGCCCGCTGGAGCTGCACAATTCTCCCGGCGCTGCGCTCGGCCGCCTGCGCCAGAACGTCCAGCGCGGCCGACTCAGCCACGATGCGCTGCTCGAGCTCCGCAAGCTGCTGTGAAATTTCGGCCGACTGGCTATGCCGGCGCTCGCGGGCGGCGGCCAGGTCAGCGGCGCGCCTTTCGCTCTGCGCGATACGCTCGCTGAGCGTGCTCAATTCGCCGTGCAGGGCCGCCAATTCAGCGTCGGTATGCTGGATTCGTTCATCAAGCTGTTGCAGGTCGCGCTCGTGCTGCGCGGCCGCGGCATCGTGCGCCGCCAGGGTGGCACGCTCGGCTTGCAGGCGGTCGCTGTGTTCGGCCATTTGGGCCCGAACCCCGGCGCAGCCGGTTTCCAGCTCATGGTATTCGGCCAACGAGAAGGAAGCCCGCAGTTCGCGCAACCGGCGATCGTACTCCTGCCAGCGGCGGGCCTTTCCGGCCGCGAGCTTCACGCTGCGGAGCTGCCGCTCGAGTTCGTCGATTATGTCGTTGAGGCGCAGCAGGTTGTTTTGCGAGCGTTCGAGCTTGCGCTGCGCTTCGGCGCGCTGCTGCTTGTAGCGGCTGATGCCGGCCGCTTCCTCGAAGATCTCGCGGCGCTGCATCGGGTCGGCCTGGAGCAGCATGTCCACGCGGCCCTGCTCGATGATGCTGTAGGCGTCGACCCCCACGCCGGTATCGAGGAACAGTTGGCGGATGTCCTTCAGCCGGCACGAATTGCCGTTCATGCGGTAGTCGCTATCGCCGCTGCGGTAGAGAACGCGGGAGATGCTGACCTCGGGTTCATCGGTCGCGAGAAATCCGGCGCTGTTGTCGAACACGAGTTCGACCTGCGCCGCGGCCGCGGGCTTGCGCGAACGCGAACCGGCGAAGATCACATCGGACATGCGCTTGCCGCGCAGGCTGCGGGCCGATTGCTCACCGAGCACCCAGCGCACCGCGTCCAGCAGATTGCTCTTGCCGCAGCCATTCGGGCCGACGACGGCCGTCACGCCGGGGCCGAAGTCGAACTCCGTCCGGTCGGCGAAGCTCTTGAAGCCGTGAAGAACAATTCGCTTTAGATACACGATTGACGCGATTATGGGCGTCTTTTGCACAGGGCCAAGGCCCCGCATCGGATCGCCCCGCCGGGCCGCGCCTTCAGCCTTCAACGACGGGACGCCACCACAACATGTGGTGCTACGCTAGCGAGATTACCACAACAACTTCGCCACGGCAAGGGGTAGGCAGCTTTCCGTCATCAGTTTTGCGTCGCTAGTCGCCAAGTTTCAGGTGTCGGGTGAGCACGCACAACTGAAAACTGGAAACCGAAAACTGGCAACTCCCGATTGAGTTTAAGGGCCCCAATGCCGGAGCACACGCATGGATCCACTGAAGATCGGACACGTCATCAGCGTTAACGGCGACTCGGTCGAGGTGCAGATAACTGTCTCGAACCTCGCCTTGGAATACCACGGAACCACCTATCGCGTGGGCCGGCTCGGCACGTATGTCACGCTGCCGCTGGGCCGCATCATGCTGATCGGCTACATCACGCGCGTCGGGGCGGCCGGCGATTTGGAGCCCTTGCCCGACCCCGGCGCTCCGCGGCGCATCACGATGACCGTGCAGCTTTTGGGAACCGTGCGCAATGACAAGTTCTCGCGCGGCGTGAATGAATACCCCACGCTCGGCGACCCGGTTCGCCTGGGCGTCGACGAGGATTTCGAGCTGATATTCGGCTGCTTCGATCAGATCGCCGGCAGCGGAACCGGCCCGAAGTCCTTCCCGATGGGGCGCTTCGCGGTCGATACGGATTTCGAAGTCAAAGTCGTAGGTAAGGACTTCTTCGCCAAGCACGTCGCCGTTATGGGCAACAGCGGATCCGGCAAGAGCGTCACCACCGCCAAGATCCTCCACGAGGCCATGCAGTTGCCGCACTCGCACATCGTGCTGTTCGACATGCACGGCGAGTACCTGAACGCGTTCAGCGATGAGCGCGGGCAGCCGCTGCCGAACGTGACCTACCTGTCCGACCGTAACCTGGTGTTGCCCTACTGGATGCTCCAGTACCAGGAACTCGAGGCCCTGTTCGTCGACACGAACAACGAGGCCAACATCAACCCCCAGAACGTGTTCCTGCGGGCGGCGCTGGACAAGATGAAGCGCCCCGCGGCCGCCGAACTGGGCCTGCTGCGCGAGTACACCGTCGATACGCCCGTGTACTACTCGATCGAGCAGCTCAAGACGTACGCCGAGAACATGAACGATGCCCGGCTGGTGCTGGGTTCCGAGCACTACGCGTTCTCGCGCCTGCCTTATCGGCAGTTGCCGGTGGAGAAGCAGGAAGAGATGCTGCTGACGCAGCGCATGGAGTTCAACCGCGGCAACGCGGAAGGCGAGGTGCCGCACGCCACTTACTACGGGCGGCTCCTGGGTCTGGTGAACCAGCTCGAAACCCGCATGAACGACCGCCGTTACGACTTTCTATTGCGGCCGTTCGAGCAGGCGCAGCGTAACCCGGAACTGGCGGGCTGCCTGAGCAAGGCCGCCTCGCCGGGGCAGTCGAGCAAGGCGGTCGCGGCAGTGATTCGGCAACTGCTGGGACGGCAGGGCACGCAGAAAAACCTGACGATCGTTGACCTTTCGGGTCTGCCGTTCGACGTAGTGGATATCACGGTGGCCGTGCTGACGCGCACGTTGTTCGACTTCAACTTCTGGTCACCGCCGGAGGTGCGGCAGCCGTTCGTGCTGGTGTACGAGGAGGCGCACAATTACCTGCCGCGGCGCGACCGGCGCGGACGGATGTTCGCGCGCGACGCGGTCGAGAAGGTGGCCAAGGAGGGCCGCAAATACGGGGTGTCGGCCATGGTGGTGTCGCAGCGGCCGAGCGAGATTTCCGAAACGATTCTGAGCCAGTGCAACTCGATGGTCCTGATGCGCATGAACAACCCGGACGACCAGGACTATGCGGCGCGGGTTGTCAGCGATCAGTTCCGCAGTCTGATCAGCCTGCTGCCGAGCATGCGTCCGGGCGAGGCGTTCATCATCGGTGATGCGGTGCTGATGCCGATGCGCACGCTGATTGACATGCCGCCGAAGCTGCCGCGCAGCGGAGACGTGGACTTCTTCGGGCTGTGGGCGCGTGGCACGGCCTCGAGCGAGGACGAGCGCGACGCCGCGCAGGTGGACCAGATCATCGACCGCTGGTGGCGCCAGGATCGCAGCGCCGTGAACGCGGGCGCGCCGGGCAGCAGCCAAGAGCCGGCGCCGGCGAGCAGCGGGCAAGCGCCGAAGTCCAACGCGGAGCGCAAAATCGCCGAATTGGCGGCCATGCTGAATGCGATGGACTAGTAAAAAGGCGGAAGTCCCAGCCTTGCCTTTGCCGGCCGCCTTCTACTCCTTGGCCCCGGAACCGGCGGATGACGGCTGCGGCTGCGCCTCGGCCGGTGCGAGCGGCTCCCAGATGCCGATGTTGTCCTCCTCGACCTTGCAATAGCCGGTCATCTTATAGTGTGCGTAGGAGTTATAGCCCCACTTGAGGTATTCCGAATCGCCGCCGCCATGCGTCGTGATGAGGAAGCGGTTGGCGAGTTCGCCGAAGCCGCGGGCGCGGTCGACCGGTGAGGGCGCATCCCCCTTGTCCGCATCCACCGGCACCCAGCCGTAGTTGGGCAGGTAGACCTGGGCCCAGCGGTGGAAGGCTTCGTCGACGCTGGCGTCATCGCCGCGGACGACCACGCTGCCCTGATAGCGGGCCGGCAGACCGGCGGCGCGGCACAGGGCGATGAAGGCGAAGGTGTACTCCGAACACGAGCCTTTGCCGCGCTTCAGCACCACTTCGGGATTGTCCCAGCCGCCCACCATTTCGTACTCGAGGTGCTCGGCCAGGTAGTCGTACACTTTGCGCGCGATCCAGTAGGGGTTCTGCTCCTCCGCGACGATCTTGGCGGCCAGGTCCTTGATGTACCGGCTCTCGACGCCCAGCCGCTGCGGATCATCAACTGCATAGGCGGTTTTGATCTCCGCCGGAATGTCAGCCAGCGTGCCGCACTTCTCAGGCAGGATGAAGTAGCGCAACGCGGACAGGCGGACGTCGGCGGCGTAGCTGATCACGGCCTTTTCGCCGGGCGGCACTGTGCCGCACTCAAACAATGCACATTGCTGGCCCCATTTGTCAGGCCGCGTTTGCACCGGGGGGCGTGAATAGGCGGGCGCCGAGAGAATTTGCTGGTTCACCAAGTCGCTCGGCACTGCCAGATTGACCGTTAAATCCCGGATGTCGCCGGGGCCGTAGTTGTATAGCGCCCAGTAGAATTCGCAGCGCTCCTGGCGCGGCTCTGAAAGGCGATAATAGGGTTCATCGTCGGTAGCGACCTGGTACAGCTTGCGCGTCTGGAAGTCGTCCGCCCAAAGCTGCCCGTTAATAAACGCCAGGCCCGCGACGTACGGGCCGGGCGCGTCGAGGATGTTCAGCACCGCGCCGCTTTCCGGCTCGAGCATGTAAATCTCGTTGCGCACCCGGTTGGCCGTCCAGAGATATTTGCCATCCCAGCCCAGCGCTTCGCACTGCCGGTCGGGCACCGGGCAGGTGGCGAGAATCGTGCCGTCATCGGGCGTCACCTTGTAGATCGTCTTGGTTTTCCGCTCCAGCACGAACAGCACGCCGTCCGCGTATGCCAAGCCCGCGGCCTGCTTATCCGGAGCGGCGAACGTGTCCTCGACTATTCCGGTCTGCGGGTCGAGAGCGTAAATCGAGCCATTATGGTCGTCGGAGATGTAAAGCCGCCCGCCGCCGTAGGCCAAGCCGCGCGGTTTGAGCGTCGGCGCCGGCCAGGTCTGCTGCGCGGAGCCATCGTCCGCGGACAGGCGGTAAATCTTAGGTTCGCGCCAGTCCACGACATAAAGGCTGGCGCCATCGGAAGCCAGCCCGGCCGGGTACTTGCACGGCAGGTCAAACGTCTTGCGCACGTCGCCGGGCGCGGCCCAGGCGGCGGTTGCCAGGCTTAGGTTGAGGACCAGGATCGCGGCGTGGATTAGCGAGCGTTGCATGACGGGCTCCGT
>ERZ795052.5296-NODE-5296-length-12666-cov-102.124653_pt1 | contig 12666 bp, 14 predicted proteins | sample MGYA00375136_ERZ795052 | MGnify/ENA primary metagenome ERZ795052 (study PRJEB30181, sample SAMN05720156) | activated sludge metagenome | isolation source: Anaerobic digester | place: Japan | collected 2015-05-26 ... | reverse complement strand
GAATCCGCGAGAATCTATGCGAAAGGAGCATAAAAAAGATGTTAGTTAGCGTTGCAATGATAGTACGGGACGAGGAGAAGAACATAGAAAGAGCGCTTCGAAGCGTTCTACCGGTAGCGGATGAGATAGTGATACTCGATACAGGTTCCGCTGATCGGACAAAAGAGATCATCATCGGGTTCAACGATCCAAAGATCAGACTGTATGACCACGAATGGAAAGAAGATTTCAGCGAGGCAAGAAACGCATCGATCGCTTTATGCGAGGGAGACTGGGTATTCATCTACGACGGCGATGAAGAACTTACGGAAGAGGCGCAAAAAGAACTCCGGCCATTGCTTGAATCTCAGCCACCGGAAGTTAAGACGGTTATGATGATTACGCGCAACATCATCACGGACACACTCCAAGACTCGCTCACACTCCCTCGAATATTCCGCCGCGGCACAATTTCCTACAAGTATGCGGTGCATAACCATCCGCAATATGAACAAGAGACCATCACCACGAACCTGATATCGAACCATTACGGTTATCAGTGGACGCCGGAGCTCAGAGAGAAGAAGCGCAAGCGGCTTCTGTCGATGATGGAGAAGATACTCAAAGACGAGACGCTCAGTGGGATGGAGCAGCTCTACTACAAGGCGCAATACTACAAAACGCTTCTCGTGTGTGAGCAGAAAGAAGAAGCCTATACGTACGGCAAGGCGTTGCTCACAGAAGTGAGAACGACGAAGACCATCCCCGTAATGATGCACGACATCTTCGTGCTTCTTGGTTTGCAAGCGCTCGAATACAACGAACAGGACATTATCAGAGCGTGTATCTCTGCGTCGCGGTCAATGGCTCCTGATTGCCCGGACTCTTACATTGTCGAGGAATTGATGTATAACGCGCTCAAGCAACCTCTTAACGCCTTAAAAGCCTTTGAGACGTACACGGCGAAGGTTGCGGCTTTCGACAAGAGCGGGTGCCTGTTCACGTTGCAATACGAGAAGTATCACGACGTCGCACTGATCATCGGATCTAAGGCCGCGATTGAGACCGGGATGATCGATATGGCGCTCGTGATTCTGCGGGATGTGAAAGCCACGACGATCACGACGTGGGCGGCGGATGAATTGATAAGGACACTCGCGCAAACGCAACACGCAAATGTCTTAAAACGCTTCGAACCGGCTATTCTTAAGCTCGCCGATCACGAACGGATCAATCTCTCGCCTTACTACTCTCGGTTGTACGGTGAAGCCAATCATGAGATGGCTACCAAACGCAAGAAGATCGCAATCATCGTCGCGCCGGGCCTCGCTTCATTCCTCCACGGCGTGCGACACGAACTCGCGCGGGATTATATCGTGCAGACGGCGGTGGTAAGTGACATCGAACACGCGAAGCAGTACATCGCCTGGGCTGATCTCGTTTGGTATGAATTTGGGAACGAGCTCGCAGTTGCCGGGACAAACAAGTATCCGGCAAAGAAGACCATCATCCGCGTACACGCTTACGAGGCTTACAACGGATTCCTGAAACAAATCAACTACAACAACGCCGATTGTGTGATGTTCGAAGCGGAGCATATCTATGAGCTGGCGAAAGAGATCGTACCCGCGGATAAAGTCGCTCTCGTGCCAATGGGCGTGGATACCAAACGTTTCACTTATGGCAACCACGGAACCGGATATAAGATCGCCTACGCCGGACATATCAACGCGCTGAAGAACCCGATGATGATGGTGCAGATAATGAACCAGCTCGTGCGGTTGGATCCCCGATACGAGTTATTCTGGGCCGGCGAACTCCAAGACATTCGGCTTTGGCAATACCTCAAACACATCATCACACAGCTTGGGCTGGAACGTAACATCCACTTCGTAGGGCATCAAAAAGACATGAACGCCTTCCTCGAAGATAAGAACTATTTCCTCTCGACATCCTACACCGAAGGGACCGGCATGGCAATCCTCGAAGCGGAGAGCAAAGGAATTAAACCGATCATCCATCACTTCTGGGGAGCAACCGACGTGTATCCCGAGGAATACCTGTACAACACCGTAGACGAGGCCGTGCGGATGATCCTAAGCAACCAGTACGACAGCGAAGGATACCGTAAACACGCCGAGGAACATGGGGAAGAAGCGCAATTGAACGCGATCAAAGACATAATTGCAAACCTATTAACCGAATCACAGGAGGTGAAAACGGTGTGACAAAAGAAGTTCTGATCCTGCCTTTCCAAACCTTCTACGATTCTCGATACGGCAGGGTTGAACACTCGAAGAGAATCGCGGAACAACTCAAGAAGAATCTCGACCGGAAGATTGTGCCGTATCCGATACCAGTACTTCTGTCTCACGAGAGCAAAGGTGGCAAGTACGGGGAGATTAAGGCATTGCGGATAAAAGATGAGGGGCTCGCCGCGGATATCGAGTTCACTTCGGAAGGTGAGAAGCTAATCAAAAGCGGCCGGTATGACTTCTTGAGCCCTGCCTATCACGACAACTATATCAACAAGACGACCGGGCAAGAGGAAGGGCCAACACTTTTGGAGATATCGCTGACGCCTATCCCGGCACAACCCGGAATGCAACGTATCACGCTAACAGACGCGGATGGAGAACACAACTTGATAACCTGGAATGTAGAGATTGACATAGAGACGGCCTATGGAAACAACGACAAAGGAGCTAAGAGAATGGCAGAAAACGCGAACGATTTTGCTGTTGTCAAGCGCTACGAAGAAGAACTCGCAGCCTTGAAAACGCAAAACAAACAGTTTGAAGAGAAGCTGAAAGCTCAAGAGGAAACGCTTACCAAGCAATTCGAAGAGCAGATAAAAGAGAAAGACGGCCAGATCAAGAAGCTCAGCGATGATCTGGAAACAATGCAAAAAGAGAAACACACGATGCACGTGCAGCAATGGAGCGACGGCTGGCTCGCGAAGAGCAAGGCCCCCGCGCTTGTGAAGATGCTGGCAGATAAACTGGTCGAGGATCCTAATCAAGAGAAGTTCTTCGAATCAATCCTCGAAACATCGACAACCGTCCCGACGAAACGCTACGTAGGATTATCCGATTCCGAAGAAGCGCCTAAAGGGGTAGACATTGACAAGCTGGCTAAAACGTTCGCCGGCGTGGAGGTGAAATGATGAGTTTGAAAACCGAAGGGTTTGAAAGCGGATACGAACTGATGGTATCCGTTGCAACAAACGCGACGCTGTCCGCGAAACAGGTGATGGGATGGGATAACCTCACGGGGTTGTACAAAGCCACTCCTACGGCGGTGACCGTTACGACCACGATGGCGACGAGCACAGCCACAGCCTTAACAGCAGCCACTTACGCGATCGAATATGGTTCTCCCGCGATACTATCCGTATCAGTTGGCACGTCTACCACCAAGATCACGACGAACTACTCGACGAAGGTCATCACGATATCGAGCCATACGAAAAACGCAGTTATCAAAGTTGGTTACAACATGTACACCTACGAACCGTGCGCGGTGCTCTCCGAAGATGTAGATAAAAACCAAACGATCGGATACGCGAAGACTCTGCTCAACGGTGTAGTGGCCGATTCTGATCTGTACGGCACGCTGAGCGCGGACACAAAAGCGAGACTGGCGAAGAACGGCATCATTGTGCTTGAAAGAGAAGAGGTGACCGGATAATGTCAACGTTTAACAGCGCATCTTGGACTACGTTACTGACAAAAGTTATGCAACAGATGAGGGATGAACCGTATTTCCTCACGCAAATGCTCGGATCAAGCAAGATATACAGCCCGACAACCACGATCAAATGGCGAATGATCACCACTTCCGGCAAGATGAGCTCCATCGGATTGCGTGATGATCCGGCGCGGCAGATCGATTACAAGAACACAGCAGAAGACATCACCGTCACGCCGCCCCAAATCTTCGAACGCGACAGCATCGAATCGACGGAAGCTTTGACTTCTTCGTTTAATCTGAATGAACTTGCAAACCTGAATGACGCTTCGGATATCACGCGTTCCTTCGCGTATTCCTACGGCGTTAAACTCCAGGGGCTTCGCGATCGGCTTAAACGCCGTATCGAGTATATGTTCGGACAACTCCTCCTGACTGGGAAAATCAGCTTCACAACGACTGAAAGAACATTTGAGCAGGATTACAGAATCAGCACAACCGGGAAACTTGCGGTGAGCAGTTCAACGGACCCGCTCGAACTTATCGGCGCGGAATGCGAGACGTTCGCGCAAACACTCGGGATGTGGCCGAACGTTATCCTGATGACCCCGTATCTTGCGCGCGGGATCATGAACCACTCAAAAACAGAAAAGTATATCAGCAAAAACAATTACAACTTTGGGTTGCTTAAGCCTCGGTTTAATTCGCCGAGCGTTCGGTTCATCGGTGAGTTCCAAGAGTTTGGAATCCCAGAGATATACGTGTATTCCGGGACCTACGCGAACGATTCGAACGTTGCGACGAAGTATATCCCCGAATCCTCAAGCACAAGCGGAAAGATGATTCTGCTCAATACAAGCCAGTTTGCTCTCGGCTACGGCGCGGTTGTCGACTTTGAACTCAAACCCGATGGATCCCCAATTATGACCGATGTCATCGTCAAAGAAAAGATTCCCGAAGCATCCGAAGGGCACACGAAGACTATATCGCTACTCTCCTATCCTCTCCCGATTTTGTATAACGCTAACGCGTGCAAAGTATTTACAAGCACGATATCCTAATAGGCCACGCCGGTATAATGCCGGCTGGTCCTTTTTAGAGGTGACCGGATATGACAGTGGCGCAACTAAAGGCTAAGTTCCCGGAAGACTTGATTAACAGCTTGACGGAATCTGACGACTCGATTCTTACCGTGCTGCTCTCGGAAGCGGAGACGTTTATCAACTCGATTATTGCAATCACAGACACAACCCTCAAAGAGATACACGAAACGTCTTACGTGATTTACCGGTTATATGAGCGGCACGGATTCCAGGAGCAGGCTCAGGCATATTACGATCGATTGATGAGCGCGCTCAAGAAGACAACCGGAACAGATGCGGCGGCCCCTTCTTCGCAACACTATATCACGGCGGGCACTCAGGTATTCACAACAACCGTAATGGATAAGTGGTGATGTTATGGTCATCACGTTTACCTATACCGACAAAGGCATTGATACGCTTACCAAACGGTTGAACAAGGAGCTTTCTGATCTATCGAAACCGCTCAGAGACGTAGCTGTGTATATGAAAGAAGAAGTGATGGAGAACTTTGAGCAAGAAGGGCGACCGAAGGGATGGGCGGCGCTCGCTGACAGCACAATCGAGAAAAAGAAGAAGGCAAAAGGCGTGAGCGGCCAAATCCTCGAGTTCCACGGCAAGCTCAAGCAATCGATCAACCTGCGTTCTGATAAGAGCGAAGCGTCGGTATTCTCCGGCGTGTTCTACGGCGTGTATCACCAAACCGGCACGCGAAAGATGCCGCAGCGGGCCTTTATGCCGTACTCTGACAGTGACGGGATTCCGCCGTTCGATACCAAGGGAATCGAGAACATCAAAGACATTCTTCTTGAGCATCTGACAAGGGTGTGTGATTGATATGTACAAAGAGTTGCTCGACGAGATAAAGAACACGTTGGATACGGAGTTCCAAGCGGAGACGATCAAGATCGGCGCGCTGAACTGGGCGAAGAACGCGATCTATCCGTTGATAGAGATATTGCCTGGAAGAGCCGATCGTGCGATGTATGTGAGCAGCGCCGGCGCGGCAAAAGAAAAGCTCGACTTCACGATCATCTATGCGAACCGTGGCACCTTCGCGCAAGCTGAGGAACTGGAGAAGAGCAACGCAGAAGCGGCAGAGAAGATCGTGGCGATATTCAAAAACAAGAACAGCAGCATCGAAAACCGGCGGGTGTTTTATCAAGTGCCCGGATACGCGCTCGAGCGAATACTGGTTGAGTCATCAAACCATTACGTCGTGGGCGCGGCAATCGAAATACAAATCGAAACAGTGAGGTGATAAAGTGGCAGCGTTACAAGGTTCTCAAATGAAGGTGGTAGGCAGACTTGAGTCGTCCGGGACTAACGTTCATCTCGGGTTACTTCAAAGCATATCGCCTTCGATAACGAACGAGGCCGCCGAAGAAAAAGGTATTGGCGGTTATACCAAGACCAGAATGACCAAATACGATCAAGCGATCAGCCTTGGCGGATTGGTTACAAGCAAAGACGTTCTCGCGTTCGGGACAAACACCGGTGAGGGAGTCCCCCCCGCGGTTGAGTTGAGAGTACACGATGCAAAGCTTGGGAGTTGCTATTTCGGGAACATGACTATCAGTGGTGGGGAGGACGCGCCGCTCGAATACTCGCTCGATGGAATGTTCTTAAGCATCACGACTGGTGCGACAGCACCCACGGCGATCACTCCAGAGACTTACTTCGTTTTCTCAGACGCAACGATCACGTGGGCGAGCGAAACGGATGTGATTCGTAGCTTCTCGCTCAACAAAAACCAAGACGTTACCGGGATTTACGGGACTTCATTGTCCCCGACTGACGTGGAGATTGGAACGGCTACCTACGAGGGAGAATTTGTTATTGCATCCTCTACCGTAAGCAAAATTGCGTCGGGCGCGTGGGACCCGGCCAAAGCGGCGATCTCATTCGAAATTAAATATGTGGACGCATCGAGCGCTTCTCACAAGATCACATTCTCCGGTACTGGCGCGAAGATTACCGGCGCCTCCGGAAGAGTTGACCCTGATTCCGAGTTTGAAGTGACACAGACCTTCTCATTTGAAACATTCACCATCGCTTAGAGCGCGGGGTAAAACCCGCGTTCTACTTTATTTTTGAAGGGAGAGAAAATAATGAATCTATTCATTGGACCGCAAGACACGTATACCGTGAAGGTAGCAAATACAGATATTACTCTAAAGCCGCTATATGCGGACGATTACTTTACAAGCGTATCGTTATTCCGAACGCTCGCGCAAGTTTTCACAACCGGGCAAAAGATCGAAAAGCAGGATATCGACAGAACGTATGATCTACTCACAAAACAAATTGTTAAGATCGAGGGTGTGAGCGAAGTAACAAGAGAAGTCGTTAAAACAATGAATCCATCGGCGATGATCGAAATCGTGATGGAGATTGCGAAACACACGCAGTTAGAAGGCAAGGATAAATCCTTTCGTCAAAACGCAGGTGATTAAAGACAACATACCAATCGAGTACATCATCTTTCGAAGAATCGGATCCCTGCCGTGGGGTTGGAAAACACCTATGCGGACGGTGTTCGCACTCTGCGAGTACGAGAGGCAAATAAACGAGTTGAAAACGGCAAGAAAACGCTAACAAGCATTGAAGGGAGAGAAAAGAAATGACAGAAGAGATAACGCTATACGTATCCAAAAACACCAAAAGAGAAATCACGATCTTCGGCAAAAAGATAGTGGTTCGGCCGATCACCAGCATCGATTACGCGGAGAACCTCGGGAACATCAAAGCGTTCGGCGAGGGATTGCAAAACGCGGACAACATCAAGCCGGAGATAATGAAGGCGATCGTGTACCTGTTTTCGAAGATGATTGTGTCGGTCGAAGGGTACGACGGCGCCATCAACGAAGAGTTTGTCAAGAGCTTCACACCGGAATTTATGATCGCGCTGATCCCGGTACTGGTTAGCCTTGTATCCATCAACGACAAGGAGCGATCCTTTCGTGCGAGCGATGAAAAAGCTCGGCAAAATCCCTGATGAATACTGGCTAATCAAACGGATGGGCGGTTATCCGAACGGCTGGGATGAACCAATCAAGAACGTGTTGGTGTTATCTGAATTTGAGAAGGCGGAATAAGGAGGTGAGCGGCAATCGCAAACAATCCTGAGATAGAAATCAAGATAAAGGCAACGAACGAAGCGGCGAAGCCCTTAGCTGACCTTGAGAGAGCTGTAAAAGACACCGGCGATAAAGCTAAAGAGGCGGCAAAGAACACAAAAGAACTCGCGGCGCAACAAAAAGCGGCGGAAAAAGCGGCCCAAGAACATAAAAAAGAACTGAACGAGATGGGCACGGCGCTCCAAACCGTAGGCGCGGCGATGGCGGGAATTGGCGGCGCGATAACGGCCGGGCTCGCCTCCGCCGCTAATTCATTCGCAGACTTCGACGCGAAACTCAAAGACATACAAACGAGCACTGGCGCGACAAGCGAAGAAGTCGAGATGATGTCAAAGAAGATCACACAACTCGGCGACGGCGCTACGTCAATCGAACAGATTACGCAGGGATTCAGTGCCTTAGCGGCAAATGGCGCGTCTCTCCAAGAGATGAACGTGATCATGGAGAGCGCCACGCAGTTGATGAGCGGGTTCGGCGCATCTGCCGAGACTGCATCCGGCATCTTGCAAACAGCTGTCCGAGCGTACGGCGTAAGCCTTGAACAGTTAGAGACGACAACCGATCAACTCGCAGAAGCATCCAAAAGCATCGACATGAGCGTACTCGCGGATCAACTCCAGAAAGTCGGACCGGCAGCCAGCGCGGCGGGCGTATCCATCAGCGAAACGGTTGCCGGGTTGCTCTCGCTCAAAGAGAAGGGCGCGAATACGGAACAGGCCGTTCAGGGTTTGCGGAAACTATTCACCGAATTAAGCGCGCCTTCCGAGGCGTTGAAGACAACTCTTGAAGGGCTTGGCGTCTCGCTGGAAGATCTATCGAATCCGGCATTGACTCTAACAGACAAGATAAAGCTGCTCAGGGATTCCGGTCTCGATGCGGAGAAAGCGTTAACAGCATTCGGAGCTGAAGCGGGCGCGTCGGTGGCGTTACTCCTTGAAGACGGTGGTGACGCGATAGACGGCTATATTGAGAAGCTCGAGAACTCTGGCGGCGCGGCCAAAGACGCGGCGAACCGGATGGAAGGATCGCTCAAAGGCGCGATAACCAGCCTCAAGAACTCGTTTACCTCGCTCAAGAACTCGATCGGCGCGTCTGTTGCGCCTTTATTCACCGGCATCGCCAACGCAGTGAAGGGACTTGTGCAGTGGTTCGATAAGCTGCCGGCCCCGATCAAAGGCGTCGTGACGCAATTTGGCGCGATAGCCGGAATGGGCGCGACGCTTGTGGGCGCGTTATCCGCGATCGCCGGGACGATCATCAAATCAATTGATAACTTCAAGAAGTTCGGCGACATAATGAAGAACCTCTACACGACAGACCTGCCAAGGCTTGCAACGGGGATAAAGGAAGTCGGAACCAAGATACTTGAACTCGGGTCAGTCGCGGGGAAAAACATATTCAGCGCGCTAAAGGCCGGCGCGGCTGCGGTAACGACGGAGATCAAGAAAACGGCGCAGGAGTTCTCCGGATTCCAAGGCGCGCTCAAAGCCGGGATAGCAGTCGGCGCGTTTGCGGCGATGGCTGCCGCCCTCGGGCCGGTTATTGAGGCGGTTAAGAAAGCGCGTGACGAAGTCGAGGCACTCAAAGAAAGCATTGCGGATATCAGCGGAGTTAACATCGAGATGTCCGACCTCGAGAAGTTCACGGCGAACATCGCATCGCTCGGCGGCCTTATACCGGGCGTCAAGGAATCGCTCGAGACAATGTTCATCGCAAACAAAGTAACGGATTATAACAACGCCGTATCTACCAATCTTGACCTAATGGAGCAGCTCGCGCTCGCGTGGGCTGATTATAACAAAGGCAAACTGACGCTCGAGGAGTTCACCGCTGTACACGCCGACCTCAACAACAAGATTGAAGAAGTGGTAAAAAGCGCGGGTGGAATCAAGCCAGCATTTGGATCCGCTGCTGATGGCGTTACGGAATTACGCGACAGCATCGACAAGCAAATGAGCGAGGCGGCAAACATTGCAGAAGGCAAGGCAAAAGACGCGGCCAGTTCTATTGAGAACGCGTTCAAAAACATAGACGTTCATCCTGACTTACTACCTGAGAGCGTTGTCAGCTCATTCAAAAGTCGGCTTGGCGAGCTCAACTTCAAAACGATCGAAGAGTCGGCGAAAAACGCATCAGAAAAGATTAACACGTTCTTTGACGTGCTTGGGAAAGAGGTCGCGGCCAAACTCGGCGTAATAGACGGCTACGAGTTCTCGACGATACCAGGGAAAGCAGCGCAAGCGGCCAAAGACGTACTCAGCGCGTTCGTGGATGTGGGCGTGGACGCCAAATCGGCGCTCGATATCATCAACACAATCGACTTCAAAGGGTTGGCCGTATCGGTGGATGACGCGAAGAAGCGAATCACGGACTCGCTGCTGGCAGTCGGATACTCGGCTACGGAAGCGGAGAAGTTTGTCAACGCGATCGATTTTGACACACTTAAAAAGAACGCAGCGGGCGCAAAAGACGACATTGCGGACGCCTTCACGAGCGCGAAGAACAAAGCGTTGCAAGAACTCGAAGAGATTGACAACAAGAAGTTCGATATGCTACGGTCCAATCTTTCCAAAGCGGTCACCGGTGCGATAGAAGAAGCAAACCTCAACATTAAAGACATGAGCGATAAATTGGACAAACTAAACGGCAAGAAGATCGCCGTGGCATTCGACTTCGCGGAAGCGGGCGCGTGAGTATGAGTTTAGAAAATATGAAAGCGAAAATAGAAGGGATTGGCGCCGCAATCGACGCGATCAATACCAAAAAGATCGTGATCCCGTTCGAAAGCGAGGCGGCTGCAAAAATCGACGAGATACAAACCAAGCTGAACGCGCTGATAGAAACGGAAGCGCTTATAAAAGTAAACGCGGACGAGGTAACAATCGCAAAGGCCAAAGCCGAAGAACTGCTGAGCAAACTGTTAGAGATAGAAAACCTCGGTGTGATTAAAGTGCGAATTGAAACGGAGGGCATATAAGATGGCGGACAAAGGCGCTCTCGAAAAACTTAATCACTTATTGGGTCTTGTTGCCGAAATAAACGGTAAAAAGCTAAGCGTAGACGTAGACTCGAACAGCATTAACCAAATGGAATCGGCGCTGACCGGCGTGTCCAACACATTGGATAGCGAAATTGCTAACACTAATGCAGCCGCGCAGCAGCTTGTAGAAGACATTAAGACCGCCGTGTCTGAAGCGTTGGCGGAAATCAACGTTGGCGCCGGGGACATTCAAAGCGCAGTTCAAAACATAGACTTCTCGGCTCTTAAAACATCCGCAGAAGACGTTGCCGTGAACCTTTACGACACATTCAGAGATGCCGGGTATTCGGCTGCTGAAGCGGTCGAAGAACTCAACAACATAGGGTTCGGCGGCTTAATGGAAAACGCTGAAATAGCCGCGGCGGTGGTAGAAGAAACTATCGGCGCTTTGGGCGATAAAGTGGTATCAGACTTTGGAATAGCCATGAATGCGCTTGATTTTGCGACGGTAGATGACAAAGTAAAATCGCTCGCGAACAGCATCATGTCGACGCTATCTGACCTTGGCGTAAGCGTGCCGGACGCGCTGGATAAGATAACGCAAATTGACTTCTCGCCTTTGGCTACATCGGCAGATAAAGCGGCAGTTGGAATATATAACGCTTTTCTGAAATCAGGCTACTCGGCCGGCGAGGCGTTGAACGAACTCAACAAGTTAGGGTTCGACGGTCTGATGAACAACGCAAAGATTGCGGCGGGAGTCGTAGAGGAAACCATTGGCGCTCTCGGTGAAAAAGTCGCTGCAGACTTTGGTGTGGCCGTTGGGGCAATGGACTTTTCAACAGTAGACAACAAGGTTCAAGCGTTGGCGCAAAGCGTGATGACTGTGTTCTCAGATATGGGTGACAGCGTCCCGGAAGCGCTTAACAAAATCAATCAGATAGACTTCTCTCCAATCTCATCTTCGGCCGAAAACAACTCTCAAAGAATTTACAACGCATTCCGGGAAGCCGGATACAGTTCAGCGGAAGCTCTGCAACAGATGAAAAACCTCAACTTTGACACAACAACTCAAGAAGCGGAGGCGGCCGCGCAAGAAGTGAAAGCGTCGTTCGCACAAGCAGGTAAAGAGGCCGCGGCTGCGTTAGGCGTGGTGAATGATTTAGAGTTTTCCAACATCGACAACAAAGTAGAAACGGCGGCGGCAAATATATATCAAACCCTGTCTAACGCGGGCGTTGACTCTAAAACAGCGCTCGAAGCAATCGACAAAGTAGACTGGACGGGCTTGAAACCGACAGCCAACGAAACAAAAGCCGATCTGATCGCTATATTCCAATCAGCGGGGATGAGCGCGGAAGAAGCGCTCAATCAAGCAAACAACGTGGAGTTTGAGGTTCTCAAAAGCAAAGCGGAAACTGCGCGCGAATCAGTCGCGGCTTCGTTTCAATCACTTGGAAAGGTTATCAACACCGAGATTGGGCAAGTGAACGAGAAGACCTTCGGACAGTTTGAAACGAACGCTAAAAGCACTTTCTCGGCGGTCAGCTCATCAGCTAAAGAACAGATCGACGCAATTAACGCGAAACTTAACGCTCTGGACGGCCGCGTTGTGAATGTGACTGTCCTCGTTACGGAGAAGAAGGGGTGATGAGATGGCCGAAAGCGTATTAGATTCTTTGACTAAAAAGGTCGATCAGTTAGAGACAACAAAAGCCGTTACAGTCAACGCGGACGTTTCAGATGCCCAGTCAAAGATAGAACGGCTTGCGTCGACATTAGAATCAGTCGCAAA
>ERZ795052.5278-NODE-5278-length-12704-cov-3.848288_pt1 | contig 12704 bp, 10 predicted proteins | sample MGYA00375136_ERZ795052 | MGnify/ENA primary metagenome ERZ795052 (study PRJEB30181, sample SAMN05720156) | activated sludge metagenome | isolation source: Anaerobic digester | place: Japan | collected 2015-05-26 ... | reverse complement strand
ACCTCCTCCACGTCCCGGTCTTCATCGGCCATGGATCCGCCGACCACCTTCTCAACGTTGACCAGTCCCGCCTCATGACCAAGCTCCTTCAAGAACGGAAGCAGGACGTCAAGTACGTCGAGTTCCCCGGCGAGACGCACTACATCTGGTCCAAGACCTTCGAGCACCCTGAGCTCAAGGCGCGCCTCGCCAAGTGGCGGCGCCCAGCCGCCCCGGCCCGCGTCCAATTCAAGACCTACACCCTCAAACACAACCGCGCCTACTGGGTCCAGATCAACGCCATCGCCGAGTGGGGAAAGCCCGCCTCGGTGGACGCCCAAGTCGCCAGCCGCAACCGCATCGAAATCACTGCGTCCAACGTCGCCACTCTGACGTTGACGCCGGGCAAGGACCTCCTTGACTTGGCGAAGCCGGTCGAGGTCGTGGTCAACGGCGGCGCTGCTCAAATGACGCCCGCCCAGGACGGCTCGCTCCTCTTGACCCTTGTCGCCGGCGAGAAGGGCGGCCTGGCCAAAACCCCCAGCCTCTGCGGTCCAGCCCGCCAAGCCTACGAAGCCCCCTTCATCATCGTCGCCCCCACGCAGAAGGCCCCGGCCCTTGGGAACGACGTTCAACTCACCCAGCAGGTCGCCATGGACTGGTACCGTTACGCCCAGGGCGCGCCCGTCGTGCGCCGCGACACCGAGATCACCCCCGAAGACATCGCCGAATGCAACCTTATCGTCTGCGGATCGCCGGAGACCAACGCCATCTACCGGCGCATCGCCCCCAATCTCCCCATCCAGCTCACCGAAACCGAATACGTTCTCGGCGAGCGCCGCGTCCCCCGCCAGGGCGCGGGCATGGTCCTGCTCTACCCCAACCCCCTGGCCCCCCAGCGCGCCGTCCTCGTCTGCCAGGGCCTCGCCTGGGGCAAGTCGCTTTCGACCAACCACAAGTACGACTTCCTGCCCGACTTCGTCATCTTCACAAAGGAGGTGGACCGCGACGGCACGATGTTCGAAAGCAACCGCGCCCTGTGCGCCGGCTATTTCGACTCGGCCTGGCGGTTGAATCCGAGCACGACCTGGTAGCCTGACAGAAGCGAATCCCACCGCGGGGACAGGTTGCGCAAGCCCGCCAACGGCGGGATCGCAACGTGTCTCCGGAACCCGGACAGACGCGGCCTCAGACGATCGCAACACAGCAAAAGGAGAATCCATGGCCGGTTTCCGACGCACCCACACCTGCGGCGCCTTGCGCAAGAGCGACCTCGGCGCCCAAGTCTTGCTTGCCGGGTGGGTCTCCACCGTGCGCGACCACGGCGGGCTCACCTTCGTTGACCTCCGCGACCGCTACGGCGTCACCCAGGTCGTCTTCAACCCCCAGCGCGACAGCGCCCTCCACGACAAGGCCCAGCGCCTTCGCTCCGAGGATGTCATCTCCATCGCCGGCGTGGTCGGCCTTCGCCCCGAGGGCATGGCCAACCCCAAACTCGGCACCGGCGACATCGAGGTCACGGCCACGGAGCTCGACATCCTCAACCGCGCCCAGACCCCTCCCTTTGAGGTCACCAGCGAAAGCGAAATCGCCCTCGAAACCCGCCTCAAGTACCGCTATCTCGACCTGCGCCGCCCCGCCATGCAGCGCAACATTCTCTTCCGCCACCAGGTCGTCCAGACCATCCGCCGCTATCTCGGCGACCGTGACTTCGTGGACGTCGAGACGCCCATGCTCACCAAGAGCACGCCCGAAGGCGCCCGCGACTACCTCGTGCCCAGCCGCGTCAACCGCGGATGCTTCTACGCCCTGCCCCAGTCGCCCCAGCTCTTCAAGCAGATTCTCATGATCGCGGGCTATGACCGTTATTACCAGATCGTCCGCTGCTTCCGCGACGAAGACCTGCGCGCCGACCGCCAGCCCGAGTTCACCCAGCTCGATATGGAGATGGCCTTCACCTGCCAGGACGAAATCATCGCCGTCATCGAGGGCCTGGTCCAGACTATCTTCCGCGACAACATGGGCATGGAGCTCAAGACCCCCTTCCCGCGCATCCCCTACGACGAGGCCATGGACAAATACGGCGTGGACCGGCCTGACCTGCGCTTCGGCATGACGATCAAGAGCATCGGCGACCTGGTCAAGGGATGCCAGTTCAAGGTCTTCAACAGCGTCCTCGAAGCCGGCGGCCAGGTGCGCGGCCTCTGCGTCCCCGGCGGCGCCAAGCTCTCGCGCAAGGACCTGGACGAGTTGACCGCCTTTGTCGGCGAGTACGGCGCCAAGGGCCTGGCCTGGTTCCGCATGGACCCCGAAGGCCCCTACTCGCCCATCGCCAAGTTCTTCACCCCCGAGACGCTCAAAGCCATCCGCGAGCGCATGGAAGCGCAAACCGGCGACCTCGTGGCCTTTGTCGCGGACAAGCCCAAGGTCACCTCCGCCGCCCTGGGCGCCTTGCGCTGCCACCTGGCCCAGCGCCTCGGCCTCATTCCCGAGAAGGAATACAAGTTCTGCTGGGTCCTCGACTTCCCCCTGCTGGAATACGACGAGGAAGCCGGCCGCTGGCAAGCCTGCCACCACCCCTTCACCTCCCCCCGGCCCGAGCACGTGGACCTATTGGAAACGCGCCCCGGCGAAGTCAAAGCCCTGGCCCACGACATCATCCTCAACGGCATCGAGATGGGCGGCGGCAGCATCCGTATCCACGACCCCGCCGTCCAGCAGCGCGTGTTCAAAGCCATTGGCATCGGCGAAGAAGAAGCCCGCCTCAAGTTCGGCTTCCTGCTCGATGCCCTCAGCTACGGCGCCCCGCCCCACGGCGGCATCGCCCTGGGCATTGACCGCGTCATCATGCTTCTGCTCGGCCTGGACAGCATCCGCGACGTCATCGCCTTCCCCAAGACCCAGCGCGCCTACTGCCCCATGACCGACGCCCCCTCCACCGTGGATTTCAAGCAACTCCGCGAACTGGGCATCCAGCTCAAAGAGTAGCGCCACGCGCCATGCGAAGGTCTCTCACCAGACGCCGGGGACCATAGAAAGCGACGCGCCGCGGTTTTGTGGATGGCGCATGCATGACATCGAAAGAACGTGTGCTTGCCGCGCTGGCTCACGAAGAACCCGACAGGGTTCCGGTCAACTACTCGGCGAATGCGGGAATTGACCGGCGCCTGAAGGCTCATTTCGGCTTGTCTCCTGAAGACGCCGAAGGGCTGCGGCGCGCTCTGGGCGTGGACTTCCGCGGAGTCCACGCCCCCTACAAAGGGCCAAAGCTGCACAAGGACATCCCCGAGCGCGGGATCAAGGTTGACAACTGGGGCATTCGCCGGCGGTGGGTCGAGCACGAAAGCGGCGGGTACTGGGACTTCTGTGACTTTCCGCTGCGAGAGGCGGATGAGAAAACGATCGCCGCTTGGCCCATGCCATCGCCGGATGACTACGATTATTCCGACGTTGCGCGGCAATGCCGCGAGCACGAAGGCTACTGCGTCACGACCGGCGGCGCGGGACTGCCCGACATTATCAACGCCACGGGCATGATCCGATCCATGGAGCAGGTTCTTATGGATCTGGCGCTGGATGACCCCGCCGGGCTTAGCTACATCAACCGCCGCACGGCCGTCCTGTACGAGATCACGGCGCGAACCCTCGAAGCGGCCAAAGGCAAAATAGACGTGCTCTGGATGGGAGAGGACTTGGGGACGCAGATCGGCCCCATGATCAGCATGGATCTCTTCCGCAGGCACATACGCCCCCGCCATCAGAAGTTTGTTGACCTGGCAAAGTCCTTTGGGCTGCGCGTCATCATCCACTCCTGCGGATCGAGCAGTTGGGCGTTCAACGATTTCATCGAGATGGGCATTGACGCGGTGGAGACGCTCCAGCCCGAAGCGAAGGACATGGCGCCGGCGTACATCAAGAAAGCGTTTGGCGCCAAGCTGGCCTTTCACGGCTGCATCAGCACCGCGGGCCCAGTGGCCACGGGCACGGTGGATGAGACGATCCGGTACTGCAAGGACACGCTGGAGATCATGATGCCAGGGGGCGGCTACTGCTTTGCCCCCACCCATTCCTTGCAGGACAACTCGCCCACGGAGAACGTGGCCGCGATGTACGAAACGGCCCGCAGGTTCGGCTCCTATTGAGCAGCGGGCACGAACGCATCCCGGACATGGCCGCCCCTGCACGCCAGCAAGAAACGGCCGGTCGTTGGGGCGTTTCTTCGAACACGCAAGCCGCGGAACCGGAGCGCCGCCTCGGCCGCGCCCGGGTCCACGTGGGCTGGCATGGCCGCAACGGGAAGTGGATTTGACACAGGAAAAGCACGCGCCCTCCTTCATCCACCCAACCGACATCTTCCATCCCCAAGGCGACCCAGATGACCCCTGGAACCTGGTGTTGCGTCTCAAAAACAGCTTTGCTACTTATCGGCCCGTTGAAAAAGACACCGCGTCGGCGGGGACATGGCGCCTCAGCCCGCCAATGGCGGGATCGCAACGTGTCCCCGGAACAGACGCGGCATTTTGAACAGGCTGCTATGAGGCACAACATTAGCCGCCGTCTGCGCCATGGCCTCGCGGCTCGCCAGGACCGGCGCGCCGTTCTCCGGCTGAATTGGCTTCACGCCAGCCGCAGCCTTACCTCCCAGTCCCCCAAGACGGAGCCCAACGCATGAAAGCCGTTTCCCTCCCCAAGCCCGGCAGCGTCGAAATCATTGACGTCCCGGAGCCTGCGCCCGGACCTGAAGAAGTCCTGGTCCAGGTCTGCTACGTCGGCCTGTGCGGCACGGACCTCAACTCCTATCGCGGCCTTTCCCCGCTCATGACCTACCCCCGCGTCGTGGGCCACGAAATCTCCGGCGTCGTGCTCGACAGAGGCGCCGCCGTGCCCGGCCACATCCAGCCCGGCGCGCGCGTCATGCTCGAACCCAACAAGAACTGCGGACGTTGCGCCTCGTGCCGCGCCGGCCGTCCCAACGCGTGCGAATGGAACCAGACCTTTGGCGTGCAACGCGACGGCGCCCTGGCCAGCCTTGTCGCGGCCCACTACAGCAAGGTCTTCGAGAGCCGCTCCCTGTCACTCCAGGAGCTTGCTTTGGCCGAGCCCCTGGCCATCGGCTACCACGCCGCCAACCGCGGCCGCATTTGCGAGACCGACACCGTGCTCGTCATCGGCTGCGGCGCCGTGGGCCTGGGCGTCGTGGCCGCGGCCAGCCGCAAAGGCGCCCGCGTCATCGCCCTCGACATTGACGCCCGCCGCCTCGTCCTGCCCTGCAAGCTCGGCGCGTCGTGGGTCATCCTGTCCTCGCGCGAAGACGTGGACGCGCGCATGAAGGAGCTCACCCACGACGGCCTCGCCACTGTCACCGTCGAGGCCGTGGGCAAGCCCGAGACCTACGAAATGGCCCTGCGCTTCGCCGGCTATTGCGGCCGCGTCGTATGCGTCGGCTACGCCAGCCAGCCCGCCTCGTGGGACACCAAATACATCGTCAAAAAGGAACTCGACATCATGGGCTCGCGCAACTCCCTGCGCGTTTGCGCGCCGGTGATCGAAATGATGGAGCGGCGCGACCGGCCCTGGGCCGAAATGATCGGCCAGGTCCGCCCCCTCGAAGACGCCCCCGCCGTGTTCGCCGAATGGGACCGCGACCCACAGCGCCACGTCAAGACCCTCATCCGCGTCCACGGCGGCGAGTGAGCCCCCTCACCGCCCCTCCATCCCATCCCGCTCACCCCTGGCCACGGCCTGCACTTCCGGGTATAATGCAGACAGCCATCCCGGAGGGCCCGGAGGGCCGCCATGAAACTGCTGGTCACGCTCGAGCGAGACGAAACCGGCATGATCGTCGCCGAGTGCCCCGCTATACCCGGCTGCATCTCACAATGCGCCACGGAAGAGGAAGCCCTCGACAACGTCCGCGAAGCCATCGCCGCGCGCATCGAAGCCCGCGCGGCCAGCGGCATGCCGCTCACAGTCGCCGTCAGAGAAGTCGAGGTCCCCGTCTGATGCCCCGCCTCCCCGTCCTCTCCGGGGCGGAAGCGGCCAGCGCCTTCGAACGAGCCGGCTGGCGACCGGACCGCCAGCGCGGCAGTCATCTCATCTTGCTCAAGCCGGGGCACGTTGCCAGCCTCTCCGTTCCGCAACACCGCGAACTTGCCCCTGGCACACTCCGCGCCTTCGGCATGAGCGTGGAGGAATTCAGCGACTTGCTGTGACCACGCCGACGGAGAGCAACACATGGCCAACCTCATCCGCGCCCTCCTCCAGAACTTCACCCTCACTTTATTCATCCTCGGCCTCATCGCCGCCGCCATCTCCCTGCGGCGCAAGCCACGCCCCTTGACGCGCCCCATCGTCGCCGAGGCCCTCCTCTCCCACTTCCTCCTCTTCTCCATCGCGATCAGCTATCTCTACAACTTCGTCATGCATGTCTTCTTCGGCGAAATGACCGCGCGCTTCATTGGCTGGGCCCAGAGCCCGTTCCAGGCCGAGGTCGGCTTCGCAAGCCTTGGCTTCGCCGCCGTGGGCTTCCTCGCGTGGCGAGGCGGCCGCCAGATGCGCGTGGCGGCGGTCGTGGGGCCGTCATGTTTTCTGCTGGGCGCGGCCGGCGGCCATATCGTGGAGATCGTCAAGTCGCGCAACTTCGCGCCTGGCAACGCGGGTGTCATCCTCTACACCGATATCCTTCTCCCGCTCATCGGCTTCGCCATGCTCTGGCTCACGCGCAAGTCCTCAGACAAGACTCCCGTAGCGGTGTCCTGGGTCCAAAGCTCCGGGAAGGCGACAAGCAAGTCCCCGAAGGACTCTACCGCGTCGAATCCCTAAACCTCAACAGCCGCTTCCACCTCTCCCTGCGCCTCACCTGCCCCAACGCCGGCGACAGAAAGCGCGGCCAGGCCGACAACCACCCCAAACTCGGCGGCGACATCATGATCCACGGCGACACCTGCTCCATCGGCTGCCTCGCCATGGGCGGCCAAGCCGCCGAAGACCTCTTCATCCTGGCCGCGGAGACAGGCGCCGGCAACATCTCCGTCATCCTCAGCCCCGTGGACTTCCGCGCCCGCCCCCTCCCCCCCGACCTGCCCGCCTCACCCGCGTGGACACGGGACCTCTATCCGGCCATCCAGCAAGCCCTTAGTTCGCTCCGATAGCCCCCTCACCTCTCTCCCGCCAGAATCACCGGCTTCAGCAACCCCCCGCTCCCCTTCTCGTTGTTCACGCGCACGACGATGCTGTTCTCCTGCCCAGGCTTGATCGCGCCCTTCAGGTCCACTTCAAGCGGCCACTTGGTCCTGCCCGTCGTCTCATGGACCTGCTGGCCGTTGACGTAAAGTCGGAAGATGTCTCCCACCCCGTTGAACTGCAGAGTCAGCCGCTTGAGCGTCTTCCACTCCGACGGCGCGTTGACCTTGATGCGGAACCAGCCCACGCCGTCGTAGTAGGGCACGTTCTGCTGTTCCCACGGCCCTGTGGCCGCCACCATCATCCACGCCTTGTCGTCAAACCCCGGCTTGGCGTAACCCAGCGCCTCGCCCTTGGCCTCCGGGTCCTTGGCGAACCGCCACTCAATGAGCCACCGCAGCGCGGCCGGCCGGTCCAGATACTCGCCGAAGTCTGTCGCGTACTGCCGCGCGAAGAACGCCGCCAGCTCGTAGCGCATGACGTGCTTCAGCCCCAGCGTCAAGTCGTTGCAGTGCGCGGTGAAGAGGTCGCGCTTGCGCTTGAGCAGCGAGCGGAGTTCCCCGGCGTTCGCCCCCTGGCTGGCGCGGAACCGGCGGAATCCGCCCAGGATGGCGCTCTGCACGGCGCCGTACTCCAACCCCACGGCCGCCACCTCGATGCGCTTCAGCGACCCCTCATCGCCGGCCGCCAGGCGCCGCGCCTCGGCCAAGCAACCGGCCAGCGTATTCACCGCCTCGGGCGTGTAGACCTCGGGCACGACATCCTCGAACGACTTCGCCTCCGCGCCCTCTTCCACCAGCTTCGAGCGCAGGCTCACCGCGCCCGCCACCTCGCGCGTCATCTTCTCCAGCGCGTCCCAATAGCGCCGCATGGCCGGCTCGGCCGCGCCATAGGCCGAACGCAGGAAGTCCGCGTACGCCGCGTCCACGTCCGCATCGGGATTCCACATCATCCGCGTCAGCATGTCGAACACCGGCGCCTGCGCCGCATAGTGATGCGTCATGCTGTCGAAATCCGTGCCGATCATGCCCGTGCGAGCGCACTGCTTCAGGTCCGCGCCAAGGTCGCGCGCGTAGTTCGCCGGAAAGCCGTGGCCGGTGAGCAGCAGATTCGGCCGCAGGAACATCTTGCTGCCGTGCGCCGACCACCCGGCCCAGTCCTTGCGGCTCTGCTCGTTGTAAGCCGCGTTGAAGTAGTTGAAGCCCACGTAGGCCACCAGCAGCCTCGGCGAGGGCTTCTCGCGCAAGGGCGCGTGGTGGTAGTTGCTGTAGGCGTAGACGCCGATGTATTGCCCCGGACACTCGTCGCCCATGCGCGCCGCGATCTGGTTCCAGAACCACACGTAGCGGTCGGAGAGCGAAGGATAGAGGAAGTCCACCATGCCCGGATAGTTCATCACGTCCTTGATGCCCTCGGGCGGGTCCAGGGCGCGGCACTTCTCGCAGTAGCAGTAGCCGCGGCTGTCGTTGGGACACGCGCTGAAGGAAAGGCGTCCTGTTTTCTTGAGGCTCTCCAGCCCCAAGCGCGCCACCTCATCCGCCAGCCCCGGCGCGGTGACGCAAAGCTTGACGCGTTCGGGACGCGGGTAGGGCCGCTCCATCTGGGACACGCGCTTGCCGTCGGGCATCATGGCGAACCACTCCGGGTGGTCCTTGCCGTACTTGGCCAGCCATCCCGTGAAGGCGTGGCCGAACTGCGCCGCCACCGACCGCCCCATCCGCCGCCGCCTCGCCCACACGTCAAACGCCTGGGCCTTGCGCGCCTCTTCGGCCTCGGTCCAGCCCAGCGCCTTCATCGCCGCTTCGAGTTGCGGGTTGTCGCTGATCGGCCCCGTGCCCGGACGGATCTGCCGCTGGATCAGCGGCGGAACAAAGGCCCGCGACGTCTCGGCCACGCGGATCGTGAAGCGCTTGGGAGTCACCGCGCCTGCTTCGCCCGGCCACAGCCAGCGCACGCCCAGCTCCGTCTCCAGAAAGTCATAGACGGCGTAGAGCGTGCCGCACGCGCACACGGTCCCAGGCGTCAGCTCGAAATCCCTCTTGTCCCCGCCGACCAGGGCGACGCGGTTCCCCTTCACCACCACGCGCGTTTCGTCGGGCTGCAGCGTTCCCGGCGCCAGCGCGCCCGCCAGCCGGCCGGGCCCTACGAGGATCAGCGGCCTGGGATCGCCGGCGTCCAGCTTGTTCTCGGTCGTCACGGCCAGCTCCGCCCCGCTCACCAAGCGCACGTGGTCCACAAGCTCCTTCACCGCGTAGGCCGTGGTCTTGCTCGCCTTGGCCGCGGTCACCACCACGGCCGCGGGCTTGCCGTTCTCCACCAGCGTCACGTCCGCCGCCGCCGTCGCGGCCAGCAGAGACACCATCGCCAGCCAGGTCTGTCTCACGCCATGACTCCTCTGAAGCGCGCAACAAGAGGCGCCCCGCCTTCCGCGGGACGCAACACGCGCGAACGCTCCCGGCGGCCCCAGACGCCTACTTCGCGTCCACGTCAATCCCGGCGTCCAGATCAAAGTAGTACCACATCCTCAACGCGGAGCCCTTGTTTTGCTGATGGTTGAGGTTGCTCTTGCCAAAGGCGTTGCGGCCGGGATACCAATAGCTGTGGTGTATCTCGTTATAGTTGCCGGATGTCTTCACAAGGTCGTCAAAGCCCTGCATATGCCAGAGAATCCGCTCCTGCGGGTCGCCGTAGAGGTTCACGCGGCCGTCGCCATACAGCGCGTTGAACACGTTGCGGTGGCCGCGCAGGGCGTACCCCGGCGTCTTCTGGCTGTTCTCGATCGGCTGGCCGTCATAGGGGCTTGCGTTGCCCAGGATGTCCCGCCCCGCGCCTTTGCTGAAGGTGTCCACCGAAATGACCCGGCCGTTCAGTTCGCGGAACGTGCGGAAGAACGGCTCGCCCATGGCCGCGTAGACAGCCGGCTTGGTCCCGCTGATCCAAGTCACGTTCTTGTCGCCGCCCCGCCCCTGAGTCACGCAGTAGGGGCTGTATCCCTGCATGGGGATGTTGCGATAGGCGTAATGGCTCTCGATGTGATACTCGACGTTGTTAATCGCCGGCCAAGCGCCGTGCGTCATGGTCGCCCGGTCGAACCCGCCGGCCTGACGCCAGTCGCTCAGTCGGGACGCGCTGTACCGGTTCACCTTGCCGTCCCAGTAGTCGGACGGCATGCCGTCGGAACTGGGACAATAGAACACCCCAGCGTCGGAGAGATAGCCAGCCCCCATCAACATGCCCATGCCGTGGGGCGCGTGCCGGAGGTCCGTCCCTGGGGTGAAGACGCCGCCCCGGTAGCCGAAAGCGATCGTCCGCCAATTGGCGATCGAGAGATGGTACATGACGTACACGGGATTGTCGTCGGGCTTGGCCTGGAAGGAACCGCGGGGCAGGTAATACGTGTAGGTCCCCACGTTGCGCGACACCCCGAAAACCGTCTGGGTGAAAGAGCCGTGGCGCGACCCGCCGCTCCACGAGCAGAGCGGCCGGCCGGAGTCCGCGGCCACAGCCGTGGCGTGGTCCGTCGGCGAGCAGTGCCCGGCCCCCCATCCCTGCCACGACGGCAGATAGGCGCCGTAGTCGCCCGCGTACATCACCAAGGCCTTGCCGATCTGATTGAGGTTGGACTGGCAGCTCGAACGCCGCGCCTTCTCCCGCGCCGAACTCAAGGCCGGCAGCAGCATGGCCGCCAGGATGGCGATGATCGCCACCACGACGAGAAGCTCGATAAGAGTGAACGCCGCCCAGAACCGCTTCAACCCGCCTGACATGTCCGTCTCTCCTTGCTCATGGACGGAGGCTCTCACGCCTCCACCTTCGTTTGTTGCGAGGACACGGTGCGAACCCGCCGTTGGCGGGCTGAGGCGCCATGTCCCCGCCGCGACTTGCCCCCGCCGGGCGGCGCGGTGGATTCCCGCGCCGCAAGCCGCGCCGGCATCGCCGGCGGCGCCGGTTTGCGGCCGGCGAGAGCGTCCAGAACATAGTCCGCCACGGCCGCGCCCTGCTCGGCCAGCCGCTGGTCCGCCGTGGTCAGCGACGGTTTCGACAACTCCCCCTCCGGGAGTCCGTCGTAACCCGTCACCGACAGATCGTCAGGCACGCGAACGCCCTTGCGCGCCAGCATCTCCAGAACCGCCAGCGCTACCTCGTCGTTGACGCACATCAGCGCCGTGGGCCGCGGCCGCAGCGCCAGAACGCGGTCCAGCGCCGCTTCCACGCGCGCCGGGTCCGCCTCGCGGTCCATCGCAATCTCCTGGTAATCCTCTTCTCTCGGCGTCAGGCCCGCGGCCGACAGCCCTTTCAGCCAGCCGCGCCGGTTGCCCAGGCGCGCATTGGAGGCGCTGCCGGGAGGGCCGGGGTCCGCGTTGATCAGCGCAATCCGCTTATGTCCCAGTCCAATCAGATACGACGCCAGCATCTCGAAGCCCGGCTCTCGCGCGCCGGCCCTGGCAAACAGCCCGCCTGTCCTGCCATACGCCACGCACGCCGGCCAGCCTTTCCCCTCGGCATACCGCTCCACCTCGCCGAACGCCTGCGCGCGTTCCCGCTCCGTGTAGAACACCACGGCCACCGGCTCGTGGCCGGCGATGCGCAAGGGCCGGAACTGCGCGGGGGAGTCTATCACGTGCACCACGGCGCCGCGCCGCTCGGCCTGGAGCAGCAGCCCCTTGATCCGCGTCATGCTCAACGACGCCCGCTCGGACAGGTACATCTGCGTCACGCAGAGGTAGATTTCGGGTCTGGGGCGCCGTTCCCCTTCTTCTCGCACAAAGGTCCCCACGGCCTTGCGCGACACCACCAGCCCGTCCGCTTGCAGTTGCTCATAGGCCCGCGCCGCGGTGCGCAGCCCCACCCCGAAGTCCTGGGCCACGTCGCGGAGAATGGGCAGCTTGGCGCCCGGCGCCAGCTCTCCGCCGCGAATCCGCCGCGCAAAGTGCGCGTGGATCCGCTGGGCCAGCCGGCCCCCGCTCTCCGTGGCGAACGACACGCTGGACGCTTGGGACGACATCCGCGCCTCCAAACTTGTATCATATTATCACAGATAGCGTACAGCGGCGCCCGCGGCCTGTCAAGCGAAATCCGCGCCGGGCAATGGCCGGGCGACGCAACTCTCGTGGACGCCATAATCCATCGCCTTTCGTCGTCTGTTTTCAGTGTCAATAAGCGAAGACCCGCGGTTTTTGTGCCGTCATCCGCCCTTCTCCGCGGCTTGGCAGCCCATCCTGGCGCTCTCCCGCGTGCACCCGATATAATCTCTGGGACGCGCGCGTCATCCTGGACCGGAGAACCATCATGATCCGTATCGAGCTTAGAAACCTGCGGCGGGCCTTTTTCCGCGGCGAGACAGCGCCTCTGCATGTGGAGATCGTCAACGCCGGATCGAGCGCCCTCGCTGGCGCGGAGGCCGTTCTCGACGCTCCCGGCGCGGCCGAAGTCCGGACGCCTTTGCCCGATCTGGCGCCCGGCGCCTCGGCCAGCCTTCGCCTTGTGGTCAACACCTGCCTGCTCAAAGCTGGCGAATACGCCGCGCGGTGCAAGGTCGCCGT
>ERZ795052.5258-NODE-5258-length-12750-cov-4.338558_pt1 | contig 12750 bp, 11 predicted proteins | sample MGYA00375136_ERZ795052 | MGnify/ENA primary metagenome ERZ795052 (study PRJEB30181, sample SAMN05720156) | activated sludge metagenome | isolation source: Anaerobic digester | place: Japan | collected 2015-05-26 ... | reverse complement strand
AGCTCTCATCGTAGAAAGGACAGAGCCGCAAAAACCCAAACTATATCTCATAACACAGGCAATTAAGCAATTCCACCCGAGAAATTAGGAACACAATCAATGTTTACAAGAACCACAACTCGTCGGTACGCGACGACCTCGGAGTCCCAAATCTTACATCAGAGCAGACATGCTCACGCAGAGAGCCTCTTTTTCACCAGTTCGCTGACGAGTTTCCCGTCCGCTTTGCCGGCCATTTTGGGCATCAGGGCCTTCATCACCTTGCCCATATCCTTGGGCCCGACGGCGCCTACCTCCGCGATTGCCTTTCCGACTTCCTCTTCGATGTCTTTCTCGGACATCTGCTCAGGCATAAAACCTTTGATAATCTTAAGTTCCGCCTCCTCCTTCTCAACCAGGTCCATCCTGCCGCCATTCCTGAATTGCTCGATGGAATCAGCGCGTTGTTTAGCGAGGGATGAGAGGAGCTGCAACATTTCCGGTTCCGTCAGATCCCTCTTCAGGTCTATCTCTTTGTTGTGCATCGCCGTCTTGACCATCCGGAGAGCGGAAAGCCTCAGTTTGTCCTTCGCCTTAGCGGCTGCAATGATGTCACTTTCGAGTTGCGCTTTTATACCCACGGTAGAACCTCACCTGTCTGACCCTTACATGGATCAGGTATTTTTAGAAGTACGACAAAAATACAATACGAAAACGATTAATTATAGAAAACTTTTTTTTCTTGTCAATCTATTTCAGCTCCACGAATTGCCTCAAATTAAATGTTACCCAGGAGGTGGTCAAAAAAGGATCGTTGGATCATAAATAGGTGTTACCGAACGCTGGCACTGATATCCAGCAAGGATCAGAGGTCATTACCGCCCGGGCAGGTCAAGCTGCTCGATGATCCGGATGACGGGTCCGCTCCGGTTCATGCTGTAGATATGGAGCCCTTGGACCTCGTTACGGATCAGGTCTTCCGCCTGGCCGACCGCGTACTCGACGCCATACTTCTCCGTTTCTTCCGGTTTATCCTGGAGCCTATCCATCTTTTCGGCAAGCTTTTTCGGAACGCTCGCGTTGGAGAGGGAAATGCACCGCAGCATCTGTTTGTAATTCATGACCGGAAAAACACCGGGCAGAAGCGGAACCCGGATGCCGGCCTTCCAGGCCCTGTCACGGAAGCGGTAGAAGACGTCATTATCGAAGAATAGCTGAGAAATGATAAAGTCCGCACCAGCGTCGACTTTCCTCTTCAGGTTGCGAAGGTCTTCTTCGAGGCTCGGCGCTTCGATGTGACCTTCGGGATAGCCGGCCACGGCGATACAAAAGTCACCCCTCGACCTGATGAATTCGACTAATTCGTTCGCATAGCCGAACCCGCCTTCTGTCTTGACTGATTTTTCCTGTCCCAACGGTGGGTCCCCCCGAAGGGCAAGGATGTTCTCGATGCCCGAATCCCGCAGTTCATCGAGAATCCCGGCTATCTCGTCCTTCGTCGATTGTACGCAGGTCAAATGAGCCATGACCTCTTGACCGTAGTCGTTCCTGACTTTCGAAGCGATCTCAAGAGACCTGTCTCGGGTGCTACCACCCGCTCCGTAGGTGACGGAGAAAAAATCCGGCTTCAAGCTTTTGAGCTCTCCGATAGCTCTGTAAAGACTCTCCAAGTTCCCTTCCCTCACGGGAGGAAAGACCTCGAAGGAAAGAGTCAACACCTCCTGACGAAAAAGTTCCCTGATCTTCATCTGATCCTTCCCGACTCCTATTGATGCCGCTTCCAGACCTTTTTACAATGCGGGAAAATGTCACTAAGAACGCCAGTTGTCAACCAGTTTTCTATCCTACTGGTTGTAATAGACCGCCTAATCTGTTAAAGTTTTTAAAATAAAGGAAGAATACCTCAGATGTCCAGTTTCAAAAAAATCGTTCTTGGCCTGTTTTTTTTTCTTCTCAGCCCGGAATGCGCCTTCGCGACTACTGAGATACTCAACATTCGGCACTGGGTCGCTCCGGAAAACACCCGCATAGTCATCGACACGGACGAAGAAGCCGACACCGTAGTCAGCAGAACGGACCAAACGATCACCCTGGATTTCAAGGACACGGAAATTAGCGATACCGTTCCGTCGGAAGAGATCCTGAACAAACCGGGTATCAAAAAAATAGTAGTCGTACCCCTTCCCGACAACTCTGTCCGGGTTCAGCTCCAGTTGGCCGACTATGTTGAAACACGCGTGTTTAAACTGAAGGCCGTCGCCGACAAGTCTTTTCGCGTCGTCGTCGATATAGCGCTCCCGGAGATGGAAAAAAAGGAGAGAGAAGAGAGAAAACAACAAAAAATACTCAAGAAAGATAAGATCATCGTGATCGACGCCGGTCATGGCGGGGACGACCCCGGGGCAGTAGGATTGAGAAAGACGAAGGAGAAAGAGGTCGTTCTCAAGATCGCCCAAAGGCTCCAGAAGATTTTGGACAAAAAACAGGGCTACCGGGCCTTCCTGACGCGCCGCGGCGACTACTATCCCTCTTTCAAGAAAAGAATTCAGATTGCCAGGGAGTACGGTGCGGACCTCTTCCTCAGCATCCATGCCGACGCTGCAAGAAACAAGAGCGCCAGGGGAAGTTCGGTCTACTGCTTGTCCACAACCGGGGCGAGTAGCGTTGCCGCACGACTGCTGGCCAGCAAGGAAAACCTGGCCGATATCATCGGGGGCGCAGAGAATGACCAGGGAAACGATGAATCGGACCCGATCACTCTTCACATGGTCCAGACAGAGGCGATGAACCTCTCGAGAAACCTGGCGGCGTCGATCCTGAAGCAGATCAAGGCCGTCAACCCTCTTAAGTTCGAGCAGGTCCAGTATGCACCCTTTCTGGTCCTCAAGACGCCGGAAATACCGTCTGTTTTGGTGGAGACTGCCTACATCTCCAATCCCAGGGAAGAGATGCTGCTGCGGAGTCCCTCCTTCCAGACTAAGATCGCAGAGGCTATCGCCGCCGCAGTAGACGAGACCCTGACGGGACGCAAAATCCCTCCGGTCACAATCGCCGCCACAGTTCAATCGGAAAAGGCAAACCCTTCTCCGGACCGGGCAAAGGTCGTCGAACCGACTATTGACACGGTCCTCTACAAGGTCAAAAAAGGGGATCACCTCGAAAAAATCGCGAAGATGCACGGCACCACCGTTGCCGTCCTCCTGAAATTAAACGGCATGAAGGCCGACGGCCCGCTATATGCGGGTAGTAATATCAAAGTGCCGGCCGTCAAAAAGGAAGGTGAAGCCGAAAAGGTCGCCCAAAAAAGGCCTTCAGTGCAACCCCTCGAGTATTCTTTTTACACCGTAAGGAAAGGCGACACACTGGAAAAGATCGCGACAAGGAACAAAACGACCGTTGCCGTCCTCCTCCGGTTGAACAATATGAAGCTCCGTGATCCCCTGTACGTAAACCTAAGACTCAAAGTTCCCGCAGCTTCCGGGCGTGAAAACGCAGAAACGGTTTCAACAAAGAAGATCCGCGAGGCCGAGCCGTCTAAACCGCTTTACTACAGGGTAAAAAAGGGCGACACGATAGAAAGAATAGCCAAAAGGCATGACATCTCGACCGCAGCCCTGCTCAAAGCCAACGGCATGAAGCTCAAAGACCCGCTTTATGTCGGCAGAAAGCTGAAAATCCCCTGACCAAAGCGGTAAGACCGAGAGTTCTACCTCTGGTAATTTTTCAAAAACTTGTAATTTAAGAGAACAATGGGTATGGTTCTAATATTCGATATATTTTGACTTCTCCCTATCCTCTTTGATTCCATGAGAGACAGCAAAACCAAAAACATTCTATTCTTCAGCCTTCTTGGCTTCATCACTGTTCTTTTTCTCTATCTTCTCAAGCCCTTTTTCTATCCCATATTCTGGGCGGCGGTGATTGCAAGCCTCTCCCGGCCCTTCTATAATTGGTTGGAAGGAAAAATACGACGGCCGAGCCTTTCGGCGTCGGTTGTGCTGCTCGCCGTCCTTCTGATAATCATCCTGCCTATCTTCCTCATCGGGGCGCTATTGGTAAATGAATCGATCGCAATATACGCATCATTGAGCGAAGACCATAGTCCCGTCAAAGAATTCCTCAAAGGCGTTCCCGAGCGGGTCAGGCAAAACCCATATGTAAGAAATCTGAACATCGACGAAGGGCTCCTGGCAGAAAAACTTTCCGACATGGCCAAGGACGTCACAAATTTCATCTTTACCAGCCTGAAAGGCTTCACCCAAAACACAGTGATCTTCGTCACCATGTTCCTGATCATGCTGTACACCCTGTTCTTCTTCATCCGGGACGGCGAAACGTTTTTGCGTAAGGCCGTTCATCTCTTTCCGTTGGGGGAAAGGCGTGAAAAAATGCTGTATGAACAGTTCACATCGGCAACCAGGGCAACCATCAAGGGAACCCTCGTTCTTGCCTTCATCCAAGGTTCTCTTGGCGGGCTCCTGTTTTTCCTGGTGGGCATCGAAGGCGCCTTGATCTGGTGGGTTTTGATGGTCTTTCTCGCCGTCATCCCGGGGATCGGCTGCTCCGTTGTCTGGCTGCCGGCAGGAATCGTTATGCTCCTGACGGGACACACCTGGGAAGGCATTACAATCCTGTTGACGGGAACATTTATCATCAGTATGGTCGACAATGCCCTGCGGCCCATCCTCGTAGGAAGGGACATTCAGATGCATCCCCTGTTTATACTGTTCTCTACGCTCGGAGGGATCGCCCTCTTCGGCGTTTCCGGCATCGTCATCGGACCGATCATCGCCGCCCTGCTCCTTTCCCTCTGGCAGATGTACGATCGGCAGTACATTGACAAGGACCTTCTTTAAAAAACATAGTAGAAATATGGGTGATCTGTTTTGATCGTTTTATCCGGTCCATAAATTTCATAATTTGCTAAAATCATTATATTAATAAGAATTTTCGTCGTGAGGCTACCCAATGCGTTATTTCCGAAAAAAAATAGAATCGATGTCCGGTTACATTCCGGGTGAACAAATGCCGGGAGCGAAGGTGATCAAGCTGAACACCAATGAAAACCCTTACCCGCCCTCACCGACAGCGATGGCAATACTTAGCAACATCGACACCGAATGCCTCCGCCGCTACCCAGACCCTTTTTCCGGGCGGGTACGCCGCGCGGTGAGCCGCGTCTTCGGCGTTCACGAAGACTGGGTTATCGTCGGGAACGGAAGCGATGAAATACTTTCCATACTCTTGCGGGCCTGCTGTGAACCGCGCCGAGCGGCTGCGTACGCCATGCCGACGTACGTCCTCTATCGGACCCTCGCAGAGATTCAGGGTGCGAGGTGTATTGAAGTCCCTTACGACGACGACTACCGACTCCCCGTTGAGGGGCTGATCGCTGCGCGGGGCGCCTTGACGATCGTCTGCTCGCCGAACAGTCCGTCGGGAACGCCGGTGTCCCGTGAATCCCTCGAGCGCCTGTCCGCCTCTGTCGTCGGGCTGCTCGTCGTGGATGAGGCCTACGTGGATTTCGCCGAAGAAAACGCCCTGGAGTTGGTCAAAAGCAACAAAAACATCATCATTTTGCGAACCCTGTCCAAGGGCTATTCCCTTGCCGGGTTGAGGCTCGGTTTCGGAATAGCCCAACCGCCGATCATCGAAAACCTGATGAAGATAAAGGACAGTTACAATGTGGATGCCTTGTCCTGCCTCATCGGCGCAGCGGCCATCGAGGACCAGACTTACAAGGAAGAGACCGCAGAACGGGTCAAAGCATCAAGAAAAAACCTGTCCGCCACCCTCGAGAACCTGGGCTTCCGTGTCTGGCCGTCACAGGCGAATTTCATCCTGACGAGACCGCCGATGGGCGATGCGGAGAGGATTTATCTCGCCCTCAAGGCGGAGGGCATACTCGTTCGGTACTTCAAACAGCCGCGCCTCGAGGATAAATTACGGATCACGGTCGGGACGGAAGAGGAAAACTCTACTCTGATTCAAGCACTCACCCGGCTGACAGCGGTCGGGTGAAGGAAGCAAACACGAATGGAGGGTGAAGAGATGGAACACGAAAAACCGCTGGAAGATTTGACGATAAAGGAGTTGAAGGAGATGGCCCTGGCCATGGGTGGAATCAGCGGCGTTTCAGCGATGAAGAAGACGGAGCTGATCATCGCCATCAAGAAGGCAAAAGGCCTCCCAGTGAAGGAAACCCGCGAGAAACCCATCGAGACGGTGGTCGAGCTGAAACACAAGATGCGAGAGATCAGGGAACAGCGGGACTCTTTGAGAAAGCGAGCTGATAAGAAGAAGACGCTCCTCCTGACGAGGAAAATCAGCCGGCTGAAAAAAAGGACCCGCAGGCTGGCAAAGAAAATCGCCTGAGCCGAAAAGCACCTACAAAGTAGGCGGCGCTTCTCCTGGTTCGGTCCCGACGTCATGCCCCTTCACGGGAATCGCAAAGAAAGCTCGGGCATGAACACACCAAGCGAGAAAAGGCCGGTCACCGGGAGTTCAGTCCAGCGGAAGTGCCGCCTTCAGGTGTCCCAGCAGTGTCTCTTTTCCGCCTTTCCCCAACGTCAGATCAGACACTACGGTACGGCCAACATGGTACACAACGCCGTGGTGCTCGTCGTCGTATTCCCAGAAGCTATGGACGGCATATATCCTGTCGTCGACCACCCCTAAGAAAAGCATGACATGTCCGCGCATGTACAGGATCGTCGGCTTCTGTCCGATGCGCATCAGGGCCTCGACTTTCGCGCCGTCGGAAATCCCCTCCAGCTCCAAGCGATTCCTCTTGCAAAAAAGCGCCTGCCGGTTACTGTCCCTCGGCATCCGAAACCCGAAACAGCGGAAGACGTCCATGATGAACCGCGAACAATCCCTGCCCTTATTGAGACCGCCCCAACTGTAATACCCGTCCTTGATCTTGAAGGCCTGTCTCAAGACAGCACCCATCGTGTAAGGAAGATAGCCTTCATGGACATCGGCATCGGCACGCACGAAACCGTCGGTTAGAAACAGGCGTCCGTAACCGTCACGGCAGGGCATAACGACTCTATACCCGCCATGAACGCTCTCGGCAAGGGGCAGTTTTGCTCCCATCGGGAGTTCAAAGGCGTATTCCCCGAAATCATGGTCATGGTAAAAAGACACGCTGTCGCCGGATACGATAAGTGGTTTCCCGCCCGCAAATTTGATGACTTGTTCTTTGTCTCCTACAGCCACGTCGTTCGGCCTGACCCATCCCCACGCGTATCCCGTGTCCACAAAACACCACGTACAGTCCACATCGTAATGGAGGATTACGACGGCGGTTCCGACGTCCAGCCTCCCCGCCTGGAAACGGTCGAAGGCGTAGTCAAAAGGCCTGTCCATGACAAGGTCGTCCGTCGGAAAGACACGCAGGTTTGTCGCATGGACGACAACCCCGTAGAGGGGTATTACATGGTCAGGAACACCCTGGATGTTCGTCAGCGTAAAAAGCCTTGCCAGGTAGACAGTGGAAAGGGGCCGACTTGCCGAGTCGTAAAGTCTCGACCCTCCGTATCGAGCCCAAGACCTCGCCAGTCTCCTTTTCAAGATTCCCGTATCTATCTCGTCGGGGAGAGACAAGATGTCCAGGGAGTCCAGGTCGTTTTTCAACGCAGCGCGGTTGACTTTTTCGATCTCCTCGGCCTCCATCAGGACCTTATCCGGGTCCCGTAGGCGCCCGATCCAGTAGTTTACATCCTCGAACTCAGGCCTTACATGGGGTAACGGGGAAGGTGCAGTCTCTTTCACCGGGTACCGGGGTCCGACGTGCAGTGGTTCCACCGGCTGCCGGGCCAGGGCGAAAAAAGGCATGAGCAGCTCGATCACCAAGACCGGATAAATCCATCTTTTCTTCATCTTAAAGCACCTCTAAATAGCAATAAAGAACGATGCGGAGAAAGACACCCCCGGATACACAAAGAGGTTTGACCTATCCGACCAAACCTCTTTGTCCTATCTTCTTGATTCTTTTTATGCGTATTGAGTATGTTCGGTCATGATACCGAGGGCACGTTCGCCCACCAGAACCACTCTCGTGTGAGTCAGACGAGTTGCAATCATCTTAGCGACAGCCTTCATGACCGCGAGGCCCATTTCGCAATCCTCGTCGATGATTCCCCTCAACTTCACTGCGTCGATCGCCACCAATTCGGTCCGGTCCAAACAAAGGCAACTCAGCGTGAATATGAAAGGCTCGACGACGGCAGACCATCCCATAGACTCGCCCTTTGCAACAACATCAACGATGACCTGCCGGGGAGGAAAATTCGGCCCCATATCGCATTGCATGTCCAAAGCGACCTTACCGTCGATGACGATGTAAAACTTGGCGGCCGGATCCCCCTCACGATAGAGAACCGTTCCGGCCGGATGGGTTTCTATCGAGGCGATGGCCGCAAGCTTTTTCAGCTGCTCATCGGTCAACTTCGAGAAAATTACAGAATGCCTTAAAATGTCTATGACGTTCTCCATCGGTTCCCCTCCTTCTTTGATATGACTTTACACTGTTTCAAACTCTTCCTAAAGGTCATGTCTTCTTTCAAGATAAGCCGTACGGCCGGCCCCACTAACTCAGCAGAGAAAGAAGAGAGGCCGCGGTGGAAATCAAAGTCACAACCTTTTATGGAGACGATCCGGGCGGACGGCTTCCTATGGTAAAGGGCCTGGAACCATGCCATCAGCATGGCGGGTGTTATATGGTGAGTAAACGCCAGCGCCGCATCTTCCGGCACAACGGAGGCACAATGTAACGCATCAAGTTTACCGTCCACATGGGCATCGACAAACACAACCTCGTCATAATCGGCCATAACTTCGAGCAAATCCGGCGTCAATTGTTGCAGGAACACCGAATCTATCTCACCGCCGAGCTCTTCGAGCCCCGTGTCATCTTCTTTGAGTGCACCCTGGCCCAGTGAACGCCGCAGGGCCTCGATGACGAAATAGGCGACACCGTCATCCGCCCGGTCTAAATTTCCATAACCGATAACGAGAGTTCGGCCCATCGTCGAGCCTCGGTTTCCCACCGTTTTTCTACACCGACACTCCCGGTCAGCGGGAGATGCTGTCCAGGACCGTCCCGTCCACTGCCACTAGCTCGATTCTCAACGGCATCTTCCCGATAGCGTGCGTGGAACAAGACAGGCATGGGTCGTAGCACCGGATCGCAGCTTCCACCCTGTTCAACATCCCTTCGGTAAGCTTGTTGCCGTCTACGCAGGCCTTCGCGACCATCCCGGCGGCCGTGTGCATCGCCCAGTTGTTGTTGCCTGTCGCCACGATGAGGTTCACCCGCGTCAGCAGGCCGTTCTCGTCCGTGCTGTAATCGTGGAAGAGAGTGCCCCTGGGGGCTTCGATCACACCGACTCCCTGCCCCGGTAGTCTCGCCTCCGGATAGGCCCGAACCTCTTTGGACAAGATATCGGGGTCGTCCAGCAACTGGACTATCCGCTCGAGGGCGTAGACGAGTTCGATCAATCTCGCGTAGTGGTAATAGAGGGAACCTTCGACGGGCTTACCGCCGTTCAACTGTCTGAAGAGTTTGAACTCTTCGTTCGCCAGGGGAGTTCCGATCTTGTCGCAGACATTCAGTCGCCCCAGGGGACCGACACGGTAGAACCCTTCCGGGAAACCCATCTTGCGATAGTAAGGGTATTTGAGGAATGACCAGGGCTCCACATGCTCGGCGACATGGGCCAGGTAATGTTCGGGCTTGAACTGGGCGACATACTTGCCCTCGGCGTTCTTGACCCTGATCTCTCCGTCATAGAGCTGAAGCCCTCCCTCCTCATCCACCAGCCCCATGTAGTTCGAAGGAAAGGATGCGAAGGTCGACGCTAGATCTTTGTTGGCGCCCAGCCAGTTCTTGCCGATGTCCACCGCAACCTTAGCGATGTCCATCATGGTCTCCATTTCCGCTAAAATCTCGTCCCGGTCCGTGGGATTCAGCGGGGCATTCACGCCGCCCGGTACGCTTAAATTGGGGTGTATCCGCTTCCCGCCCAGCCGTTCGATGACCCGCTGGCCGTAACGCCGTAGGTTAACCGCCTTGAGCGCCAGATCCGGGTTGGCCTTGATGATGCCGAAGACGTTCCGGATCGCCGGGTCGGCGTCGAACCCGAGAACCAGGTCGGGGGCCGCAAGATGGAAGAAGTGCATGCCGTGAGACTGCACTAACTGACCCATGTGCATCAGCTCGCGTAACAACCTCGCAGGTCGCGGCGGTTCTACACGGGCGACACCGTCACAGGCCTTGGCGGCCGCCAGATGGTGACTGACCGGGCATATCCCGCAGATCCGCTGTGTGATCTGCGGCATCTCAAAATACGGACGGCCTTCGCAGAACTTCTCCAGACCGCGGAATTCGTCCACATGGAAAAAAGTCTGCTCCACACCACCCTGATCGTTCAGATGAATCGTCACCCGCGCATGACCCTCGATCCGCGTCACCGGTTCTATGGTTATTTTTCGAGCACCCATATCTCGCATCTCCTCTAATCATATTTTAAATACTCAGGGGGTAAAATGACGGGCGTACGTCCGGCCAACAATTCCGACAAGGCAAAGAAAAGCGCGTCGGCGCTGGGCGGGCAGCCGGGAATAAAAACGTCCACCTTGACCACTTTGTCCACCCCCGTCACCGTATCCAGGGGCTCACCGAGTTCAGAGGAACCGGGTATGAAGCCGCCGACAACACTCTCCGTCTCGATGTACGCACGCTTCAACGCCTCTTGTGTTCCCACAAGATTGCGCATAGCGGGCACACCCCCGAAGGTGGCGCAATCTCCGATGGCGATCAGTATCTGACAACGCTTGCGCATCTCCCTGGCTACTTCTATGTTATGCGTGTTGCATATCGCCCCTTCAAGAATACCTATCGTCACTCCATCCTCCGGCGGGTGTTTCAGGTCCGTCACGGGGCTGGAAGTAAATTCGACCGATTCGAGCAGCTTGACGATCCTCTCATCGATATCCAGCAAGGACATGTGACAACCTGCACAGCCGGCCAGCCAGTCCGTAGCTATCTTTATCTTACTCACGATGGATTCCCCCTCCCTTCAATGCTTCGATTGCCCGATCGGACATCTTATCCGGTGATTCATCAATTTTCTTCCCCAGCATGCGGGCGAGCAAAGAGATTATCTCCCAGTCGGGCTTGGCTTCACCTTCAGGGTCCACGGCCGCGCAGACCTTCTGAACACGACCCTCGACATTCGTTATAGTCCCGGACCTTTCCGACCATATGGCCATAGGCAGGACAACGTCAGCCCTATCGGTAAGCGGTGAAATGTAGCTGGAGACGACGGCCACGAAGGCATCCTTACCGATTTCTCCCAGCTCAACGCCCTTGCCGTCCCATTGTTCTTCACCGAAAAGGACAAACAAAGTTTTAACGGCGGAGGCCTTAAAACCGTTCTTCAACCCAAAAGCCACCGCAGCCTGTGTATTGACGCCCGGTTCCAGGGCGATAAAAACAGCTCTTTGTCGCAGTGCCTCAAGGGCGCCGACGGCGGGTGGCGGCACTCTTTCCCCGTAGATAACGACGGGGTTTTCCGCGCGGGCGGCGACATCCACGGCCTTCCGGACCTCCGGCACGCCGAATTTCATTGTAGCTAAACAAGCGAGGTCATTGTCTGCGTCGTCGACGACGATCAGCCGGGCCCCTTTATCGACGGCCCGTTTGATGAGAAATGACGCAACGGGCTGATTCATGACCGGGTCTGCACCGACGACCAGTATGACATCCCCTTTCGCTATGTCGGCGAGTGCGCCTCTCCGTATACCCGACAGTCCTGCGGAAGCATCGTTCAACAAGCCGATGTTGGTTACTTTCATTTCTCCGAGCAGCGCAGAAAGCATGAACAGGGCCTCGTTAGTAGCGTTACTCGACGTCAGGACTCCGACACCTCCGGCATCGGCGTCTTTAAGACGCTCGGCGGTCGCTTTAAGGGCCTCTTCCCAGCTTACTTCCTGAAGCCTGCCCCCTTGCCTCAACAGGGGGGACTTTACCCGTTTGCGCCCGTCGTACAGCCTTTCAAAGCGACCCTTCCTGCACAGCAAGCCCTTATTGACTTCTGCATCCCAGTCACCCTTGACCCGCACGACATTGCCGCCCCGCGTCGCGATTTCGATGCCGCATCCTATACTACATTGACTACAGGTACTCCTGATGTGTTCGACCTGGACCTCGCGCCCCATATAGGAACCTCGGCCGTCGAATATGGCGCCCGTCGGGCACACCTGCAGGCAGGTACCGCAGGACACGCAAGTCGATTCCCCGAAGGGGGTGTTGGTGTCGGCGCCGACCATGGACCTTGTGCCCCGCTGCTGTAAGCCAAGGGTGTGATTGCCCACAAGCTCGTCACAGGCACGAATACAACGCCCGCAGAGGATGCAACGATTGTGATCCATCAGAAAAAACTCGCGGGTGGCGTCAAGGGGGTATGGTTTCGAGTAAGTCTCGTAAGCCCAATGATCGATCCCGTACCGGTATCCAAGATTCTGCAACTCACAGTCACCGCTTGCCTCGCAGAATGGGCAGAAATGGTTTCGTTCAGCGAATATCATGTCGAGAACCAGTTTTCGCGCCTTGACCACCCGGTCCGAGTCCGTCTTTATTTTCATCCCCTCGGCTACAGGGAAAACACAGGCGGCCTGCAAGGTCCGCTGCCCTTCGACCTCTACAACACAAACCCGACAGGCACCGGTCGGGGACAGCGCTCGGTGGTTGCAAAGTGTGGGGAT
>ERZ795052.5256-NODE-5256-length-12750-cov-12.168019_pt1 | contig 12750 bp, 7 predicted proteins | sample MGYA00375136_ERZ795052 | MGnify/ENA primary metagenome ERZ795052 (study PRJEB30181, sample SAMN05720156) | activated sludge metagenome | isolation source: Anaerobic digester | place: Japan | collected 2015-05-26 ... | reverse complement strand
ACTCCTGCGCCGCCCACGGTCAGGGTGGCCCCTGTCTGTCCGGTCGGCGAGGCCGGAACACCGGCCACGGTCGCCACCGGCGGCGGGACAATCTCCTCTAAGGCTTCGATATTCAAAACATAGCCGGTGTCAACCCGCCAAACCGGCGGCGCCAGGGAAGGGAGGAAAGAACCGGCGGCGGTCCCGGGGACAAGTCTGAGCTTTTCACCCGCGTACTCCTTGCCGGTCTTCTTCGACCAGACCTTGAAGGTTAGTGTCCCGTCCTCCGTTGCCCCTTCATCCACGGCGCCGGTGGCGGGGTCGTCACCGTAGATCTCCATGATCCCATACTGGCCGGGGGTCGTGATCCGGGTATGGCCGCAAAGGATGCCGTCGCTGTCGAACACCGCCACCTCGTCGCCGATGTCCGCCGGGACGCCTTCAATGGTCAACGCTCCTAAATAATTGCCGATGTAGGGAGTAACGGCAGGGGAGGCGTAATGACCGGCGGTGTCGATATCGAGGACATAGCCCTGGCGATCCTGCCAGACCGGGGGAACGGTTGCGGCCAGGAAAGACGACCCACCGGGGGGAGTCCCGGGACGCAGGACGAGATCCGGCCCGGTCAACTCCACCTGACGGCGGGAATCCCAGATCTTTACCGTCAGGACATCTCCCGCCACGGCCCCCTCATCGACATCCGGCGTCGCCGGGTCGTCGCCATAGACACGGACGATGCCGAAAAGGCCCGTCTGATCAACAGTATATGAGCCGCACAACACCCCCTGGGGATCGAAAAAGGCGATTTCATCCCCCGGCCGGGCATCCACGCCGTCGATCCGGAGCAACCCGAGATAGTCCGCCCAGAGGGGCGTCAGGGCCGGGGGGGCGAAGTGGGCGGCGACTCCCACCGCGGCGGCGGGCAAGGGCAGGAGGCAGAGTAAGGCAAGACAACCCGCCAGGAGGACCGGAAAAGCCCGCCATCCCCGCTGCCGGCGGTGGGCTCGCATCTTCCCTTCTCTTTGTGTTCCCCTCGTCATCGCCACGTCACCGGGACAGCAGTTTTGATGGAAATGTCGGCATGAGCTTGAATATGTTCTTCTTTTCACTCGCAAATGCGTGCATATGTTATTGATCTGCAACGGTTTATCATTAACAAGGATGCTACGGACGCAGCGGAGCTCGTCCCGCCATTTTCATCCTGCTTTGTGACGACATGCCGTCATGCGGGTTTCGTTGTTACCGTCACGTCTTTGCGTCCGGCGGTTCTTTATGGTTCCTCCCGCCGTCACCGGAGACCCGAGGCCGACTGGAGGACATACTCCGCCTCTGCCAAACCGATCCGGCCGTCGCCGTTAACGTCGGCCGCCGGGGCAATGTTCCCGGCACCGCCCCCCGCCAGAATTTGCAGGGTCAGGACGAGATCCGCCAGATCCACGATCCCGTCGCCGTTCACATCGCCCGCCGGGGAAAGGACCTCGATATTGAGGACGAAGCCCGCCCCTTTCTCCCAGATCGGCGGCACCGACGCAGCCACAAAGAACGAACGCGGGGTCCCCGGCGTCATCCGAATGTTTCCGCCCTGCCACTCCCGGCCCTGCCGCCCATCCCAGACCCGGACGCTCAAGTGATCGCCGTTGGCCGTATTATGACCATAAACGGGAACGGTGCCGTACTGTCCCATTTCATTGACCGCCACAGTGCCACAGATCTCTCCCCGACCATTGACGAAGGCCACCTCGTCCCCCGCCTGCGCCGCCATGCCCCTTATGTGTATGAGTCCCAGGTAATCACAATAATTGTCCCCGTATTCCGTCGGAGCGAAGGGAAGCTGGAAATGGGACGCCGCAGCAAGCGGCGCCGGCAGCACCGAAATAAGGACAAAAGCCGCCGGCAGCATCAGCAGCATCCGGGGCATCCATTCCGGCGACGGACGGCGGCCCTGCCCGGAAATCCCCTGCCGGGGCCGGGCAAATCGCCCCGAGTAAGCAAGGACCACGCAAGCAATGTCCCTCACCGCGGAAAACATGCTTCGCACCGCAAAAAACCGGATGTGCCGTTTCCCCAAAGTAGCTTCCTTTGCCATAAGCCGTCGGATGTTGAGCCATCCCTACCCCGCCCCTCCCCTTGAAGGTGAGGAAGTCTATCGATAACGGCGTCGTTTTGTCGGCCGCTGTTTCCCCCCCGTTGCCATAAGGGGAAATCAACCGTAAAGTCCGTGAGAAACAACCTCGCTGAAAAACCTCATCTGTTTCTCCCCGTTGCCTTACGGGAAATCCACCCGCTGTCTCTCCCGGTCCCCCCGCCAGATTATCGGCGTCGCGGACGAGAGGGGCACCCCGTTGAGGTGGAAGGTCAGGACGTCGCCCCGCCTGGCTCCGTCTTCCTCCACCGTGGCCGTATCGTCGCCGTAGACGGGAAGAAAACCGTACCGGCCGTCCCTGTCCAGGGTGAACTCGCCGCAGAGGATACCCCGGGGGTTATAAACCGTCACCCGGTCCCCGGCTTTGGCCCCGGCGATGGTCCCGTAGAAATCCATGCTGAAGGGGGTATGGTGCGGTTTGCTTTCCTCCCCCCACCCGGGGCCGGGGCACATCACCGCCAGAAATACGGCCAGCAGCATAAACCCGCCGAGAGAAAATCGCCGCCGGTCTGCCCATTTTTTTGTCATTTCAACCTCCTCGCCTCCGGTCTTTCTACAAATCCCCAATCCCTTCCTCTTGCCGCGCCTCGCCGGTTCCGCAAACAAAAGCTATGGCGCCCGGTGGGAATCGGGGAGAAACCTCCCGCCGCACTTCCTCAGTACGACAGATCCTTCACCGTGTTCATCTTGATCCACATCCCGTAGCCGGGGCCTAAATACTTCAGGTTATTGAAGCTGCCCAGGGCCGGGTCGTAGGTGTGGCCGCCCTGGATGTCGAAGGTGCGGACCACGGCGTAATCCCCCTGGATGGCCTGGAGAACCGATCCAATATCGTTCACCTGGGTCATGCCGGTCCCCGCCGGGAACGCGACGGTGGGCGCCGGACCGGTGTAACGGACATCGGGATGCCAGCAGCCCACGAGATTCCAGTTGCTGTGGAGGGCCAGGGAATCCGCGGCCGCCGCCTTCAAGCCGATCAGTTCCAGATTCGCCGCCTCTTTCATCTTGATCCAGTACCCGTAGCCGCCGGCGACGTACTTCATCGTGCTGAAGGTCGGTTCGTCGGGCAGGAAGGTATGGGCTCCCTTGCTGTCGAAGCTCCGGATTACGTCGTACTTGCCGGCGATGGAGGCGAAGACGTCGCCGATACCGGCAACCTTCTGGAAAACCGTGCCGGTGAGCATCGGTTCCCCGGGCGGACCGTCGGCGGCTCCGGAAACGCCGTCGGCGTAAAAGCAGGTCTTCAGGGGGAAGCTGATGAGATTCCAACCCGCATGGAGGGGAATGAAGTATTTCCCCGAAGCGTCGAGGTTGACATGGAGGATGTCGTTTTCCGACGTCCAGGTGGGCGGCTGGGTCCCCGTGACCACCGTGGCTACGGCGTCCACTTCCACGCCTGTGGCAGCCTTCCACACCCGGAATCTCAGGACGTCTCCGGGCTGGGCGCCTTCATCGGCCGTTGTGCCCCCATCGTCGCCATAGACGCTCATGAAGCCGTACTGTCCCGGTGTCGTGACGGTAAACTGACCGCAGATCACCCCGGCGGGATCCAGAACGGCGACCTCGTCACCCACCTCCGCCGGGAGGCCGTTGATGGTCAATGTGCCATAGACGGCGACGGATCTGCTCGTCATGGCGGCAACCTGGAAGTGCCTAACCTTGATCGGCACCGTTCCGGCCTGATAATGCCGGAGATTCGTTATCCCGTCCCCGTTGGCGTCCCGGGCGGCGTCCGACGGATCGAGGGGATTCAGCCTGTATTGCACCTCCCAGCCGTCGGGCATGCCGTCGCCGTCCGTATCGGCCGCTTGCGGGTTTGTCCCGCGGCTGTATTCCGCCAGGTTCGCAAGGCCGTCGCCGTCCGGATCCAAGGCGGCATCACCGGCGTTCTTGGGATCGAGGCCGTTGGCGAGCTCCCAGGCATCGGGCATGCCGTCGCCGTCCGTATCGCCGAGGACGCCGCCCTGAAGAACGGCATAGGCGGTGAAGCCCGCGGGCGAACCCACTAGGCCTGTGGCCGCGGCCGTCACCGAAACCGAACCGGTGGCCGCGCCCAAATTCAGGGTGTTCGCAGCATAGCCGCCGTCATCCGTGGCCACCGGCGTCGTCACGGCGAGGGTGGCATCGCCGGCTATCTTCGTGAAGGTCACGTTCACCCCCGCCACCGGCTGCCCGGAGATGTCCGTAACCCGAACCACCAAGGGGTTGGCCAGCGCCGTTCCGACCACACCCACCTGCCCGTCACCGGAAACCTTGCTCATGGTCATGGCCTGACCCGCCCCATAGGCCGCGGCGGAGAAGACCACCGTCTGCACCGGGCTGGAATCCCTGATCGTGGCGGAAACGGTGTTGGTCCCCGAGACTGCGCCCAGGGTAAGAACCGTCGAAACGAAGCCGTTGGCGTCGCTCGTCGCAGAAGCGGCGGAGAGGGTGCCGTCACCGCCGACGACGGCGAAATCAACGACGATCCCCGCGCGCGGCCGGCTGTCCGAATCATAGATCCGGGCGGTAAAGGGCTGGGCCAGGGCCTTGCCCGTTTCACCGTTCTGTCCGTCTCCGGAGATCTTCTGGATGAAGCTCGGAATGGCCGCATCCTCACCGATCCTGATCTCGTCGAGGGTCCAGCCGGCCCGCCTGCTGTTGCAGTTGTTGTTTTCGGAGCGGTTATCGTTCAGGACGAACTTGATCCGGATGTTGGGCAGGCCCACCCAGGAACTCAGGCTGATCTTCTCCTCCTTCCAGGTGGACTGGGTACCGGTGAAGCGGCCGATCTCCTTCCACGTCCCCGACTGGCCGTTATACGTCGAAAGATAGACGATGCCGTAGTCGTGCTCCCGGTTGTAATTGTTGCCACAGTCCGAGTATTCTCCATAGTTGCCGTTTTGATTGACCATCTCAAACAGGTGCCAGAAGGACAACTGGGGATGGACGGCCCCCCGGAGGTCGATGGTGTTGGAGAGGATCAGCTCCGGCTGGACCTCGTCGCCGTACTTCCCGAGAGGACTGTCCACAAAGGCGAGGCTCGTGACGCTGTTACGTACGGAGGAGACGAGGCTCCAGTTGCCCGGGAACCAGTTGATCTGGGTCATCCCGCCGTCCAGGTTATCGAAGAAGGGATAAGCGACGGGTGGCTGCGTCGTTTCGGCGATCCTGACGTCGTCGATAAACCAGCCGTCGGACTGGGTGTCGCTCGCATCGGCAACGACCCGGAAACGCAGATTGACCTGTTTGCCCGCATAGTTGGAAAGGTCCACCTTGGCCTCCACCCAGGAAGGGGAGGTCCCGGTGACGAAGTACAGGCGCTTCCACGTCGCCGATCCCACCTCCTTGACCTCGAGGTAACCGTAGTCGGAATTGTCCTCGAAGGCATAGCGCTGCCAGAAAGACAGGAGGGGCATATTGGCCGACCCGAGATCGATGGTCAGATAAAGAGAGGCGTCGGCGCTCTTGGCGTAGCTCGCGCTCGGGGAGTCCGCCCAGACGACGGAGGGCAGTCCGGTTCTGGTCTTGTCTCCGGGGAGGAGGACGAGGGACCAGGGAGAGTCGTAGAACCAGGGGCTGGGGCCGTTCTCCATGGAGTCATGGAACGGATAGGCGGCCAGAACGGCCCCTTCCTCGATCTTCAGGTCATCCATGTACCAACCGTCCTGCTGATTGGCGGCGTCGGACGTAAGGCGGAACCGGAGGCCGAGGTTGGCGTTGCCCGTATAGGCGGAAAGGTCGATCCGCTCCTGACTCCAGCCCGTCTCCACCCCCGTATAGCTTTTCAGAACCGTCCAGTCCTGGCCGTTGTTCGTCGAAACCTCCAACTTTACAAAGTCTTTCCCCGTCTCCAGGAGGTATTTGTGCCAGAAGGTCAGGATGGGATTCGTGGACCCGTTCAGGTTAAGGAAGGTTGACAGGCTCGTATTGGCATTGGCGGCATAGTTTGTCCCGGGAGAATCCGTCCAGGAATAAATCCCGGAGTACTTCTCCACGTCCGTCAGACCCCAGGGCGTTCCAAACGCCCATCTGGCGGTTCCCGCCTCCCCTCCTTCAGAGAAGGGATAGGAATTGGCGGGAATGGTATAGGTGGCCTGGACCTCGTTACTCCCCATGGAAACGTTTCCATCGGCATCGATAACCCACAGGCGGTAGAAATAGGTCCCCGGCTGTACGAGGGCCACGGGGTCTGTGTAGGTTGTCGTACCGACAGCGGGAATGGTGGCCACTAAGGTTGCGCCCCGGGTCACACCCGGTGACGGGGAGCGATAGAGTTCATAGCGATTGAAATCCACATCCGCATTTGCTGTCCAGGAGAGGGCCACGCTGTTCATTGACGAAGAGGTAATGGCCAGGCTCACATCCTTGGGTGCGTCCTCCACGAAGATGTCGTCCAGGGTCCATCCTTCCCGCCTTGTCGTGCATTCGTTGTTTTCGGACTTGTTGTCGTTCATGACGAAGGCGATGCGGACATTGGGGAGGCCCGCCCAGGTGCTAAGGTCTATTTGCTCCCGCTTCCACGCCGCCTGTCCGTTGAAGCGGCCGATCTCCTTCCAGGTCCCCGCCTGCCCGTTGTAGGTCGAGAGGTAAACGATCCCGTAATCGTGTTCACGGTTGTAATTGTTGCCGCAATCGGAATATTCGCCGTAGTTGCCGCCTTGATTCGTCGTTTCGTACTTGTGCCAGAAGGTCAACTGGGGATGGATGGCCGTCCGCATGTCAAGAATATTCGCCAGGACGAGCCGGGAGTTGGTAAGAGCCCCGTAAGGTCCGGCGGCGCTGTCTGTAAAGGCCATACTTCCGGGGCCGGCTCCGGGCCGGCTGTCCGGAACTCGGGACCAGGAGGCGCTGTGCCAATTGGTCAAGGTGGCGGCTGTGTCCAGGCTGTCTTTAAAGGGATAGATCAGTTCGGCACTCTGGGTCTCCCCGATACGGATGTCGTCGATATGCCAGCCGTCGGCCTCCGTACTCCCGTCGGCAACGACCCGGAAGCGGAGATCGATCTGCTTGCCTGCATAGATGGAGAGATCGACCCGGGCCTCCGCCCAGGCGACCTGGGTCCCCGTCACAAAATAGATCCGCTGCCAGGAGGAGCTCCCCGCCTCTCGGACCTCGACATACCCGAAGTCCGCGTTTGTATCGAAGGCATACTTCTGCCAGAACGAGAGGACCGGCATATTCGCCGAGCCCAGATCGATGGCAACCTGGAGAGACGTATCCGCCGACGGCGCATAGGTGGCCCCGGGTGAACAAGACCAGCTGTAATTTCCGCTGTGATAATCCTCTGTCGTCCTGCCCCAGGGGGACGTATAGAACCAGGGGGCCGGTCCCGTCTCGGCTCCGTCCGTAAAGGGATAAGGGGCGCTCACGGCCTCTTCCTGGATGATCAGATCATCCATAAACCAACCATCCTGCTGGCCCGTTCCATCGGAGGTCAAATGGAACCGGAGACCGAGGTTCGCCTGTCCCGTATAGGCGGCGAGATTAATCCGTTCCTGACTCCAGGCCGTTTCCGTCCCTGTGAAGGACCGGAGAACGCTCCAGGTCTGTCCGTTATCCGTTGACACCTCTAGTTTCACAAAATCCTTGGCCTGCTCCAGGGAATACTTGTGCCAGAAGCTCAAAACGGGATTGGTGGAACCGCTCATATTGATGAAGGTCGTCAGGGTCGTATCGGCATTGGCGGGGTAATTGGCCCCCGGAGAATCGGTCCAGACCGTGGACGCCTGCCCTGTGTGGGTCTCCCCGGCGGGGAGGGCAACCTGTCCCCAGGGGGAACCCCAGGACCACTTGGCCGATCCCGCCTCACCATCTTCCACGAAGGGATAGGTGTTGGCGGGAACCGTATAGGTGGCGTGTACTTCGTTGCTCCCCGGGGAGACGTTGCCGTCCGCATCGACCACCCAGACCCGGTAGTAGTAAGAGCCGGGCTGAACCATGGCCACGGCATCCTTATAGGTCAGGGTGGTCTTCTGGGCGACGGACGCCACCAGGGTGTTGTTCCTTGTCACCCCCGCCGTTGCGTAACGATAGATCTCGTAACGGTTGAAATCGTTGTCGGCGTTTTCCGTCCAAGAGAGGTCAACCGTATTCATGGTACTGGATGTAAGGGTCAGGATCACATCGAGGGGGGCATTTTCTATGATGACGTCGTCGATCGTCCACCCCGCCAATCGATTATTGCAATTCGAGAAGTTTTCCGATCTCTGGTCATAGAGGACAAACTTGATCCGGACGTTTGGCAGTCCCGCCCAGGCGCTGAGGTCGATCTTTTCCTGCTTCCAGTCCGCCGATCCCGTATAGCGGGCAAGTTCCGTCCAGGTTCCCGCCTGCCCGTTGTAGGTGGAAAGGTAAACGATGCCGTAGTCGTGCTCACGGTTGTAATTGTTATTGCAGGAGGAATATTCCCCATAGTTGCCGTTGTGATTCGTGAGATTGTACTTGTGCCAGAATGAGAGCTGGGGATGGACGGCCCCCTGGAGGTTCATGCTGTTCGCCAGGATCAGCTCCGACCATACCTGATCGCCGTATTTCCCCGTGGGGCTGTCTTTGTAAGCATAGGTTCCGGAGTGGGAATCGGGAACCAGGGACCAGGATGACGAGTGCCAGTTCATGACCGCCGCCGGAAGATCCATGGTGTCCCGAAAGGGATAGACGGTAACGGGACTCTGGGTCTCTCCGATACGCACATCGTCGATGTACCAGCCATCCGCCTGGTTGCTGCCGTCCGAGATGAGACGGAACCGGACATAGACCTTCTTGCCGGCGTAGGAGGAGAGATCGACCTTCTCCTCGACCCAGGCCGCCTGGGTCCCCGTCACGGCATAGATCCTGTTCCAGGTGGAAGTCCCGTCCTCCTTCACCTCCACATAGCCGTAATCGACATTGGGATCGAAGATGTACCGGTGCCAGAAGGAGAGGACGGGCATGATCGCCGGCCCGAGATCCACCTTGATCTCCAGGGAGGAATCCGTGGAGGCGCCGTAGGGACCGGCCGGTGAGTCGGTCCAGCAATACTGGCCGGAGTGTCGATCCGACGAGGTCAACCCCCAGGGCGCCGCCGCCGTCCAGCCGCCTACTCCGGACTCCATGTCGTCAAAGAAGGGGTAGCTGTAGAAGCTGACAATCGTGGCCAGAGAGGCCTCCTTGCCCGGGGCGTAGAGATCCAGGGAATTTACTGTGTAGATCTTGTAATAATAAACAGTTCCTGGCAATAAGCCCGTGTCCGTGTAGGTTGTTATGTTCGGGTCCGTGATCGTCGCGACAAGGGTGCTCCCAGGCGAGATGCCGGCGGACGTGGACCGGTAGATCTTATAGGAGGCGAAATCGGCATCGAGACTCTTGGACCAGGTAAGATCGAGAGAGGTGATCTTGGGGTTGCCGATGTTGAAAACTGCCGTCTGATTCGGCGGCTCACCGACGCTCACGTCGTCCACGGTCCAACCGTCCCAGACGATCGTCTTGTCCGTGACGAGACGGAAACGGATCTTGACATTGGCCTGTCCCGCATAAGGGGTCAGGTCGAGCTGTTCCCGTTTCCACACCGGCGCGGCGCCGCCGCCGGATATGCCTGTAAAGGCGGCCAGGCGGTAGGGCCAGGTGGCGCCGTTGTCGGTGGAAAGTTCCACATAGCCATAATCATATTCAGCTTCAATCTGATATTTATGCCAGAATACCAGTTGGGGAGTGACCGCGGCCGTCAAGTCGATGCTGGTGATGAGGGTAAGGGAGACGTCCTGGGAGTTGCCGTAGTATCCGCCCGGGCTGTCCGTCCAGGCCTGGGCGCCGCTGTGCTTGTCCGACGTGGTCAGCGCCCAGGGCGGGTCGGCGGCCCACTTGGGGGCCCCTTCCATATCATCGCTGAAGTAGGCGGCACGGGCCTCGACACCGGCGCTGAGAAACACAATCAAAGCCAACAATATCAATATCTTGTATCCCATCCGCCCTACAATGCCGCGCCTGCCGATGACGGCGTCTTGCGTCTTTCTTTCACGTCGCCCCGTTCTCATGGCTCCCCCCCACAGGTTTTTATGTTTTGGACCTAAATTTTTCCGACGAAGGTTGTTTTGATGGCCTTATTTATCGATCAGTAACGACAGGAATCAAAAAGTTCCCATGCATAATCCCGGTTGACATTCACATCAGTAACGGGGCGTGCGGCCCGATCACTGCGGACCCGGCGGAGACGAACAAGGCGGAAACGGATTATCAAACAGCAATCTCTTCTTTGGATGAAAAATTATTCAAACGATCGGATATTATTACCTTTAATTTTTACAGCACGGGTTTGGATATTAAAAGGTTTGTCTGCTGAACTTGAAGAGATGCTCCAAAGGGGATGGCTTTAGGCAGACCTCTTACAATGATTTTTTTGTAGCAACAAGACTTGGCTCTGTCAACTCCATTTTGATTTTAGCTGTGACCTAATTCACAACTAAGGTGTGAATTAGGTCACAGCATCCCGAAACCCTTTGCCAATGCGCTTTTTCACACCTTGATCTTAACACTTTACTATTGACTTTAACGCCAATAACATCTAAAGGAAATTTGCAAATACTCCACCGAAGACAAACCCACATTTTTGCACCACACCAAAATATGTTAACGAAAAGTCGATTAATTCTGTGAACTTTTTTGCGAGCATTGGTTACTCAATTTTCATATCGAGGTTACTGGAAGGTGTGCAACATGACTGACCGGAGCTACTCCCTGATCAGCGCCGCCCTGGTGGCGACGATCGGCGGCACCGCCGTCAACATCCCTGTGACCGACGGCTCCTTCGTCCTGGCGGCGAATCCGGGTCTGGTGGCCCTGGCGAGTTCCGCGGGCGGGTATTCGAGCGCCTATGTCTCCGACGTGGCGGTCCGGGCCGGAGAAACGACGACCATCAGCATCCCCATGTCCGCCGTCACCACGGTGATCAAGGGGGACATCGACGGCGTCAACGGCGTCACCATGCAGGATACCTTGGAGGTGTGAGCCCGGCCAATTGTGCCTGATTGATTTGCGGCAAATGAGTATTAGTCAGTTAATTTAACATATTATGTCGAGCATACCTGATTTTGCCAACGGTTGGTGAAGGTCATGCGAAAGCAGAGAATCGAGGAAGGGTTGGGCCTGCTTCGAAAACAGGTCAATGTTGCGGGGACAGTATTCAACGATTGGTGAGCAGCTTTTTGAGGAAACCCTCTACGGTGGTCACGCGTATGCCGTACCGCGCAAAAAAAGAGAGCACGCTGACATCGTGCTTGATGTCGTCATCGCGTGACACGAGATACTCGGCGCCGCCCCTGACGGCGGTCTCAATGACCAGGTTATCGTCAACGTCCCGGCAAATGGCAAGATTGCCTTCTAACGATACATGTTCGCACTTTTCTTCCAGCAGAATCACCAGTTCTTCTATATCTGACATGGTGAGCTTGTATTTGCCCATGATTCTTGGTCTTTGCAGAACATCGACAAGCTCTTCCAGCATGGGCGCAGAAATGACGGCCCGGAATTCTCCAGCTTCAAACAAGGACCGTAATTGCGAAGGATACCCGTGGGGATTGATCAGTGCGGAGACCCATATATTTGTGTCGATAACGGCTTTAACGCCCATATCTCTCGCTTCTGACTTCTTTCACGGCGGACAGGATGTCGGTCTCGATTTCCTCAGCGCTGTATTGGGCGGTATTCTTGTGTATTCTCTCGATAACACGGGCAAATCGGGACTGCCATTCGTCAAGTGGCATAACTTTTATGGACACAATCTCTCGATCCGCCATTTGCACCGGCTGGAGAGGCCGAAATACACCGTTTTCAAAAACGGCCTCGATGATCTGAGACATGCCATCACCCCCTTTCATCCATGGTGCTTAAAAGCATAGGAGAGTGAGCCTTTCATGTCAACAAAGAAATCGGACTGGAAATATTGAAAAAGCAAAGCAGGAAAATTGGCACCGAAAGGAACAACGGGAAAACCAATCCGTCACCCGAAATAGGGCAAGAGACGAGCCGAGGAGATCGGGCTATGAAAACAAACAGCGGACAAAGACAAATTCAGGCGGCGAGCACAACCCCCGGTCGGCGTGCCGGGGATCGAGGAAAATCGGCGTCATGGCATCTTATCATACCAATCATCCTGTTTTTGTTGATTATTCTTCTCCCATCGGCCGTCTTCGCCTGGCCTATCCCGGACACCGGCCAGACCAAGTGCTACAACAACACGGAGGAGATCCCCTGCCCCGCTCCCGGCGAGGCCTTCTACGGACAGGACGGCAATTACACCATCAACCCGCCTTCCTACACGAAGCTGGATGCCACGGGCAAGGCCCTCCCCGATGATGCCCCCTCCTGGGTCATGGTCCGGGACAACGTCACCGGCCTCATCTGGGAGAACAAGACCAACGACGGAAGTATCCACGACGGATCGAAGACCTTCACCTGGTGCGATAGAAACCCGGCCACAAACGGCGGCGACCCGGGAACCTGTGGGACGGGAACAGGAGATTACGCGACGGATACCGAAGCCTTCATCAAGGCCCTGAACGACGCGAAGTTCGGCGGGTTCTCCGACTGGCGGATGCCGACTGTAAAAGAATTATTTTCTTTCACTGCTGTCCAAATTAGCCGGAAGTATATTTAACTGTTATTGAAATCATTGT
>ERZ795052.5243-NODE-5243-length-12775-cov-4.119733_pt1 | contig 12775 bp, 3 predicted proteins | sample MGYA00375136_ERZ795052 | MGnify/ENA primary metagenome ERZ795052 (study PRJEB30181, sample SAMN05720156) | activated sludge metagenome | isolation source: Anaerobic digester | place: Japan | collected 2015-05-26 ... | reverse complement strand
AAACCGAAGTCGAAGCCCAGCTGCGCCAGCTCAACCTCCCCGCCCTCTCCTACGCCGACATCCTCCGCTTCATCAAGATGAATTACGCCGCCGATGTCGTGGCCGACCTCGTGCGCGTCACCCCCCTCGACTTCCAACTCGACGTCAAAAACAAAGACCTCCTTGAAACCGTCATCAAGAAGCACGGCGTCCCCATCAGCGTCGTCGCCGCCATCATCGTCTCCAACCGCAACCTCGGCGTTCGCAAGGCCGCCCAGGACAACGAGAAAGAGGAGGGCCAGCAGAACAAAGACGACGCCCAAGCCGCCAAGGACCAGCCCGCCGCCAAGGCCGCCCGCGTCCTCAACCAGCATGAACGCGCGCTTGTCGGCCTCTGGGCCGGTTCCATGATGGCCGGCCCCAACGTCTCCATGGGACAAGTCCGCGTCGAGATGCGCGCCGACGGAACCTATTCCAGCGACATGCAGTTCGGCGCCCAGCGCATCGAGGAAATCGGCCGCTGGAACAGCGACGGCAAGCTCCTGCGCTACAACAGCGACACCGGCACGTCCGCCAGCTTCCTCTACAAACTCGTCGACGCCAACCGCTTCATGCTCAACATGCCCGGCGTCGGCCAGGTCCAGATGATCCGCCTGCAATGACGCCCCACCGGCAAGCGAGGAGAACATGACACGTTCGCGAATCTTGACGCTGGCTCTCGCCCTGTGCGCGCTGTGGGCCGCCCGCGCCCAAGCCGATCCCATGGTCAAGTACCTCGCCACGGAAATCGTCAGCCTCAACAACGACCAGCTCGTCGCCCGAGGCCAGTTCGAAATCCTCAACGGCGGCGGACGCTGGTTCTCTCTCTGCTTTCAGATCGACGCCGCCGAAGGCGCCACCCTCAGACTCGGCGACGACGCCTTCTTCGTCGATTCCTGGGCCGACCTGCTCATCCCCCTTGACGCCGCCGCGGCCCGTTTCACCGACTGCCGCATCGGCATGGACCTCAAGCGCCTCGCCAAGGCCGCCGCCGTGCCCCGCGAGACCGAAACCACCCTCTGGGTCTCGTGTCATGTCTGGGACGTGGCCGCCCGCAAATACCTGGGCACTGGCTGGCCCCAGCGCGCCGGCTTCACCGTCACCTTGGACAAGGACGGCCAGGTCACCGCCGTGGCCCGCGGCCAGGTCCTTGGCCAGGTTCAGCCCGTCCAGCCGGGCCCGGCGGTCCAGGGCGCCGTCCCCACGCTCGACGTTTCCAGTTTCACCATGGATACCGCCCCCGGCGGCCGCATCAGGCTCGACGGCGCCTTCTCCCTGCGCGGCCCAACCCAGCGCTGGTACACCGTCGCCTACGGACTGTTCACCCCCGCCGGCGAGCCCGTCGCCGACGCCCAGGGCAAGCCCGTTCGCTTCGGCTCCGTCCTCCTCTTCCCCCCCGAGAACGTCTGCCCCGCCACCTACCCCCCCCTCCAGAGCGAAGCCCTCCTTAAGGACCTGCCCCCGTGCCCCGGCCTGCCCAAGGAACAGCGCGCCGTGCTCAAAGTCGCGCCTGTGGCCCTGCCCCAGGAAACGGCCGATGCGCCGCCCAGCCTCAACGCCGCTCTGCCCCTTGTCGTCACTACCGACGCCGCCGGCGTCATCACTCGCGCCGCCGCCTTCCCCGTCGAGCCGGTCAAGCCCGCCCCTCTCAGCGCCGGCGAAAAGATGAACGCCAGGATCCTGGAGCCCCGGTTCAAAGCCCTGCGCCTCAAGCCCGGCGCCCAGCTGTTCCGCGCCCTCGGCCTCAAGCACGACCTGCGCGAGTACGTCCTCGTCGAGGGCCGCCTCGCCGAACTGCGCGGACCCAGCCGCGCCTTCGCCTTCGACCTCTCCGGCCCCGGCGGCGCCGAGCGCGCCGCCGAGCTCGTCATGTTGTCCCACCCCGGCGCCGTCATCCTCCAGACCCGCGAGCAATACCAGGCCCTTCTCAAGGCCCTCCGCGACAAAGGCTGGCCCCCCGGCCTCGAAGCCCCCCTCGACAACCCGCCCGGCCTCGGCCTCTCCGTCGAGCCCGAGCCCTCCCTCGGCTGGCGCGTCCGCGTCCTCTGGGCCGTGTGCGACCGCTACTATGGCCGCTTCCTCGGTTCCGTCTTCTTCCACGAGTTCTGCGTCAGCGAAAAGGGCGAGATCGGCTTTGGCCAGTCCGTCGTTTGCATCCCCGCCCCCGCCATGGACAAGGACTACACCAACCTCGCCACCGAGGTTCTCGCCAAAGCCGGCGCCCAGACCGTCCCCGACTTTGTCGCCCTGACGGACAAGAAGGCCTCCTTCCCCTGCCCCGAAGGATCCAGCGCCTCCTACTACCTCAACGACTTCGCCCAGTGGCCCGAGTACGCCGGCCAGCAGTAGCCCGCGCCCGTCAGCGCCCTCCGCTCACTTCTTGTCAGCCTGCGGCGCCGCCAGCCGGTCTTTCAGGTACTCCTTGAACTCCGGCTTGTCATACTCCGACTGCCAGCTCTCCCGCGGCGCCCGCGGCTCAGGCATGGGCTCGCGCTCCTCCAGCCGCTTCATCTCCGCCTCTTGGCTCTTCGACGGCGCCGGCTCCGCGTCCAGCGCGCCCAGCACGTACGACGCGTCGCTCAGCCAGAACAGACCGCCTGAGATGCCGCCCATGAAGAACGCCGTCGGCCCCGTCCAGTGCGCCGGGTTCGCCGTCACCTGCTGATACGCGTACCGCGCCCCGCCGCCGCTCAACATCTTCTCCAGCGATTTGCGGTACTTCGCGCCGTCCGCCGCGTGCCGCGCCGCGAACGCCACCGCCTTGCGCAGCATCCCGCCCGACTCCTTGTTGAAACTGTCCGGCTTCAACAGCGCCGCGTCCGCCATCTTGATGATCGAGTCGCGCAGCCGCTCGTCGCCCGTCAGATAGTAATACTCGATCAGCGCGTGCATCGCCCCAAACGTGTGGAAGAACATGCTCGCTCCGTTGATGTCCTTGGCCGGGCCCACGCGCGCCGCCTTGGGGAACTCCACCACCGGGCTGATGTCAATGCCTTCCGGCTGCGCGAACACGCTCACGTACCGCTTCATCAACTCGCCCAGCTTCGGGTCGCCGGTGATCTCCCACCGGAACAGCAGACCATAGCTCCGTCCGCTGTGGCTCGCGTGGTTGCTGCACGTCGTCTTCAGATAGAAATTGTCCGACAGGTCCTTGTTCCACTCCCGCGTCCGGTGTTCGCCTGTCAGGAGGTAGTGGATGCGCTGCTCCGTGAACGTCGTCTGACGCTCCTCGTGGTTGCCGTCGCTCCAGTGCTGCACCCCGTGGCGCGTCCCCCGTCCGTACCACGCCCCCGCGTGCCGCGCGTCCACGTCCCGCACATGCCGCGCGTTCGCCTCCATGAAGAAGAACACGTCCCGCCGCCCCGTCCGCAGGTACTGCTGCGACATGAAGTGGTTGACCAGGCCCTCCGTGTTGCTCCATCCCCACCGCCCGTTGTCGAACGCCCAGTCCCCCTGCGTAAAATAGTCCTGCTTCTGCGGCAGGCTGTTCATCGGCTGCTTCAGCATCTCCTCCGGCTTCATCTTCAGCAGTTTGGCCAGCGTCGCCGGCGGAAAGATGCGGCCATACCCCGTGCGGAACGCGTGGTGGCTGTCCCCAAAGTCCCACATCCCATACCACCCCCACGCCTTCTGGTGAAACAGGTACCACGACGCCGCGTTGTCCAGATTCTCGCTGAACCGCTTGAACTTCGGGTCCGCCGGGTCCGGCTGCGGATATGTCACGCCCACCTTCGCGTACCACGGCCACCCCGCGTACACCAGCGCCTGGCTCTGGAAATCCGCCGCCACGCTGTCCACAACCCCCGGCGCCACGTCCGCGCCGTGGAAGTACAGCATCATCTCGTGCGTCTTGGTCACGCCCACGAACGGATCGTTCTTGTAGTAAGCGTCCAGCACCCACCTCTGGTCATACGGCGCCGACTCGCCCTGCGACCGGTGCGGGTAGTTGCTGTAGCGCCGCACGTCCATCAGCGGCGACGACCCCGGCCACAGCCCGATCTCGAACACTCCGTCCTTCGCGCGATAGAGCAGCTCCTTGGGTCCTTCCTGCCACATGCGCCGCTCGATCACCGCCAGCCCCCCCTGCCCGTCGCTCACGTCCAGCCACCCCCGCGAAAGGTGCGCCGAATCCACGATCTCGCGGACTCTGCCGTTCAGCCGCCACGCCTCGTAGTTCAGGTGCCGCGTCTGCCGCAGCGCCACCACGGGCGCCGCCGGAATCGCCACGCTTCCCTTCTGCCCGCCCGCGGCGAAGCGCGCCTTGCCGGCGTCGACGGTCAGCGGCAGCCGCAAGCCCATCGCCCGCACAAACGCCTGCCGGGGGTCTTTGTGCAGGAACTCCACCGTGTGGAACAACCGCGCGAACGTCCGCCCCTTGTAGAACTCCAGCCGCAGAATCACCCGAGGCGGCTCCTTGCATCGCGCCTTGCCCTCCAGCCGCACCACCGCCCGCAGCGGCCCCGCCTCTTCCAGGTCGATCTTCTCGATCTTCACCGGACCCGGATCGTCCGCGCCTTGCGCGTGCGTCGAGCCCTCCGCGTAGGCCGCCGGCCGCAGGAAGTCCACGAACGCCTGCGCCTGCTCGCCCGCCGCCAGCATCTCGCGGCCGTTCACCTTCACGCTGTCCGCCCAGCGAAGCCCCTTGCCCAGCTTGGCCTGCAGCGGCCCCGTGTTCACCACCACCCCCTCGCCGCTCGCCGAGGCCGTCAGCCCGTCCCCAATCTCGCCCGCCTTCACGTTCCGGCCGAACCGCAGCGCGCACGCCACGTCCTCGCCCTTGCGCAGCGTCACGCGAAACGCCACCTCGTCCCCCTCGCCCTGGCCCGGCTTGAACCGATACCCGCCGTCCCCGTCCAGCGGAAAGACCAGCAGGATCCACTTCACCGACCCGTCCGGCCAAAACGCCAGCGGCTGAAACTGGCAAGGCGCCTCCTTGCCCCGCACGAACAGCCTCGCCTGGCTCGCCCGCGCCACGCTCCCTTTGGGCACAGGCACGCCGCCCATCACCAGCACGGACTCCTTTCCCGCCGACGCCGGCGCGTCCCACAGGTCCACCTCGTCCACGACCGGCTTGAACTCCGTCAGTCCGTCGCTGGCCAGCTTCTCCACGCCCCACGCCTGCCTCAGCGTCGCGTCCGGCTGTTCAAAAGCCTCCTCGCCCTTGAAGAACACAAAGTCCATCAAGTGCGGCTTGCCGAAGACCGCCGCCGAGAGACGCGCGTCCGCCAGGTCGAACGCCGGCTGCGTGGGGCTGTAGAAATACACCACCGCCTGCCCGCCCCCGTCCGCGTCCGCGAACAGCGCCTTGGGCGCGCGCTCGCTCAGGCCGCGATACGCGAACAACGCCCCGCCCTGCTCATCGTACAGCGTCGTCCAACCCGCCGCACGCCGGCCGTCGAACACGTGCAGCCCCGCCGTGTCCGCGCTCTCCGCCCGCCAGATGCGGTAGCTGTGGTCCGTGTCCTGGTCCACGTAGAACCGCCGCCATACGTTGTGGTCCGGGATAGGCATCGGCTCCACGTGCATGTGGAAGTGGTAGAGATGCCGCGTGTCAAAGCGCAGCCCCTGGTCCGCCGCCTGAACCACCCGCTTGCGCACGTTCAGCGCCAGCGCCTGCCGCAGCCCGATCTCGCGCAGGAACCGGTCGCGGAACGCCCCGCGCTTGGCCAGCGCCACCGAAATCTCCAACCGCGGGCTCCCCTTGGCCGCCTTCAACTCCAGCGTGTAATCAATGGCGTCCCCGCCGGGGAACGCCAGCGACCCCTTGCCCGCCGCCGTGAACACGTCCCCCGCCGTTGATGTCTTCAGCCCCTCGCACGAAAAGGCCGCCGCCACGAAGCTCGCCTTGGCCCGATCGGTCACCCCGTCATAGTCCTTGCTCTCCATCACCGTGGCGAAGAGCAGCGGCTCCTTGGCGCCGGCGATGAGCGTCTTGCCGCCCGCGGCCAGGTCGGTCACCACGCCCTTGCGCAGGTCCAGCTTGAAGTCCATCGCGCCCGTATCCACCGACGCCACGCCCGCCGTCTCCTTTACGTCCAGTTTGGGCCGCATGGTTGCGCCGCCTCCAAAGACGATCTGGTCATCGCCCGCCTGGGGGGGCCGGGCGTAATTGTAGATGCGCAACGCCGCCAGCGCGCCGTGAAACCCGTCCTCGCCGCCGCCCGTCTTGGCGCCGATGACCAACCCCCCGCACCTGCCGATGTCATTGTCCCACTTCGCCGTGCTCGTCTGCTTCCCGTCCACGTAGATCGTCAGGACCGGCCGCTCAAACGTACACGTCACCCGCACCCACTTGCCCGGCGGCGCCTTGGCTCCGTACAAGTCCGCCCGGCTGTTGTCGCTCTTGAGCCCGAAGTACACCGCGCCCCCTGGCGCGAACGCCAGCCGGTAGCGGTCGCCCGCCATGTTAAGAAGGCAGTTCATCCCCTTCGCGTCGTCCAGCCGCGCCCACGCGTCCAGCGTCAGCGCCTTGGTCATGGCCAGCTTCGGCGCCGCCGGCGTCGTGACCAGCGTCGAGCCATCCATGACGAGCGCCTTGCCCATCGGGCTGTCCACGAACGCCGGCTTGCCGCGCAGCGTCCCGTGCAGGCTGTTGCCGCTCACGTCGCGAATCAACCCCGCGCGCGAAAGCTCGAAGTTGAACCCCAGAACCGGCGGCTCATCCGCCGCCATCGCCGCCAGGCTCCACACCGCCATCGCCGCCGCGGTCATCACGAGTCTCATCGCTCGATCTCCCTATCCAGACAGCCCGCGCCCCTTCCCACCAAGCGCGCCAATCTTATTATGGCCTGGCCGAAAAAGAGTGGCAACGGAAGGCGGGGCCGCGTTTCGCCCCCACAGGGGACGTGGTCTGAGGGCGAAACGCCGGACGCGGCGGGGGCATTGCGAGTCCGGCCGCGGAGCGGATGGGCGCGGCATGCGAACCGCCCGTCGCCGAGAAATGACCGCCTCACGAGAACCCTGCGCGCCGCGGCTTGCCGTGTTATGATGTTCTCGCATCCGTTCCTCTGGTGGGGGTCGCGGACATGGCTCTGTTCTGGCAGACGCGGTTGGGGCGCTGGACCAAGTGGCCGCTCATCTCTCTCGCGGCGCTCGTCGCGTTCTACGCGTTCATGGGGTTCCTCGTCGTGCCGTGGGTGGTCTGCGCCGCAGCCCCTGGCCAGATCACCAAGGCCCTCGGCCGTCCCGCCTCCATCGGCGCCGTCCGCATCAACCCCTTCGCCCTCTCGCTCAGCATCCAGGACCTGCGCATTCTGGACCGCGACGGCGGCGGCGTCTTCCTCAGCTTCGGCGAGCTCCGCGCCAACCTGGAGCTCAGCTCGCTCTTCCACGGCGGCGTGGTCCTGAGCGAGGCCGGCCTGGTCCGGCCCGTGGTCCGCGTCACGCGCAACCGCGACGGCTCCTTCAACTTCTCCGACCTGCTCGCCGGCGGCGCCAAGCCCGCCCCCGCGCCCGCCAAGACCCGCTCCAAGCCCCTGGCTCTCCACGTGGAAAATATCCACGTTGACGAAGCGGTTCTCGTGTTCAAGGACGAAGCCACCGGCCGCGCCCACACCATCCGCGGCCTCAACTTCTCCGCGCCCACCCTCTTGAACCTGGCCGAGAGCATCGAGAATCTCGTCCCCGTCGAGGTCCGCGGCGAGGTCAATGGCGCGGCCCTGGCCGTGGACATCAAGACGCGTCCCTTCCGCGCGAGCCAGGAAGCGCTCGTCAGCCTCCGCCTCCGCAACCTCCAGATCGTCCCCCTTGCTGTCCATGCGCCCGTGGAGTTCGCCGCGCCGCCCGTGTCCGGCCGATTCTCGCTCGACCTGGACCTCGCCTCCCACGTGGAGAACGGCCGCCTCTGGGCCCAAGTCTCCGGCCACGTCTCGCTCGACGATCTCGTCCTCGCGCCGCCCGCCGGCAGGCCGCTGGTCAAGCTCCCCAAGCTCGCCGTGGTCCTGGCGCCATCGGTGGTTACTCAGGGCGAACTGCGCATCGAATCCGTCCGCCTGTTGAAGCCCGAGATCCGCGTCGAGCGCGGTCCCAAGGGCGAGATCAACCTCGCCTCTATCGTCAAAGTCCCGCCCGCGCCCCCCGCGCCCCCGCCGCCTCCACCGCCGCCGGACCCGCCTCAGGCCGCTCCCTTTTCCGTCTCCGTCGGTCTCGTGGAAATCGCCGGCGGCCGCGTCGAGTTCACCGATCGCTCTACGCCCAAGCCTTTCCAGACCACGCTCAGCCCCATTTCGCTGGCCTTGGTCGATGCCCGCTCCACCCCCGGCCACAAAATGGGCTTCCGCATGGACGTCGCCACCAGCCACGGCGTGAAGTTCCACCTCGAAGGCGAAGCCCGTCACACTCCCGTCGCGGTCCAGGGTCTGGCCGCCGTCAACGGCGTCCGCCTCAGCGACTACGAGCCCTACTATGGCGGCGCCGTGCCCTTTGCCATCCGCGACGGCGTCCTGGGTCTGGGCGCGGCCTTTGACGCCGCCCTGGTCAAGGGCGAGCCCCGCGTGCGCCTGGCGGACGCCTGGCTCGCGCTCAAAGCGCTCAGCCTTGCCCGCAAGGACAAGGCCGAGCCCTTCTTCACCATGAGCAACCTTGACGTCCGGGGCGGAGAAGCCGCTATGCCCGAGCGCCAGTTTGCCGTGGCCCGCGTCCGCATCGAAGCCCCTTACCTCCGCGCCCGCCGCGACAAACAGGGCGCCGTGGACCTCGCCAGCCTGGCCCCGCCGCCCGCTCCCGCGCCCGCGGCCCCGCCGCCCGCTTCGCCGTCAGAAGCGCCGTTCGCCTTTGCCCTGGGCGCGCTGGAGATGGCCGGCGGCCGCGTGGACTTCGCCGACGACGCCAACGCCCAGCCCTTCCGGACCAGCGTCCATCCCATCGACGTGGAGATCAGAGGATTCCGCACAACCCCCGGCCACCGCGCCGGCTTCAAGGCCTCCCTCGCCACGGACGGCGGCGAGGCGATCCGGACCGCCGGCGACTTCTGCCTCGACCCGATCGCCTCCAAAGGCGCCGTCGTCGTCACCGGCGTTCCCCTGCGCCGCTACGCGCCTTACTACAGCGACCGCGTGCTGTTCGATCTCGACGGCGTGTTCGGCGCGGGCGCGGACTGGGACGCCGCGCTCGGCAAGGGCGAGCCTGTCGTGCGCCTCGCCAACCTCAGCCTCGCGCTCAAGGACCTGGCCCTGCGCCGCCGCGGCGAGGCCGGCCCTTTCCTTTCGTGGGCCCTCTTCGCCGCGCAGGGCGGCTGGGCCTCGCTGGCCGGCCGCGACGCGGGCGTGGGCGAAGTGGCTCTCCACGGGCTGCGCCTGCGCGCCAAGCGCGACGCCAAAGGCGTCGTGGACCTGGCCAGACTCACGCCGCCGCCCGCTGCGGCCGACGCCAAGCCCGAACCGGAGCCCAAGCCAGCCGCCAAGCCGGCCGCGGCCGAACCCCCGGCCAAGCCCTGGACCTTCACCTTGGGCAAACTGCTCTTCGACGACCTTTCCGCCCACGTGCGCGACGAAGCCGCCACCGAGCCCGCCAATATCCGCGTGGACAAGCTCCGCCTCGCGCTCGAGAACTTCTCCACCAAGTCCGGCGTCAAGGGCAAGGCCGCGTTGTCCTTCGTGCTCAACGACAAGGGATCGCTGGCCGTCACCGGCGAAGCGCGCGTCGCCCCTCTGGCCGCGGAGATGAAGATCGACCTCAAGGACATCGGCCTCGCCGAGTTCCAGGGCTACCTGCCCGCCGGCGTCAACGCCCGCCTGCGCGACGGCCGCTTCGGCCTCTCTGGCGCCCTCGCGCTCGACGCGCCCGCCAACGCGGAGATGAAAACCTCCTTCAAGGGAAAGCTCGGTCTCGAGGGCCTCCATGTGTCCAACCGCGCCTCGACCGAGGACTTCCTCAAGCTAGGCGAACTCAGCGTCACCGGCATTGACGCTGACGTCTCGCCCCTGCGCGTGCGCATCGCCGAGGTCAAGCTTTCCAAGATGTTCGCGCCCGTCGTCATGGCCGCCGATGGTACGATCAACCTCACAAAGATCGCCCCGCCCGCCCCGTCCGCGCCTCAGGCCGATCCCCCGCCCAAGCCCGCCGGCCCGCCCGCCCCAAAGCCCGACGTTGCCGTCGAGCGCATCGTTCTGGAAAAATGCGCCGTGGACTTCACGGACAACACCGTCAAGCCGCCCTTCGTCTACGGCATCAGCGACATGGACCTCACCGTGGCCCATCTCGCCCTCCGCAACCCGAAGCCGCTCGACATCACCTTCAGCGCCAAGGCCGGCCGCGGCGCGCTCATCTCCGTCAAAGGCCAGGCCCACCCCATGGCCGAGGCGCTGGAGCTGGACCTGGCCACCCGCGTCCAGGGCGTGAGCCTGCCCGCCATGTCGCCCTACTCGGCCAAGGCCATCGGCTACGACGTGGCCAAAGGCGACCTGGCCCTCGACGTCAAGGCGCGCATCGAGAAGGGCGCCATAGACCTTGGCGCCTCCATCAACATCGCCGAGTTCTCCATGGTCCCCAACGAGCAAGCCGAGAACCGCACCGCGCTGCCCGTGGGGCTGGCCATCGCCCTGCTCAAGAACCGCAAAGGCGAGATCCGCCTCTCACCGCGCATCACCGGCGACCTGAAGGACCCCGATTTCCACATCGCTTCCGAGGTGGTGAAGTTTCTCCTCAATCTCGTCGAAAAAGCGGCCACCGCGCCCTTTGCCTTGCTGGGCGCCTTGCTTCCTGGCGGCGAATCGCTCGAGTTCGTGGAGTTTGACTATGGCAGCGCCGAACCCAGCCCCGAATCCGCCAAGAAGCTGGACCTGCTCGCCCAGGCCTTGGACGACCGCCCCGAGTTGAAGGTGGAAATCGAGGGATACGTGGACATGACCCAGGACTCCGCTGCGCTCCGCAAGCAGGCAGGCGCGGCCAAGGTCAAGGACATGTGGCTCGCCTCGCTCCCCGAAGAAGAACGCGCCGCGGCCGAAAAGGAGGGCATGAACCCCGAAGTTTACCGCAAGTTCCTGGAAGACCTCTGCCGCAGCATCGGCGCCAACCTGCGCGAGTTCCCCTACGACCGGCTCGGCCGGCCCAAGCTGCGGTTGATGGAGCTGTTCGTGGAAGCCCGCCTGCCCGTCGCCCCGGCCGTGCTCAAAGACCTGGCCCAGCGCCGCGCCGCCAACGCCCGCGCCCACATCCTGGCCGCCGCCAAGATCGAGCCCGAGCGCGTCACCGTCGTCACGCCCGAAAGCCTGGCGCCCAAGGAGGTCGAAGGCGTGCGCGCCAGCCGAATCTCTTTCCGCTTGAAACAGTGATCCGTCCAACCCGTCCGACGCGTCTGACAGGACCGGCCTGTCCGACGAAGCATCCAACGATGCCCCCGCCGAAAGGGCTTGCCGTGCAACGGGCAATGCTGGCCGCGCTGGCGTGCGCGGGCTTGGCCGCGGCATGGGCCGCCGCCGCCGATCCCCTCATCGCCCACTCCTCCTTTGCCTCCGGCGGCGCCACCATCCGCTTCCAGTTCTGGGGCGGCGCCGAAGAGCTGGACCAGTTCACCCGGATCGCCCGCGCGTTCGTCGAGCGGCATCCTCAGGTCCGCGTGCGTCTCAGCGCGCTGCCCTGGGGGCAGTATTGGGCCAAGCTCCAGACTCAGGCCGCCGGGGGCATCGCCCCCGACGTTTTCCGCCTCTACAGCGGCGCCGCGGCCGAGTGGTACGACCGCGGCGTGCTGCTCGACCTCGAACCTTTGGCCCGTCGCGACCGCCTCGGCCTCGACGGATTCTACCCCGTGGCTTTGCAGGCTTGCCGCTGGAAAGGCCGCCTTCTGGCCCTGCCGAGCGACCTCCCCATCCGCGTCCTCATCTACAACAAGGACCTCTTCGATCGCGCGGGCCTGAGCGCCGAGTACCCCGACCCCCTCGAGCCCATGACGTGGAGCCGCCTGGTCGAGCTCGGCCGCAAACTCACCATGGAGCGCGACGGCAAGGTCGTCCAGTTCGGCCTCAGCCTCGCCCCACAAGCCGACGTCATCCTCATCCATCAAGCCGGGGGCCGCCTCACCGACCGCTGCGCCGACCCCACCCGCGCCACGGCCGATACCCCGGAGGTCGAGGCCGGCCTGCGTTTCTACCATGACCTGCAATACAAGGACCGCATCGCCCCCGACGTCGGCGCCCAGCAGGAAATGGGCTTTGGCGGCGGCGAAACGCCGCTGCTCAGCGGCCGCGTCGCCATGGGCATGGCCGGCCCGTGGACGCTGAAGGCCTACGCCGCCAGCGGCCTGCGCCTGGGCCTGGCCCCGCTCTTCCGGGGCGCCCATCGCGCCCAGATCAGCACCCCCAACGTCCACGGCGTCTACGCCGGATCGCCCCACAAAGAAGCCGCGTGGCAGTTCGTCGCTTTCGTGGCCAGCGAAGAAGGCCAGCGCCTTGTCGCGCGCCTGGGCGTCGGCGTCCCAGCCTTGCGCCGCGTGGCCGCCTCGCCCGACTTCACCCAGAGCGCCCCCGGCTTCTCCAACCTTCGCGCTTTTGCCGACGACCTCGCCTTTGCCGAGCCCCTCGTCATGTTTCCCACGCCCGAGATTCTCCAAGGCCTCGACCGCGTCACCGGCGACCTGCGTCTCAAGCCCGGCGTCACTCCCGCCAAGGCCGCGGCCGAACTCCAGCGCCTCATCGCCCGCGCCATCGCCGGCCAGCATCCCCGCCCCGTCCCTTTTCACTCCCGCGTCACCGGCCCCGCGCTCGTGGCGCTGTTCGCGGGCTGGCCGTCGAACAGCGCGGTGGTGGCCGCCGCCCTCACGATC
>ERZ795052.5238-NODE-5238-length-12782-cov-5.917341_pt1 | contig 12782 bp, 9 predicted proteins | sample MGYA00375136_ERZ795052 | MGnify/ENA primary metagenome ERZ795052 (study PRJEB30181, sample SAMN05720156) | activated sludge metagenome | isolation source: Anaerobic digester | place: Japan | collected 2015-05-26 ... | reverse complement strand
TAAGGCGAAGCCTCGGGCGGACCAGGCCCGGGAGCTCTTTGAGCGTATGGACGCGCTCTTGCGAAGCTGCGGCATGAGTTTCCACAACGTGGTCCGGACCTGGTTTCACCTGCGACACATTCTCCAGTGGTACGACGAATTCAATGCGGTGCGCAACGCGTTCTACGCCGAGCAGCAGCTCGACCGGCAGAACTTGCCCGCCAGCACGGCGGTTGGGACCCTGCCGCCGGGCGACGCGGCTCTCTCCGCGGGTCTGCTGGCGCTAAAGCCCGTGAAGCCCGACTCACCCGTGCAAGTGGCCGCCGTGCCGTCGCCGCAACAGGGCCCAGCGCAGGACTACGGCAGCGCTTTCAGCCGCGCCATTGAGATAACCGCGCCCGAACATCGGCGCTTGCTGATCTCCGGCACTGCCAGCATCGATGAGCGCGGCGCGACGCTGCACCCCAGAAGGTTTCACCCGCAGATGGCGAAGACGTTTGGCGTACTCGGCCGGCTACTTGAATCGCGCGGCATGGGCTGGGCGGACGTACTGCACGGAGTCGCGTACATCCGTCGGGCAGAAGATATTCCAGCACTGGAGAAGTTCATACGGCAGAGGGGCATACCGCCGATTCACGTGGTACCGCTGGCGGCCACCGTTTGTCGCGATGACCTGCTCTTTGAGCTGGAGATTGAGGCGGGCGTCGTGACTTGAGGGGCCGCGGCCGCGCCGGCGCAGTCGCTCCGCTTTCGCGTGCTGTGGCGGACCATCATGTCAGGCGCTTCATTTCGTCTTCGAAAGACGCAGGCTTGTTAGCGGCGCGTTCGGCTTCGTGGCGCGCGATTTTGCCTTGGCTTACGAGCTCGGCCAGGGAACGTTCCAGCGTGCGCATCCGATGGCCGGGCTCGTCGCGGGTGTTGGTCTGGAGCAGCGAGTAAATGTGCTCCGGTTTGATCTGGCGGATCAGGTTGCCCACGGCGCCGGTGTTGTTGAGGATTTCCATGGCGACGATGCGGCCCGGCTTGTCGCAGCGCTGGATGAGCTTCTGCGACAGGATGTAGCGCAGGCCGAGGGCGAGCTGCTGCGCCACTTCTTCGGTGCGATTGGGCGGGTACATGTCGAGCACGCGCGTGATTGTGCCGGTGGCGTCGCGCGTGTGGATGCCGGAGAAGACCAGGTGCCCGGTTTCGGCGGCGGTGAGGGTCCAGGTGGCGGACTCCACGTCGGTCATTTCGCCCACGAAGATCACGTCGGGGTCTTCGCGCAGGCAGTCGCGCAGGCCGCGTTCCCAGGTGGGTACGTCGCGGCCGATGGCGCGCTGCGAGATCATGGCGATGTCGCTGTGGAACTCGTATTCGATCGGGTCCTCGAGCGTGATGATGTGGCAGGGGCGGGTGCGGGCGATTTCGTTGATCAAGGCCGCGATGGTGGTGGACTTGCCGGCGCCGGTCGTGCCGGTGACCAGGATCAAGCCCTGGCTGAGCCCTACGATGTCCTGCCAGACGCAATTGGGAAAGCCGATGAAGTCGATGGTGGGCGTGCTGGTATCCAGGGCGCGGATGGCCATGGCCAGGCCGCGATGGTCGTGGTAGGCATTGATGCGGTAGCGCAGGCCTTCGATGAGGCGCGAGGCGTTGACGGAGCGCAGCTTGCGGAGGGTCTCGAACTGCGTGTCGTCGAGCAGGCTGCGCGCCATGCGCTCGATAATCTCGTTTGTGAGAGGGTTACCGCCGGTGATTTTGAGTTCGCCGTCGACGCGGAAGCAGGGGCCTTTGCCGACCTTGAGGTGCAGGTCGGTGACGCGTGCGGTGCCCTGCCGTTTGAACAGCTTGAGCAAGTCCAACATACTCAGGGTGCGCGTTTCGCTGGCGACGTAGAACCTTTCTTCGAGTGCGTCGGTACGGGCCATTGGCGCCTCCTGGGGTCTGGAACTGCGTCCAGCCGCACAGCATAACGGAAAAGGGCTGGGCGGGCGAAGTAAGAGCTAACGGGAGTCACCTCTCACCCGCGGCTTCAGGTAGTCAGCTTTCAATTATCAGCATATCGCAGGCGTGCTTGGGTACTGGCATGGCCACTCGCAAAAACGTGTGTCGCAGCCGGCAAAAATCGTTACCGGCCGGGGCAAGGACGTCGTATAATCGGACTTAATCGGGCGGTCCGGAGGTCGGCACTTAGCCCGTGCACTGGAGGAAGGCAAGATGCTTCGTACAAGTTCTTGGCTGACGGTTTTGCTGTGTGGTTGTGTGCTCTTGTCCAGCGCGGTTGCTGAGCAACGCGGCGGAAACTACCTGATCGTTTCCGCACCGCTGTATGTGGATAGCGCCCCGCTCAACGAATTCATCGCTCATCGCCTTGATTGCGGCTTCAATGTGCTGCCGGTTTACTCCCCCCCGTCCGGTACGACCAAGGAGGCCATCAAGGCTCACATCCAAAGCCTGTGGGGTACGGCCGATCAGCCCAGGTATCTGCTGATCGTCGGCGATACAGACGGCTCGGCGACTTCTGGCAACAACACGATTCCGCATTGGATTGGCGAGGGCAGCCGCCACGGCGCAACCGATCTGCCATACGCTTGCATGGACGCTGATCCGGTGAGCTGGTATCCCGATATTTACCATGGGCGGTTTTCGGTGCGCGACATAGCCACGCTGCAGTCCGTCGTGGACAAGACGATACGGGTCGAGACGGGTGGTTTCTCCGACCCCGACTATATTCGCCGCGCCGTTCTGCTGGCCAACGACGACCCAACCATCGGGGCCGACGCGCAGCAGAACCACATAATTAACACATACCTCACGCCGGCCGGCTTCACGAGCACGCGCGTTTACGCCGACCTGGGCGGCAGTACCGCCCAAGTCGCGGCGGCGGTGAACGCGGGCGTGCTGTTCACTGTCTATATCGGCCACAGCGACGACACCGGCTGGTGGTCTCCGGGCTTCAACCGCTCCAACGTGCAGAGCCTGACGAACGATGGGCTGTACGGACTGGCCATGGGTTGGTCCTGCCACACCTCCCAGTATGAATACTCCGAGTGCTTCGGTGAGACCTGGTTGCGCGTCGCCAATCGCGGTGCGGCCGCATATCTGTCAGCTTCCGGTTTCATCTGGTGGAGCAGCTCCGCCGACTGGGAGTGCTCGCGCCGTATGGAAAATTATTTCTTCCAGTCCTGCCTGGTGGACAATATCTGCGAGGTCAGACCGGCCTGGGACGCCGCGTTGGGGCGTCTGTATAACGATCCCGACTTCGGCCCGTCGAGTGGCTACACGATCAACATTTTCGAGGAATTTGTTCTGCTTGGCGACCCGGCGTTACGGCTGCCGTTGCGGGCTCTGGATATGGGCTTGCCGGACGAGGTGGGCGAGTTCATTCCGCCCGACACGCCGACGCAGATCAGGGTGCGCATCGCGCGGGCCGGCGAGGCATACGTTCCCGGTTCGGCCTTGCTGCACTATTCGTACGATGGCGGCGAATATTTGACGGCTCCCATGACCGCCATGGGCGGCGATTTGTTCGTGGCCACCCTGCCGGCGCCGGGCTGCAGTGCATCGCCGCGCTTCTACTTCAGTGCCCAGGGCGATCAGGGCACGACGGTGTACCTGCCCGAGCAGGCGCCGTTGGATGTTTACACGGCGACTGTGGCGGTGATCACGTCAATTGCCCTCGATGATTTCGAGACCGATGAGGGTTGGACGGTGTGGAGTGACCCCAGCCTGACAAGCGGGGCCTGGCAGCGCACCGTACCCGTCGGCATTGGTGCGACCGGCGCGCCACCGGCCGATTTTGACGGCTCGGGCAAGTGCTTCGTGACCGACAATCGCACGCCGAATTTCGACGTGGACGGCGGGCCGACCATCCTGACCTCGCCCGTTTACGATTTGACCGGGCTGTCCAACCCGTATGTCCGCTATGCGAGCTGGATGTATTGCGACGACATTCTCTCCGCCCAGGACTTCCTTGATGTCGAGTTGTCTGCCGATGGTGGCGGAACGTGGGTTCTGGCGGAGCACTATTCCGGCAACGGCGGCTGGGAGCAGCGCGAGATCCGGGTGCGCGACTTCGTGCCTGCGACGGGGCAGTTCCAGATCAGGTTCTCGGTGTCGGACAATCCGAACAACTCGGTCACCGAGGCCGGCGTTGATGCGCTCTGGGTTTACGACCGCGGGTGCGAAGGTCCCGGCCTGCCCGGCGATCTAAACTGCGACGGGTCGGTCAACGCATTTGATATCGACCCGTTCGTGCTGGCGCTGACGGACGCGTCCGGGTACGCGTTGGCGTTCCCCGGCTGCGAGTTGATGCATGCCGACATCAACGGCGACGGCTCGGTGAATGCCTTCGACATTGACCCGTTCGTGTCGCTCTTGACGGGCGGATGAGCAAACGTTGACAGATAGCAGGCGCACCGGCCCGACACGAAGGGTGCGCCCCGCTGCCTAATTGCAGTCTTGCTTTGTTGCCTCGGCGCCTTGCCTGGTTGCTGCGACGCGGCCGGCCAGGCCGCATTGCCGGCTCGGGCTTCAGTTGCCGACCAGCAGCTCCACGAACGGGTCGATGTCGAAGGCATTCACCGAGCCGTCGCCGTTACAGTCGGCCAGTAGGCCGTCGCAGTCGGGGTGCGCGGCGTGATACGCTTCGAATCCCGGCGCACTGGTCAGCGCTAGCACGAACGGGTCGATATCAAATGCGTTGACCGACCCGTCGCAGTTCAGGTCGCCCAGCGGAAACTGCATGGCCAGGTACGCCTGTGCGAACCGGGCGCCCAGCTTGAGCTGGCCCTCGGCCGTGAAGTGCAGGAAGTCGGTATTCAGCGGGAGATCGTCGGTGTCGACCATGGCCGCGTTTGGAACCGAGGCCGCAACCGCCTGTTGCGCGGCGCGCACGGTGTCCAGGTACGGGAAAGTGAAGTAGGGGCATTCCTCGATGCCCGCGCAAAGGCGGCCGATGACGAACGGCAGCGTGGGGTTGCCGCAGTCCGCTCGCAGTTCAGTGATGAAGGCCGTCAGATTGCTTTGGTAGGCCGCGGCGTACGAACCGTATAGCGCATCCCACTCGCCCTGCATCCAGAAGGCGCTCGCCAGAACGGTCGTGTGGCCCTGGCTTGCAAGCACGGTTAGGGCCTCATCCAGGATGTCGAGCATTTGCTGGTAGAGGGAGCCGGAAGTGTCGGGGTCCCAGTCGCCCGCCAGGCTGGTGGCGTTAATGGCGAACTTCAGGACTGCGACGTCGGCGGTCAGATGGTCGGCCAGCGTGCGGCCCAGCCTGATCTCGGGCCCGAAGCCGTCGTCATACCAGCCGAAGGTGCCGTAAACCGGGTCGCTTTGAAACTGGAGCGGCAGCCAGGCGTCGGAACGGATGCGGCGGGCCGGGTCGTGTACGGTTCCCCAGGGGCCTTCCTCAAACCAGAAGAGCACGTCGGGCTGCGGCGCGTAGAGTTCGGGGGGCAGTTCGCCCGCGTCGGAGTTGCAGCCTACGGCGTTAGATTGGCCGGCGACCAGGAAGACGCGCACTTCGTCCGTCCAGGCCCACCCGGCGGCCAGCAGAACGACAACGGTAGTCACGATGGGTTTCGATCGGAGCAACATGGCTGCACCCTCCGTCCGCCGAGGCGGACGCTGCTTTTCTTTCCGCATCATTGGTCGGCATGGCGGAGGCTACGACCTGGATTGGCTCCGCCGACGAGCCGCGTGGGACCATTCTACCGCGCCGGGCCGCGTTTTGAGCGGTCGATTTTCGGTCGTGGCGGCTGCCAGGCGTACGACGGACGCGTGCCCGCGCGTAGCGCTTGGGCAGGCACCCGGGGGCCGGACGGCGATCAGCCGCGTTGCCTGCCCGGCTACGTGGCGGTTATCCTCTGCCAGGAATGGCGGTTATCCTCTGCCAGGAATGGCGGTTATCCTGTTATTGAATTGAGCACTGGCGTTGTAAGGAGGCTCAGATGAACAAGAAGGTCAGAAGAGCGCGGGAGAAACATCGTAAGAACCGCGAGCGGATGAAACGGCGCGTGCGGGAACGGCGGGCGGCGGGCAAGCAGCATTGAGCGCGCCGCGACTCGTTTTTGGCGAGGTGCGAGGAGCGCGCGGGCGGCGCTGGGTGTCAGCACGGAACGCTTCAAGCAGTGGCACGCGGACTGCGCTTTGGCGGATGATCACACGCGCTGCCGCTTGGCGGGTGACGCCCGCGGTTGCCACGCTGCTGGTCGTCGCGTTTGCCACGGTTGCGCCAGTTGCCAGCGGTGCTGGCCCTATGAGCGGCGCGGGTTCCACGACCGATGCGCAACGCACGAGCGGCGCGGGGCGGACGCCGGTTTTGTCCACGGCCGAACTGCTGGTTGATCTGGCGCGCGACCAGGGGGCGAATCGGCGCGGGTTGCAGACGGCGGCGGACGCGCAGCAGATTGAAGTGCTGCTCAAGGCGGCCGTGCGGCTCAATCCGCGGCTGCCGGACGCTAACCGCTGGCTGTATGAATTGGCCATGCTGCGCGGGGACGACACTGCCGCGTTCGAGGCCATTTCCAGGCTGGTGGCGGCTGATCCGGGCAACCAAAGCGCGTTTGCGCGCTGGCTCGACGCCGGGTTGCAGGCCGGGCAGACCATTGAACAGCGACAGGAGTGGCTGCGAAGCGTGCTGAGTGGGGAGGGGCGGCCAGCCGAAGCGCAGGCCATGGTACACGTGCAACTGGCGAAGTTGGCCCTGGCGGCTCTGAACCGGGACGAGGCCCGCAAGGAGCTCGAAGCCGCGCGGGCGTTGAATCCCGCCGATCCGGACGCGGCCGCGCTGCGATTGGCGATGCTCGCGCCCGATGCGGCGCCGGCCGAGCGGTTGCAGGTCGCGTTGGAGTACCTGGAGGTCAGCCCGCTCAACGTTGACGTGGCCTGGGAAAGCGGCGTGCTGCTGGATCAGCTCGGCCTGGTGGAGCAGGCGGAGGTTTTCTTGCAGCATGCGCAGGACGTTTACGCGCTGGCCAACGCGGGGGCGCCCTTGCCGGCGGCTCACACGCTGCAATGGGCACGGCACCTGGCGGCGCGCGGCGACCTGCGGGCTGCCAGTCAAGCGATTGAGCAGATGCGCGACGCTGACTCACTGCTGGCCACCGAAACCGCGATGCTGTACTACTGGCTGCTCAACAAGCAGGGCCGGGAGGCGGAGGCCAGCGCGGTGAGGGCGCAGTTGGCGCAGAACTTCGCGGCGCTGCGCGAGCCGAGCGAGTGGCCGGTTGAGATGGTCGCTCAGGCCGGCTGGTTCCATTGCACGATCGACCTCCAGGCGCAGCGGGCGTTAATGCTGGCGCAGGCGGCGGCGCAGCGGCTGCCCAACGATCGATTCGTGCGCCGGGTTCTGGGTTGGGCACAGGCCGCGAATCTGATGTATGCGGAAGCGCTGGCGACGCTACGGCCGATCGCCGACCTGGATCCTTATGCGGCCTATCAGGTGGCCAGCATCTTAAAGCAGCAGGGGGATGTGGACGGTGCCGGCGAGGTGCTGCGCGATCTGACGGCCCTGCCGGCGGGCGGTGCGGCGCGCGAATTACTGGATAGTTTGGGCTTGCCGCAGGCCGCGATGCGGCCGGCCTCGGACCGCCTGCCGGAAGTTGTTGCGGTCTTGGCGGACTTCAACCGCGAGGTTTTGAGTTTTCACAAAGATCCCTCGCGGTTCCTGCGGGCGGAGGTCGACCTGGCCAAGCGCAACCCTGGGCCGGGCGAGCCGTGGTGGGCGACGTTCTCGCTGACCAACACGGGCGACTTTCCTATTACGCTTGGGCCGCAGTGGATGCTGAACCCGGTGTTTCTGCTTTCGTTCGAGCTGGAGGGCGAACGGAAGCGGGTATACCCGGATTTTTTGACGGTGGCGGTGGACCGGGCGCGGGTGCTTCCGCCGGGGGCGACCGTGCGGATGCGTCAGACGATAGACGTGGGCCCGCCGCGGCGCGTGTTGCGTGGCACACCGCAGCACTTGCAGCGGGTCGTGATTCGGGCGCTGCTCGATCCGGTTCAGGGGCGTGATGGGCAATGGCGGCCGGGGCTGGCGGGGCAGTCGCTACGGCCGGTGTATCTGAATCGCGTTCCGGCGCAGGTGGGCACGGCGGCGCTGCGGGTGCTGTTCGGCGAGTTGGCCAGCGAGGTCGAGCGGGACCGGTTCTGGGCGGTGGAGCTGATAGCCGAGTTGCTGGGCGAACAGCAGCGGGCGAGTCTGGGACGGCTGGATTACCGGCCTGAACCGGTACCGGTCGAGCGCCTCCAACAGGCCGTGGCTGCGGCGCTGGCGAGCGAATCGGCCGAGCTGCGGGCACGCACGCTGGATGCCCTGCAAGCGGCCGGGCTCGACGCATCTTTACTGGCAGGCGTGCAGGCCGGCCTGTCTAGCCCGGATTGGCTGGTCCGGCTCATGGCGGTGCGCCTGCTGGGTGAGCGAAAGCCGCCGCAGTGGGAAGCACGTTTGCGTCCGCTGGCTGTTGAGGACGCCGATGAGCTGGTGCGGGCGCTGGCGGCCTCGTATCTCCCGGCGCTCGAGCCGCCGGGTGGAGAAATTGGCTCCGCGACGGGCGCGCCGGCCCATTGATATTCGGCGCTCCAGACACAAAAATACGCTGTCCGCGTGAGAGCACGCGGGCTCGGCCGAAGTGGCGGAATTGGCAGACGCGCGGGATTCAAAATCCCGTGGCCGCAAGGTCGTGAGGGTTCGAGTCCCTCCTTCGGCAGTGACGGGGGAATCCGAGTGATAAGGTGATAAGGTGATAAAGGCTGCGCGCAGACCGTCCTTTATCACTCTATCACCTTATCACGTTACCACACGGATTAGCTGCGTGCTTGGAGCGCTTCGGGGATGAGTGCGCGTGAGATACGGCTGACCAGTTCCTCCAGGCTGTGCTTGAGGTGTAGCCCAACGAAGTACTCGCGGTTCAGTGCGATCTCGTCCTGCTCGCGAGCATGTTGCAGCCGTTCGATTTCCTGCTGGAATTCGGCCGCGCGCCAGGAATCCTGCCGGAGCAGATGCTCATTGACGGAGCGAATTCCATCAAACACCGCGCGACGCTCGGTGTGATTGTTGTAGTCGTGGGCCGCCAATTCTTGCGAGCGGCGAATTAGCTCGGCCCGGCGCCGCAACAGGTCCGGGGACGGATTGCGCACGTAGCGCTGGGGATTGTAAATCAAGTCGCGCGCACGCCGACGGGCCTGCGCCACCTGTTCCTCGGTCACGCCGGTCCGCGGCAACGGCAGATATAGAGTGGCCGTCACGCAGCACATCGGCGGCGGCGGAGCGCCTAGAAATCGGGTCAAGTAGTCGTCCGTAACCTCGTCGTACTTCGCTCCGCCGATGCCATGAATGAACAAATCCGCCAAAAACAGGCGTACGAAGCCGGACAAGGTCAGCGCCCGCGGGCGCAGGCGCCAGCCGAGGCGCTCTAACTCCCACGGTTGGTCGTGCGCCGCGCGATCGGCCAGAGCCGTAACGTCCATGCTCGTAACAAACGTGCGGTCCGCGAGCAGGTCTAGCTGCTCACCCGAGCGCCTCAGGAAGAGGCGCGCCCGCGGTCCGTCGCAACGCATGATCCACAGTGGGACCTCGATTCGATCATCCTGCGTCACCAGGGGCGGCACGGGCCGGGCGGGATTGTCTACGCCGTGCCGCTCGCGGAAGGCTTGGCGCGCTGCGTTATAGCCGGCCGCCGATGATTCGGCGTTGAGCATGAGTTGCGCGGCGAAAGCTCGAAACGCCGGCGTTCCGCACAGCTCGGATATCCGCAGCTCGCGCACGCCGTCCAAGCCGAGGGCCGCCTCCAGCGCCCGAAAGCCCCGCGCCAGGCCGTCGCAGTAGCGGATCCGTTCGCCGTCTGCCAGCCACCCCTCGGAGAACGGCCTCAGCATGGAAACATCGTAATGCTCGTAGACAGAGGCGACCCGAAAGAAGAAATCGACCCATTGCTCGCGCGGCACCTCCGGCTGGCACTCGTCGGGGCGAAGGGTGCCGAGCCCGGGGATGGTCACGTCGACACGCCGCAATGATCGCGAAGTGATCTGCGGGACTTCCAGGCGCCGTGTCTTGCCGACATCCGAATCAACCGCCACGAAAACCGCCGAACCGTGTGTGTGGCGGCTTAGTACATGGGCCGCGATGATCTTCGCAAAGACGCCCGCATGGAAGAATTCGGCCTGGTGGCCGGTCGCGATCACCGGGCCGTTCAGTTCCAACTGCGAGCGCAGATCCGTCCGCCAGGCGCTCAGCGGCCGCCCAAGGATGTTGATAGGCTCCAGCCGCGGTTGTACCTCGCCGAGAAGCGCGCGGATTTCCGCCGGGGCCGGCTCGATAAGCACACCCAAGTGTCCGCGTGGCGCCACCAGCCGGTCGTATGAAATCATCGCCTTGGCGTGCAGCAGTAGAGACCCAGTCCGGTTTCGCGCGGCAGCGCGACCGCCTCCCGCCGCAGTTCACGCACGAAAACCTCCAGGTAATGTTGCAGCCGCGCGGCCGGATCGTCCAGCGTGCCGCCGAAGCTGCGGCTGCGGTCGGGATAGATGCACCGCACGGGGATTTCGCAGATGCGCAGGCCGGCCAGCGCGCATTGCACCCAGAACTGCAATGGGAAGGCATAGCCCGGCTCGTCGAGCGTCAGGCGTCGCATGGCGGACACGCGATGCGCCTTGAAACCGCAAAACGAATCCGTCAGCTCCACTCCCAAGACCTGCGTCAGGATGCGGTTGATCGTAAAGTTGATGAGGCGCCGTTCGGGCGGGGCCGGGTCGTCGTCCGGGAAAGGCCGCAAGTAGCGCGAGCCGCTGATTACGTCCGCCGTGTCAGTCTGGATGCGATCGAGGAACTCGGGAATCTGCTCCGGTTCGTGCTGCTCGTCGCAATCCATCGTGATCACCCAGTCGTAGTCAAGGCGCGAGGCGTAATGGAAAGCGTCGATCAGGCTTTGGCCGTAACCGCGATTCTCGGGGTGCCTGATTACCGCCACGTTTGGGTGACGCGCCAGCAGCGCCGGCGTGCTATCCGAGGAGCCGTCATCGATGACCAAAATGTCGCCGCAGTATTGGGCCACGGCCTTGAGAACGCGCACGACATGGCGCTGCTCGTTGAACACTGGGATAGCCACTAAATAGCGCATTTCGGCTCCGCCGTGCCGGTCTTGTGTCAGCAGTCGATTGTTTCGCCGCTCGGCGAATAGTCAAACCCCGCCTACGTGATCAAGTCGAGGGAAAGCCGGGCGATATCATCTGCCGCGTGGGGGCGCCCGAGGCGCCGCGAGGAGTCCTGTAAACGTTGCAGCGCGACGGGGTCGTTCAGAAGCTGACTCACGCGATAACCCAGCAGCCGCGGGTGGCTTACCTTGATCGCCGCCCAGTTTTCCAGCAGGTAATCGCTGTTTCGCGTCTCTTGTCCCGGAATTGGGCTGATGATCACCAGCGGGAGCCCGCACACGAGGACCTCGGCCACCGTCAGCCCGCCTGGCTTACCGACGGCGAGGTCGGCCGCGTACATCCATTCGTAAATTCGATCCGTATATGGCAGCACGCGGACAGGGCGTCTAGCGGAGGCTGCCAGGCGTTGCAGGCGCTGCCGCAGGGCCTCGTCGCGGCCGCCTACGACAGCAATTTGCGCCTCGGCGTCCATTTCGATCAATTGCCGGAGCAGCGTGTCCGGTGCATTGATGCCCCGCGCGCCGCCCAGCAGGAGGACGCAAGGTAGCTTCTGATGCAACCCAAGCATGGCGCGGGCTTCTTCCTTGCCTAACGGCTTCAGGAAGCCCGGGCGCACGGGAATGCCGGTGGTGAAGACGCGCTCGGGGGCCGGCCCCCAGGTGGTCAGGTAGAAGCGCCCCAGATCGGTAGCCGTGAAGTATCGTTCGGTCGGCTCGTTCACCCACATGCGATGGGTTTCGAAATCGGTTGTTACGGTTGTTTGTGGGCAATCGAGGCGCCGCTTGCGGCGCAGCCCGGAAACGATTTCGGCCGCGAGAAAATGGGTATTTATTATGAGTTGGGGAGCACGGCTGACGATGTATCGGGCAGTGCGGGCGACAAAGAGGTTCTGGGCCGCGACGCGCAGGCGATCGTCAAAGCCGCCGGCCGGACGATCGGTGTAGTCGTACAACCAGCCCATGCCCGTCGGAAAATATCGGATTAGATTCACGTAGCCGCCGCCATAGAGCTTTTTGAAGAAGCGGCCGGCAGAATCGAGCACGTCGTGGATTTCGACCTGTGCGTGGGGCGCGCGAGCTTTTACGGCCGCCAAGACTCCCTGCGCTGCAATGGTGTGCCCCGCGCCGGCGGAGGCGGTCAGGATCAGAATCGGTCGCCCAGGTTTCATAATCCGCCAGAGTGCGGGGGCAACCTGTGTTGTGTCAACTACCCGCCGCGACGCGCGAGTTGTACTTCGAGCTTTGCCGCCAGGCGTGTGAGGGATTCCACTAGCTCGGCAAGTGAGATGCGACGGCCGGCGCGCGGCGCGCATATGAGGTCCATACCGGCGGGCAGCCGGGCGCGGTTTAGCCGGAACGCCTCCCGCAGCAGCCGTTTGAGCCGGTTCCGCTGGACGGCGCCGCCGTACTTGCGCCCGACCACAATCCCCAACCGAGAATGGGGCAATCCGTTGAGCCGCGCCCATACCGTCAGGCGGTCATCCGAAGCGCGGAAGCCGTGGCGAAAAGCATCGTCAAAATCGTGACGGCAGCGCACGCGCATTTCCGCTGGAAAGCGGAAGGCGCCGCGATGCGGAGAAGGATCAGACATTACTCGTTGGCGCGCGGCCGGAAGAAACCGATGCTGGCGGTCTGGCAGTTCAGAAAGCTGCGCCGCCCGATGGGCGC
>ERZ795052.5217-NODE-5217-length-12807-cov-35.754862_pt1 | contig 12807 bp, 7 predicted proteins | sample MGYA00375136_ERZ795052 | MGnify/ENA primary metagenome ERZ795052 (study PRJEB30181, sample SAMN05720156) | activated sludge metagenome | isolation source: Anaerobic digester | place: Japan | collected 2015-05-26 ... | reverse complement strand
CCTGCTACGTTTGCGGTTCCCATCAAGTCCGATACGATCCCATACAATCGCCGCCTCCCTGGCCCTGCAGCGAAAAGGCTGCAGAGAGGAATCCATTTGTTGTTTAGAACTTCATCCAACCGATTTGTCAGGATGTCCTGCACTCGGTTTTGCAGGCGCACCCGCGGGTCCTTGCTTGGGAAAATGTACTGAATACTTTGCTGGTCTATGACGGCATTCAGTGCGGCGGTAAGCGCATCGCGACTTCCAGCGTTGGCAAGTGGGAATTGTTGCCGTCCTCCTTGCGTTGCACGCTCCAGAGCATTTCGCACCACTTCCGCTGCGCGCACCGCGTTGTTGTTATGTGTGATGGTTAGCTCCTCACAGAAGCCAAGAGAGATAAGCATTTCCTCAAAGGTGTTCCAATCATCCAATTGAATATCTGCGATTCTATAAACATTAATTGATCGCCCCTGCTGCCTAACAATCTGGTCCAGAGCCAGCCCCTGGTTACCCACGCGCGAACCTGAAAGCTCCAATGTGAATTCACCCTGCGGATCAATAACGAGGATTCCGAGATTGGGGTGCCTGGAGTAGGCACAAAGCATCATTTTTGCCAAGCCGGATTTACCGGAACCTGTCTTGCCAAATACACCAATATGATAGGCCTCTCCCGCGCCGCCGAGCCCCTGGTCGCTGCTCCCGAAGTGTTTGAACCACATGGGATAAAGAATTTCATTGGCGTATGCTCGACCGAGGTAAAAAACCTCAGATCTATATGCCTGCAATAGCTGATCAAGTAGAGCCTGATCGATTCTTGAGACTCTGGTCCCTGTTGCCGGAACCATTCCCAACACTTCTGGCTGAAACCCATCCGTTGTTCTCTTGAATGTGGCACCAACAACGAGGTCTGCCGTTCGCGTGTCCTGTCGGTTCGTGATAGGGGGAATCTCACCTGTCCGTTTCACAAGGTTCCGGAACACGGAATCCTCATGCCAACGGTTCTTCAGCTCGATACCAACGATTTGACCAACTGATACAATTGCCTGACCGTTCTGCGTTGCTTGGAAGGCCGAAAGAGCGCCCACCAATCGTTCCTCTGTGGCCTCCTGAAGTAGGTCCAGAGTAAGCTCGGTATTGGTCGACGGGCTGCCAACAACAGCCACGTCCTTGTTGCGGTTATTGGGCATTAAACACCTCCTCGGCCACCTTCTGTTCGATAGTTCTGCAAAAATAGAAGTGTATTCTCAATGTCGGGCGAATTTCCCGCCACATGTTGTGCAACAGCTTGCTCTATGACAGCCACTCCAGAGCCAAGACTCTTAACCATTCTGTCCGCCAGAAACAGAGGATATGGCTCTATCACGGCAGGACTAAAAAACTGCCTTGTGACGCCTTCAAGAACTATTGAAAGCCTTGTATTGCTGGAGGCAATTGAGGAGGGTAACTCCATTCTCAAAGCTGGTAGCCATCCATAGGGTCGGAAGTAAATAACAGATAGGCCGTTCAAGGCTGTCCGTAACTCATCCATGTCTCTCTTTGGACAGTGTTTCTCGGGCAAATGGTCAACCTGTTGGCTCGCAGGATCAGCGTTGTCGTGAAGGGGCAGAGGCCGGGTGTATTCGCCTGGATTCAAGATCATCGTCGCAAGCGTCTTTCCATCCACGATCACAGGCGGGTTCAGCATGTTCCCACGAAGGAATTCGTTGCGTGATGTGAACTTCGGCATCGCAACGGTTCTGTCGCTTCTCAGAAGCCCTTTCAATTGATCAAGTATTCCATCGCGCCAACGGGCAAGAAAGTCGTCCGCCAAGGTCTTTGCGCAGTCATTGAGTTTGGTAAGAGCCTGATTTAAATAAATTATCAACGATGAAAACGAGCCATCAAGCAACACAAGATCATGTGGAGCATCCGCTGCGAGCGTCATCTCCATCGAAACCATCATTCCGCGGAGTACGCTGACCGTGTCGATACGATGCGGCAGACCATCGACCCACATGTCGTGATACGGTTCTGGCCAATGTCTGGTAGCCTCCTTTGACGTACCTTCCACCGCAACAGCCGCTGCCGCGCAAAGGTCCAAGGCCGTGAGGCGATGGACTTGATACGACCCATCTACTCCTACCACCGAAGGCTCTCTCGGGACATCAAGATCGGCCTTCCGACAAATCAAATGATGGTTTCGTGCCTCTGTGTACAGAAGTGCGTGTGAATCCCGCAGCGCCTGCAGATTCTGAGCAACGCCCTCCGCGACCGGTGTAGCTTTGGCCAAGAGGTCACGAACAAGCGCGTCGGGGAGGTCCGCAAATGCTTCCATACGCTTACCCACGCCCTTTCATTATGGCTTTCTTGTGTGGCCAGATCCGATATTGCTCTCGATCATACTCACGATATCCTGGCATCCGCTCTGCCCGACCATAAAGCCATCGTTCTGCAAACAACTCCGCAAGGTCGGAAGCGGACCAATCATAGAAGCATGGCCGGCTGACTTCTCCCCTCAAAAAGGGTATCGCCTGTCGTCCAAGTGGTGCCGCAAAAATCTCGCGTCGTATGCCGTGATAAATCAGGTCTGCAGACAGGCCAATCTTAGAGAGGCACTTCCTAATAACTTCCCGCTTGTTTCGGAACCCACTTCCCCATGCTGCGTGCTTTGCCGTGGGTTCACAGTGTTCTTCTACGTACGCCCGAATATCGTCATACACTCCGTTTGAAAAATGGAACTCGCCAGACCCTTGAGTGAAGCCAAGACTTGTCCAATACTTCTGGCCATTGACGCTAACTCTGTTGTAAATGGAGGATCGACCCAGTGCCGAAGTTGTCGTAACGAGGACAAGATAGGGTGGACGCGTTTCCTTTCTAATCAGCGATTCCTGTCCGTTATACTTCTTACGAAATGCATTCCGGACTTCATTGCTGCACACGAGCATTGCTATCAGTTTTCCACCGAGCAAAAATGAATATGGCGGCACGGCCCCAAGCACATAGGCGTCCATCATGTGATAAAGCTTCTTGGCTTTCCACTCTTTGTCCCAGCCGATCCACCGGTCACGCGCCTGCATGGAATAAACCGGATCGCCCAGACCGAATAGGCCTATTAGCCTCCCATTGCTCTCGTCAATGACCAGGAACCGCAAGCGTCTTCCATACCCTGCAGAGACAGGGATACTCCAATGCAGACATGCGTAGCGAAACAAGAGCTCGTGCTCAGATTCGGGTTCTACCGGAACGATCTTTGGAGAGATGCTCCGAGGAACGACCTCATGGCCATTCGCAATGTACTGAATGAGCCGATCTTCGTATGGTTTAACTCCGGGGCCTGATTTCTCCAGTTTCTTTTGCGTTGCCAATGTGTTCAGTGCACGAAAGTCATCCTTAGATGGGTCCTCGGGCATGAGGATAACGCCATTCTTCACCCTGTATCCCTGCTTGCGTAGGGCCTGGATGATGGCGGTTCTCATATGCTCTGCCGAGGGTGCGCTCATGATGACCTATAATCCCCAATCTTCGTCGGCGACTTGCTCACCTTCTCATGGAAGGAACGCATAAAACGTTTGCGAGGCTGAACAGCCACGACGCGGTCTGACCGAAGCACTTTCTCCGAAACTCCCATTAAATCAATCATCTGTGTTCCATAACCGATTTGCTTTGCCATTACTCCTCTTCGAATCCAAAAGAGTCGAAGCGCAAGGTGCGGCAGTTTTCGGTGACATCGCGGATGGTCTTCTCGGTGGCCCCGTCCGGCATTTCTGCCCGGATTTCCAGGGTCACCTCGACGTTGGCCCCGATATACTTCGACAGGTGTTGGATGACCTCGTCGGCAATTCGGCTAGCGTCCCGCCCGACCCGGAGTGAATCGAGTTGCACCGATCCATGGAAACGCCGATACGTGGGGGCGGGTGGTAGCGGTGTGCCTGTGTCCGCTCCACGCGTTGTTTCCGCCCCGGCCGCTTGACCCTGTTCCCCGGTCCGTTCGCTTTCCGCGACCGTCGCCGAACCGTTTCCGGCCTTTGCTTTCGCCGCTTCAGCATCCCGGCGCTGTTGTTCGGCTGCCACGTCGGGCTTCACTACAATCGAGCCGCCCTCGCTCTGAACAGCGGCAGAGCCGCCGCCCACGAGACCTAAATAGCGGCCGTCGGCGTCCTTGGACTGTGCGTAGGCGAACGTCTCAGAATGCCAGGTCAGCAGCGTGATTCCTTCCCGGATGGCGGCGATCAGTACGTCCGAGTCGCGAAGACGGGGAAGGTACAGGTACGTTGCGAAATCTTCGACAAGCTGCTTCACCGGCACGTCATTCCCGCGCCAGAGGGGTACCCGGTCCAGTTCAAGGCGCAGCCGCACTCCGCCCATCTGGACGAGGAGCATCTCCTCACTCTTGAGCTTTTTGGAAGCGCGAAGCGCCAGCGAATCTGACCCTTGCAAGCGAGTTTCAGTCCACTCAGGCGATCCCTTGGGGTCTGGCTGGTTCGGGACGAGCAGCCATTGATATGCCTCGGGAATGCGGACGTTCACCGTGTCGTCGGCGTTCTTGCGTTTCGTGTCGGCCTGTTTGGATTGGAACGGATCGAGGTTGAGCTGCTCCCGCTCATCCCAAATGGACTTCCAAGCAAGAAACTGGCGAATCGCGGTCTGTAAGTCCTTGAGTCGACTTGCGTCTCCGGCCAAAAACACCAGGGTGTTCTTGTATGACCTGGGGCTGCTGCCACGACTGTCCAAGATAGCCTGCGCCTCCTTCCGCGCGGCGCTGTCCGCCTGGCCTTTGCTGTGCGGATGCTCCGGACCGAGGACCACCAGCCGCGCCTCGTGCTCGTCCGGGATGTCGCTGCTGCTCAGACAGACATGCACGCGGTGGAAATCGCCACGGCTGCGCGCCTCGTCCCTGAGCCGGCGTACGATCTCGTCCATGACATCGTGTTCGTGGAGCTGGTTCGCACGGTCCTCCGCAAGACGCGTGACCGTGGGCTGGGTCGAGTACCAATAGCGGCTGCCGTCCACATACAAATAGGTCGCCCGGTCCGTAAGTCGGCGGATGGCGTCGCCGAAGGTCGCCACGGTTTCGCCGGGCTGAACGCATCCCAACTTCACCTGGCGGTCGTCGATACCCCGGTTGGCGGCCCGTTGGGTCGGGGCCGATCCGACATAGATGGTGCGCGCCACGCGGCGGCAAGCGGAGTAGCGGCCCAAGTTCGGCGCGTCCCGGTCGAGCCTGAGCGGCAGGGAATGCTCCCCGTCCACATCCTTGGCGATGACAGGGGTCCACTGGTCGTCAAGGTAGCGGGTCAACTCGAACTGCACCGCGGAGTCGTCGATGGGGATGGTGGCTGGCATGATCAGCAGGTTGCCGTCCTGTCTTTCCCATAGGGAATGGATCACCGCCGCCATCAGGCGCAACACGCCGCGCGTGCGTTGAAATTTGTCGAGCGTGGACCAGTCGTTGTAGAGCCGGTCGAAGAGTTCCGGGTGGATAGGGTAGGCCAGCTTGATGCGACGTTCGTATTCGGCCTCTCGACACTCGGATGGGAATTCACTGTGCTGCGTTCCGTACATCTCCACAAAGGCTCGCGCCACGGCGTCGCGCGCCACGAAGGCCTGCTTCTCGTGCAGTGGCTCGAAGAGCCGACGGCGCACGATCTCGAACCCCTCGTCCGGGCTGGCCGGACGCCAGCTCGATTCCACGCGGCCGATGGCGTTCTTGAGTCGGGACAAGGCACGCTGGCCCCATTCGCCGCCGATCTCGTTATCGGATGCTGGAATACTGACCACCAGCAAGGTGTTTTTGGCCGCCTTGGCCGCCTCGCTCAGCGCCTGCGCGAAGGTGAACTGGGTATCGAAGGTGCCGGCGGGAAGCAGGCTGCCTTCGTGAAGCTGTCGCGCGTAGGCTACCCACTCGTCGATCAGAACAAGGCAGGGCGAGAACTTGTTGAACAGCTCCTTCATCTTGTCGCCGGGGTTGGTGGCCTTCTCGTCGTCGGCGCGGATCATCTCGTAACCGGTCTTGCCGCCCAGTTGCCAAGCGATCTCGCCCCAGATCGTGCGGACGACCGTCCCGTCGTCCTTGGTGCTCGGGTTGCCGGGCGACACCTTGGTGCCGACCACGATGGCGCGATGAACCTTCGATGCCACTTCGCATCCGGCTTCCTTCAGGACTTGCTCGGTGCCGGGAAGTTCGGTCGAGGGTGTGCCGGAGAAAAGATGGTAAAGCGCCAGCATGCTGTGGGTTTTGCCGCCGCCGAAGTTCGTCTGCAACTCGACCACCGGGTCGCCGCCCTGCCCGCCGATCCGGCGAACGCCGTTGCTGAGGAGCTTCTGCAGTCCCTCGGTGATGAAGGTGCGCCGGAAGAACTCGGTGGGGTCCTGGTACTCGGATGCCGCCTCGCCCAGGTACACCTGCCACAGATCGGCCGCGAACTCCGCCTGCTGGTATTTGCCGCTGGCCACGTCCCGGTGCGGGGTGACAACTTCGCGCCATGGCTTGAGGCCGCTCTGCGGGCTGCCCTCGGTGGGAGCCACGGCGTGCTTGCGCATCTCGCCCCGGCGCTGCTCGTCGAATCGCACGCGCAACAGCGCCATCTTCTGTTCTTCCAGTTCCTTTGCCTCAGGCGCCGATATGGCGGTGAGCAGACGGCCGATGCTGTCCAGCGCCCGATAGGCATCATCGCTGCTGAAGGGCGTCTGGTGCGCCCAGCGGTTGCGCACCTCCCGCAGTTCACTGACCAGGGATCGTTCGGTATGGCCAAGGGTGTTACGGAAGACCGCGTTCCACTGGTCCCACATGACCGTGAGCAGGTTGTGGGTATCCCAGTTGAGCTCGCCCTTCCTGGTCGCCTTCACGGCACCGCGGTCTTCGCGGAGCGTCTGCGCCACCATCTCCTGCCACTGATCTCCGTGCACGGCTTGCAGTTCCCGCTCCACAAAAGGGCGCAATCCCCTGTTGAGCAGCTCAAGCGCGTCACCCACTCTTCCGTGATTGCTTTTAGCCATGTTTTGCCCTCATCATTGAAATACCCCTATTCAAAAATAGTCCGCTGGACTTCGCGCGGTTTTGCCTGGGCCAACCGAGTCAGTTCCGGCCACGCCAGCACGAGGCTGTTGTAAGCCAGCGCCTCGTTCGACCAGCTCTTCTTCTCGCAGACTTTATGGAGCCGGTAGGAAAGCTCGCGGGCCATCTCGCCGACCGCACCGCCGAGCTTGCGAAGAAGGTCAGCCGCGCCACTTTCGCCCTGCTGGTCGAGAGCGCGAATGAGATGCTGCGTTGCCTCCCATACGGTCAGCCGCTTGTCCGAGGATGGGTCCCAGTCCTCCGGCAGTTCATCCCGTTTGACCAGCCGGACCTTGCCGCTCCGCGCCACGACGATGCCCGCCTGGACAAGGCCGTTGACGGCCGTGTTCTTGGCCCGAGAGAGCGTTTCGGCCACGCCGAACTCGCCTTCCTCCATCCCGTGCTGATCGAACCACGCCAGCGCCCAGCGGGTGTCGGCGTCGAACTCCGCCTCCTGTTCGGCCAGCACCTCGTCGAGGGTCTGGTTGATCAGGGCCAGAGCGGTGCGCACGGTCATGGCGTTGCCGCTCGACTCGACGACCTTCGCGTAGCGCGAGAACACGGCCATGCCGGGACCTATGGCGGCCTGGGCAAGGTCCACCGGTGCAATATTGCCCTGTTGAAGGTGCTTGAGCGCCGGCGGAAGCTCCTTCTTCAACTCGTTCAGGAACTCGCGGCGGCTGCATTGCGGGGCGTCGGCCGGTCGTGGACGGCAAGCCAGGACAATGTAGGATGCCAGCGCGTTCGTGCCCATAGCCACCATGCGCCATTTTTGCGAAGCTCGCACCGGCCAGGTCGCGGTGATTTGGAACCCGCTACCGAGGAGTGCGTCGAGAAGCGTCTCCCATCCTGTCGTCAGATCGACGCCATTGCTCGCCCCCTCTTGTTCTCCATTGTCGTCCTCATCACTGCCCGCTTTTTCGTCCTCCTGCTTGAAGGCATAGTAGACGGTGAGCGGGAAGCGTGAGTCCATTTTTCCCCTCAAGGTGGTAAACGCCTTGCGGAAACCGGACTCGAAGTGTTCCTTGGCCTTCTCCTTGTTGCCGTCGAAGCGTTCTGGCGCTGCTGTCAGCTCCGGCGCTTTCGGTACCAGGATGGTTTTGAAGAGGTCTGGATACAGTTCGCCAATGGTCCGTCTGAGCCATACGTAGAAAAAGTCGGAGAGCGCGGCATAGCCAATATTGTCGTAGTAGGGCGGGTCGGTGCTGACCAGAAGTCCACGCGTGTCGTTCCAGGCGCCGGCGGCGTCAATTTGATTGGCGGTGCCCGTCTCAGTCTTACCGACAGAAATGCGCTCAAGCGCATCGACGGTCAGTTCAACAGCATTGTGCCAACAGATGGCCTTCTCACCGAGCAGGTTTGCCTCAGCGAAATCCCATACCATCGGGATGGCTTGCCGAGTGAAGAGATGCATCTGCTGCTGGCCGCTTGGCTTCCAGGTGCTGAGTCCACAGTTGAAGTCTGCACAGCGGTCAAGCGCCAGTGCCAAGAACGTGGTGATTGTCTTGGCGTAATCATCGGCTTCCGCATCCGACATCCCGGCCTTTCGCGCGTCCGCGAGTACATCCGGGCGGACATCCTTCACCAAATCGCTGAAAGTGACCATGGCCGTCAGTTGACGGGGGGTGAAGAGAAAGCCAAACTGTGTCATGCCATAGGGAATGCACCAGATGTTACGTGGATCATGGGAGATTTCTTCGTCCGCGACATGTGGTGCCGGGACACGTGCTACGGTCTCATGCAGTTCCGGTGCCGGTAGATACACGCGCCCCCGTGGTACTTCGGCAACGATTGCCAGCAGCCGGTATCCAATCTTGTGTTGCCGCCCCTGTTCCTTCACATGCTCGTCGGGGATTGGCTGGCCCGTCAGCAGACAGTTGAACTTCGCTCCCCGTGCAATCTTTGTTCCGGCCTTGACGGTATTCCGATCGGGTGGCTCGCCCGTCCTCACCTCGAATCTCCACGTATTGTTTGCACGGTCAACGATAGGTTCGAGCCAAGCGAGTTGTCCCTTTTTCGACGATAGCCAGTAAGTGCTAATCAGCGGCACATGCGCGCCCTGCGCCGCCGGATTGGGGCTTGCCACCGTCCGCGCCCATATCCAAGCGATCACATCCGCCTCTCGCCCCCCGTATTCCTTGGGCAGCTTGACCTTTGGGTAGAGGTGGCCGATCTTCGCGATGGCGCGTTTCCGGATCAGGTTCCCGTAGTAACGAACGTCCTCGGCGAGCCCCGCCGCCCCTGTCCAGCCGGTCTTGCGCAGGGCATTGCCGCGCACTTCCGGGTTGACCGGCGGGCGGTCCAGCCAGCGAGGCACAAGTTCCAAGTTGCATTTGTTGAGCAACACCGCAACCGGATTGAGGTCGGCCGCATGGGCCTCGAAACCCAGCCTTGCCGCCTCCAACGGAATCGAGCCGCCACCGGAAAAGGGATCAAGCACCGGCGGTAGCTTGCCTCCGGTGTGTTTCAGCATTTCCTCGCGGGCTTTGGCGTACACATCAGGCCGCTCGTGCAGTTTCTTCTGCATCAGTTCGCGCACGATGTCGAAGAGTCGCTCTCGCTCGGCGTTCTGTGTTTCCTCGGTGGGGAACTTCTCCGGATGCGACGACGGATCGTCCAGCACCGACGCGAACAGCACCGCCCGCGCCGTAGGCAGCGGCAGCCTCGCCCACCAGTGGTGGATGCCCTTGGGATGCGGCCCGATGCCGGGCATCTTGTCATAGGCCGACGCGTCGTTGATCTCCGGCAACGGCAGCGCAACCTCGATCAGTTTTTTCGGATGTGTAGTCATCTATCCTCGTTTCCGTTCATGCCAAAAGTCTCCTGATCCAGTTCACGAAGGATGTCGCCTGCGGATGGTTCGGGCCCTGTTTTCCCGTTCATGTTGTCGGCATCTTCTTAACGGGTTCCGCTGACAGCGTCTTCACGACGTCATGAGGCGTCAACTTCGCTGCCGTGACCTCACTATAAAGGTTTTCAAGCACCTTCTCATCGCTCAAGCCTGGCGCTCTGGCCCTGATCTTGCGCAGTACAGCCGCAATTTTTTCCCCCAGACCCTTCATCTGTTCCGGCGACACATGGCACAGAGTCTTAGCATACACCGTTGCTTTATCGGACACGACCTTTCGCGGACTCTCAATCACAGGTACAACACGCGTGCCCGGACCGCAGTGACGGTGGCTTCGCACCCAGTCCTCGTGGCTCTGGGCCTGCCGGATGTCGTTGATTCCGATGGGATCACTGGGCGTATGATCCGACTTGGCCTCGTGGACGATATAATAGTCGTTACCGATGGACCAGACGCAGTCCGGGTCACCGTCGCCGTCAGGTAGTTCGGCGCGGAATCCGAGCATTTCTCCGAGCACCTTCAAGCCTCGGTGGTATTTCTTGTGCGCCGTCGTTTGGAGGTCATTGATTGCTTGCTCCACTTCTCGTTCAAATCGTTGCCCAACCGTGCCCCAATCGGTCAGCTTGGAACGTATATTCTCGATTGCTATCGCCGTAACTTCGTCAACTTCCTGTTGTTCAGTATTGCCACGAGTTACTCGGGCAAGGCGCGCAAACCAGCTGATCACCGGGCAACACTTGCCCGCCCGATTCAGGCAATCCTTGGCGGTTTCAAGCAGGTTGTGGTCCCTAGTTGCCTCATGAAGCGCCATCGCTGCATCGGCTGCCAGGTAGTACCACCAGCCTCTGTAGCCTTTCGTTTCATCACCCTGCAGAGAATCGGCGACCTTCCTTGCCTGCTCCAATGCAGATTCGAAATCTCCGTTCCACATCGAGTAAAGATACTCCACCTCATCGGTAACAGCGGCGCACAGTCGTTCGGATATAGGGTCATCATGACGCGAGTACTGATCGCGCAAGCGCACGATGGCCTCTTCTGCAGATTCCCAACCCTCGTCTTGCTCGATGAAGGCCTCCCACAATTCCCTGAAATCATCTGCATTCTTGTCCTGGCAGTTTTCAATGCCGAACTGGAGTTCAGCCTGCAGTTCGGGATGCAGCATTTTTCTATTGTCCTGCTTCAGAACAAAATCGACCAGAGGGCGTCCCCAAATGAACACCACAGCAAAGTCATTATCAGATCGTGTGCATCGTCCGACCCCTTGGGTGAATCTCGTCAAGACGCGGTCTCTCAACAAAGAGGATGCGGCAATCCGGGACCAAAGGAACTTCTCCTGAAGATTCGTTCCGCTAGGCAACCCCCCAATGACGAGTAGTCGACACGCCTCATCGGGAAGGTCCAAGCCGTCATATCGCGAAAGGACGAGCGCTGCACCATCGTTGGTGACGAATGGGTCTATGGAGTCTTCAATGTCCTTTGCACCCAGAACGGTCAACCCGATGCTCGTTAGGTGACTGCGGACCTCTGCCGCTTCGTATTGAGTGGGGCTGAGGACGAGAGTCCTATCGAAATCTTTGGTGGCGGAGAGAACGACCTGCAATGCCTCCTGGTCTGACATAGTCACCTGAGGCATTAAGAAGAGTCGACGGCCACTACCGCGCTTATCCCATCCCGCTGGGATCGGTAGCCTCTGGATAGACTTGACGCCTGTAATCCGCTCAAGATCACCGCCCGGGCCGAGCGTGGCCGACATATACACTCGCTGGTTAGCCTGCGTGAACGGGGTGTGTGTAAGCGCGGGCGGAATGAACGGGCGTATTAGTATCGAATTCCAGGAAACGAAGATACCGCAGGCGGCAGTGTGTTCCTTGATGATTTCCCAAGCATACCAGCCGGGCGTTTCTTCCTCAATCCCGTTGTCCAATAGGTCCCTTAGTCCAGATGCGTAAGTCCTGACGTGCCTGCCCGGGATCAGCTCGATCAGTGACGTCTCTCTCTCGTTACCCTCGATCCCGTTGGTGATGTCGGCATAGAAAGATGAAGGCAGACCTTCTCGAAAAAGGTCCACTATTGCCCTGTAAAGTTTTCCGCTGTCTTCCCTGGTGATTTCCACCGACCACATACCAGCTATGTAGTTCTCGCTGGCATGGGCATCGTCCAGAATGAGAGATTGTGCATCGCGGATGCGCGGGTTGGAGTTGAAGATGGCACTGTATGTGGTTATCGCCAACGCTTTACTCGACTGGAATTCACTGTACTCCTTCGCCGGGTAATCCCTTTGCTTCCCAATGAAAACATGCGCTTTGATGCCGTATTTTGTCGCCTGCGCCCCGACCTGCCGTGCAAGTTGTCGTGTTGGACAAAGGTAGGCAACTCGCTCGCCCAAGGTCTGGCGGCGGAACTCGGCAACGAGCAGCCCAACAAGGGTCTTTCCCGCGCCTGTGGGAAGTTCGATTGCCACATCCTTCGTATTCTTAAAACTCCGGTGATACTCCCTCAATAGGTCTGCTTGATGTGACCACAGGTGCCGAATGTCTGGCGACCGGCCACGCAAGTCTCGAAACAGCGCCTCTGGATCAGTGGCGTGTGGTGCACCGCCAAAATCGGTCTTGAATACGTTCTTCTTCTTAGCCATTACATTTGACCTCTGCTCCAACCGTTTTTCCTCATTTCGTAGTGCCTCACGTCGCCCTGTCCTTTAAGCCGACCTCCCGCAGACACTTGCCGAGGAACGTTTCGAATCACCATCCGCCATGCGGCCCTTCGTCAAGGAGAAGACTGGCGGCTTCCTGCATCCACCTCGGTCGATCTTTGAACCAAGCGTTGAGGTCATTCATCCGACTTCTCCTTCGCTCGGTCATGCTCGTAGACCAGTCGATAACTTGCCGGGAAAAGCGTCACCCGACCGCTGTCACGAAGTGCGCAGAGGCGCTTGCCGGAGTAC
>ERZ795052.5210-NODE-5210-length-12821-cov-4.861037_pt1 | contig 12821 bp, 12 predicted proteins | sample MGYA00375136_ERZ795052 | MGnify/ENA primary metagenome ERZ795052 (study PRJEB30181, sample SAMN05720156) | activated sludge metagenome | isolation source: Anaerobic digester | place: Japan | collected 2015-05-26 ... | reverse complement strand
AAAAATGGAAATTCTTCCGAAATCTTGTTCTGGTGAGTTCATCGGTTGCCTTGGGATCACCGAACCCAACGCCGGTTCGGACGCCATGAGCATGGCGACAAAGGCAGTGAAGAAAGGCGACAAATACATCATTAACGGCAGCAAGATATTCATCACCAACGCACCCGTAGCAGACTTTATGCTCTTCTACGCTAAGACCGAGCCGGAAAAAGGACCTCATGGAATCTCCACATTCTGGTTTTATCCAAAGACAACGAAGGGAGTCACCATCGAAAAAATAAAGAAATGGGGAATGAGGACATCCCCCACAGGGCTGGTCACCTTCGATGACATGGAAATCCCTGAAGAAAACTTGATTGGAGGCTACAATAAAGGCGTAGCCGTTCTCACGAGCGGCCTCTGCACCGAGAGAATCACGCTCAGCGGATGCAGTCTTGGTTCGCAGAGATCCTGTCTCGAGCTCAGCCTTAAGTACGCCAAGGAAAGGGTCCAGTTCGGCAAACCCATCATTTCATTCCAGTCCATCCAGGAAAAGATCGCCAACATGTACACCGGTTATCTCTCATCCAAGTGGATGGCCTACAGTGCGGCGGCGTTCTGCGACACGCTGGAGAACAAGGTCGGCGGAAAGGGCACGGATCTTGATAGGATGGCTGCTGCTTCCCTGCTCTACTGCGGTGAGATGGGGACGAAGATCGGCCTCGACGCCATTCAGATCCACGGCGGCTACGGTTACTGCACCGAGTATGCAGTTACGAGGCATTTCCTTGATCAGAAGCTCTGGGAAATCGGCGCCGGCACCTCCGAGATCAGGAGAATGATCATCGCGAGAGAACTTATGCGCGACGACTTCAAGAGCGGCCGTTAAGAGTTAACTTCTGAAGTAGAGACAAGTATGAAAAGAGCCATGGTCTTCGTGACCATGGCTCTTTTTTGGCATACTCACTTGGCGTTAGAGCGCTGATGATTGCTATGAAGGCGAAAGCATTATCACTTTTTTCCGGCGGCCTTGACAGTATCTTGGCCGTTAAGATTATCCAAGAGCAGGGCATCGAGGTCATCGCATTTTCGTTCACAACCCCTTTCTTCAGCGCCCAGAAGGCGATAGTTGCGGCCCGAAGCATCGACCTACCTCTCATTATCGATGACATCACGGGTGAACATCTCGTCATGCTTAGGGCTCCGCGTTACGGCTACGGCCGGAACATGAATCCCTGCATCGATTGCCACGCCCTGATGTTGAAAAAGGCCGGCGAAAAAATGGTCGAACTCGGAGCGGATTTTATCTTCACGGGCGAGGTGTTGGGACAACGCCCTATGTCTCAGACAAAACAATCCCTCCACATCGTGGCCAAAAATTCGGGTTTCGAACCGTTCATCGTCAGACCGCTGAGCGCAAAACTTCTTCCCATAACAATGGCGGAGGAAAAGGGCTTAGTCGATAGGGCAAGGCTTCTGGACATCCAGGGCAGGGGACGGAAGCGACAGATGGCGCTGGCTTACCAATACGGCATAACAAAATACAGCAACCCCGCAGGCGGGTGCCTTTTGACGGACCCCACCTTTTCTAAAAGACTCCGCGACCTTTTCGCACACACGGCCCAGACCGCCGTTCGGGACATAGAACTCCTGAAATACGGGCGTCATTTCAGGATCAGCGAAGCGACCAAAATCATTGTCGGTCGAAACCGGAAAGACAATGAAATGCTCCTGAGATTTTATGCTCCAACGGATATCGTCATCACCATCAGAGATTATCCGGGCCCCGTAACGCTCATACCGTCCGGCTGTGACCAAGCACTTCTCGCCCGTGCGGCTTCGATTTGCGTATCATACAGCGACGCACCAAAAGACGGCAGCGTCACAACCGTCTGCAGAACCGGCGAGACTCAGACCATCCTTGCGGCTAAGGCATGTTCCCGTGAGGAAACAGAAGGATGGATGGTGTAAGAAACGCCACTCGCCTTTAGCTCGGCCCATGCTGCTTTCTCAGCAGGTCGTAAACAGTCTTTACGGGATTGAATGTCTCTACCGGCACTTCAATGAAGACTGTATTCCATCGGGCCATCGAACCGTTCCACAGTCCGGGCAATTCAAGCGTCTTTATTTCGATGCCGTTTTGCATCTTTCTGGAAATGATGTAGGCCTTCTCGTCCACGAATTTCTTCAAATCGAACTTCCTCGCCCGATGGTCCCTGATTCCACAGGCTATATCCACCGGATTAAAGTGAGTGGAGGATTGCCAGATCTTCCTTTGCTCCTCCGAATCTTGGCTTACCTGGGCCTGCTCGACGACCTGGAGCGTCTGACCCCCGCCTTCTTCATCAACCCAAAAAGGACCTCCTCCCGGCTCCCCTTCATTCCTGACCATACCGCAGACACGGATCGGACGATTCAATTTATCGAAAAGGTAATCGATCTTTTCCCTTTCTGCCAGGGTACTGTACCCGGGAGGAGGAGCTGCATGGAATGTCTCGCTCAAAAACCTTTCCGCACCCGGAATCACCCCGCCGGCTCCAGTACCGGACAGGGCTTCGGCATATCGAAAAGCATTCTTCTGAATCAAGATAAGGCACCCTCCCAGAACTTTCTTGTAATAGACCGTCTTCTCTTTCAACCGGTCGGGAACAACGTTGTCGATATTCTTGATCATGATCACATCACCGTCCGTGGCGTAGAGATTGTACAAAAGCGCGCCATGGCCGCCGGGGCGGAACACAAGGTTCCCCCTTTGATCCCTCACCGGACGGTTGTCCAGGTCAACCGTTATAGTGTTCGTTGATGCCTGCTGCACCGACACTTCAACTATCAATCTCACTCCGTACTGAGCCTGATAGGCCGGGAGCACATCTGAAAGATGAACTTTAACCAGTCTTTCGTGCTCCGGCGACACCGTCACATGCATACGACAGTTGTTATGGCCGTCCCGTGTATAGAGTACCGCTTCAACAAGATGCTCCTCGAGCGCAGTGCGACTTTTGTCTCCGTACACATGGAATTTAAGGAGAGCCTTGGGAAGAGACGCGTAATTCAGTCCCTTATCGGTCAGGATATGGGCAAGGATCTCGACATACCTCCCCTCCTTCACCAACCCGTCGAAATCCATGCCATTTCTATGAAGAGCGGACTGCAAATCTTTAAAAAAGGCGAACTTCTTCAAGGCTATCGCAAATTCCACTGCTTGTTTCCGCGACCTAAAACCGCCCTGCTGGAATGCCAAACACCATTCCTGAAACATCCTGCTGGCGGCCCCTGAGGCGGGCACAAACTTCATGACTTTGCCCGAAAGGACGGCCTCATCGTGGGCCCTTACACATTCTTCCTGTTCCTTTTCAGTGAGGACCTTGATTCCGTCATTTACAGTGCATGGCCTGTTCAGACGAACAGGGATGGTCCCGACCTGGAGCAAGCGAATCTGTTCGAGAACCTTGTCCTTCGTCATACCCATTGCCTCAATCATCATAACATCCCGATCTGATAAGGTAATCCCTTCCATACTCTTCTAATCCTTCAAGGAAAGCTCCCAGGCCCGACTGCGGTTGAAATCAACGACACGGTCTTTTTCCAGGCTAAAGATGCCCTGCTTCGCCATGTTCTGCAAGAGTTCTTGGATCTCCGGCCTCTCCTTGCCCGTCAGCCCGGCCAGTTCAGCCACCGGGTCTCGGCCGGAGTCTATCGGCCATTCTTTGAGAAAATAGAACACAATGACCATCCTGCTCCAGGCTTCAGCCAACCGCTCGAGTTTTTCGTTCGTATTTCTTACTCGACGGGAAAATTCTTGGAGCATGACCAGAGATACATCGACGCTTTCCCTGATCAAGTTACGAAAATTATCTTTTGTTATCAAGGCGATACTGCTGTCTTCGAACGCCCTGACGGACGCAGTTCTTGGCTCCTCGAGGAGCGGAGACATCTCCCCGAAATAGGATCCCGGTCCGAGTTCAGCGAGGAGTTTTTGCCCCTGACCGACCCGTTTCTCCACGTGAACACACCCGGATAAGATATAGAACATCTCCCCGTCGGCATCCCCCTCTTGAAAGATGTAAGAACCGCGAGGATAGATCTTCCCGAACTTTTTGAAAAGCCGTTCGTCTGTATTGACGCTTTTTCTCCTCTTCTCCTCTACAAACGCCTTTTCGAGAAGTATCAGGTCACGTCTCTGATAGGAAGAAATGAGTTCTGCACAGAAAAGCAGCATGAAGGCAACGTAGAAAATCCAGATCACCACAACCACCACCGTCCCAAGGGACCCATAGACGACGTCATACCTCGTGTAATTCTCCACATACCAGGTGAAAAGATGCTTCGCCGCTTCCATCATAGCTGAAAACAGAGCACCCCCTGCAACGGCACTGGAAAGTTTGACCTGACCTGTGGGTATGACCTTGTAAACAAAAGCAGAGAAAAACACGAGTATCAGATAGGGAACGACGTACCGGAACAGCAAGTTATGAACGGTAACGACTGCAAAAAGGCCCCCTTCCATAACCAGCGGATGTTTGGCTACAATAGTCGAAACGTAGGTGATCGTGACGCTGACTATGCCCACAACCCAGCCCGCAGGAATCATGGCTATGGCCAGCAGTTTGGAAAGAAAGTAATTCCTGCCCTTCTTGGAACGAAAGATGATGTCCAGGGCCGTCTCAAGGGCGTTAAAGACCATAGCCGAAAACCAGATGAGAGAAATGACTCCCACCCAGCCGAGGACCTTGCTTTTCTGTGATATCTGTTCCGCCTGACCGAATTGGGAGACGAGTTTTTCCGAAAAATAGGGGTGAAATTCCTGGATGAGACGGAGGAGTCTCTCCTGGGTCTCCACCTGCGAACCGCCGAAAACCAAACCGGCTGCAAGGAGTGTCAGGATGTACAAGGGAATTATGGAAAGAATGGCGTAGAAGGCTATCGCCGCCGCCTGATTGGTGTCGCCGTTCCTGCGGAAGTTTTCGACCGCATCCCTAAGGATATCCAGGGCGGGGGCGATGAATAACGGGCATTCTCTCTGCCGTGGCTGAAAGCTTTTCCGATGGGTATCCTTATCAGTCATGGGTGGCAGCGGCCAAGTTTTTCATACAGTGATGAGGGCTCGATGATTGACGAGTGTAGGGAAGTAACCCGCCGGTGTCAAGGATATTGGTTCGACACCTTTTTTTCTTTGACAAAGAATGCTCCTTTAAGTAAATACTTCAAAGAAACCATGAACCGTCCTTTTCACGCGACAAAATTTCGAACCCATTTCAACGCAAGGACCATACCAAGACATCCGAAAATCGATGAGTTGAAGAAGTGGTGCGCGGATTTCCACCGTTCTGGCCTTACACCTTTGCACAAGCACGGCGCCTGTGGCAACTTGAGCTTTAGGTTATCAGACGGTGAAATCCCGTTCGTGATAACTGCCTCCGGGGCCTCTTTCCATGAGACGCCCCAAGATGATTTTTTTGTGAAGGTGGACCACTGCGACATGGAGAACATGGTTGTTTACGCCGAGGGCACAAGAGAACCATCCTCGGAGAGTCTGTTTCACTTTGCGGTTTACCGCGAAAGAAAAGATGTCAACGCCGTTTTTCATGGTCATCACAAACTTCTTCTACTGAAAGGTCCGCAAATAGGCTTGAAGGAAACGACGAGGGAAGAACCTTACGGAACTGTTGAACTCGTTGACAGTATCCTCGAGGTCCTGAATCAGGAAAACTTTTTGCTCCTCAAAAATCACGGTTTCATTTCGCTCGGCCGAACGATGGAGGAAGCAGGTGAGCTGGCGCTTCTGATGTTGAAGAGAGTTTCACCCGGCATATCTGAGGCAGGGAAGAGCTAAGACATGAAAAACAGCTATTTTTTCAATATCTACCGCCAGGGGTTCATCCGAACGGCCGTGTGCATACCGGAGGTCCGGGTCTCCGACACGAAATTCAACGCTGAAAAGACGGTCAGCCTCGCGAAAGATGCAGCGGCCGGGAACGCCATCCTCGCCCTCTTCCCTGAATTGGGAATATCCGCCTATTCCAACGAAGACCTCTTCCACCAGGATGCCCTTCTTGGAGGCGTGACTGAGGCCCTGAGCTACATCCTGGATGAGACCAAAGGCCTCAACTTAATCATGGTCGTCGGTGCGCCTCTCCAGGTCGACCTGGGACTCTATAATTGCGGGGTTGTCCTGTACCAAGGCAAAATCTTGGGTGTCGCGGCAAAGTCGTACCTTCCTAATTACAGGGAATTCTACGAAGGCCGGCAGTTCAAAGCGGCGGCGGAGGCTTTATCGACGAAAGTGAGCCTTTGCGGTCAAGAAGACATCCCCTTCGGCGCGAACCTCCTGTTCGAAGGGCGCAACATCCGTAATTTTTCGTTCTATGTAGAGATCTGTGAAGACGTCTGGGTCCCGATCCCCCCTTCGAGTTTCGCCGCCATGGCAGGAGCGACGGTCTTGGCGAACCTGTCAGCGTCGAACATCACTATCGGGAAAGACGAGTACCGCCACAGTCTTGCCGCCAACCAGTCCGCCCGCTGTATCGCCGCCTATCTTTACGCCGCAGCCGGCCCCGGAGAGTCGACGACTGACCTCGCCTGGGACGGCCACGCCTTTATCTATGAGAACGGTAACCTCCTTTCCGAGTCGGAGCGATTCTCGCGCAAACCGCAGGTTATCCTCGGCGACATCGACCTTGACCGTCTTGCCCAGGACCGGATGCGTCTCACGAGCTTCAGTCAAAATGCCGGAACTCACAGGGAGAGGCTGCTCGATTTCCGTAGGGTATCCTTCTCTCTAGACGTTCCCGAGGGAAGAATTCTCCTTCAGCGGGAATACCAGAGATTCCCCTACATCCCCGCCGACCCGTCCAAGAGGGACCATCGCTGTTATGAGACTTACAACATCCAGGTCCAGGGGTTAGCCAAGCGCATGGAAGCCACCGGTATACGCAATGCCGTTATCGGCGTTTCCGGCGGCCTCGATTCCACTCACGCCCTCATCGTAACTGCTCGCACGATGGATGTCTTGGGACTTCCCCGTTCAAACATCAAGGCTTACACGATGCCCGGATTCGCCACTACGTCCAAGACTTACAGTAACGCATTAAAGCTGATGGACGCCCTGAGCGTCGAAGCGAACGAAGTCGACATCCGGCCGAGTTGTAGGCAGATGTTCAAGGACATCGGACATCCCTTCGCCGAAGGCAAGGAAGTTTACGACGTCACTTTTGAGAATGTCCAGGCCGGTGAGCGGACTTCCCACCTATTTCGGATAGCCAATTTTCGGCAGGGACTCGTCATCGGGACGGGCGACTTGAGCGAACTGGCCCTCGGCTGGTGCACCTATGGTGTAGGAGACCATATGTCTCATTACAACGTTAACGTAAGCGTTCCCAAGACTCTTATCCAGTACGTCATCCGCTGGGTCGCACAAACAAAATTGCTGGGCGATGCTGCGTCTGAGGTCCTCATGGAAATACTGGAAACGGAGATAAGCCCGGAGCTCGTACCCGGCATGAACAAAGACCAACCGGCACAGTCTACGGAGGCGGTGATCGGTCCTTACGAATTGCAGGACTTCAACAACTTCTACGCAACTCGGTTCGGCTATCTGCCTTCTAAGATCGCCTTCCTGGCCTGGCACGCCTGGCGGGACAAAGAAACCGGGTCCTGGCCCGACGTTCCTATCCACAAGAGAAAGTCTTATAGTTTAGCAGAGATAAAACACTGGCTTAAAGTGTACCTCTACCGTTTTTTCCAGACCAGTCAGTTCAAGCGGTCCTGCATCCCTAACGGCCCCAAGGTGGGGTCGGGGGGGTCGTTGTCGCCCCGTGGAGACTACAGGGCACCGAGCGACAGTGAGGCGACCGTCTGGATGAGAAATGCCGAAGAAATACCCGATGAGGATTCATGAAAAAGTCGACCTACAGAGACTTTGAAGCGACGGAATTATACTGCCCCAAGTGCAGACGGGCCGTTCCCGTGAGGAAACGCCTCCTTCTCATCCTGCCGGAGGGGGATAAGTACGATTACTCTTGTGTCTACTGCGGCACTTCGGTGGGGGACAAAACAGTCAGACAAAAGGACAACCTCCGGATCATCACGAACTGACGATATCGGCATCTCGGCAAAACCGTCGAGCAATGACACACTCCGACAGATGTTACTTCGAGCTCTTCTCTAAACCTGGGGTGTCATCTTAGGTTCAGTCACACAAAAAAGCCGCGGCCTGACGACCGCGGCTTTCTCATGCGCCATATTTCAGTTATCTTCCGATGACGTAACGATAGGGGTCAACCTGTTCACGGAGGATCGTCAGCTCTTCCACCGTCGGCGGTTTATTCTCGACGATATTCTTGGCCTTGAGAAGCTCAAATCCGCAGTTGTCCTGAACGTCTTTTTCCGAGTAGCCGGGATTGATGGCGATGATCCTCATTCTCTTCGACTCGGGTTCAAAATCCATGACGGCCATGTTGGTGATGATCTTGTAGGGCCCGGCTCCGAGTGGCAGTCCAGATTTCGCCCGGGAATCTCCGCCTTCGAGCCATCCCGGCGTGGTTATGAACTGACATTTTTCCGCAAATCTCTTCGGATCCTGTGGTGTCATGACCATCATCCTCCAGCAGAATGAGGCGAAGTCATTCGCGCCGCCGCTTCCCGGGAAACGGACCTTCGGTTTCTGATGGTCAGGACCGATTCTGGTCGAGTTCAGGTTTCCGTACATATCGATCTGGGCACCGCCAAGGAATGTGTAGTCCAAAAGCCCCCTGCAGGCCGTTTCCATGATCTCACACATCCCGCTCGCCATGATCGCCTTCCAGGTTGTCCTGGAGTCTCCCACGGAGATCGGCATCTCAGGAATCAGGGGGGCGGCACCACCCGCTTCAAATAAAATGGTCAGGCTCGGTGAATAGAGCTTCTGTGCAAGCATCGCCGCCGCACAGGGCGCCCCCGTCCCGACACCGACAGACGCACCATCCTCAAGTTCCCTTGCGGCGGTGCAGATCATCAATTCCATTACGTTATAATCAGCCATGTTCTTACGTCCTCCTTTCTAAGACCGGGCACCGGTAAACATCATTTCTTTTTGTCGCAGCACCTGTAACCTCTCCAGGCCACCGTTCTTCTCGATGTACTCAAAGTGGTTCTTGCAGCTGTAGATGTTCTTATCCAGGAATTTCTTGAATTCTTCCGGATTCTCTTCCACCTTGAGCCATTCCCGCAGATGGTCTTCGTCAGAGAAGTATTCGCCATACATATTCCCCGGGTAACTCCCGTAAGGAACCTCACAGACTGCGTCGACGCACCAGTACGGAATGACGGTCAGACTGGGTTCTCTGCGGATCTCTTCGTTCGAAATCAACCTCTCACAGGTGATGATTAGGTGTTTAGACGCCCGGGCGACATCGAGGTCGGACACAGTGATACCCCTTATGCGGCAGTTCCCGTAGATGTCCGCCTCATGAACATGGAGCGCCGACACATCAGGATAGATGGCCGGCATTGCCGTGTACTTCGTCCCCGTGAACGGACATTCGATGATCTTTGCCCCGCTGTACTTAAAGGTATCCGTCCCCATCATGTTTCTGGCGGGATAGAAAGACACACCTGCCGCAGCAGCCTTAAAGCGCACCGACAAGCTGTAGTTAGTCCATTCGGATACCTCTACCTTGCCGCTCTCCATGTACCTTCTCGCACCCACTGACAACCCTCTCGCTTCCAAGCCGACGATATACGCAACGTCAAGCCTGTTGAAGACTTCACCGGCGCACAAAATCTGAAAGTCATGGGTTGATGTGTGGCCTGCAAAGGCCATGTTCTTCCTGCCCTGGCGGAGAATCTCGTGACACACGGCAGCCGGAATCCTGTTAGCACCGAAACCGCCGATGCAAAGATAATCCCCGTCGTGAACGAACTTTTCCACGGCTTCCTTGACGGTCATCAGTTTGCTTACCAATTTACGATTTTTTTTGCGAAAAAAGGCTCGTGCCTTGTCCGCATCCGGGTCCGCAAATACCTTACCGCTTCCTTGTGCAATAACGTTCACCTGACCTTACCTCCTTACTTGTGAATTCTAAACCACTTAGGCCATATCGAAGCACAACCGGCTGTTATAATAGCATATTGATAACGATCGCCTTACAAGCACCACGCACACAGCCTGAAACGATGTTTAATTAGCATAATCGCCTGTGCTTTACAAGGATAAAAAGAAAGGCATATACTCATCGGGAGGGTGGGGGTGACCTGTTTTCAGCGCCTGCGTTTCTTCTCTTCTTTTTCTCTCAATGCCCGGACCAGCTTCTTTCCCAAGACACCTTCGCTCGATTCTTTATCGTCGGTATAGACTACAGCCTCTTCCTTCCGACCTTCCGATCCATCAAAAAAATCGCCCAAAAGGCCGCGTCCATGTATATCCTCATGGCAGTAAACACAAAGGTTTTCCCAGTTGCTACCGTCGAGGGGATTGTTCATGTGGTTCCCGTCCTTGTGGTGTACCGTCAGAAGATGACGGTTCGACTCGTCAAACTCCCTAGCGCAACGGGCACAGATCAGCCCGTGGATCGCCAATGATTTCTCCCGGTAATCCTCGCCGGGAGGTTTTTGAAGGTCCCTCTTCATGTCTCTGACGATGTCCTCAACAGCCCTTCCAGGCACCGTCTGATCCTTCGTGATGCTCGCTCGGACGCGGCCGCTTTTTTTTGAAAAGGTCATTCTCGCCATCAGCCGTCCTCACACATTGAATCGAAACAGGACGATGTCGCCGTCCTTTATCTGGTAATCCTTGCCTTCCGAATGAAGAAGGCCTCTTTCCTTGGCCGCCTGTATGCCACCTGAGTTGATAAAATCATCGTAATGCACAACTTCCGCTCGTATGAATCCGCGTTCCATGTCCGAATGGATTTTACCTGCCGCCTGGGGTGCTCTCGTGCCGGCCTCAACCGTCCAGGCTCGCAGTTCCGTTCCTACTGTCGTATAAAAAGTGATAAGGTCAAGCATACCATACCCGGACCTGATCAGCTTGTCGAGTCCCGATTCATCGAGTCCAAGGTCTTTGAGAAAAGCGGCCCTTTCGTCTTCAGACAATTCAGTCATTTCCGCCTCAAGGTCGCCGCAGATGACGATGCTCGGGGAATCGTCCCTCTTAGCACAGTCCTCAACTTGCCTGATATACCCGTTTCCCTTCCTCAGCACGTCTTCGCTCACGTTGGCCACATAGAGCATCTTCTTTGCCGTCAAGAGATGGAGTTCCCGCATCAACTCCTTGAATTCTTCCTCCACAGGTGTTTTTCTTGCCGGAATGCCCTTCCCCAGCGCATCCCTGAGGCGCCGATAGAAATGCAGCTCCTGTGCGGCGTTTTTATCGCCTGTCTTCGCCATTTTTTCGGCCTTCTGGAACCTCCTCTCCACGGTCTCGAGGTCGGCTAGGACGAGCTCCATATTCACTATGCCGATATCCCGCTCCGGGTCTACGTCCCCGTCTAGGTGAACCACGTCCGGGTTGTCGAAACACCTTATGACATGAACCAGAGCGTCCATCTCGCGAATGTGCCCCAGAAACTTGTTTCCCAAACCTTCCCCTCGGCTGGCCCCTTTCACAAGGCCCGCGATGTCCACAAATTCCATCGTCGTGTATGTGACCTTGGGCGGCTTGATGATGCCGGCGATTTTCTCAAGACGTTTGTCAGGAACGCGAACGATACCGATGTTAGGGTCGATAGTACAGAATGGATAATTGGCCACTTCAGCGCCTGCCGCTGTCAGGGCATTAAAAATCGTCGATTTTCCGACATTTGGAAGGCCGATGATGCCGCAGCGAAACCCCATGCGTTCCTCCGGTCACGGGCTGGTTGAGCAATAGCAGATTTTTTGTAACTTTCAAAACAACCTCTAAAAAAGGGCCGACAACATCAGCCGGCCCATGTTCGCCTCTTTCGGCCTGATCATTTCAGTCGATCGATCAGGTCATTTATGAATTCTTCTCTTTTTCTGAGGAACTTTCTGAATTCCCTATCGTCGGTATTCGCAATCTCGATTCGCAGATCGTGGCGATACCGCTCAAGGACCGCCAGAAGCTCCTTCTCCTCATCCGGCGTCAAGTCAAGTTTCGACATGATTGATACCTCCTTTCTCTTGAAAGGTAGCGTGCATGGTCGCGTCGTACGTTACTTTTTCAGCATCTTCTTTGTCTCCCCGATCGGATAAACAGGGAATATCTCAAACTTGATGATATCGAACCATGCCGCACGGGCAGCGATCAAGCCGACAGCATCGGATTCCAGTACATAAACGGTTCTGCAGCCCTGCAAATCGTAAAATTCAAAAAGAATCTTGATATCCTTCGGCCACTCCCAGTTTGCCCTCCTAGTCCTGACCTCCTTTTCGTCCTTCGGTTCCCAGGTGCAGATCATCATGAAGTACATAAAATCACCTCCTTCTTAAGTCTGATAAACAACAGCGACTTGCCACAAACCCGGAAGGGAACCCTTCCGCACAGCTACTGAGGGTAACTTAAGAAACCGACCTTTCATAACCCCTCCTTCGATTGCCGGTTTGAATGAGTAGGCTGCTCATGATTAAGAATCCCCGGTTGAGACTTATTATTTCAACAGTATCTTTTGTTGTTATATTAGCACAAAGAGGCCCAAAAAAGAAATCCTGATGTTAGCCGGGGAAAACCCATTCCACCTATCAACGCTGGCTTTATTGGTTTGTCTGGGTGTGCATGACTATGAAAGGATGCGAAGTGCCGGAAAAATGAAAGGGTTATCAGCTACCTAGGCCGTAACCCTTTCAATATACTCTCTGGAGGCGGCAACCGGATTCGAACCGGTGAATAACGGTTTTGCAGACCGCTG
>ERZ795052.5208-NODE-5208-length-12823-cov-10.332863_pt1 | contig 12823 bp, 10 predicted proteins | sample MGYA00375136_ERZ795052 | MGnify/ENA primary metagenome ERZ795052 (study PRJEB30181, sample SAMN05720156) | activated sludge metagenome | isolation source: Anaerobic digester | place: Japan | collected 2015-05-26 ... | reverse complement strand
CAAGGAGGAGGCCCGGCTCATGCAGGCGAAGCTCTCCGCGCTGGAGCAGAAGATCGTGGCCCTGGAGAGGCAGCAGGCGGCCCTGCAGGCCAGGCTGCCCGCCGAGGGGGCCGAGGCGGCGCTGACCGGCAAGATCGACACGCTCGCGCAGCGCGTCGAGGCCCTGGAGAAGAGGCCCGTTGCCGCGGCCGCGGAAAAGCCGAAGCCCGCCGCCAAGGAGAAAAAGGAAAAGGCGGCCGCCTCCTCGGGGAAGAGAACGCACACGGTCCAGAAGGGGGAAACCGTCTACGGCATCAGCAAGAAATACGGGATGAAGCCCGACGAGCTGCGCAAGCTCAACAACCTGGGCGAGAATGACCCGGTCAGGCCCGGGCAGAAACTCGTGGTTGGAAGATGAGAACGCGACTTCATCGAATGCACGAAGCCCGGCCGCATCGGCCGGGCTTTTCGCGTCTGGCCCCCGGAGGCAGCCTACTTTGACACGCCCGGGAAGGGCTGTTGCTCACCCAGCATCTGCATGACCTTGTTGACCGGGATGGCAAACCCGATGTTCTGCGCGCCCAGCACCACGGCGAGATTGACACCCACCAGCTCGCCGTCCATGTTCAGCAGTGCCCCGCCGCTGTTGCCCGGGTTGATGGAAGCGTCCGTCTGCAGAAGCCCCGAGCAGGCGTAGTCGCACTCCGTGTTCTTGAAGGCCCGGTCGATGCCGCTGATGACCCCCGTGGTGACGGAATTCTCGAGTCCCAGCGGGTTGCCGATGGCCACGACGGTCTCGCCGACCATCAGGGTCTTCACGTCGGCAAACCGAACGGCCCGGAGCTCCCGGTCGGGCCGGATCCGGATCAGGGCCAGGTCGTCGAGGGTGTTGACCTTGACCACCGCGGCCTCCGCCACGGTGCCGTCGCGCAGCACGGCGTAGATGGTCTTTGCGCGGTGCACCACGTGGGCGTTGGTGACGATGAGGCCGGCCCTGTCGACGATGACGCCCGAGCCCACGCTCTTGAGCTTCACCGTGCCCTCCGAGTAGTCCTCGCCGAAGTACTGCTTGAAGAAGCGGTCCAGCCGCTCGCCGTACTGCCCCCAGGCGGGGTGCTCCTTGAGATCGACGAGGCTCTCGGTGCGGATGTTCACGACCGAGGCGGCGTTGTCGCGGACGACCTTGACGACGGGCGTTTCACGGGGGCTCACGACGGGCGCGGCGCAGCCGGCCAGGGCGAGGGCGAGACACAGGAGCAGGCCGCTGACGCATAGTCTTCCCCGGTCCATGGCATGCCCCCTGTCGAGTTTTTCTGCACTATACGTCATTGCGCGGGCGAGCACAAGCGCCGGTCCGGCAACGCGACGGAGGGGCCTGCCGCCGGCTTCATCGGCGGCCGGGTGCCTCCAGGCGCGCGTAGAAAAGCCGCTTGGCGACCTCGGCGGACAGCACGTAGAATGCGACGATGGCGCCCATGAGGCCGATGAATTCCATCGGGATCGGGATGAATCCGAACAGGGTCCCCAGCGGCGTGAACGGCAGGATCAGCGTGGCGGCGGCCACCGTCATCGTGGCGAGAACGAGCAGGCGTCCCGGCGGGCTCCGGAAGAAGGGCTGGCGGGTCCGGATCACCAGCACGATCAGGGAGGCCGAGATGACGGACTCCATGAACCACCCCGTCCGGAACGTCTCCGGTGCGGCATGAAGGACGAAGAGCAGGGCCCCGAAGGTCAGGTAGTCGAAGACCGAACTGAGGACGCCGAAGACGATCATGAAGTTCCGGATGTACCGGATGTCCCAGCGCTGCGGCCGCTCGACCAGCTCGTCATCGACGCTGTCCGTCGAGATCGTCATCTCGGGGAAGTCCGTCAGCAGGTTCGTCAGCAGGATCTGCTTGGGCAGCAGCGGCAGGAAAGGCAGAAAAAGCGACGCGCCGGCCATGCTGAACATGTTGCCGAAATTGGCGCTCGTGGCCATGAAGACGTATTTCATCGTGTTGGCAAAGGTCTTTCTGCCCTCTTTCACGCCGTCGATGAGGATGTCGAGGCTGCGGCCCAGAAGGACGATGTCGGCGGCCTCCTTGGCGACATCCACGGCGCTCTCGACGGAGATGCTCACGTCGGCGGCGTGCAGCGCCGAGGCATCGTTGATCCCGTCGCCCATGTAGCCCACGACGTTACCCCCTCTTTTCAGGGCGCGGATGATGCGCTCCTTCTGGTTCGGCTCGATCTCCGCGAGGATCTGGACCTCCGTCAGCCTCCGCGCCAGGGCCTCGTCGCTCATCGTCCGGAGGTCGACGCCGGTCATTACCTTCGAGTCGTCGAGCCCCACCTGCCGCCCGATGGAGGCGGCGACGATCCCGTTGTCTCCCGTGAGGATCTTCAGGCCGACCCCGAGATCCCGGAGTTTCGTGATCGTGTCCGCGATACCCGCCTTCGGGGGGTCCTCGAAGACCAGAAAACCCAGGAACGTCATGTCCTCTTCGCTTTCCTTCCCGATGGAGGCGGCGGCACCCCGTTCGCGGACGGCGACGCCCAGCACCCGGAACCCCTGCCGGCTCAGATCCTCGAAGCGCGCCCTGATTTTCCCGGAGGCGGCCGCCATGTCGAGCGTGCCGCCCCCGGGCGAGTCCGCCGTGGTGCAGACATCGAGCACGTGCGCGAAGGCACCCTTCGTGATCATCCGGTGCCCGCCGTCCTTCGCCACGAGAACGCTCAGGCGCTTGCGCACAAAATCGTAGGGGACCTCGTCGAGCTTTTCGTATCCGGTTATGTCGAATCCGCCGGCCGCGCGGACGGCATCGTCGATGGGGTTGGGGAATCCCGTCTCGAAGGAGGAGTTGAGAAAGGCGTGCAGGAGAACCCGCTCGCTGGGGTTGCCGTCGATGTCCAGGGCGCCGTGAAGCCGGACGTCTCCCTCGGTGATCGTGCCCGTCTTGTCGGCGCACAGGATGTTCATGCTGCCGAAGTTCTCGATGGAGGCGAGCCGCTTCATGATGACCCGCTGCCGTGCCATCCGCCGGGCGCCGTGGGAGAGGTTGACGGTGATGATCGCCGGCAGGAGCTGCGGGGTCAGTCCCACGGCGAGCGCCATGGCGAAGAGGAAGGACTCCATGACGGGACGCCTGAGGTAGACGTTGAAGCCGAAGATGACCATGACGATGAACAGGGTGATCTCCATGAGGAGAAACCCGAAGCGGCGCACACCGGTCTCGAAGTCCGTCTCGGGAGGCCGGGCCTGGAGCCGCTCCGAGATGCGGCCGAATTCGGTCGCAAGCCCCGTATGCACGACGAGGGCGCGGGCCGTGCCGCTCACCACGTGGGTCCCCATGAAGAGGGCATTGGTCCGCCCGGCAAGCGGGGTGTCGGCAGGGAGGACCCCTTCCATCTTGTCGACGGGGAATGTCTCGCCCGTGAGCGCCGCTTCGTCGACGAAGAGATCCCTCGACGCGAGGATCCGGCAGTCGCCGGGGATGGTGTCGCCGGCCCGCAGCAGCGCGACATCCCCCGGCACGACCGCCTCCAGGGGAATCTCCGCCTCGGACCCGTCGCGAAGCACCGTGGCCCTGACCTCGACGATCTCGATGAGTTTCTCCATGGCGTGGGCGGCCCCCCGCTCCTGCCAGAAGCCCAGGATGCCGCTGATCCCGATGATCGCCAGGATGATGACGGCGTCGGGGAGATCGCCGAGGAAAAAGGAAAGGAAGGCGGCAAAGACAAGGATCAGGATGATGGGGCTCGAAAACTGCGACAGGAGCAGCGCCGCGGTGTCCGTGCGTTTTTTCGTCTTGAGGAGGTTTTTCCCGTGGACGGCGAGACGGCGGGCCGCCTCGTCTTTCGACAGGCCCTGTGCGGTGCTCTCCAGTGAAAGCGTCAGCGCCGGGGCGGCGGCGGCCCAGAACCGGGTGTAGGGGTCCGCGATCCGCGGCATTGCAGTCGCCTCATGGTTCTGCACGGAATCACCCCGTACCGCCCCGGCCAGACGGCAAGGCAGCGGGTGCGCCCGGTCCGGGGCCAAAACGGGCTCACCGCATCGCCGGCGTGTCCCGGCTGACATGCCATGGGACGTCTCCCCTGCGGATCAGCGGCCGGGGCGGCCGCGGGCACCGCGGATCGCAGCGGCAAGCTCCGCGAAGTCGGAGCCCTTCAGGACATATCCGGCGGCGCCGGCGGCGATGACGCTCTGCACCAGGGGGCCGCTGGAGTACATGGACAGCATGATCACCTTGACCTCCGGCCTGTCCCGGATCAGGTGACGCATCGCCTCGATCCCGTTCATGCCCGGCATGCTGATGTCCATGACGACCACGTCGGGCAGAAGCCTGCGGGCCATCTCGACGGCCTCCCTGCCGTCGACGGCCTCGCCCACGACCTCCATGTCGGGCTCGGCATTGATCAGCACCCGAAGCCCGTCTCGAAACATCTTGTGATCGTCGACGAGCATGACTCTCGTATCCATGCCGCTCCTTCCGGGAAACACGGCCGCATCGGATCGCGCCGCCCCGCTGCTGATTTTCTGATTAGCGCATCCGGCCGTGAAAGGGTATCAGGAAAACCCTGATTTCGCATGCGCATTTTGCTTAGAGGCCCGGCCGTTTCATGCTTTCACGGTGCATTCCGCGGCAAAATCCTATACAATCCATTCCGGGTCGCTTCACCTGGAGACCGCACGAGAACCATCCCGGCATCCCGCGGAGTAAAATTCCCGCACCGGGGTGCCGGGAAGGCAGAAACTCGAGGACATTGTTTTATCTGTCATTATGCTCGCATCCCCCGCGGCAAGCCGCGGGGAATGCGCCTGCAGCCGTTTTCAACCGCTTCTCCCCTCTTGACGGGAATCGGCTCGCCCGGCGGAGAGATGGACGATGTCACAGCCCGCAGAGAAAACGGACAAGATCCGGTTTTCGAACACCCTCTTCGGAAGACCCGAGTGCCTGCCCGTCCCGGCAGTCGCCCTTCTGCTTGCGATCCTGTATCGGGCCGGACCCGACTTACGATCCTGGACATATGTCTATGAACCCCCCTGGCTGCTGTTCTGCCTGAACTCCGTTTTCATCACGGGCCTGTGCCTGATCGTCGCCGGGCTGAGTGTTCGGATTTATCTGCGCGGCGGCTTTGTCAGCATCCTGCTGCTGGGCTGCGGCGTGCTCGCGCTCGGGCTGTCCTCATCGGCCGCCGGGTGGCTGATCCGCCCTCCCCACGGTCCCAACGAGGCCCTGACCATTCACAACAGCGGGGTTCTCTTCGCGTCGGTCTGCTTTTTTCTGAGTTCCCTGTCGATATCCATCGGAAAGGGGTTCGAACCGGCCCCGCCGCACAGGGCGCCCCTGGCGGGTGCGGCCTATCTGATGGTGCTCCTGTCGGTTGCCCTGCTCACCGCGGCGACGATGCTCGGCTCGATCCCGCCGTTTTTCGTCCCCGGCGAGGGGCCGACGGCACTCCGGCAGGCCGTCCTCGCCGTCTCCGTGACGCTGCTGGCCGTGTCCGCCGCCCTGATGCTGACGGTTTATGCGAAGAGGCCTTCCGGATTTCTTCTCTACACCGTCGTCGCGATCCTGCTGCTCGGCATGGGTCTCGTCGGGATTGCCCTGGGCCCGCCCGGCAGCCCGATCAACTGGCTTGGGCGGGTTTCCCAGTACCTCGGAAACGTCTACCTGGTCATGGCCGCCGTGGGGGCCCTGCGCGAGGCGAAGAGCAGGGGAACGACCGTGGAACAGGCCCTGGCCGCCTTTTTCAGGACATCCGAAACCCACTTCAAGGCCCTTGTCGAGATGGCGGCCGATGCGATCGTCTCCATCGACGGCGAGGGAAAGATCCTCCTGATGAACCCGGCCGCCGGCGGGATGTTCGGATACGGCACGCGGGAAGCCGTCGGGCGAAACCTGGGGGATCTGATTGTCCCCGAGCCGTCCCGCGAGCTCTTTCAGGCGTGCCTGCGCGGGGAACCCTGCAAGAGCGTCCGGATGGAGCTCAGGAACCGGGACGGGTCGATCCTGCCCGTGGAGATGTCCTTTTCACCGGAGACGCGAGCCGGGGCGGGGGTGGCCAGGACCATCGTCATTCGCGATGTCACCGAGCGGAAGAAGGCGGAAGAGGCCGTGCGGAGCGCATCCCTCTTCCCCGTCCAGAATCCGCAACCGGTCCTGCGGGTCGGCAGCGACGGCACCGTTCTCTTTTCGAATCCCGCCGCGGAGCGGATCCTGGCGCAGTGGCAAGGCCCCGTTCCGGATCCGGTGCACCGGGCCGTCCGGGCCGCATTGGACGAGGGCGCCCCGAAGGACCTCGAAATGCGCATCGCCGGCCGGGATTTCTCCTTTGTCGTGGTGCCGATTCCGGAGGGCCCCTACGCGAATCTCTACGGCTGGGACGTGACCGATCGCAGGCGGGCGGAGGCGGCCCTGCAGGAAAGCGAGGAGCGATACCGGAGGCTCTTCGAGAGCATGAATGAAGGGTTCGCCCTGCACGAGATGCTCTACGACGAAAGCGGCGAGCCCTGCGACTACCGCTTTCTCGACGTCAATCCGGCCTTCGAGAGGCTGACCGGGCTCGGGCGGCAGGCGGTGATCGGAAAAACCGTCTCCGAGGTTCTCCCCGGCACGGAACCCGATTGGGTCAGGCGGTACGCCGAGGTCGTGCGCACCGGAAAGCCTGCGCATTTCGAGAGTCGCTCCTCGGTGCTCGGCAGGGACTACGAGGTCTTTGCCTACCGGCCCGCATCGGGGCAGTTCGCGGCGATTTTCATGGACATCACCGATCGCAGGCAGGCCGAAGCGTCACTCCGGGCCTCCTATGCACTGCTCAGGATAGCCCAGAGGGCGGCCATGGCGGGGATCTGGGTCTGGGAGATTTCGACCGGGAAGTTCACGTGGTCGGAGGAGTTCTATTCCCTGTTCGGCCTGGACCCCGGGGCGGAAGCCTCCTTCGATGCCTGGCTCGGCGTCCTGCACCCCGACGACCGGCAGGCGGCCGTGGAGAGGATTCACCGTTCGATCCAAGAGCGGACGCCCCTGGAGAACGAGTACCGCATCGTCCGGCCCGACGGGGAACAGCGATGGATCCGGGCCCTGGGCAGCACGTCCTACGACGACGACGGCAGCCCCCTGCGCATGTCCGGCATCTGCATCGACGTGACGGAGGGCCGGAAGGCCGAGGAGGAGTTGCGGGCCAGCGAGATGAGGATGAAGGCCGTCGCGGACCATCTCCCTGTCGGCGTGTGGTTCGCGGATGAAACGGGACGGATCCTCTACGGCAACGAGGCCGGACGGCGGATCTGGGGAGGTGCGCGCTACGTCGAGCCGAGCGAATTCCACGTCTACAGAGCCTGGTGGGCCGACACGGGAACGCCCCTCGCCCCCGAGGACTGGGCCGTGAGCCGTGCCGTGCAAAAAGGCGAGACGAGCCTCAACGAGGTGATCGAGATCGAGTGCTTTGACGGGACGAGGAAGACGATCCTCAATTCGGCCGTTCCCCTCAAATCGCCCGACGGCAGCCTCCGGGGCGTCGTCGTCCTCAACGAGGACATCTCCGAGCGCGTTCGTGCCGAACAGGCCCTGCAGAGTGCGAGGGATGAACTGGAGGAGAAGGTCCGGGAGCGGACGATGGAGCTGATGCTGCTCATGGAGGATCTCGAGAAGAGCCGCAGCGATCTGCGCCGGCTGGCCTCGGAACTCGTCATGGCGGAGGAACGGGAGCGCAAGCGGATCTCGGTGGTCCTGCACGACGAGGTGGCCCAGACGCTGGCCGCCACAAAGATGCGGCTCGACCTGCTGCGGAACATGCCGGGAAGCGACGACTTCCACAGGGCCGTCTCCGAGGCCGAGGCCCTCATCGGCGAGTCCATCCGGCAGACAAGGGCCCTCATGACGGACATCACCAACCCCGTTCTCTACGACATGGGACTGCGGGCGGCCGTGGAGGCGCTGGCCGAGGATGTCAGCGCCCGCCGGGGCATCGACTTCGCCTGCCGGTTCGCCGGGAACCTCGCCGGCCTGGGGCAGGAGCTGGACGTGATGATTTTCCAGGTGATCAAGGAGCTCGTTCAGAATATCGTCAAGCACAGCGGGGCCCGCAGCGCGGGCATCCGCATCGCCGAGGAAGGGAAGGACGTGAGGGTGACCGTCACGGATGACGGCGAGGGGTTCGACGCGGCGCAGATCGGCCCGGCGGGCTCCGAAGGCGGTTTTGGACTGTTCAGCATCCGCGAGAGGGTGAAATCCTATGGCGGGCGGATCGAGATCGACTCCGCTCCCGGGAACGGCTCCCGGGTGTCCGTCGTACTGCCGAAAACGGCGGGGAGGGAAACGAGGAACGGCGGCAGGGACCGCATCGTGAGACCGTGAACCGGCGAGCCGCCCGCACCGGGAAAACGATTCAGCCTTCGATGCTCACCAACCCCTCGCGGACGGCGTATTTCGTCAGCTCGGCGACGCTGTGCATGTCGAGCTTCTCCATCATGTTGCGGCGGTGCGTCTCGACGGTCTTGACACTCACGTTGAGGTGCGAGGCGATCTCCTTGGCGGCCATCCCCTCGGCCAGGAGCTGCAGGACCTCCCGCTCGCGGGGGGTCAGGGCGGAGCCGAGCCCCGGGGAGGGGCCGGACGTCCTGTCGAGATACCCCTTGACCACCACATCGGCGATTTTCGGGCTCAGATAGGTGTTTCCGGCGGCCACGTTCCGGATCGCCGCGGCCAGTTCCTCGAAGGCGCAATCCTTGAGCAGATAACCGCGGGCGCCTGCCTCGAGCATGCCCAGGATGTACCTCCGGTCCGAGTGCATCGACAGGCCGATGACCCGGACCCCCGGCGCCTCTTCCGCGAGCCTCCGCGTGGCGTCGATCCCATTCATGTCCGGCATGGTCACATCCATGATGACCACGTGGGGGCTGAGTTTCTGGGCGAGACGGACCGTCTGCCGGCCGTTCTCCGCCTCGGCCACCACCTCCATCCCGGCTTCCCTGTCAATCAGCATCCGGAGCCCGTCCCGGATGATCTTGTGGTCATCGGCAAGCAACACCCGTATGGCGTGCATCGCGCATCCCCCCTTGCCCGCATCGTTGTTCGCGACCGACGCCGGGTGACACCGCCCGGCCGGGGAAAACATCGAGCGATTGCATTTATATCACCGAAGCGACCGGAACGGAACGGGAATTCGCCCGATGGGCTGTCGGGTGTCTCCTGATCCGGTCTCCTCCTTTTCCCGAGAGGCCGCTGAGGTCTTTCGATCCTCGGAATCATGGTTCGGAAAATGGACGCCCGGCGGCCGATGCGGCAAAATGGGCGCACCAGCCGGCGAAAAGAGGCGTTTCGAAAGGAGGGGGCCATGGGAACCCAGCAAGACCGGATCAATGAGTGGATCTCCCGCAACCGGCAGGACATGATTCACTGCCCGAATCAGCCCGGAAACCTTCTCATCACGAAAGAGAGCTGCCGAAGGCGGCGGCTTCGGGCCCATCAGGAGGACCTGTCGAATGTCCTCAGGGGCGACGTGATGGACTACATCTACCGCCAGGGCCTGTCCATCTGCCTGAGGTGCACGGCGGCGAGGAAAAAGGCCGCTTGAGGGAGCGGCTGTCCCCGCAGCGCGAACCGGGATGTCCCGTCTCCCCATCTCGACCGGCCGAGGCCAGGCAACGGCGGGGGCAGAGGCATCCCCGCCGCGGCGCATGCCGGACCGCCGGAAACCGGGCTCACCGCACGAGCAGCACGGGACACTTCGCCTCGCGCATGACCCGCTCGGCGACACTGCCGATGAGGCTCTTCAGGATGCCCGTGCGGCCGTGGGAGGCGATGACGATGAGGTCCGCCTTGCGTTCCTGCTGCGCCTTCAGGATCTCCTCGAAGGGAACCCCGGACTTGACGTCGAAGGCGACATCGATTTTCTTCGACTGCAGAATCCGGTTCGCCTCTTCCTGCATCTTCCGGGTGGCCTCTTTTTCGCTGTCGGACTGCACTTTCATCATCGTCTCCAGGGGGATGCAGTAGTCGATGGCGCACTGCTCGAGCTTGTCGACGACGTGCAGGAGATAGATCTTCGCGTTGCTCTGCTCGGCGATGTCCGCCGCCTGCCGTACGGCACGGTCGGAGAACTCGGAGAAATCCGTGGGGACCAGGATCGTTTTCGGTGTAAACATGGCGTGCCTCCTTTTTTTGTCCGGCGTCCGTTCGATAGATTTCCCGGGTCGTCCCTACACGTCTACTATAATACGGCGGGTGCCGCTCACCATTGGCGGGAGGAGGAGACGATCTGTCCAAATCCCTGATAAGGGCCTAAGGGATTGGATGGGCAGGATCAAGAGGGAAAATGTCGCGACCGGGCGGCTGCAATGAGGTACAATAGAAATCCATGACGGACCGCCGACGGACGTTTGGCTTCGCCCGAACGGCGCTGTCAATCCGTGGACACGCGAGGCTGCCTATGAACGAAACAAGGATCACCGTGGAGCGCAGGGGCCACGTGCTCTGCATGGGGCTCAACCGGCCCGACAAGATGAACGCCTTCGACGTGGAGATGTACCTGGAGCTTGCGGCGGCCCTGGGAGAGCTCGACAGGGACCCGGAGCTTCGCTGCGGACTGCTCTTCGCCCACGGCAGGCATTTCACGGCGGGCCTCGACCTGCCGAAGTGGGCGCCGTTTTTCGCGGGGTCGACCTTCCCCGAGCTGCCCGCGGGCGCCTGCGACCCCTTCGGGCTCGATGCGGCGAGGCAGGTCGGAAAGCCCATGGTCATGGCCGTCCAGGGGATCTGCTACACCATCGGCCTGGAGCTGATGCTGGCCATGGACATCCGCGTGGCGGCCTCGGACACGCGCCTCGGGCAGATCGAGGTCAGGCGGGGGATCTACCCCGTGGGGGGCGCCACGGTGCGCCTGCACCGCGAGATCGGCTGGGGCAACGCCATGCGCTACCTGCTCACGGGCGACGAGATCCCGGCCGCCGAGGCGCTGCGCCTGGGCCTCGTGCAGGAGACGGCCGAGCCCGGACGGCAGTTCGACCGGGCCCTGGAGATCGCGGAGACGGTCGCCCGCCAGGCGCCGCTGGGCGTGCAGGCCTCGCTCAAATCGGCCAGGCGGGCCCGCTCGGAGGGAGACGCGGCGGCCATCGCCCGTCTGCTGCCGGATCTTGCGCCCCTGATGAAGAGCCAGGACGCCGCCGAGGGGATCCGGTCCTTCGTCGAGCGCAGAGAAGCCCGGTTCAAGGGAAAATGACGGCACCGTCGGGGCGGCGAAGCGAAAAGAGGGATTCCGGCAGGCGCGGGAATCCCTCTTCCGGTTTCATCCGTCACGCCGCTAGAGCCGGCAGCCTTCCTCGAAATAGCGGGCGTTGAGCTTGCGGCCGACGTTCATGGCGACGGTGTGCAGCTTGTCGCGCCTGGTCGAAAGGGCCCGACGGGCAATGGAGCGAACGGAGTAGAAGGCGCGGTAGGTCCGGATGTAGCCCTCCGTGAGTTCCTTCCCGGACATGCGGGCCGGCTTGATGACCACGTGGTTGGCGTCGTAGCGCGACCAGTCGAAGTGCTCGATGCGGTCCTGCGCCTTCATGTCGTCGAAGAGCTTCGTCCCGGGAAGGGGCGTCAGGATGTAGAAATTCGCGCACTCCAGGCGGTTTTCGACGCAGAAATCGAGGGTCCGGGCGAAGACATCCGGGCCGTCGTTGTCGAGGCCGAACATGAAGGAGCCGAGGATCTTGATCCCCGCCCTGTGGATCGCGGCGATGGACTGCTCGTATTCGGGGGCCCGGTTGAGCTTGGCCTTGCCCAGAGACCGCAGGTTCTCGACGCTTGTCGTCTCGAAGCCCATGAAGAGCCACTTGCAGCCGCTCCGGGAGGCGAGATCCATCAGCTCGGGGTCCCGCGCCAGCCGCAGGTCCCCCTGGCCGACCCAGCGCCGCTTCAGGGGGATCAGGGCCCGGAAGAGCTCCTTGGAGCGTTCCGAGTGGCCGAACATGTTGTCGTCGATGAAGAGCAGGTTCCCCGGCGGCAGGGCGCTGATCTCGTCGATCACCTCCTCGACGGGGCGGAACCGGAACTTCGTTCCCCAGAACTCAGTGACGGCGCAGTAGTTGCACTTGTTGGGGCAGCCCCGGGAGGTCTCGACGACATTCGGGAAGGAGTAGGCGCCGGGCTTGAGCAGATCGAGGCGGGGCCGGGGCAGCCCCTTGAGATCGTGGAGCTTCTCCGCCCGGTAGCGTTTGTTCATCCGTCCGGCCAGGAAGTCGTCGAGCAGATCGTTCCAGGCGTACTCGGCCTCGCCGATCACGAGGGCGTCGGCGTGGGCCTGCGCCTCGTCCTGCAGGAAGTAGACGTGCATGCCCCCCAGGACGACAGGGATGCCCCGGCCGCGGAAGCCGTCGGCGATCTCGTAGCCGCGAAGGGCCGTGCTCGTCATCAGGGAGATCCCGACGAGATCCGCCCCGACGGCGCCGAAGTCGATCTCCTCGACGTTTTCATCCAGGATCCGCACGTCGAACCGCTCATCGGCGTGGGCCGCCAGAATGGGCAGGTTCAGCTGGGCCACGGAGGACTTTGTCCGCCGCCTGGAAATGAGGCGGTCCTTGTCGGGTGCGGGATGGATGAGGACCAGCCTCGGTTTCTTCATTTCAGGCTCCGATCCGCCGGGGACGCTTCCCGCAGGGCCTGGCTTGCCCAAGCGGGAGGGCGACCCGAAACAGCAAACCGGCCCCCTTCGGACAGGACGGGCCGGTCTTCGCACAAGGATTGCTTAGTAGCGTCTCCCGCCGCCGCCCGGCCTTCCGGGGCCCCGGCCGTAGCCGCCCTGGCGGGGCCGGCTGTCCCTGCCGAAGCCTCCGCCCGAAGGACCGTCCTTCGGGGGCTTCGCCTCGCTGACGACG